>Ga0210401_10007937_pt1 | contig 10577 bp, 10 predicted proteins | sample IncBWH32MmetaG_FD_150866 | JGI IMG/M metagenome (GOLD analysis project Ga0210401, IMG submission 150866) | Forest soil microbial communities from Barre Woods Harvard Forest LTER site, Petersham, Massachusetts, United States - Inc-BW-H-32-M | ecosystem: Environmental > Terrestrial > Soil >... | reverse complement strand
CGGTGATGCCGTTGCGCTTGCCACAATAATAGCCGAACGCACTAGCATTGCTGAACTTGTCAGCTATCTCTCTGCTAGCCTTACGACCAAATTTCTGCGGGTTCTTCACCAGCGGTGCTTTGTTTGGACTGCATGGAATTAGAGTAATCCCACGCTCCGCATAAATCGGTTGCCACTCTGAAAAACTCTTGCCCCCCTGCGCCGAAGCAGGTATCTCACTCATCGCTGAACAAATAAGCTCCTTTGACCCGGTTGGCTCTTCCAAAGCCGCCGGGTCTTTCTTTTCCCCGGCGCCGAGTCGTGTTGCCGCGATCCGCGCGGCGCGGATGCCATTTAGATTCTGGTTTGTAAGACCGGGAAAAGCCTTTTGGGCTCAATAGGTGAGCTTAAGCCGGTTTGTAACTCTAACCCTTTGCAAACACGGGGTTGGAGCCACTCCGGACGAGAAGATCGAGTAAGGCTGATCTCATCATTGCGAGTTTGGCACCGGCCGTTCGGTCGACCCCACCGGATGAAGGTCACCCGCATCTCCCTCTCCCCGCCACGCGGGGAGAGGGTCGGGGTGAGGCCCCCTCACCCTCGGCCGCTTCGCTCCCTCGACCTCTCCCCGCGCGGCGGGGAGAGGTGAAGTCCATTCGCCGGCTCCAAGAGCGAGATCAATCCCTTGAGAATCGTCTCCGGCGTGGGCGGACAGCCGCAAATGTGCAAGTCGACCGGCACCACCTTCGACACGCCGCCAGCCACGGCATAGCTGCCGGCGAAGATTCCGCCATCGGCCGCGCAATCGCCGAGCGCAACTACCCATTTCGGATCAGGCGTGGCGCGATAAGTGCGCTCCAGCGCCTCGCGCATATTCTTGGTCACCGGGCCGGTCACCAGCAACACGTCGGCGTGACGCGGCGAGGCGACGAAGCGCAGCCCGAAGCGCTCGAGATCGTAGAAGGCGTTGTTGAGCGCGTGAATTTCAAGCTCGCAGCCGTTGCAGGAGCCGGCGTCGACTTCGCGGATGGCGAGGCTGCGGCCAAGTCTGCGCCGCGCGGCGCGATCAAGACTTGCCGCGAGTTCGGCAAGCGCCGCGTTGTCGGCAGCCGGCGGCTTTTCGGTCAGCGGGCGGCGTGCGAGCCCTTCGAGCAACAGTCTGCGCATCTACAAAAAACTCCAAGCTGCGCCCGTTCCCGCGCAAGCGGGAATCCAGCTGTTGAGTCCCCGCCGTCGCAGGGACGAGCGGAGGATGCCAGCTACCTTGGCGAGCGGATCATTCTTCAAAGATCATGCCCCGAATACGAGCAGTTGAACGACTTGTTGCAGAGCGGGAAGTCAGCGACGATGTTGCCGTCAATGGCGGCTTCCAGCAGCGGCCATTGAAACCATGACGGATCGCGCACGTGGCAGCGCGCGATTGTTCCGCCCTCGATCCGCACCCACGCCAGCACGTCGCCGCGGAACGCTTCGGCGAAACCTAATCCCTCGCCGTCGCCGCCTTCGGCCGCAACGGCGATCGGGCCGTCCTGCAGATGGCGAATGATTTGCTCGACCAGCGACAGGCTTTGTTCGACTTCGCGGATGCGCACCCAGACGCGCGCATTGACATCGCCTTCGGCGAAGATCGGAACGGAAAAGTCGATGCTGTCGTAGGGCGCATAGCCCGGCGTCTTGCGCGCATCGAAGTTGCGGCCGCTGCCGCGGCCCACAAAGCCGCCGGCGCCGAACTGCTGCACCCATTCGGCGCGGACGATGCCGGTGCCGACGGTGCGGTCCTGCAACGAGGCGGTATTGTCGTAGAGATTGACGAGCTGCGGCAGCCGCCGGCGGATCTCCTGCAAGGCGTTGCGGATCTGCCTTGCGCCGTCCGGCGTGAGATCGGTGGTGACGCCGCCGGGCACGACGCGGTCCATCATCAGGCGATGGCCGAAGCTTGCCACTGCCGCGCGCAGCACATGCTCGCGCAAGATCCCGCAATGCGCGTGCATGATGGAGAAGGATGCGTCATTGCAGATGGCGCCGATGTCGCCCAGGTGATTGGCGAGCCGCTCGAGTTCGGCCATCAGCGCGCGCAGATAACGCGCCCGCGGCGGCACCTCGATGCGGAGCGCGGCCTCGACCGCATGCGCAAACGCGATCCCATAGGCGACCGTGCTGTCGCCGGAGGTGCGCGCGGCAAGCTTCGCGGCCCGCTCGATGCCGGCGCCGGCCATCAGCGACTCGATGCCCTTGTGCACATAGCCGAGGCGTTGTTCGAGCCGCACCACGGTTTCGCCGCTGGCGGTGAAGCGAAAATGACCCGGCTCGATGATGCCGGCGTGCACCGGCCCGACCGGGATCTGATGCAGCGCTTCGCCTTCGACGGGAAGGAAACCGTATGGGGGCCGCGCCTGCGGCGGCGCGCTCTGCGCGCCGAGCGGATGCTGCACGTCCCAGAAGCCGAGATCGAGCCACGGCCGGCTATCGGGCGCGCCGATCGGCTCGTAGCCATAGAGACTGTGGATGGCACGCTCCAGCCGGATCGCGGGTGGATGAAGCGCGCCGACTGACGGAAATTTTTGATCCGGGCAGGCAAGGCTCACGACCAGAATTTCACCGGCCGCGGCGTCGGCAACAGCCATGTGGACGAGCGGCGCCGGATCGGCATCGCCCCAAAGGCCGAGAAGAGTGGCGCGGCCGGCGGAAAGCTCGCTTGCCGCGCGGCGCCATGCGTCAGGCGTCACGATCTTACGCGGCCACGGACGGTGGTTCTCGACGCGCCGGCCTTCGATGATCTCGGCGAGTGACGGCATCGCGCTATCCCAACAATCCGGCCACGTTCTGAAACCACGTAACGAGCGCCGGCGGCAGATAAATGCCGGCGCCGAGCACGAGCGCAAGATGCGCGAACATCGGCACGTAGGAAGCGTTGGTCTTGCCGACGGGACCGCGCGGCTCGCCGAAGGCGATGCTGTTGAGCCGCAGGAACAGCGCGGCAAGCCCGACCAGAATGCCAAACACCAGCACCAGCGCGAGCAACGGCGCGCGCGCAAAGGTCGAGCTCACGACCAGAAATTCGCTCATGAAAATGCCGAGCGGCGGCAGGCCGGCGATGGCGACGACACCGACGACCAGGCTCCAGCCGAGCATCGGATGGGTCTCGGTAAGCCCGCCCATATCGGCGATGCGCTGCGTGCCTTTGACCTGGGCGACGTGGCCGACGGCGAAGAAGATCGCCGACTTGGTGAGCGAATGCATGGTCATGTGCAGAAGGCCGGCGAAATTGGCGAGCGGTCCGCCCATGCCGAAGGCGAACGTGATGATGCCCATATGCTCGATCGAGGAATAGGCGAACATGCGCTTGATGTCGCGGCGGCAGTACAACATAAAGGCCGCGAACACGAGCGAGATCAGCCCGAGCGTCACCATCAAGGGGCCGGGCGCGAGCGCGCCGGTATTCACCGCCAGCAGCATCTTGAAGCGAAGCAGCGCATAGAGCGCGACATTGAGCAGCAAGCCGGACAGCACGGCCGAGATCGGCGTCGGGCCTTCGGCATGGGCATCCGGCAGCCAGGCGTGCAGCGGCGCCAGTCCGACCTTGGTGCCATAGCCAAGCAGCAGGAACACGAAGGCGACATCGAGCAGCGCCGGATCGAAGGCATCCGCGTGCTTGACCAGGATGGTCCATACCATGGCGTCGATACCTTCGCCGACGACAGGCCGCGCGGCCATGTAAACCAGAATGGTGCCGAACAGCGCGAGCGCGATGCCGACGCTGCCGAGAATGAAATATTTCCAGGCCGCTTCCAGCGCCTCGTGCGTGCGGTAGATACCGACCATGAGAACGGTGGTGAGCGTCGCCATTTCGATCGCCACCCAAATCAGGCCGATATTGTTGGCGATCAGCGCCAGGTTCATGGCGAACATCAGCACCTGATACATGGCGTGATAGAAGCGCACGAACGGCGGCGTCAGGCGCCCGATCTCGAGCTCATGGCCGATATAGCTCCCGCTGAAAATGCTGGTCGTGAAGCCGACGAAGGTGGTCAGCACGATGAAGGTGGCGTTGAGATCGTCGACCAGCAGATAAATGCCGGGTTCCGGCCGGCGGAAGAATAGCGAGAGCGCGCAGAGCAGCGTCAGCCCGGTCGCCACGACATTGATCCGCGCCGTGATGCGATAGCCAGGGAGCACTGCGAGCAGCGCGGCGGCAATGGCCGGAATCACCAGCACGCCGGTGAGCGCATCGATCGTCATCGGCGTTCTCCGCGGTAACGGTCGAGCGCCTGCACGTCGACCGTGTCGAAACGCTCGCGGATGCGGAACAGGAAGATTCCGATCACGATCAGCGCGATGAGGATCGAAAAGGCGACGCTGATCTCGACCACGAGCGGCATGCCCTTGGCGCCGGTCGCGGCCAAGACGAGGCCGTTCTCGAGCGACATGAAGCCGACCACTTGGCTTACTGCGTTCCGACGCGTCACCATCATCAAGAGGCCGAGCAGCACCACCGAGAGCGCGAAAGCGAGGTCCTCGCGGGCAAGCGGATCGGCGCCGTGGGTGACACGCAGCATCACCACCATGGACAGCGCGACCAGGCTCATGCCGGCAAGCATGGCGGTGCCGACGCCCACCACCTTCTCGATTTCGCGGTGAATGCCGAGCCTGACGATGATCCGGTGCAAGGTGACCGGAATGACGATCGCCTTGAACACCAGCGCGATGGCGGCGGTGACATAGAGATGCGGCGCGTCCTGCACGAATGCCTGCCAGGCGACCGAGGCGGCAAGCACAAAGGCGTGCGCAGCGTAGACGTTGAGCAGCGCGTAGAGACGGTCCTGATAGAGCTCGAGGAAACTGATCAGCACCAGTGTGCCGGCAAGCAGATGGGCGATGTCGAAGTCGATCCTGCTCATCAGAAGCTCCCGGACACGAAGCGCAGCAATGTTGCCAGCAACCCGAGCATCAAGGCGGCGCCGAGAAATTCCGGCACGCGGAACACGCGCATCTTGGCGATCGAAGTTTCGAACAGGCCGAGCAGAAAGCCGCCGACCGCGAGCTTGCCGACATAAGCGCCGATGCCGATCGCCAGGGCCGGCACGGCGGCACCGGCGCTCTCGATGCCCCAAGGCGCGAACAGACAGGCGAGCAGCGACACATAGAGAAGGAGCTTGAGCGAGGATGAAAGCTCAATCAGCGCCAGATGGCGGCCGGAATATTCCAGTACCATGGCTTCATGCACCATGGTGAGCTCGAGGTGCGTCGCCGGATTGTCGATCGGAATGCGGCCATTCTCGGCCACCGCCACCATGACGAGGCCGAGCAAGCCAAGTCCGAGCGACACCCGCAAGCCGACCTGCGGCGAAGCCATGAATTCGGCGATGGTAGAGAGCTGCGTCGAGCCGGCGATCAGCGCTAGCGTGAACACGACCATGAGCATGGCCGGTTCGGCGAGCGAAGCGATCATCACTTCGCGGCTCGAGCCGATGCCGCCGAAGCTGGTGCCGACATCCATCCCGGCGAGCGCGAGGAAAAAACGGGCGCTGCCGAGCAGCGCGATGATGGCGATCAGGTCGGCCGACCACGAGAACAGGAGCCCGGTGCGGAAGGTCGGGATCAATGAAGCGGCGACCCAGGTGGCGGCGAACACCAGATAGGGAATGACGCGGAACAGCCACGACGCGCTATCCGCCAGCACGACCTCCTTGCGCGCGAGCCGCACGAGATCGAGATAGGGCTGGATCAGCGGCGGACCTTGCCGACGGACCAGACGCGCTTTGACCTTGCGGACGAAGCCGGTGAAGAGCGGTGCCAGCGCCAGCACCAGCAGCATCTGCGCGCCCTGAATGGCGAGATCGCGGATCAGGACCATACGGCGAGCACCAAGAGCAAAATGACCAGGGCGCAGAAAACCAGCGTGAGAAATTGGCGGATGGTGAGAAACTGCAGGCGATTGAGCCGCTCGGCGGCGGTGCTGACGGCGGCGGCAAGCGGCGCATAGAGCCAATCCCAGATCGGGTCGGTCATCTGCACGGTGAGACGCGCCGGCCGCGTATCGCCGGGCGGCGGCATCTCGACTTGCTCGCGGGCGCGGAACATCACGGTGCCGAAGACGCGGCGGATCGGCTCGGCAAAACTCGTCGCGGTATATTGCGTCGCCGGGCTCGGATCCGGGTAGCCGCAATCCCAGGCGGGTGCGCGGCGCAGCCGGTCGGACGCCAGCCGATGGATGGCGAAGGCGGCGAGCATGCCCGACATGGCGATGAAGACGAAGACCAGCGCCCGTCATAGGAACTGCGGCTTGCCGCGATCGGTACGATCGACAGCCATTGCGAGCCGATCTGCACCGGCATGCGCTCGCCGAAGAGCGCCGTCGAGATCGGCGCCAGCGCGTCGATGAACAAGCCGGGCAGGATGCCGACGACGAGGCAAAGCGCGGCCAAAATGAACATGGCGGCGAGCGAAAAGTTGTCGGTCTCGGCCGCGGTCCGGGCGGCGCGGGTGCGTGGGCGGCCGAGAAACGTCACGCCGTAGGCCTTGACGAAACAGGCGGCGGCCAGTGCTGCCGAGAGCGCCAGCAGCGCGCCGACGGCGGGAACTAAGAGCCTAAGGCCCCACGACGGCAGTTGCGGGCTGAGCAGGATCGCCTGAAACGTCAGCCACTCGGAGACGAAGCCGTTGAACGGCGGCAATGCCGAAATTGCCGCGCAACCGACGAGAAACACGAACGCCGTCTGCGGCATGCGGTGGATGAGCCCGCCGAGATGTTCCATGTCGCGTTCGCCGGTTGCGACCAGCACGGCGCCGGAGCCAAAGAACAACAAGCTCTTGAACAGCGAATGATTGAACACGTGCAGCAAGGCTGCGGTGAGTGCCAACGCTGCGGCGAACAGCATGCCGTGCGCCTTAAAGGCGAGCGCGAGCCCGATGCCGATGAAGATGATGCCGATATTCTCGACCGTGTGATAGGCGAGGAGACGCTTGAGGTCGTGCTGCATGAGCGCATAGAGCACGCCCATGAATGTCGTAATGCCGGCAAGTGCAAGCACGACAACGCTCAACCACCAGGCCGGCGGGCCGGCAAGCTCGAAAGCGATGCGCACGAAGCCATAGACGGCGACCTTGGTCATGACCCCGCTCATCAGCGCCGAGACGTGGCTCGGCGCCGCCGGATGCGCGAGCGGAAGCCAGGCGTGCAGCGGCACGATGCCGGCCTTGGAGCCGGCGCCGATCAGCGCCAGGATTATGGCGAGCGCACCGATCATCGCCGACGGGTGCGCCGCGCGCATCTGCGCGAAGGCATAAAGCCCGTCGGGCCCCGCCAGCAGGCCGAAGGCGAGCAAGAGAGTGAGCGTGCCGAAGCTCGCCATCACCAGATAGACGTAGCCGGCGCGCACATTGTCGGGCACGCGATGGTGCGCCATGACCAGCGCCCACGACGTCAGCGACATGAATTCCCACGAGAAGAGAAACGTGAAAGCGTCGTCGGCCAGCACGACCAGCATCATGCCCGCGAGAAAGGCAGGATAGAACGGCAAGATGCGTCCCGGCGCCGGCTCGTGGTGGCCATAGCCGAGCGCGAACAGACTTGCGCTCGCGGCACCGAGATCGACCACGGCGAGGAAGAACGCGGAGAGCGCGTCGAGGCGGAAATGCGCGCCGAGCCAGGGCAGGCCGACCGGCAGCGTCAGGTTTTCGGCGGGAGCGGCGCTGAGCAGGTGCGTCAGCGCTGCGGCAAGCGATAGGGTCGTGACGACAATGATCGCGCCATAGATGATGCGGCTCGCCGCCGCGGACTTCACGATAATGACCGCGCACACACCGAGTGCGAGCTCAAGCGCAGCACCGGCGAGCGCGATCGTCAGCATCACGTTGCGGGCCTCTTGAGCCGCACGCCGCGGCCACCGCCGGAGCTGACCGCGTTGTCGGTCATGAGTTCGATGCCGAGCGCGTCCAGCGCGGCGATGAGTTTCATCAGCGAATCGACATTGCCGCGAACGACGCCGTCACTTGCCTCCATGCGTTGGATGGTTGGGAGCGACAGGCCGGCCGCTTCGGCAAGAGCCCGTTGGTCGATGCCGAGAAGCGCGCGGGACGCTCTGATTTGACCGGCTGTGATCATGAGTCCGGATCAGGCTTTAGTATTGATGTTTAATATATCAATCATCATGATTTGCAAGCCCATATAGATGTCAAGAGCGTCCATTCTGGTGGATTGCGCCATGGGTCACTGAGCAAGTAATTATTCCGTGCGAAAGAAAAGAGTGATATTATTTCCATAGAATGATCCGGACGGATTGTCGGCTATGCCAACGCGTCCACACGCACACCCTGTCTCCGACGAAGCCGCCCTTCTCACGAAGGCTGTCCTTCGCGCTGCCGACCGGCTTGCGATCAAGAACGCCGTGCTCGCAAGAATCCTGGGTCTGTCGGGGCCCACAATCTCGCGCATGCGCAATGGCAAGTACCGGCTCGATCGTGAACAGAAGCCGTTCGAGCTCGCCGTCTTGTTGATCCGTCTTTACCGCTCGCTCGACGGCATTGTCGGCGGCGACGACAGCGTCGCCGCGGATTGGCTCACAAACAAAAACACCGTGCTCGATGGCGTTCCGCTTGAACTGATTCAGTCGGTGTCGGGATTGGCGAATGTCATCCACTATCTCGACGCGCGACGAGCTGTCGTCTAATCGGAAAAAAGCGTCCGGTCGCGGCTGGCGCGTGGTCGAAGCGCAAAATCAGATTTCAACGACCAAACTGACGGACACGAGCGCCGAACAGCACGCGCTCGAACTCTTGATCGAAGAAACCAAGCCGCCCGTTCCCGCGGAAAGCCGTCACCTCAATTTTCTGTTGTCGACGCCGTTCCGATACGCTGCGGCTTATCCGCGGGGTTCGCGGTTTCGGCGCGCTGGGTTCACGCCCGGCGTATTTTATGCATCCGAGCGCGTCGAAACCGCGATCGCGGAGCTTTGCTTTTTCTGTCTTTTGTTTTTCTCGGAATCGCCGGACACGAAATGGCCGGCGAACGCCGGCGAATACACGGCTTTTGCGACGAAATCCGCCACGACAAAATCGATCGATCTGACATTGCCGCCGTTCGATTCCCGGTCGGCGCTATGGACGCATCCGACCGACTACGGGCCCTGCCAGACTCTCGCCGGGATGGCGCGAGAAGCCGACGTCGAATTGATCAGATACGCTTCGGTGCGCGACCCGGAGCACAAAGCCAATCTTGCGATCCTTTCCTGCCGGGCGTTCGCGCACCGCGAGCCGGTGGCCCATCAAACATGGCAACTGCTTTTCGGCAGCAACGGCGCGCGCGCGGTCTGCGAATTGCCGCGCCGCATGCTCGATTTCAACAGGACGGTCTTTCAGGCCGACCCGCGTATCGCATCGATGAATTGGGAGCGGTAGAGGCTCAAAAGCTGATGCAACCAATTCCGCTCATTCTCGCGCAAGCGGGAATCCAGAAGCTTGCGCAAGCAACTCGGTCGCCGCTTTCGCGGGGACGAGCGGCTCAACTCACCGACAGAATGCGATTGCGACTGTCCAACCGGTCAAAGCGCCTGGCGCTTGCGGCGAAGCCTGACCACCACGTCGATGCGGGCGATCTCGTAGCCTTCCGGCGGCACCGGCGCCTTGCCGACCACGACGTCGGAGGAGGGAATGTCGAGCAGATCGTTCTTCTCTTCGATGAAGAAGTGATGGTGCTCGGTATTGTTGGTGTCGAAATAGGCCTTCGAGCCGTCGACCGCGACCTGCCGCAGCAGCCCGACTTCGGTGAACTGGTGCAGCGTGTTGTAGACGGTGGCAAGCGACACCGGCACTTTGGCGCGGTTCGCTTCCTCGTACAGCATTTCCGCCGTGATGTGCCGGTCGCCCTTGGCGAACAGGATCCAGCCGAGCGCCATGCGCTGCCGGGTCGGGCGCAAGCCGACTTCGCGCAGCTTCGCCTTCACGTCGTGCCAGAGGCAGCCGGTGAGATCGTCAGCCCCGGCCGGCGGACGCGGTTGGACCGCCGGGGGTGTTGCCGGCATGCCGGCGGCGGGCAGGAGGGGACGCGAGGGAAACCGCGACTGGTTCATTCTGGCACCTGACGGCCCTGCTTGGGGGCCGAACGAAGATCGTTGCAACTGAAATCATTATATGCCGCTTGCTGTGCAGCCTGCAACACCCAAGGGTCATGGGGGGCACGGCGAGTCTGAGCCTGGCGGATAGGCCCCATATCCGGCCTTCGCCCCGCACGGAGGAGAAGCGTCAGGTGGCACCCGTTTTTGTGGCGGCGCAGCAATCAGCAATTGTGGTCAGCCGAGGGGGTGCCGCTTTGCCGCCATATCCCCATGTGTTAGGGAACGGTGCCAGCGTCGCTGATTTGAAGTTCCTACGCGTTTTGCCACGCGCGCGTTGAGGAAAGTCAAATCGTCGAGCGTTGCTGGATTCATATACTTGCTGGTGTCCCTTCAGTTGTCCGAAGTTCGCGTCCAAGGGTGTGTGCAAGGGTGCCGCTATGGATCGCGAACTTCGGGAGCGGGGCGTTCAGCTGGGGGCGGAGTGACGGAGGATGCAAGAGAGGCGTTCGCATTTCGATTATGAGGATCTGCTCGCCTGCGGGCGGG
>Ga0210401_10007934_pt1 | contig 10579 bp, 9 predicted proteins | sample IncBWH32MmetaG_FD_150866 | JGI IMG/M metagenome (GOLD analysis project Ga0210401, IMG submission 150866) | Forest soil microbial communities from Barre Woods Harvard Forest LTER site, Petersham, Massachusetts, United States - Inc-BW-H-32-M | ecosystem: Environmental > Terrestrial > Soil >... | reverse complement strand
CGTGGATTTCACCTCGGTACTGCCGGACATCATGATTATTGCCGACGAGGTGGATTCTCAATTGAAACAGAGTATTGGCAGCTTTCTTGCGCTGCCTGGGGAAGTCGCCTTAGCCCACGCCTGAAATACCGGCTTCTCGCCCTCGTTTCCAATTTGTCGCGCGTAGTTTTGTTGATCTGCTTGCGCCCGTGGATTTGGCCAAAACCGGTATCGCCTTTAGTGGACGACTTTCGATGAAGCAGCATTAGCCTTCAATGGAGGACTGTTTCTACTAATGCCGGTTTCCAGCAACCTGGCGAACTGCGGGGCAGAAACAGGCCGGCTAAAATAGTACCCTTGCCCCTCCTCACATTGGCGGGCCTGCGTGTAGCATTCTCCTGGCCGAGATGGCGGTATCTTCCGGGTGCCTCAGGCAGCACGATGTCCACTCTCCCTTTCGCAAGATGAGTCTCGGCATCACTCATGCGTAAGAAGTGCGTCAATTCGAAGCTGTCGGCATTTTCCGTACTGAACATCTTGTGGAGCAAACGGACATCTCCCGCGTTGTCCTCGACCAGAAGAACTTGGACTGTCTTCTCGTTCATCATTCTTGCCTCTTTTTGACAGGGCAAAGTAGAAAGTTGAGCCGTGCACACTAGCCAGTTTCCCCAACCGCGGATCCCGGAGGGTACGATCCATGTCGTCCTGACTGTCTTCCACCGACGGTGTGTTCAGTCCCGCTGAATTCATAAGTAGCCTCCAGCCGTGGCCCCACGGCTTTTCGAGCCAACCGGCTCGCCCACACCGAGGGTGAAATAGAAAGCTGCACCCTTATCCAGTTCTGCTTGCGCCCACACTCGGCCCCCATGCTTGTGCACGATGCGTTGCACAGTCGCCAAGCCGATGCCGGTACCTTCGAACTCGTCTGCGCTGTGCAGACGCTGGAAGGCTCCAAACAATCTGTCGACGTATTTCATGCTGAAGCCGGCACCATTGTCTCGGACCATAAAGACCGATTGCCCTTCTTCTTCTTTGCAAGCAACTTCAATGATTGTGTGCACCGCGGACGCAGGCTCCCGCGCGCCTGCTCCACTGTCAGCACTCTTTCGGGGACGGGTAAACTTGAGTGCGTTGGCCAGCAGATTTTGAAACACCTGCCGAACCAGAACAGGATCACACTCCAAAGAGGGCAGGTCGGCAATAACCCATTCCACTTGCCGACCTTCGCTTTCCGGCTGCAGAATCGCTATCACTTCCGCGACCAGTGAGTTCAAGTCGGTTGGCCGGCAAACCAACTCCTGACGCCCGATCTGTCCCATCTTCAACAAATCGTCTATCAGTTGAGCCATGTGCTTTGCGGCGTCCTGGATCAACTTCAAGTAGTCTTGCGCCGTCGCGTCCAGGGTACTGTTGTACCGGTCGTGCAGGATTTTCGCAAAACCATTGATGTGACGCAGGGGAGCACGCAGATCATGGGCGACAGAATAGGAAAACGCTTCCTGTAAGTGGTTGGCAGCGGCAAGCTGTCCGGTGAGCGCCACCACCCGGCGCTCCAGCTCTATGTTCAACTTGTTGACCTCTTCTTCTGCCCGCATGCGTTCCCCACTTTCGTTTATGAGTTCCCGGTTAACCGCTTCCACCTGTCTTCTCCGACGCCTCGCGACGATGGCGAGGCGCCTATGGCCGGGCGTCGGAGCGAGGCGTCAATCTCCGCGCGGAACAGCTTGCGCGAGTTGATTTCCTTTTCCACTTCGAAACTCTCTCCCTGCAAATGAATCCGGTGGGGCAGCGAAACGATCTTCAGAATCCATGGTATGAGCAACGCCTACCGTGGCTGCGAAACCGGCTGCCGTGATGCTTCCGGTTTCTTCAAGGCCGAGGGGGGCTCGCCCAGGGCTTGCCGGATCCACGCCAGGAGCTCGGCATCGTCCACAGGTTTTTGGAGAAAGGTCTTGGCTCCCGCCTTGATGGCGCGCTCTCGATTTACACGAACGTCGCGAGCCGAAATGACGATGACGGGAATCACAGCGAGCGCGGGGATTTTCTTAAGTCTTTCCATCACCACGAAACCATCCCCCGCAGGCAGACCGAGGTCGAGGATAATCAAATCCGGCTCGTGCTTTCGCGCTTCAGCCACACTGGACAACGCATCCGCTGCAAAGAAAGTGTCGTAGTGATTAGCCCTGAGGCGCACATTCATGCCCAGGCGTATATCAGGATCGTCATCCACAATGAGAATTTTCTTGTTAGTCATTTTCCACCGTCCTCGACGCGATTTGCTCGTTCATAAATTCCTGAATTCTGGCGGCCACATTCTCCAGATGGTCTTCGCTGGATTCGCTCGCGTTTCGTTTGCCCACCTCAAGCGAGCGATAAGAAGTTGAGAAGATCAAGCCGGCCTGCTTGATAGGTTCGGAACTATCTAATTGTTTCCGGATGCGTTTGCTGATGGCCTCGCCGCCAATTGCGTCCGTAATAGCTACGATGAAGAAAAGCTCTACTGCTCCCGCAAAACCCATCTTGGGCAAGAGAACATCAATGTCAGAATGCAAGGACCCCCGCAGGATGTTGCGGATCTCGCGACACTGGTCCCGGCGCATCTCATCAGAAAGCCAGCCCGTCTGTGAGCCTACTTCTGTGGCCACGATGGTGATCGGAGCTTCCGTACGTCCGTCCCTTCGAAGAGCCGGGGCAATCAGACTCACTAGAGAAAAAACGGGAAATGTGACCGAAAAGACAGCGCCTTGTGCGGGGGCGCTCTTGGCCACAATGGTTCCGCCCTGTCGCGTAACCAGGTCTTTGCAGATGTACAAGCCTAAGCCCAGGCCTTTACGACCCGCGGAAGATGGATCGGAAGCCTGGAAAAGGCGTTCAAAAATTCGCTCGGTTAAGTCAGGGCTGATGCCACATCCCGAATCTGAGACTTCTACCACCACCAGACTCGGGTCTTCTTCGTGTATGCGGGCTTGAATCTTCACGACGCCGTTTGCCGGGGTGAACTTGACGGCGTTATCAAGCAGAATGATGAGGATCTGTTGAAGGCGCGTCGGGTCAGCGTAGACTGAGGGCAACTGCAATTCGACATCGGTAGACAGCGCGACTCCTTTGGCCTTAGCTGCTCCCTGGAGTGTGTTGGCCGCGTAGGCGATGGCATCGGAAACCGAAGTACATTGCAGCTCGACCCTCAGTTTACCCGCCTGCACTCCACTGATTTCGAATAAGTCGTTGATCATCGCCTGAAGCTGCTTGACATTCCTCAGAACGATTTCCAGGTACTGGCCCTGTTCCGCATTCAATTCGCCGGCCAACCGGTCCAGGAGAATGGTCACAAACTGACGGATTGCGGTCAATGGAGAACGAAGCTCGTGCGACACATGGGAGAAGAACTCATCCTTGAACTGCATCTGATGGGCCCGAATCAGATCAGATTCGGTTTGCATGCGGTGGCGTTCGATGGCATGGCGAAGGGCCCGGGGAAGCGCACGATTTTCGATCTGGCCCTTGATCAGATAGTCTTGCGCGCCTTCTTTCATGGCTTCGGCGGCCAGTACCTCGTCGTCCAAGCCGGTCAGAACGATCATGGGGACGCCTGGCGCGACGGCGTGCGCCCGTCGTATGGTTTCGAGACCATGCCCATCCGGCAATCCCATATCCAAAAGCATGATGTCCGTTCCCCCTTTCGCAAGGTGAGTCTCGGCATCTTTTAGGCGCAAGAGGTGGGTCAATTCGAAGCTGTCCGCCTTCTCCGTTCTGAACATCTCGCGGAGCAAACGGACATCTCCCGCGTTATCTTCGACCAGAAGAACTTGGACCGTCTTCTCGCTCACGAGCGCCCTTCGCGCGGCAACTTGACCACAGACAGCCAGAAACTGTCGATGCTCTTCACCACGTCGAGGAACCCCTCGAGGCCCACAGGCTTGGTGATGTAACAGTTCGCATGGAGCCGGTAACTGCGCAGGATATCCGCCTCGGAGGCGGAGGTAGTCAGGACTACTACGGGAATGCTCATCAGGGTGGGACTTTCCTTGATTTCCGCCAGCACCTCCCGGCCATCTTTCTTGGGCAGGTTCAGATCGAGCAGGATCAGATCCGGGCGAGGAGCATCGGCATACTTGCCCTCGTGCTCCAGGAAGGCTATGGCTTCTGCCCCATCCGACGCCACGCTCAAGTTGATATGCACTTTGGCGTCTTTAAACGCTTCCCGCGTGAGCCGGACATCTCCGGGACTATCTTCAACCAAAAGAACCTCGATAGCTTGTGCGCCCATTCCAATTGATTCCATCATTTCCCTTCTCTCTCTGGCAGGGCAAAGTAAAAGGTCGAGCCGTTTCCGGGTTGCGACTCAACCCAGATTCTCCCGCCCAGCCGCTCCACGATCTTCTTGCAAATAGACAACCCGATTCCGGTGCCCTCGAACTCTTCCCGCCCGTGCAACCGCTGGAAAAGGATGAAGATCCTTTCAAAGTACTTAGGATCAATTCCCAGGCCGTTGTCGCGAACGGAAAAAATCCATTCATTGCCACCATTTTGCGAGGCGGAAACGTGTACGGTAGGGACTCCGGCACTGCGATATTTGATTGCGTTCCCGACAAGATTCTGAAAGACCTGGGCTAATAGCTTAGCGTCGGTCGCAATCTCGGGCAGCGCGTCGTGAGTCACCACCGCACCGTTCTCCTCAATTCTTGCGCGTAAGTTTGTAAGAGCTTCTTGCAAAGCATTTCCCGTGGCAGTCTTGCGCAACGTGGTTGCCTTTGCCCCGGCTCGCGAATAGGTCAGCAGATCCTGGATCAACACCTGCATGCGCTTGCACCCGTCCACCGCAAAGGCGATGAATTCATCGGCATCGGAATCCAGACGCCCTTTGTAGCGGCTGGCCAGGAGCTGCGTGTAACTGGCTACCATGCGCAACGGCTCCTGGAGATCGTGGGATGAGACATAGGCAAATTGCTGCAGTTCGGCGTTCGAGCGCTTCAATTCTCCGACCGTCTTCACCAATTCCTCTTCGGATTGCTTGAGCACGCTAATGTCCCGGATGGCTGCCGTCACCAGGATTCCCTCGGGGCTTTCCAGCGGACTCAGCTTGATCTCAATGGGAAACTCGCTTCCGTCCTTCCGTCGTCCGCAGAGTTCAATCCCCGCATCGATATGCGCCGCCAGTTCGTTAGCCGCACTCCCGGTGCCGTCCGCGATCAACCCTTCCGCGAAGCCTCCGGGAATGAATTTATTCACCTTTTGTCCTAGGAGTTCATCGCCCCGGTATCCGAACTGTTTCTCCGCCTGAACATTGAATCGGACGATCTCCCCGCCCTCATTCACCACCACCATCGCGTCGGGAGCTGCTTCCAGCAAACTTCGGTAGCGGGCCTCATACTGCAGCGTGAGGGTTTGGGCTTCCAGCGCTTGCCGCGAGCGGGCCAATTCCTCGGCTTGTCGAGACGATTCCAATGCCTGCGCCACCAGAGCTTCGCCCGCCATCTTGCGCTCCGTTATGTCCGCGCGTATAGCCACGTACTGCCGAGGTTTTCCATCCGCTCCCAGGAACGGGACAATGGTCGTATCCACCCAATAAATCGAGCCGTCCTTGGCTCGATTCTTAATCTCGCCATGCCAAACCTTCCCCTTGGCGATGGTGTGGTACATCTGCTGGAAAAATTCTTTCGAGTGGTGGCCCGAATTCAAGATGCGGTGATTCTGCCCGATCAGTTCCGCTCTGGAAAATTGACTGATGGCGCAGAACTTATCATTGACGTAGGTAATCGTGCCTTGGATGTCCGTCATCGCCACGATGGCGTGCTGATCCAGAGCGAACTTCTGATCGGAAAGCTCCTTGAGTGCAGCCTCGCTGGTGGCGAGGCTTTCCTTTACCGCTTGCTCAGCCCGCTTACTGGCGGTGATGTCGCGCGCGATCTTCGAAGCACCAACAATCGCGCCGCTGCTGTCCCTGATCGGCGAAATCGTCGCCGAAATGTTAATCTTCCGACCATCCTTTCGGACGCGGACGGTTTCGAAGTGCTCGACGCTTTCACCACGGCTAATTCGCGCCAGAATTTCGGGTTCCTCATTCGCTCGCTCCGACGGCAACAGCATCAGCATCGGTTGGCCCACGGCCTCCGCTGCCGAGTAGCCGAATACTTTCTCGGCGCCGCGATTCCAGGCGGTGATCGTCCCCTCCAGGGTCTTGCCGATAATGGCGTCATCGGATGACTCCACCACGGCCGCCAGGCGTTCTCGCCCTTCCTCAGTTCGCTTGCGTTCGCTGATATCGGCGCGGATAGCAACGTACTGGCGCGGTTTACCATCCTCACCGACGAAAGGCACGATGGTGGTATCCACCCAGTAGATCGAACCATCTTTGGCCCGGTTCTTAATCTCACCGTGCCAAACTTTCCCGTTGGCGATGGTGTGGTACATCTGCTGGAAAAACTCGATTGGGTGGTGGCCAGAGTTGAGGATGCGGTGATTCTGCCCGATCAGTTCTTCTTTGGAATATTTGCTGATGGCGCAAAATTTGTCGTTCACATAAGTGATGGTGCCTTGGACGTCGGTAACCGCCACGATGGCATGCTGATCCAGTGCAAATTTTTGATCGGCTAAGTCTTTGAGCGCAGCCTTGCTGGTAGCAAGGCTTTCCTTAACGACCTCTTCGGCCTGCTTGCGCTCCGTGATATCGGCGCGTATGGCCACGTACTGGCGAGGTTTGCCCTCCGTGCTCAATGTCGGGACGATGGTCGTGTCCACCCAGTAGATCGAACCATCCTTGGCCCGGTTCCTGATTTCGCCGTGCCACACCTTCCCCTTGGCGATGGCCTGATACATCTGCTGGAAAAACTCGATTGGGTGGTAGCCAGAGTTGAGGATGCGGTGATTCTTCCCGATCAGTTCCTCTTTGGAATATTTACTGATGGCGCAGAACTTATCGTTCACATAAGTGATGGTGCCCTGGACGTCGGTTACGGCCACAATAGCGTGTTGATCGAGAGCGAATTTTTGATCGGCCAGCTCCCGGAGCACAGTCTCGCTTGCCTTCTCGGCTCGCTTGCGTTCCGCGATCTCCGATTGCAGTGCCGCCGTGCGCTGTGCCACGCGCTGTTCCAATTCCGCGTTCAGGGTGTTGACTTGTGCGCGGGCGCGTTCGCTGACATCAATCTCCCGGTTGACCGCGAACCGGGCTAGCGACCACAAGCCGACTGCGAGAAAAGCGCCTGCGATGGCGATGATCCGCGCCAGCTGTTGTCCCGTCCCCGCTCTCTGGGTGCGCTGACCCAATAGCCGGGTTTCTTCGTCGTACATGTCTCGAGTGCTTGCCCGCACCCCGTCGAGGAGGCGCTCGGTTTCCAGAGCATCTTCGCCGCCCGGGTAGGCTTGCAATTTCCGCCGTTTGGCGATGATGCTGTCCGCGAAATCAAAAGCCGCGCGCAGTTGCGGCTCGAGCAGGTCCAACCGCGGCTGTTGACTGAGATTGTCGACGGTCAATTGGCGTAATCTGGCTTCATCCACACCCACACTCTGCCGCGCAGTCGTATAGTTTGCCAGCAACGGCTCTTGTCCGCTTAAGGCAAATGCTCGGGCGCTGGTTGCGGCCTCGATCGCATGTCTGGTGGTGCGCTGGATGGTTTCCATCACCTCATGGGTGTGCGATACCCAATAGGCATCCTGCTCTGCCCGCCGGGCACCGCGCCAGGACGAAAAGCCTATGAACAGTGTCAGCAGCACAGCCACAATGAACCCTACGGTGACCCTGCGGCGGAGTGGTGCATCAATCGGCATATCGAACCGCTTGCGCTGGGCAATTTCCTGTTCCAGCTTGCGATTGACTTCCTGCAAGTGCGCCCGTCCGGGCAGCGAAATCACTTTCGGAACCAGGGGAATAAGCATCGCCGCCGTGATGACCGATACCACGGCTGTGATCGCCTTCACCACGCCCGCCAGCAGGTAGCTGCCGTGCCAGACGTTCCAGATTTCTATCAGGTGGGTCGTACCACAAGCCAGAATGAAGGTTCCAAACATCCAGAAAATCCGATTGAAGGGGATATCTCGATTCTTGCGGATGAAATAAACAAGGACGACCGGAATGCAGTAGTACGAAAGCGTGATCAGCCCGTCCGAGATGACGTGCAGCCATACCATGCGCGCATCCCACAGGTAGCAATACCCGTGCGGCATGAAATCAGGAGAAAGCAACTGTTGGAACCATCCCATAGCCATTACCCATACGGCACGCGTTTCTCACGGCACGATGACTGCATCGACCCTTCAGTGAGTCAGGCAAACTGGCCGCAGCATTCTGCTTGCATAAATCGCTCATCGCTGAAGAACGGCGGCCCGCAGATCGACCAGCGTGCTCGACAGGCTACAATCCTCGATATATTGTGGGTAATCGGCAGGTCCGCCGAAACCATTAGAAATTTGGGAAGAAACGTGGCCGCCGCCTACGGGGCTCCTCTCCAGCACACGCGTGGCCATCGGGCAACAATACGCCTGCTTTCCAACGCCGCCCTTAGGCCCACGTGCTAAGGCGGTTCAGATTCGATGCGAAGCACGGCATCTTCAAGGCAGGTGGATGGCCCATGAAGGACTTTCAGATTCACGCGATGCGGTGCACGCGCGATCGCATCGTGGTGGCCGGGACTGAGGATGCGAGATATGTATTTGACATTTCGCGGCACGAAGGCCGCGGTCCGAACGCTGATGATGACACGGATCTTGCCTCGGAGGGCCAACTGGGCTGGCCCGTGGGGGGAGTGAAAACTCTAGAATCCTTCGATCCGCAACACGAGTACCAGTTGGTTCTCTCAAATTCAACGAAAGATTCGGAAGTCACTCGCATGGCGGAGATATTCAGATCGACACCCACGAAAATGATCAGCGCCGCCGCGGTGGCGCTGTGTGTCGCACTACGAACCGGGATGCTACCGCGAGCGCGGCCCTAGCCATGAGTCGATTTTAGGCCAAGTGCGCTTGTTGGCGCCGCTTCCCGCCATAATTCCGATGTGTCCGCCAGGAACGCTGAAGAGCTCTTTGTCTTCACTGCCGACCTTCGACAGAATGGCTTTCGACTGGCAAGGGGGAGTGATGTGGTCGCCCTCGGCGATCACCGTCAGCAGGTTGGCTCGCAAGCGGCTCAGATCCACGCGCTCGCCGCGTATCATCATCTCTCCCCGCATTAACCGGTCGTTGCGGTAGAGGTCGACGATCAGTTGCCGGAACACGCCGCCGGCCAGCGGGATATTATCGGTCACCCAGGTGTTCATGGCTTGCCAGGCTTCGATGACGGAAGGGTTCTCGATGTTATCCCAAAGCTTCAGGTAGTTGACGATGTAATTCTCTACGGGCTTCAGGGCTTTAGCTCCGTAATCAATCATTTCTCCAGGCATGTTGCCAAACGCACCCAGCACCTTATCCACATCGAAATAGCGCTCGTCGGTCCAGCGGGCGAAAGTCAGTGCTTGTTTGTCCGAGAAGTCTAGAGGAGCGGTTAATAGAATTAAGTTGCGCAATCCATCGTCGGGCCGCAGAGCCGCATAAATCGTAGTGAGGATGGCGCCGATGCACCAGCCGAGCATGCTGAATTCTTCCACTCCTGCGATCGACTTCAGTTTGCGGATCGCCCGCGGCATGTATTCGAGCGTGTAGTCGTCGAACTTCAAATTCTTGTCCTCCGGGCCAGGAGCTCCCCAATCCAGCAAGTAAAGGTCATAGCCGCTATTGACCATGAACTCGACAAAGCTGTGACCGGGCCGAAGATCAAGAATGTAGGGCCGGTTCATCAGCGCGAACACCAGCAGAAGCGGAACCGGATGGCGCCGTTCCTTGGGCACGACAGGAATGTAGTGGTAGAGTTTTGCCTTGTTCAGCGTCCACACCAGCTCTTTGGGGGTTTGAGCAATCGAGCTTCGTGTCGTCAGCGCTTTGTTGAACGCAGTCAGTTTTCCCACTAGGTCGGTAAACGGGTCGGTGACAACCGCAGCTTCTGGCATTGCTACTTCGCCCCCTTGGTTCTCTTCTTGTTTTTGCTCTGGCGACTCGGTGCTGCTGGTCTCGGCTTTTTATTACCTGCTACCGGGTTGGTGAGCAACTTCTCAATCCGGTCGAGCTTGGCGTCCATATCGTCGAGCCGCATTTCAATATTGGTCGCCCGGTCTGCCAGCGCGATGAAGTCAGCCCTCGAAGGCATGCTCAACTGCTCCAGCACGCGCAACATCGCCTTCTCGACGGCCTCTCGAAACGGAGAAGACGCCGAGAGATAAGTGTCGAGAACCATCCCGGTAGTCTTGGCGTAGGCGTCCGTATTTACCGTTTCTACCATTGCCTTCGCCCAGGCATCGAGGTATGTATTCCGCATATCACGGAAAGCATCCATCGGATCGGGAGGCTTTCCGTTCACAGTTTGTTCATCGCCCATTTTGCAACTCCCTCGCTGGACAAGCCGCAACCAGAGCCACAACCGCAGCCGAAACCGAAGGTTGCGCCGTCCAGTAACCCGCATTATAACAACTTGCTTACGCGGCTTTGACGCCCTTGAACGGCTTGGCGAGAATGTCAAGCATCGTCTTCTGCGTGTCGATCAACGCATCGATGCCGCTTTGAAACGCGTCGGCAG
>Ga0210401_10007932_pt1 | contig 10582 bp, 5 predicted proteins | sample IncBWH32MmetaG_FD_150866 | JGI IMG/M metagenome (GOLD analysis project Ga0210401, IMG submission 150866) | Forest soil microbial communities from Barre Woods Harvard Forest LTER site, Petersham, Massachusetts, United States - Inc-BW-H-32-M | ecosystem: Environmental > Terrestrial > Soil >... | reverse complement strand
GTCACTGTTCGGGTTCTTTCGGCCGCCGTTCTTTGGGGGCGCGATCCTCTTTCTAGTCTTGCTGCCGATCGCCGCGTTCCAGGATGTTCAACGGCAGAAGCAGTTGAAGTATGGGCGTAGGCTCAAAGGCCCGGAGATGCTGACGCCGCAGCAATTCAACAAGACCGTGAGGGGCGATGGCGTCGGGTTCAAAACGAACGACATGAAGCCCATGCTGCGTATTCCGATAAAGGCCGAAGCACAGCACATGCAGATCATCGGAGACACGGGCGCGGGCAAGTCGGCCCTCATGTTTCAGGTGCTTCGTCAGGTACAAAGCCTGGGTGACGCAGCTATTGTTTACGACCCGGCTCGCGAGTTCGTGAAGCGCTTCTACGACCCTTCGCGCGGCGATGTCATCCTGAATCCGCTCGACAAGCGTTGCCCCTATTGGGGGCCAGCCGATGAACTACGTAGCCGCTCCGAAGCCAAGGCTCTAGCCGCATCGTTATTCCAGCCGCCCCAGGACAAAAAAGGCGAGTTTTTTATCGAATCACCGCAGAAGATTTTCGCGTTCCTGATGGCTTATGGGCCAACGCCGGCTGACCTGGTTGAGTGGATGGCCAACCCGGAAGAGATCGACCGCAGGCTCAAGGGCACGGAGCACGCCCATCTCATCGGCTCACGCGCACACCAGCAGCGAGCGGGTGTACTTGCATCCCTTGGCCTGGTCGCAGACAGCCTGCGCCTACTGCCAAAGGCGGACGAAGGAAACGGATCATGGACGGCTACCGAATGGGCCGAGAAGCGACAGGGTTGGATCTTCCTCACGTCGCTCCCGGCGGAGCGTGAAGCGCTCCGTCCTCTTCAAAGTCTCTGGATTGATTGGTTGGTGTTGCGTCTCCTGAATGAGCCCAAGGAAGCACAGCGGCGGGTATGGTTCGTCATCGACGAATTGGCCAGCCTACAGAAGCTCCCGCAGCTTCACACAGCCATCACCGAAGCCCGCAAGAGCCGCAATCCGGTTGTGCTGGGATTTCAGGGAAAGGCTCAGCTTGAATACCTGTACGGGCATCTTGCCGAGGTGATGCTGTCCCAACCGGCAACCAGTGTTTGGCTCACGACGAAGGAGCCGAAAGCCGGCCAGTGGGTAAGCGAATTCATTGGGAAGGTCGAAGTGGAACGCCTCCGCGAGACGCACTTCGACGGAACACGCGCCGGAAGGAACTTCGCTCTTGACCGCCAGGTGGAACCGCTCGTGTTGGAGTCCGAAATTTCCGGCCTCGCCGACCTGCACGCCTTCATGAAGTACCGGAACTATGTGACGCGGTTTTCCTTCCCATACTTCGATATGCCTGTAGTGGCGAACGCGTTTGAGCCTCGAGAGCGCCCCGACGACAAGCTGCCGTACCAGCCGAAATGGACTGGCAGCGCCGAGCCTGTTCCTGTCGAGTTGAAGCAGGAACCCGAGGCTTCCGTCCCCGAAACTTCTGACGGGATTGCAGAGGTTGAAGAGATTGAACCCGAAGTCGCGGTGACTCCCGACGACGTATGATCGACAAACTGTGCAGTCATAGAGCCCTTACCAGCGGTAACGATACAGAACGTATTTGTCTTTACACTGCGGACATAATTAGCTTTACACATGTCGGCCATCCCTCTCGCCGAAAGATCGAATTTGCTCGACCAACTCGAACAGATCATCGGCCCGGAACAGAGATCGACCGGCTGCCATCATGACGAATGGATCAGGGCTAATGAAGTCCGTCCAGGAGGCCGGCAGAGCAATTAGGCGCGCGTTCTCGTCGCAGAAGAAGACTCGATCCTCGCCCCAGGTGCGGCGATGGACGACCAGTTCAAACTCTCGTCCCAGCCAAGGGTGAAAAGGATGAGTAACTCGGAAACGTCTTCCTGCACTCTCCGGTGACGGTGCAGTTGACAACACGTGCGAACGGCTATATCGAGAGCTTCCACGGTAGGTTCCGCGAGGAGTGCTTGAACGAGCACTGGTTCCTGACACTTGACGATGCGCGAGAGACGATAGAATTCTGGCGGATCGATTACAACCGGGTGCGTCCATATAAGTCGTTGGGCTACAGGACGCCAGAGGAATTCGCAAAAGGCTATGCAAATGTGGAAAGCAAAAAGCGCTTCCCACATTTACACAGCCTCGACGGCTGCTGCGGGCTGAATATGCAGCTAAACTCAAACCGAGTGCTCTCACTTACCCGGATTAGACGAAGGGGGCAGCTCAGGCTAATGCACGCATAGACCGCTTTATGGCAGGGGCGGTCAGACGCCTGATGTTTGCGAACGCGCCCGATTCCGCATATTTCCACAGAAGTGGATCCGAATACATCCCAACGTGGTGCAGGATGCCGATTTCCGAAAAATCTTCTAGAACTCAGTGTCCGATTCCGCCGTTTTCCACACCCTATATAAGTAAAGGCACTTTTCGAAGAACTGCGAACACTGGTCAATCCGTCACCGTAGAGGGCTTATTCATGGATTAAGCGGGATCCCGATGCGCCAGAATAGCAATGCATTGGACACCTAAAGATCCACAATTCTTTTGGCGGGTTGGATCCACGAATGGTACCAGGTGTTATCGAAGCGAACCGACGTGAAACGCTCCACAAATTTTATTCGCTGGTGCTGCTATGCTAATGCTTCTTCAGAGACGTAAAGGAATGAGGAAGAGGTCAAACTCAGTTATCAGCTCTTGCCAGCTACGCCTTCTAGTCGGCATTCGCGGGCGTCTGACTCAGGGGATTGATTACCTGTTAACCGATTAGTATAGGCCACAACGATCGCCAGTCTGGTCGAAAAAGTCGTCGAAATTCTTCCCCAAAGCCCTCTGGAAATGCCTTTGATACGTGCAGGGCACAGGGCATCAGGAGTGCAACTATGAATACCAATGATTTGCGGATAGGGGCCGCACGGCTAATTCACGTTCATGCTTGCGTCGGCTGTGGCTCACTTTTTAGTAGGAAAATGTACGAGGGCCGCGCGCTGACTTCAGGAGTCTTCCATTGCCCAAATTGCGGCCACGAAGGACCATTAAACGTCGAGATACGGAACGAAGATGAGCTTTCGGTAGGGTGGCACGTTAAGTGAGCTTCAACCGGTGAGGGGCAATTGCCTTTGTTGCTTCTGCATCAGGCTATCAAGCTTTCGGGAAGTGGCTCGAACAAACTCCTTCACTAGACGTGATTTGCTGTCAGCCCGCATTGCAAGATTTGTTACCAACCGCAGCTCGGGTTCGGAAAAAGGGCGCATCGTGATTTCATCGCGCGCGATTCTCCAGGCAGTTGCTCTCGGCATGAATGCCAGACCGTAGTGTTCCAAGATTAACTCAGGGACTTCTTCGGAACTCATGACCTGCAATACGTCCCTTGGATAAACCTTTCTTTCGGCAGCAACATGCAGAATCTTGTCGTACAGGAAAGGGTTCGCTTGTTGGCTTAACAGAATCCAAATTCGATCGTGCAGTTGCTCCAGGACCAGATCGCGATGATCTGCGAGTTGATCATTCTCCGGCATGGCCAGATAAAAAGGATCGTCTGCGAGCTGCAACAGACTGAGCTTTGGATTCTCTGGAATTCCGGTTGTCATCGCCAGATCGAGAGCCCCCGCAATGACTTGACGTGCAAGTTCGTCTGAATAGTTGCTCCACTGTTTGATTCGCAAACCTGGAAACAGCGGTAGACGTACGGATAGAACAGTCGACATTAGAAACGGATCGGTGTGGGCTGACTTTCCCAGATTGAGGATCTGGTCGGCTCCGTTAAATACAGCTTTTGCAGCGATCACAGCTCTTTCCGTGTGGAGCAATGCCTCACGAGCTTCCTCAACGAAGGCACGACCTGCGTCAGTTAAATCAACAGTCTGATGGTTACGCTCGAAGAGCTTAAACCCTAATTGACTCTCGAGTTCATAAATCTGTTTGCTGAGGGTTGATTGACCGATGTGCAAAGATTCTGCTGCACGCGAAAAGTTTAGCTCGCGCGCCACAGCAATAGCGGCTTGCAGCAATCGAATTTCTGGCAGGGCCACGACCGTCCTCCGAACTTGGGATTCTCGATCAGACAACAAAGCAGAAAAGGGGCCACACGTTTACTCTTCTACGGTTCCATTCTAACTTTCTTTTCTAATTGTGGGCACAAGAGGGATCTCAGAATCGCCCCATCATTCCTGAAACGAATAACGGTCCCCCTAACTTGCCGCCCAATAGGATTAGCTGGTTTCTGATTATCTGGTTGTTTCAGCAAGCTACCACAGGTAGTGTAGAGGCGTGCCCCGACCGTCCTTTCCGAAGACGCTGCGGCAGTTTTAATCTGAATTTGCCACGGAGGAAGCCTGCCAGCGGTATCTGGCAGCTTGTCGTTGGCCGGACGGGTTCACTTGTCCCCGATGTGGCGATGGAAAAGCCTATGAGTTGGCGAACCAGCGTCGGCACCAATGCGGCAAGTGCCGCTATCAGGTTTGGCTGACCTCTGTGACGATCCTTCATCGGACGAAGGTACCGCTGGCCCATTGGTTCTGGACGGCGTATCTGATGACCATTGACAAGCGCGGCGTATCCGCCCTGCTTCTGCAGCATCAGCTGGGCCTGACCTGCTACGAGACCGCATGGATGATGCTGCACAAACTCCGCCGGGCGATGGTGAACGTGGCCAGGGAACCTCTGCGCGGCGAAGTAGAGTGGATGACACTTGGATCGGCGGGGAGCAAGCGGGACTTCGGGGGAGTCGACAACTGAAGGACAGGCGGGCGGCTCTGGTCCTGGTCGCCGTCGAAAAGCGTGGCCGAGCTTCCGGCCGGGTTCGCATGAGTGTGATTCCGGACTTCAAGGCTGCCACGATCAGGTCGTTCCTAACCCAAAACGTTGCCTCGGGTTCCACGATTAGCACCACTCTTATAGACAGTCAATAGGAGCTAACAACCTCACAGTCAAATTGATGACAACGGGGCAACGCGCTCATCGAGAGAGTGGCGGTTGGGTTGTCGCCCACACGCAAGTGACCCCAAATTCAGGAGGACCGTCTCGCGAGGTCCTCCGATTGATGAGCGTACGTTAAATAATCATCAACGCTTGGGAGTTGCCGACCCAGGAGATGAAAACGTATCGGCGAGCTGGTATGAGCGCATCGCTGCTTCATGCACCCCGTCAGGCGAGGGACGTGGTGGCCCTACCCCCAACGCGATTGTCACGTCGAGCCTGCGATCAAACGAAAGATCTGGGGACCATATTTCTTCACAATGCTCAGTCCGATGCCAGGCAATGCCAGTAATTCCGCGTCGGTTTGCGGACCGGTCGCAACTATGCTTCGCAGCGCCTGGTCGCCAAAGATCCGAAATGCCGGGATGTTTCTATGCCTCGCCTCGCTCAATCGCCAACTTCTTAAAGCCTGCTCGACGCTAGTCTGGCTCTTCGCATCGGATGCACCCGCTCCTGTTCCCGTCTGCACGGGCTGGATCCGGGATGCGGCTTTCGGAGATGTCCTGGACTTCCCGGATTTCTTCTTTCGTTTGCTCGAGGAAACAGGGTTCGCCGTACTCTTCATGACGAAGACCAAGGGCTTAGTCGGATCGAAACTTCTCCCGGCTGGAGTGAGACTGACGGTGCGGTAAGGGATCTGTTTGCCTAGTTTCTCGAACATAGCATCCGCACACGTGAGGATCTCTGCCCGGGCCATCGCTCCGAGAACTTCCTCGAAATTGTCTCGGCCGATCTCGTTTCCTGGATAAAGCTCCGCATACAGCTTGCCAGTTGACTTGGCGTGGACTGATTGCAGGCTGCGCAATACACGAAGGAGAGCCGTTCGCTCCTCTTCCGTAGCCGTTCGGAATCTCTGGGCAACGCACTTGGCGGGAGCACAGAAATCGCAGACGCCGCAAGGAATGGAGCTGTCCGTCGTGTCCCCGAAGTGACGGACCAGCGATGTCATGCGGCATTGATTGCTCTCCGCAAAGCGCATCATCTGATCGATCTGCTGTCGTTTCTGCTCGCGCTGCTGGATGTAGGAAGTCCGCCATATCTTTTCGCCCTGACTCACATTCTCGGCAAAGTCGAGTACGGCACCTTTATGGATCCAAAGTTTCTCGAGAGCCTTGGCGAAAAGATCTTCCTCAATCGCCAGGGCTTCGCGGAGTGTTTCCTTTGGCTGGGGCTCAGCGTGGAGTTTTGCAACCATCCGATCCAACAGGGAAACATCCGGATAGTCTCGACTGAAGAAGAAATCATGGGTACGCCGATCTCCATAGGAATGCATGAGAATGGCTCGGCTCGGTTTTCCGTCGCGGCCAGCACGGCCAATCTCTTGGTAATACCCTTCCAAGCTGCCGGGCAGCGCGGTGTGAATCACAGTTCGGACGTCTGGCTTATCGATCCCCATTCCGAATGCGATGGTTGCCACCATGATGTCCTGCTGTCCGGCCATGAATTCTTGTTGCACTCGCCGCCGCTGCTCGGCGTCGAGTCCGGCATGGTAGCTGGCTAAGGAAAACTGGTCCGCCAATTCTTCCGCCAGGGCTTCCGCCTGCTTACGCGTTGGCGTGTACACGATGGCTGGCCGATGCTTGTCCTGGAGTAATATCTCTCGCGCCAGGAGTGGCCGTTGGGAAGGTAGTACTTCTACGATCTCGATCTCGACGTTTTCCCGACGAAAACCGTGGATGAAGTGCGTGGCCTCGATTAAACCGAGCTGAGTTGCGATGTCATTTTGGACCAGTGGCGTCGCAGTGGCCGTGAGTGCCAGGATCGGGGCAGGACGAAGACCTGGCAGATGATGACTCAGCATCCGATAGTCTGGCCGAAAGTCGTGGCCCCATTGCGAGATACAGTGCGCCTCATCGACTGCGATCAGAGAGGGTTTGCGCTTGGCCAGCATCTCGGGAAAGCCTGCGACGCGGAGTCGCTCCGGAGCAATGAAGAGGAACTGTAACTTGCCACCAAGATAATCGGAACAGACACGGCGGGATGTATCACGATCGCGCCCAGAATGGATGCACTCAACGGCGAAGCCGCGCTCCTTCAGCTTCAGTACCTGATCGTCCATCAATGCAATCAGTGGACTGATCACGAGAGCGGTCCCGCCGCGAGCCAATCCGGGCAACTGGTAGCAAAGTGACTTGCCCGAGCCGGTCGGCATGACGAGCAGCGCATCCTTCCCCCCAGTCACCGCCTCACAGACGGCTTCCTGGTTAGGCCGGAACGTGGAGAACCCGAACCCCTCCAGCAGAAGCTCCCTGAGGGTCGTGCTGTTCAGGAGCGTCTTTGGACTCGGGAGAGTTTGACGATGGTTGACGTCGGCGAATGTCGGGGCAGCCGCGGATGGTCGGACCGGCGATGTTTCACGAACCTTGCTGACAACGGAATGCACATACTGACTGATGCCATCCAGAAAAGGTTGAAGCTGAGATTCCCCGTGCTGGATCTTCTTGAGAAATGATTCCCACTGGCCAGTCATTGCAGGGCTCTTGACTTCAGGGTGGACGACTTCTATGAGGTGGATCCCCTTTTCCGTCGCCTCCAAACTCTTCCCCGCACGGACAATGTATCCGCGTTTCAAGAGCACTTCGATCGTGGCCGCCCGTGTGGCAGGTGTCCCAAGGCCAGTTTCCTTCATCGCTTCGGATAGCTCTTTCTCGTCCAGGCTTTGGCCTGCCGTCTGCATCGCAGTCAGGAGCGTACCCTCCGTGAATCGCTTCGGGGGCTTGGTTTTCTTTTTCTTCGCTAGTATGTCTGCGACGTCCTGAAGCTGTCCCTTGGCAAGATGTATCGGCAGCACCTGCTCCTGATCTTTCTCCTCAGAACCTCTTTTCGGCTCGCGCTTCCGTCCTTCCGCCCCCAGGTCCAGCACCTTCCAACCCATCTGCTGTACGAGGGTTCCCGTGGTTCGATAGCGGTCCACGAAACTTTCCTGCGTGATCGAAGTGATCACTGTGGTGACGGCTTGCAGGTAATCTTCATGCCACATCATGAGAAAGCGGCGGCCGATGAGATCGTAAATCTTGCGTTCCTTCTCAGTGAGATTGGCACTGCCGGGGGAGACGGCAGTGGGAATAATTGCATGGTGATCGCTCACTTTGCTGTCGTCGACATACCGCTTTCCCAGAGTGCGCACTCCGGTTCCGGCAGCGAGTTGCTTCGGATAATTTGCCGATACTGCCGGTACGATTCCGGCAACGGTGGTGCCAACGTCTGCTGAAAGATGCCGACTGTCCGTCCTGGGGTAGCTGATCAGTTTGTGCCGTTCGTAGAGAGCTTGGGCAAGGTCAAGCGTCTCTTGAGCGCTGAAACCGAACAGACGATTGGCATGTCGCTGCAACTCTGTGAGGTCATAGAGAAGGGGTGGTTGCATGCGCTGCGTCTCGGAGGAAATTGACTCGATGACCGCTACTCCGGCACGAGCTCGAACGATGATCCTGTCGGCTTCCTCGCCATCGGCAGGCAATCGTGTGATGTTCGCCTGAGCGTCTTTCTCCCTACCCGAACCCGTTTTGGGACGGTACCAGGTCCCTTCATAGCTTCCCTTGTCCGGGTCTTCCCGCCCCTGAAACCTCGCGACGACTTCGACGTAGTCTTCGGAGACAAAGCACCGGAGGGCTGCTTCGCGATCCACAAGCATGGCCAAGGTCGGCGTCTGCACTCGTCCCACAGAAAGCTCCTCACGATAAAGCAGCGAATACGCACGCGAGAGATTCATGCCAACGAGCCAATCAGCTCGACTTCTTCCATTCGCCGCATCGGCCAATCGATCGTACTCACTGCCAGGACGAAGCTTGTCGAACCCCTTCCGGATGGCATCCGGAGTCAGGGAGGAGATCCAAAGTCGGCTTACCGGCTTGTTGCTCTGAGCTGCCTCGTAGATATAGCGGAAGATCAGCTCTCCTTCTCTGCCGGCATCGGTGGCACAGACAATCCGCGATACTCGAGGCGAGATCAGGATCTTCCTTACAACTTCAAACTGATCTTTGGTTCGCTCGTAGACAACCAGGGGCCACTGGCCAGGCAACATCGGCAGCCGATCGAAGCTCCATTGTCGCCATTGAGGATCGATCTCGTGCGGTTGTGCGAGGGATACAAGATGTCCTATCGCCCAGGTGACCACATAACCGTTCCCATGAAGATAGCCTTCGCCTCGCTTGTCGGCCCCAAGGACACGGGCAATGTCTCGCGCCACGGAAGGCTTTTCGGCCAGAACCGCAATTGCACTGGAATCGCTCGCTTTCATCTGTGACTTCAGTCTACCGGGTCTCCGCTGCCCTTGATAATATGGAGTTTCAGGCACATTGAGAAGAGAACTTGAGTGGGAACCTGCCCAGCTCTACAGCCCCGACGATCTGGACTGATTCAACAAATTTAATGGAGGCGACCCAGCCGACCAAGCAACAAGGGAACATTGCACGCGACACGGCGGAGGAGAGATGTAGGAGTGGATAGCCCCTGTGCCCCGTTGCAATCAGTTGATGGGTTCTGTTTTGTTCGCTCTTCTCGCGGTTCCTCTTTATTCACAAAGCGCCAGCGCCGGAACGACCCATCACCGCACGTCACGCGATTTGTAAGCGTTGATAAGGATGTTCGGTTGGAAGTCCTCGATTGGGGCGGTTCTGGCAGGCCGATCGTTCTTCTGGCCGGGGGCGGGAATACGGCCCATGTGTTTGACGATTTCGCGCCAAAGCTTAGAGCCCACAACCATGTGTATGGTATTACCCGCCGCGGATTCGGCGCGCGTCCGGTTATGCACCCACAAAGAACGCGCTCGACCGCCTCGGCCAAGACGTGCTGGCAGTAATTGACTCGCTCAAACTGGAAAGGCCGATCCTGGTTGGACACTCCGTCGCTGGAGCGGAACTGAGTTGGATTGCGAACAACCACCCTGGCCGAGTTGTGGGCTTAGTGTACCTCGATGCTGGGTATTCTTACGCGTTCGACGATGGCAAGGGAGCAAGCATAAAGGAAGTTATGGAACTTCACGCACCCCAACCGCCTCCACCTGACTGAACGGACCTAGCCAGCTCCAGTTCGCTAGATCAGTACTACGATCGCGTGAACGGATTTGGATTCCCCGAAGCGGAGCTCCGCCAGCTAAGAGAATCAACTCCTGGCGGAGGAGTCGGGAAGGAACGCAACTTTCCGGGAGGTTCTCTGCTGATGGCAGTGATCATGGGCACGACGAAGTTCACAGCTATTCCAGTACCTGCACTTCTTATCTTTGGGAATCCGCATAGTCTCGGAATCTGGGTCGACGCAACATAGATCCATCAGTGCGGGCCGCAGCCAAGGCCTATTCCTCGTCGTTAGCCTATACCCCACGCCATCGGGCACAATGGTTGAACAAGATTGCGCAGGTCGGCGTGCGTCTTCTCTTGAACACCTATCATTGTTTGGCATTATTTATGCAGATATCAATAATCCGCCTCATTCAGGATCTCTATACCACCGACAAGGATAATCAGACGTTTCTTCATGCTCGCCTCGGGTTGGGTCAGGACGTTCTCAAGCCGTACAAAGAAGCGTTGGACCGCTGGCTGTGGCCGGATGTGTTGCGGAACCATGATACTTCCGTCGCAAGGGCGAAACAGGCCATCTCCAGTT
>Ga0210401_10007931_pt1 | contig 10583 bp, 9 predicted proteins | sample IncBWH32MmetaG_FD_150866 | JGI IMG/M metagenome (GOLD analysis project Ga0210401, IMG submission 150866) | Forest soil microbial communities from Barre Woods Harvard Forest LTER site, Petersham, Massachusetts, United States - Inc-BW-H-32-M | ecosystem: Environmental > Terrestrial > Soil >... | reverse complement strand
CGGAAACATCGTGGTCTCGCGCAAAGAGTTGCTCGAAGGCGAGCAAAACGAGAAGCGCAGCAAGACTCTCGAGCACCTGGAGGAAGGTTCGATCCTGACTGGCGTGGTGAAGAACTTGACCGAGTACGGCGCATTCGTTGATCTCGGCGGGCTCGACGGATTGCTCCACATCACGGACATGTCATGGGGTCGTCTCACCCACCCGCGTGACCTGGTGAACGTTGGTGATCAGATTCAGGTCAAAGTATTGAAGTACGACAAGGAAAAACAACGGGTTTCGCTCGGGTTTAAGCAGTTGACGCCAGACCCATGGCTGGACGCCGAGCACCGTTATCCGGTAGGTGCGCATGTCTCGGGTCGAGTGATCAGCGTGACCGATTACGGCGCGTTCGTCGAGCTTGAGCAGGGTATCGAAGGCTTGGTCCACGTGAGCGAGATGACGTGGTCGAAGCGGATGAAGCATCCTTCAAAGCTGGTCAATGTCGGCGATCAGGTCGATTGCGTCGTACTGAATGTGAATCCGGGCGAGCGCCGCATCTCCCTCGGCATGCGCCAGTTGGCAGAAAATCCCTGGGATGCGTTGCACGATAAGTACCCCGTGGGTATGACGGTGGAAGGCCGGGTGCGAAACCTTACCGATTTCGGTGCCTTCATCGAAATCGAGGACGGTATCGACGGGCTGGTTCACGTGAGCAACCTCAGTTGGACCAAGCGTGTAAAACATCCCTCCGAAGTGTTGAAGAAGGGTGACCGCGTGAAGGCCATTGTGCTCGCCATTGAACCCGACAAGCGGCGGCTTTCGCTTGGGGTCAAACAGCTCCAGCCCGATGTTTGGGAGACTTTCTTCGAGAAACATCACGTCGGTGATGTGATTCACGGCAAAGTACTGCGCGTGGCCGCGTTCGGCACCTTTGTCGAAATCGCCGAAGGCGTCGAGGGCCTGTGCCACAAGTCCGAGGCTGTCGATGCCAATGGCCAGCCTATGCAACTTGAACCTGGACAGGAGCACGACTTCAAGATCATCAAAATGAGCCCGGAAGAAAAGAAAGTCGGCCTCAGCATCCGCGCGGTGGGCGAAGAGGCTTCGCGCTCCGAAGTCGAGGCTTACAAGCAGCCGGTTTCGAGCACGAGTTCGACCATCGGCGAATTGATTTCCTGGAAGCGCGCCAGCAACGAGAGTAACTAGGCATTTTGTCATCCTGAGCGCAGTAGCAGCTTCGCGACGGCGAAGCTGCTCGAAGTCGAAGGATCCCTATCAATTGGTATCGCCCTTCATCCCTTCGAGGAATTCCCGTTTCAGCTTCCGCCGATTGTTGCCTTCTGCAGTCCTGTTCTAGAATCAAACGTTTGGCTTTAGTCATCTCTTCCTACTGGGGATAATTCCATTGCCTGAAACTATTTATGACGTCGCCATAATCGGAAGCGGTCCCGCGGGCTACACTGCAGCCATCCGTGCGGGCCAGTACGGATTGAAAACCGCGCTCATCGAGAAAGACGGGTTCCTCGGCGGCACCTGCCTGCACGTGGGCTGCATCCCGACCAAGGCTCTGCTGTTCAACGCCGAACTGTGGGATCACCTCAAGGAAGCTAAAGAATTCGGCATCGATGGCGTTGATGCGCGCAAACTGAACTGGGGGGCGATTCAGGAACGCAAATCGAAGATCGTGGCCAAGCATGCCAAAGGTCTCGAATTTCTGATGAAGAAGAATAAAGTTGACACCGTGAAGGGCTACGGAAAGCTCACAGGCTCTGCACAGAATGGTGTGTTGACCGTCGAAGTTGTGAACGACAACAAAGCGAGCCATCTGAAAGCGAAGAACGTGATTCTCGCGACCGGGTCCGAAGCGCGCATGTTGCCCGGACTAGAGGCCAACGACCGCATCCTCACCAACATCGAAATCCTCAGCCTGAAGGACCTGCCCAAATCTATGGTGATCGTCGGCGCTGGTGCGGTAGGCGTGGAGTTTGCATCGATCTTTCACTCATTCGGCTGCGAAGTGACGATCGTTGAAATGCTGCCGCGACTTGTTCCCGTTGAAGATGAAGAAGTCTCGAAAGAACTGGCTCGTGTTTTTCGCAAGCGCGGTATCAACTTCCACACGACTGCAAAAGTTGAGAAGATCGACAATACGAAGAGCGGAATTGCTGTGACCATCAGCGTTGAGGGGAAGCAGGAGAAAATTGAAGCCGAGAAGATTTTGATCGCAGTGGGGCGCAAGCCGCGCACGCAAAATATCGGCCTCGAGAAAACCAAGATCAAGCCCGACCGTGAATTCATCAAGACCGATTCCTGGATGCAGACCGCCGAGCCCGGAGTCTATGCCGTCGGCGACATCGTGCTCGGGACTCCACAACTGGCCCATGTCGGCGCGATGGAAGCGCTGGTGGCTGTGGCCAAGATTGCCGGCAAGCCTGGCAAACCGATCAATCCCGAACACATTCCTGGTGCTACGTATTGCCATCCCGAAATCGGCAGCGTCGGACTCACCGAAACCAGAGCACGCGAGGCCGGATACAACGTGAAGATCGGCAAGTTCCCGTTCACCGCGAATTCGCGAGCCTCGATTGTCGGCCAGCATGAAGGGTTCATCAAGATCGTCAGCGACGCCGACTACGGTGAGATTCTCGGCGTCCACATCATCGGCCCGCAGGCGACGGAACTGATTGCCGAAGCAGTCGCCGCCATGGAACTGGAAGCCACCGTCGATGATTTGATGTGGACGATCCACGCGCACCCGACCCTAGCCGAGGCTATGCTGGATGCGGCAAATAGCGTGTACGGGATCGCGATCAATGCTTAACTCGCCACGGAGACGGGGAAAGTCAAGAATGGTCTAGGTTTTTCTCCGTGACTCTGTGTCTCTGTGGTGAAGAGTTTTGATGTGTAGATTCGTGGCAGGAAGCTTTGATCTCCCTCGTCCAACTCGGCACCGTCGACTACGCGACCGGCCTGCGCCTGCAACAGCAACTCGTCGGCCTACGCAAAGAGGAAAAGATCGGCGACGTCCTCCTCCTGCTGGAACATTCGCCAGTTATCACGCTAGGCCGCAATGCAAAAACCGCACACGTGATCGCCTCGCCCGAACTCCTCGCCCAGAGAGGCGTCGAACTCTTTGAATGCGACCGCGGCGGCGACGTCACCTTCCACGGCCCCGGCCAGATCGTCGGCTATCCCATCTTCGACCTGCGCGGATTCGCTCGTGGAGCGGCGGACGCCCCGTCCGCCCTGCGAAAGAGTCTGGGCGCCGTCGATTTCGTCCGCCGCCTGGAAGAAGTCCTGATCCGCACCTGTGCCGACTTCGCGATCCCGACAAAGCGCATACCAGGGCTGACAGGTGTGTGGACAGACAACAACTCATTGTCATTCCGGGCGGAAGAGAACGATTCCCAGAATCGTTCTCTGGAGTCGAGGAACCTGCTGTTCGCTGGCAGCACCGCGAACGCCGCCGAAGCCAAAATCGCCGCCATCGGCATCCACATCTCCCGTTTCGTCACCTCGCACGGCTTCGCCCTCAACGTAAGCACCGACCTCAGCTACTTCAATCTGATCATCCCCTGCGGCATCACGGCGAAGCCGGTTACCTCGATGCAGCAAGAACTCGGCAAGGCGCTCGACCTGAACGCGGTTACCGAATCGATCTCTCGCAACTTCGGCACAGTGTTTTCCACTCAAATGCTTTGGGTCGATACGCTAGACGCGCTGCTCGGGCGAACCGTCGGCGTGCCGGTGCAGCTTCCGGCAGAATTCCGGCACCTGCACAAAGAGGACACATTTTGGAGCTGATCTCTTTGGAAACGTCCATGTATCGGCAACGAGTCGACGAGGACGGATTTGCGGTGATACCGGGGATATTCGAAGAAGATCGGGTCATGCTGTTGGCAGAAAATCTTGCAATCGCTAACCTGCGTCGCAGCCGTGCCGGAGTGCGGCATGCTTTGGGACATGCTGCGGTGGCTTCGCTGGCAGGCGATCCACAACTACTCGAAGTTGCAAGCCGCATTTTAGGTGCAAGCGCCTATCCGTTCCGGGCGACAATGTTTGAAAAAACGACGGACGCCAACTGGCTTGTGGTCTGGCATCAAGACACGGCACTCCCGCTACGGAGTCGCCAGGAGACACCGGGTTGGGGGCCGTGGTCCGTTAAAGAAGGAGTGATTTATGCCCATGCCCCGGCAAGCGCTCTTTCTCAAGTGCTCGCCTTGCGTGTTCATCTTGACGACTCTACATCGCGGAACGGGCCATTGCGCGTATTGCCGGCAACGCACACTCTCGGTGTGCTTACTGACGACGCGATCCATCAATTAACGCAAGACGTCGCCCCGGTGGAATGTTGCGTCCCGCGAGGGGGAATCGTGGCGATGCGGCCGCTGGTGGTTCACTCTTCATCGAAGTCGCAGTCGGAATACGCGAGGCGGGTTCTGCACATTGAATATGCAGCCAATACTGCTGTTGCGGAAGGCCTTGAGCTAGCTGTTGCTTAAGCTTGCGGGTAGAGGCGGGCGGTTCAAAGGTAAACGCGCCTCGGTCGGCGCGCCGCACTAGCTCTTTTCTTTCACTCTGCGATAGCATTGAGAATTGCGTCTGCATTTCGGCTTTCACCATGGCAATCAAGAAGAATAAATCCAATTCCAAGTTAGGCACCAACGGCAACCGCCGCCGCAACGGCGCTTCCCTATCCAGTCCCAAGGCTGCCCACCTCCGCACCTACTCCATCCCCGACACGCGCCTCGAGCATCCCGATCTATCGGTAAGCCAACGCATCGAGAAAGACAAAGACGGTGCCGAGCACGTCCGCTACGAAGTCAGCGGCAACCTGAGCGCTCCGGTCCCGCCCATCCGCGACTCCAAGTATCTCGACAAGAAGCAGTGCATCGAAATCTACCGCTACATGCTGCTCAACCGCAGAATGGAGACCGCGCTCGAAAATCTCTACAAGCAAGGCAAAGTCGTCGGCGGAGTTTATTTCGGGCTCGGCCAGGAAGCCTGCTCCTGCGCCTCGGCCTACGCGCTCGATAAAGACGACTGGTTCGCGCCGATGATTCGCAATCAGGGATCGCTGCTGGTTCGCGGCTTCCGCGCTTCCGACACCATGATGCAGTACATGGCCAAAGCCGATTCGCCCACGCGCGGCCGCGACGGCACCTCGCACTTCGGCGACATCGAAAAGCGCAACATGGTCTCGCCTATTTCGATGCTCGGCGATCTGGTTCCGGTAATGGCGGGCGTGGCGCTGGGCGCGCGTCTGCAAGGGCGCAATATCGCCGTCATGACCTACATCGGCGACGGAGGCCAGTCCACTGGCGTCACCTACGAAGGCATCAACTTCGCCGCCGTGCAGAACCTGGGTCTCGTGCTCTTCGTCGAGAGCAATGAGTGGGCCTACTCCACGCCGTCGGAAATGCAGTACCGCTGCAAAGATCTCGCCGAGCGCGCCATCGGATACGGCATCCCCGGTGTAATCGTCGATGGCACCGACGCCTGCCAGGTCTACGACGCCGCCCGCGACGCCGTCGAACGCGCCCACCGCGGCGAAGGCCCGACGCTGATCGAAGCCAAGATGATGCGCATGAAAGGCCACGCCATCCACGACGCCGCTGCGTACGTGCCGAAGCCAATGTTTGACTTCTGGAAAAAGCGCGACCCAATCGCCCGCTTCGAAAATTATCTGCTGAAAGAAAAGAAGTGGCTGACGGTGAAAGAGAATGCGGAATTGATTGCAGAAGTAGAACGGGTTATAGAGGCCGAGCGCGAGATCGCGGTGAACTCTCCGATGCCGACACCGGAGTCTGCCGAGGGCGGGGTGTTCTGTGGGGACGGTTGCCATGACATCAAGCCCAAGTATGGGATACCGAAAGTTAAGAAGGGAGCGGCCGGCTTCAAGCAGACAGAAGCCGCCGTGCATCTGAGATGAGGGTGTTCCTCTCCTTCTGGATCATCAGCCTTGCCTGCCACTTCGCAAGGTACGCTGGGGCTCAGGAAGTGAGGTTTGTTGACCTGACGACCATTGAGCAAAGAATTGCGCTTCGAACGACTTCGCCGCCTCCCCAACACTTCCCCAGAAATCCCGACGGCAGTTTCAGCATGGTGGGCTCCGCCCGCGGTGTGCTGATCGGAGACTGCGGCGTCGGGGCGAACGAACGACGCGCTCTTAGGAGTACCGTCACGTGGCTTGATCGTCCGTCCTACGCAACGGGCGATTCCATCGAGTGGGAAGTGAAGGTTGAGAATGTGGGCTCGGCGCCGATGACACTCGCAATATCGCCCCACCTGTCCGATCTCCAGCCGACAGATGCGTCCGAACCGTTCAGCTACGAGGAGACTGGACTGGGGCTTTCAGTTCGTGATGAACATAGTGTGGTCGATCTGGCGCACGTGTCAGTTTACGGTAGCGATTCACACCCCGGCACTCTCGTGGAGCTCAAGGTCGGCGAGTGGGTGCGATTGAGGTGGAGAAGCAAAGTAGAACTCCCGAATGTCCCAAACTCTCAGACGTTGCAAGGGGAAGCAATCGCGCGGTTCTGGTTGCATCATGGGAAAATCACTCCCGCTCCCGGAACATATGGAACCGCTCTTATGAATCAATGCCCTAAAGCATCGGAAGGCGTAGGACCGCACATCGTGATTAGCCGCAAGACGACTGGGGAATAGACACTGCAAATGGGAGATTGGTGCACAATTCGCGGTCTAGTATGAAACCGTAAGCATGATCCGGAGTGTTTACCTATGCAACTCACCTACCTCGAAGCTATCCGCCAGGGAATCTGGGAAGAAATGGACCGCGACCCCTCTGTCTTCTGCCTCGGCGAAGACATCGGCATTTACGGCGGTGCTTTCAAAGTCACCGACGGTTTCATCGACCGCTTCGGTCCCGAGCGCGTCATCGACACGCCCATCGCCGAATCCGCCATCGTGGGCGCGGCCTTCGGAGCGTCGCTCACCGGCATGCGCCCCGTCGCCGAATTCCAGTTCATGGACTTCATCGGCTGCGCCTTCAACCAGATCAGCAACATGGTCGCGAAGACGCACTATCTGTGGGGAGCACCTGCCCCACTTGTACTGCGCGGTCCTAGCGGCGGATACGTCCACGGCGGCCCGTTCCACTCGCAAAATCCCGAGATGTGGTTCGTCCACAATCCTGGCCTCAAAGTCATCTGCCCCGCCACGCCCTACGACGCCAAGGGCCTGATCAAAGCTGCCATCCGCGACAACAATCCCTGCATCTTCTTTGAGCACAAATATCTCTACCGCCGCATCAAAGGTGAAGTCCCCGCGGAAGATTACGTCGTGCCAATCGGCAAAGCGAACATCGTCCGCGAAGGCCGCGATCTCAGCATCATTACTTATGCGGCGATGGTCCACTCCGCGCTCGAAGCGGCCGAGATTCTCGCGAAGGAAAATATCGATCTCGAAATCCTCGACCTGCGCACGGTCTCACCGCTCGACCGCGAAGCCATCGCGCAAACTGTGAAGAAGACAAATAAAGTAATCATCCTGCACGAGCACTCCCGCACCGGAGGCCTCGCCGGCGAAATCGCCGCCATCATCAACGAAGAAGCCTTCGACGATCTCGACGGCCCCATCGTCCGCGTCGCAGGCCTCGATTCCGCTATCCCCTTTTCTCCGCCGCAGGAAGAACACTACCTACCCAAAGTAAGCGACGTAGTTCGCGAAGCCCGCCGATTGCGGGCTTATTGACCAAAGAAAAACAGAAGAAACGCCTTTTGACCAGCGACCCAGTACTCCTGGAACCAAACTAGCCGCCCCTGCCCCTCTTCTGCCACAATAGAATCTCCCGGAGGTATTCATGGGCAAGTTCGTACTTGGCGCAATCGTCATGATCCTCGTGCTCATTCTTGGCGGGCTTGGCTTCGCCATGCTCGGCTTCTTCCCGACGCAAGCCAATGTGGCCCCGCCCCACCTCGAAGCGCGTATCGCGATGAGCGCCGTCGACGCCTCCATGGAGCGCCACGCTCCACACCTAACCAATCCCGTGCCGCCGAACGATCAGAATTTTGAAGACGGCATGAAACTCTACACCATGAACTGCGCCCTCTGCCACGGAGGCCTCGACCGCAAGCCCTCCTCGCTCGCTAACTCCTTCTACCCGCCCGCGCCCAATCTCATCTCCGACACGCCCGATGACCCTGAGTGGCACGTCTTCTACACCATCCGCACCGGCATCCGCTACACCGGCATGCCCTCATGGGAAAAAACTCTCACTGAGCAGGAAATGTGGAAGATCGCCAGCTTCATCTCACACATGGAGAAACTCCCGCCCGCGGTTCAGGAATACTGGAAGACCAGCTTCGGAGTTGCGCCGCCGAGCGGGGACGAAGAAAAGAAGTAGGCAGGTAGCTGTTAAGCCAATCCACTCCTTCTATTAACCTGGTATTTTCTGTGGGAGTTCCCTACCCGCTATAATATCTGTTTGCGTCCTGCGGCATCCTGTAACCGTGGGCCGCATGGAAGGAAATCATGCCGACTGACATCATCATGCCCCAGATGGGTGAATCCATTGTCGAGGGCACTATTACCAAGTGGTTGAAAAAGCCCGGAGACAAAGTCCAGCGCGACGAGCCTCTCTTCGAAATTTCCACTGACAAGGTCGACGCGGAAATCCCTGCCCCCGCCTCAGGCGTGCTTCAAGAAATTAAAGTCACAGAAGGCACGACCGTCGGCGTGAACACAATCGTGGGCACGATCTCCGCCGATGGCGAGGCGGCCGCGGCGCCCGCAAAGGCCGCTCCGGCGGCGCCCGCCCCTGCGAAAGAAGAAAAGAAAGAAGAGAAGAAGCCCGCACCAACTCCTCAACCGGCCGCCAGCGCGCCATCGTCGCCAGAATCGCGTGAATCTTCCGAAGACGAGGAAGCGCGCTCCTCTCCCCTGGTCCGCAAGATCGCCCGCGAACATGGCGTGAATCTTTCGCAAGTCGCTGGCACCGGTCTCGGGGGCCGCATCACCAAGCAAGACATCATGGCGTTCATCGAGCACCCAGGATCGCAACCTGCTCGCGTGGGAAAGGACAGTGTGGGGACGGACGCATTCGTCCGTCCCGCCGACCGGAGCGAGGCGCAACCGGCATCGGCGCCGCAAGGCACCGCTCCACCCCGTCCCGCCCCCGCCACCTATCCCGGCGACCTCGTTCCCATGACCAACATGCGCAAAATCATCGCCCAGCGCATGATCGAGTCGCGCCGCACCAGCGCTCACGTTCATTGCATGTACGAAGTCGATTTCACACGCATCGTCAGCCTGCGCGCCAAGCACAAGAATGCCTTTGAACAACGGCACGGCGTTCGTCTCACTTTTATGCCGTTCTTCGTTCGCGCTGCCATCATCGCCGTGCAGCAGTGGCCCATCATCAATGCATCACTCGAAGGTGACAACATCCGCTACCACCGGCAGATCAACGTTGGCATCGCCGTCGCTCTCGATTGGGGACTTATCGTTCCCGTCCTCAAGAACGCCGGCGACCTCAACTTCCTCGGCCTACAACGCGGCATCACCGATCTCGGCGAGCGCGCCCGCACCAAGAAGTTGAAGCCCGAAGATGTCGAGGGCTCTACTTTCACCGTCACCAACCCCGGCCAGTTCGGCGCCGTCTTCGGTCTCCCGATCATTAACCAGCCGAACTCCGCCATCATGGGTGTTGGCGGAATCACCAAGCAGCCACTGGTCGTCACGGATAAAGAAGGTAACGACTCCATCGCCATCCGCTCGGTCGTGCACCTTACGCTCGGCTACGATCATCGCCTGATCGACGGCGCCGTCGCCGATCAGTTCATGGCTCTGGTAAAAAAGTCGTTAGAGAATTGGAACGAGGAGATCGGCTAAGTCGGATCACGCAGTAGGTTGCGAATGGCTGGCAGGCGGTTGCTTGCACCAGGTCGACGCATTCAGGCACTGGACGGTTCCATCGATTATTTTCGAGATGCCATCTTTGAATTGTTCCGGATTTATGATCTCCCTGGTCGCCACGGCGTCGATCGTAGACAAAGCGTTTTGCAAGAACGACATTGCCGCATCCTTCTTTTCGGTTCCTGGCTTATCGCCGAAGAGCCCCTCAATTCCGCTAACCAGCGCCGGCACGAACGAGATCCCGCGCAGCAGTTGCGATAGAAAGTCCATAGATCGTTTCTCCTTAAACTTTGGTTGGTCGTCGATCGACGTGAATCCCGGTTGGCCCAGCACCCGCCGCCGATGGTTAGCTAAGGCTCGCCAGAATGTCATTGAGGGTTGTCAGATTGGGATCCGCTCCATCCGTCGACTTGACTAGTAAGCTCAGACAAACCTTCAATTCAAGCGCCTTGCTTAAGGCAAGGGCAAGCATACCCGGCATGTCGACTCCACTCGAAGTCGAGGTTTTCAACGTGTTCAATGTAGACGCAGTCAGAGTTCTCAGGTTGGTGATGATTGTAGTGCTTGGTACAACGCTCATAGATCCTCCTTAGTCAATCTTCTGCATTTAAATGTTTTAGGGTTAATCTACTTCAGCCAGTACCTATGGAGCGCAATTGCCGCGCTGACCGCCGCGCTAATCACCCCATTCAAAAGTCGGTTGTCAATGCTGTTCCGCACGTCA
>Ga0210401_10007929_pt1 | contig 10584 bp, 6 predicted proteins | sample IncBWH32MmetaG_FD_150866 | JGI IMG/M metagenome (GOLD analysis project Ga0210401, IMG submission 150866) | Forest soil microbial communities from Barre Woods Harvard Forest LTER site, Petersham, Massachusetts, United States - Inc-BW-H-32-M | ecosystem: Environmental > Terrestrial > Soil >... | reverse complement strand
CGCCTGGACGTTTCTCTGCCTCGGGCTGTGGTTTATTGCGCCGCTGGTGGTTCATCTCCATGCCGAGTACGCCTCGATTCGGAATCTGGTCGCTCCCGGCTCGCGCAAGATGGCCTGGCTGGTGTGCGCGTGGTTGCCGGCGATATTGCTCGTTCCGTTTTTGATCGCCGCCATCGGGCCGAGCCAGAGGTATGCATTCTCCAGTCCTTCCCGGCAACTCGGCCTTCCATTTCAAATCTGGCTGATCGGCGCGGTCCTCTGTGGCGTTTACTGGCAAAGGCGATTTGCGAATGCTTCGCCGCATGGAGAGCAGCAAGCTTTTCACAAGAACTTAGCGTGGATTCTGGCTTTGCTATCGGTCTTGCTGGTCATCGTAGTCGCGCTTGGGCGCCTTAACCCTTCGCAAGCGCCCTGGAGCTCTTTGGTTGCCATGATTTTTGCACTTGTACCGCTGGTTGGGTTGATCGGCCAAGTCCAGCGGTTCAACTTCCTACAGATTGGCCGGCAAAGGAATCTCATCTACGCCGTGTTTATGGTGTTTGTGGCGTTGTTGTACCTGAGCTTTGTTCGCCGCGCTGGCCAGTGGCTTGAGCCTTATCTCCCGCCCGAGGCCTCCGCCGCACTGCTGCTCTTTCTCCCCGTGGTCTTTTTTGAACCATTGCAGCGGGTCATGGGAAAGTTACTGCGCAGGACAGCCCAAAGGGAAGTGGATCGCGCCCAAAGGCTGATGGGACCGATCAACGAAGTGGCGCGGGGCGGCGACCTTGAAAAGCTCAAGACATTCAGCGAGCGCTGGATCGCGGAACAGTTGCAGTTGGCAGAAGTGAAGCTCGAAACGCCCCTGCCAGATACCGCCGCGGAGTATGCCATAGCCGCAAAAAGCAGCCTGGAGGAAGTCTTTGTCATCGCGCGGTCAGGACAGTACTTGGGCCGGCTGCGGGTGAGGCCCCATGGCGCGATGGTTTCCGGTGAGACCTATGCGGCGTTGGAATTCGTCTGCGAGCAACTGCCCGCAGCCTTCGACCTCTGCCGCCTGATCGAAGAAAAGCTGGAGCTGGAGAGGGAATTGGCGGAACGGGAGCGTCTGGCGCTGGTAGGACAAATGGCGGCGAGCATTTCGCACAGCCTGAAAAACCCGCTGGGCTCGATTAAAACCATTTTGCAGGTGCAAATGGAGAGCTCCGGGCTGCCCGCGCCGATGAAGCAGGAGACACAGATGGTGCTCGACGAGATTCGGCGGCTCTCGGAAACGCTGAATCAATTGCTGCAGTTCAGCCGCCCGGGAGTTCGCAACCGCGGCCCGGCCGGAAAGTGCGACGCGGCTGGAGTAGCGGAAAGCGTGGCCAGCATGCTTCGACATGAAGCGGAGAATCGCGGCATCGCGCTGGAAGTGAGCATGGACGGGCAACCGCTCGAAGTGGCGGCAAGCGCCGAAGTGGCCAACGATATTCTGTCGAACCTCGTGCTCAACGCGCTGGAGGCCACTGCGCGAGGCGGGTATGTTCACGTCTCTATCGACTCGCAGGATGGCAACTGCTCCGTTTCCGTGGAAGACGACGGCGTGGGCATTCCGCCAGCGCTGAAAGAGAAAATTCTTCAGCCATTTTTCACCACCAAGGCGCGTGGAACCGGGCTAGGCTTGGCAATCGTCTCGCGACGTCTGGAGGAAATCGGCGGAACGCTTACGGTGTACAGCCCGATCCGCGAGGAGCGTGGGAGCAGATTCCGTGTTTTGCTGCCGCTGGCCGCAAAGGACCGTCGATGATGAAAACAATCCTGATTGTGGATGACGAACCGGCGGCGCGCTACGGCTTGCGTCGAGCGTTGGAGGGCCGCTACCGGGTCGTTGAGGCAGACTCAGCGGCGGCGGGGCGCTCGTCGCTGCTATCAGAGAAGCCGGATCTTCTGCTTCTGGACGTGGTGCTGCCGGAGGAGGACGGGCTTTCGTTTCTGAAATGGCTGCGCCAGGAAGGCTATGAGCTACCCGTGCTGATGGTATCCGCGCTGGATACCGCGAAATCGGCGGTGCAGGCGCTGCAACTGGGCGCGGCGGATTATCTGGTGAAAGGCTTCGAGCTGGACGAATTGCGGCAGCGCGTGGCCAATCTGCTGAAATTGGCAACGCTGCAGCAGGAAAACATGTCGCTGCGCCGGCGATTGGCAACCGAAGGAAATTTTGGCCAAATGATCGGGCGGTCAGCCGGGATGCGTCGAGCCTTTGAGATCGCGGACCGCGTCGCACCCACCGATTCGACGGTGCTGATCCTCGGTGAGAGCGGAACCGGCAAGGACCTGATGGCTCAGGAAATTCACGCTCGCTCGCCGCGTAACGGTAAGGCCTACGTGGCCGTGAATTGCGCCGCGCTGCCCGAAACGTTGATCGAAAGCGAATTGTTCGGCTATGAACGCGGCGCGTTCACCGGCGCAGCTCAGCAGAAGAAGGGGAAGTTCGAGCAGGCCAGCGGCGGGACCCTATTTCTCGACGAAATAGGTGACATGAATCCGGTAACGCAATCGAAAGTGCTGCGGGCGCTGGAGAATCGCACCATCGAGCGACTGGGCGGCTCGCAATCCATCGCGGTGGACGTGCGCGTAATCAGTGCAACACATCGCAACCTCAATCATGCGATTCGTGACGGAAAATTTCGCGAGGATTTGTTCTACCGTTTGCGCGTCGTGACCATCGAACTTCCCGCGCTACGCACTCACAAGGAAGATATCGCCGCACTCGCCGAGGCTTTTCTTCAGATCCATGGCGCGCGGCTCGGTCGCACCGGCCGGCTGACCAAGGAAGCTCTGACGACCCTGGAGCGCTATGATTGGCCAGGGAATGTGCGCGAGTTGAAGAACGCCATCGAACGCAGCCTGGTTTTGTGCAGCAACGAGGAGATTGGCGTGGCAGATTTGCCGGAAGAGGTGGTGCACGGCTCGCCGGTGTTGCCGAAAAGCGGAGATGGCGCGGCAGACTATGGCTTGCAGGAAAAAGATTTTCGCGACGCCAAGCGTAAATTCGAGGTGGCTTACCTGTTGCGCCAATTGGGCGCGCATCGCTGGAATATTTCGCGCACCGCGGCGACGATTGGCTTACACCGGCAAAGCTTGCAGGAACGCCTGCGCGAGTTAGGAATCCGTAGGCCGGGCCAGGAAGCTCCCGAGGACGACGAATGAGCATTTTAGGCTACGTTCAGGCGGGTGGCGCCAGCAGGAGATTTGGCACGGACAAGGCACTCGCCGAACTTGGCGGGAAGACGATGCTGGCGCAGACCATCGAACTTGTCGCTTCGGTGTGCAGCGAGGTGTTCATCGTCGCAGCGGAAGGCAAGTACCCCGGCGCGCGGGCACCACTGCGGGCGGATCGCTGGCCAGGCCAGGGTCCGCTTGGTGGGATTCTGACCGCGCTGCAATCGTCCGCGCAGCGAAGTGCCGAATCCATTTGGAACTTGATCGTAAGTTGCGACATGCCTTTTCTTACGCGCGACTGGCTGGAATTCTTATGCCAACGTGCGCAGCGAAGCGCGGCGCAAGTCGCCGTGGCAGAATCGGCAAACGGTCTGGAACCGCTCTGCGCCTGCTGGAAGACGACCTCCATGCCGAGCGTTCAGGCGGCCTTCGACTCGGGAGTACGCAAGGTCACCGACGCCATGAAACGCCTGCCTATGGAAGTGCTTGACGTGTCCGTCTGGAGACGATTTGATACGAAGGGCCGCTTGTTCTGGAACATGAACACGCCGGCGGACTACGAGGAGGCAAAACGCATCCTGGAAGCGCGCCAGCCATGACCGAAGATTTGCAAAATACCAGCGGCTTGACCGACGAACGCAAGCAAGACGCGGAGCCGATTTATTTTGAGTTTCGCAATGTGAATAAGGCGTTTGACGACCGCCCCGTGCTGATTGATGTCAGCTTCAAAGTAAAGCGTGGTGAGACTTGCGTGATCATGGGGCGCAGCGGCGTGGGCAAATCCGTCTCCCTAAAACACATCATGGGATTCCTGAAGGCAGACTCGGGGCGCATTCTCATCGACGGAACCGACGTGACGGATTTTACCGAGACCCAGTTTGAAGTGATTCGGGGAAAAGTGACTATGGTGTTCCAATCGGGCGCCCTGTTTGATTCGCTGACGGTGGCCGAAAACATAGCGTTTCCCTTGGAAGATCAAGTGGGGTTGACGGCAGCGGATGTCGACGCGTACGTGGCCAAGTTCGCGAAGATGCTGGAAGTGGAAGAAGTGCTGAACAAGGTTCCCAGCGAGCTTTCCACCGGCATGAAGCGCGCCGTGGCGATTGCCAGGGCGTTGGCGTTGAATCCGGAGGCCATCCTTTACGACGAGCCCACGACCATGGTGGATCCGATCATGGCAGGTCACATGGGCGATTTGATCTTGCGGCTCAAAGAAATGTTTCACAAGACTTCCATCGTCGTTACTCACGATACGCACCTGGCCAGGCGATTGGCGGACACCATTGTGTTCTTGCAGGACGGAAGAGCCGAGGTTTTCGCGTCCTGGAAGGAATTTGAGAATGCCAAAGATCCCTTTCTGCACAATTTCCGGATGCAGGATGAATTGATACCGGCGCTGGACGTGACCCTGTGACCACTTCCGTTGCTCCTGTCGCCGCCGTTGGCGACCCAAAATCTCAACTTCGCAAAACAATGGGCTTCTGGGATGTGTTGCTGTTCAACATTGCAACTGTGCTCGGCCCTCGCTGGATTGCTGCCGCCGGTCACAACGGGGCTTCCTCCATCAGTTTGTGGGTTATTGCGGCGGTATTCTTTTTCGTTCCCGGCGCGTTGGTGATCAACGAGCTGTCCTCGCGCTTTCCGGAAGAGGGCGGCTTATACGTGTGGTCCAAGGAAGCATTCGGCGATTTTCATGGATTCATCGCCGGATGGACGTATTGGATTTACACGGTGTTTTATTTTCCCGGGCTTTTGCTGGCCAGTGCGTCGATGAGCGCCTACATTTTTGCCGGGAGAGGTTCGGAACTGGCGCAGGATCGCACGTTCCTGCTGACCGTTTCGCTGGTGCTGCTGCTGGTAGCGGTGGTTCTAAATATTATCGGCCTGAACATCGGGAAATGGTTGCAGAATGCCGGTGGCGTTGGCACCTACGTTCCGTTGCTGTTGCTGGCGGGCGTCGCGCTTCTGGTCTATTTCAAGCACGGATCGATGACCCACTTCACCTGGGCCGACATGGCGCCAACCTGGAATTGGGATACGGTGAACTTCTGGTCGCAAATTGCTTTCGCCTTCACCGGGCTGGAGCTGGTCTCTTCGATGAGCGAAGAGGTTCGCGATCCGCGCCGCACACTGCCGCGCGCCGTGTTTGGCGCTGGCGCATTGATCGCCTTCATGTACATTGCAGGAACCTTCGCAATTCTTACGCTCGTGCCGGCCGCTGATCTGGATCCGAAAAGCGGCGTGTTTCATGCAATAACCGCTGGATCGATCGTGCTGAAGATCGGTTTCCTCGGCGTCCTTGCGGCGCTGCTGGTCTCGGTCGGGAATGCTGGAGGAGTCGGCAGCACGGTTGCCGGAATTGCTCGCGTTCCGTTTGTTGTTGGCATCGATCGTTATCTTCCCCGTGCATTTGGGAAGATTCATCCAAAGTGGAAAACGCCGTACATTTCCATTCTTGTGCAGGCCGGCGTCTCCGGAGCAATCCTCCTGCTCAGCCAGATCAATCAGACGACCCGAGGCGCGTACCAAATTCTGATCGATGCGGCGATCATTCTGTATTTCATCCCCTTCTTGTACATGTTTGCGGGCGTAATCAAGTTGGCTTACCGGAAGGATCGCGCCGCGAACGAGCACGCCGTGTTGGTGCCGGGTGGCATCCCCGGCGTATGGCTGATGGGCGGCTTGGGATTTGTGGTCGTGCTGGTAGGGATTTTCGTGTCACTGGTCCCGCCGGGAGACACCGCGAATAAATTCAGCTTTGAGATGGAGTTGATTGTGGGGACAGTCGCGTCAATCCTTCTCGGCTTGATTCTCTACTGGCGCGGCGCGCGCGAGAAGAAAGCTGCAGCGTGACCCTGTGTTAATCCTGTAGCCCAGGTTTTCAGGCATGAGGTTTTCGTCAGCGCCGCCGCGATGTATCCGTACGGCACCCATATGATCGTTCGTTTGGTTCGTTGCCACCGATCGAAACGGCCTCACCCCTGAAGGGGTGAGCTACAGGATGAGCCACGGAAAATGGCATCACGGAACCGCGTCGTCAGAAACCCTGGGCTACGAGTTGTTCTAGGCTGAAACTTGCCGCCGGTTTCGCGGCGCTGCGCGCTTCCAGGTATTGCTCTACGTATTTTCCCAGAACGTCGCCTTCCAGGTTCACAGCATCACCGATTTTCTTGCCGCGCACGTTGGTGTGTTCATAGGTAAACGGAATAATCGCGATTTCCGTCACGCGGCCATTCCATCGCGCTACCGTCAAGCTGATCCCATCAATCGCAATCGATCCTTGCGGAACGATCGATTGCGCGAACGATTCCGGAACCTCGACGCCGTACCACCAATTTTCGCCTTGTGGTTCCAGCCGGGCCACTCGTCCAATGGTGTCCACGTGGCCGAGCACGAAGTGCCCGCCAAATTCCTTGCCGGCGGTCATCGGTTGTTCCAGGTTCACACGCAGGCCGGCTTTCCATTCACCCATGGAAGTCTTGCGAATGGTTTCCGCGGAGAGATCGGCGGAAAACCGCTCGTTCTGCAGAGCGACAACCGTAAGGCAGCAGCCATTCACGGCGATGCTGTTGGCGACGGCGAGATGCGGCGTGACAGACGGAGCGTGAATGGTCAGGCGGCCGCCCTCCTCATGCAGCTTCAGGGAATCCACAGTGCCAAGATGTTCGATAATGCCCGTAAACATTGAGAAACCTCGCAGGAACGTGGCCGCAAGATGCGCCAAAACATGCCGATCGGAAGCGATGTCCTAGGATACCCCGAAACGTGAGCGAAGTCCTTGAGCCGTCCCATTCGACCCGCGACGATGATGCGCCACTACGAAGCGGGAACGCCGGCCAGCGCCAGTTCGCGTAGCTTTCGCAGGTCCAGTTTGCCCGTACCTAGATAAGGAAGTTGTTCTACGTGCAGGAACTGGTCGGGCTTGGGCTTCCACAGAGCCGGCAAATCGCTTTTCGAAAGCCGCTCGACGCAATCGTGCAGCACATCTTCCGACAGGGTATGCACGACGATCAGGCGCTCGCCTTTCTTTTCGTCGGGGATGGCGGTAATGGCCAGCACCTGGCCGTCGGCTTGCAGAAGTTCGTGAAGTTTTTCCTCCACTTTGATGTGCGGAACCATTTCGCCGCCGATTTTGCTGAAGCGGCTCAGGCGATCGGTGATGCGCAGGAAACCGTCTTCGTCGACCGTGGCGATGTCGCCGGTGTTGTACCAGCCGTCCTTCAGTACGTCCGCAGTTTTGTCGGGACGATTCAAGTAACCCACCATAATGTTTGGCCCGCACACAAGCAACAACCCGGGCTTGTCGACGGGAAGCGTTTCGCCAGACTCGGGATCAATGATGCGCACGCCGATGCCGGGCAGAGGATGGCCGATGGTGCCGCGTTTCGCACCGATCTGGCGGAAATACGCGGCGCGAAAATCGTAGGTGTTCACCGCCACCACCGGCGAACATTCCGTGCAACCGTAACCCTCCAGCGGGCGGATCCCGAAATGATCTTCAAACGATTGTGCGATGCGCTCAGGTAGTTTTTCCGCGCCGGCCATCACGATGCGCAGGCTTCCAAACGCTTCCGGAGGGCAACGCCGCGCGTACGAATTCAGAAAAGTGGGCGTCGAAAGCAGCATGCTGACGGAATACTTGCTGACCAGCCCGCCGATGACTTGTGCGTCCAGCGGGCTGACATGGAACACAACCCCGATGCCGGTGAGCGGTGGCAGGCACAGCGTGCCGGTAAAGCCGAAGGAGTGAAAGAAAGGAAGAATGCCAAGGATGCGATCGCCGTCGTGCAGATGGAAGACTTGCTCGATTTGTTCGACGTTGGAGGCCAGATTGAAATGCGAAAGCACCACGCCCTTGGGTTCGCCCGTGGAGCCGCTGGAGAAAATGATTGTGGCGGTGTCATCGAGGTTGGGCGGGTGAGAGACGCCCAGAAAAAGTTCTAGAAGGCGCGCAGAAAAGAGTTTCGCCGCCAGGAGCGCGGCGAGTTTTTCGCCAAGACGCGGATTTTCCGCAAGGTCCTCAGCGTAGATGAGCTCACCGGGCGGGTCGAGTTTTGCTTTCTCAAGAAACAGCCGCGAGGTGACGACCGTTTTCAATTCACACTGGCGCGCGCAAGAAGCCATCGATTCTTTTGAAGTCGTGTAATTTAGATTGATGGGCACTTTGCCCAGCAGCAGCGCGGCCCAATTCACCAGCGCGCCGGGAATCGACGGCGGCAGAAGCACGCCGACCATCTTCTGGTCCTTCCAAAGCGGACCAAGGCGCCGCGCCAGGAAGACCGTTTTGATAAGGGAATCGCCGAACGAAAGTTTCGGCGTGCGCCCGTCGGCCATGGCGAAGTGGCGAGGAGTGCGTCGCGCCGCGCGCATGAACGAGCGCGAGAGAGGTTGCATGTAGCGGCGGCGGCGTTGAAAAGCGTCGACGCCCAGTTCCTGCACCGCTTGGCGCACCTCCGTGGCGGTGGACGTGGCTGGAAGCGGCTTGCCGAACGTTAGCCGAACGGGGTACGGGATCCGGCGCGGCCATTTCCACAGAAAGTGGCCGCCGGAGAAACTGAAAATGGAGCCCCAGATGCCGTCGATGTTCACTGGGACGATGGGGACATCGATGCCTTTGACGATGCGCTCGAAGCCGCGGCGGAACGGCAGCATCTGCCCGATGCGCGTGATTTCACCTTCGGGAAAAATGCAGACAACTTCTCCGTTGCGCAGTGCTTCCGAAGCTTCGCGCAAGGAATGAATCATCTCACGCGGACCTTGATCCGAGGCAATGGGAATAATTTTCAGAATTTTCGCGAATGGCTTGATCAGCGGATGCTCGTACACGCCGCGGAACATCAGGAAGCGGATGGGGCGATCGGTGGCCGCAATGAGCAGAACGGCATCCACCCACGAGGAGTGGTTCGGTGTCAACAGCGCGCCGCCGCGAGCGGGAATGTTTTCCTGTCCCTTCAGGTCCAGCCGGTAAATGCTGTGCGCGGCAATCCACAGTACCAGGCGAATCAGCGAGTCGGGCAACAGCCACAAAACGTAAGCGAGCGCGCCAGCGGTGACGAGCGCGCTCCAGAAGAAGATTCCCGCAGGGCCGAGCTGCAGATAGTGCTTCACCGCGTAGTACGCGGCGGACGCGGCAAAGAAGCCGATAAACGAGAGCAAATTCGCCGCGGCTAGGACTCCGCCGCGATATTGCTCTTCTGGGCGATGCTGGATCAGCGCGCTGATGGGCACGATGAAGAAGCCGCCGAAGAATCCAAGCGCCGCGAGAAGCCACAAAACGGTGTGGAACTGCAGCCCGTGCAGTGCCAACAGAAAACCAAATACGGTGATGCCCGTGGCGCCAAGGGGAATTAGGCCGTACTCGATTTTGCCTCCGGAAAGGTAACCTGCGGCCAGACTGCCCAGCCCGATTCCGATGGCGATGGACGCTTGAAGAAAGCCACCATGCGTGGGGGAGAGCTGCAGGAGGTCTCTTCCATAAAAGACGATGTCGAATTGCAACAAAGCGGCGAGAAAAAAGAAGTACGTGTTTCCGGCGACAGCCAGCCACAAAACACGATCCTGCCGGATGAGCTTGCCCTGCGCCCATAGATCCGTGAGGAAATTGAATTTGAATTTTCGTGTTGCGTCGGCGACGGGAACTTTGCTGATGCCTAGGCTGGTGATCAGCCCAACGATCGAGCAGCCCAGAAAGATGAACCCGGAGATTTCCTGGCGCCCCGCGAAGGCTTCCGAGAGATGCGCGCCAATAACCGTTCCGGAAATGGCGGCGAGAAACGTGCCGAGTTCGATGACGCCATTGCCCCACGAGAGCTTCTTTTCCGGCAAAAGCTCCGGCAGAAGGCCGTATTTGGAGGGGCCGAACAGAGCGCCCTGGGTGCTGGCCAGGAACAGCGCAACCAGAGACAGTTGCAAATTGTGAACCGCAAAACTGGCGATCGCGAAAATCATCACCGCGATTTCGAAGATTTTGGTGGCAATGGTGACGCTGCGCTTGCTGTAGCGGTCGGCAAAATATCCGCCGGTCATCGAAAACAGTATGAACGGCAGCGCGAACAGCACGCCGACGAGCAGGACCTTCAGTTCCTCTTCCTCGGGAGTGAGATTTTTCCCGATGATCAGGAAGATCACGAGAAATTTCAGAGCGTTGTCGTTGAAGGCGCCCTGAAACTGCGTGGCGATCAGGCTCCAGAAGCCGAGGCGCCAGGAGCGTTGTTCTTGGTTCATGCCCAATGCACCTCAGGCCGGAAGCGTACCGCAGCTCGCACTCAGAATGTGATGTTCCCAGAGAATGCCAGACTTGAGTAGAGGTTTTTTCACGAAGGTTTACAACTGAGGACGTTGCAATATCCCGCGCCGGGTAAAACAGCAACTCCGCCAAGACCCTCGCTTTTCAGCTGTTTATGA
>Ga0210401_10007928_pt1 | contig 10584 bp, 9 predicted proteins | sample IncBWH32MmetaG_FD_150866 | JGI IMG/M metagenome (GOLD analysis project Ga0210401, IMG submission 150866) | Forest soil microbial communities from Barre Woods Harvard Forest LTER site, Petersham, Massachusetts, United States - Inc-BW-H-32-M | ecosystem: Environmental > Terrestrial > Soil >... | reverse complement strand
TCGAGGATGCTGCTGCCCGTCGTCGCCGTGGTCTCGGCAGCCGGCGGCGACAGCTTTGGCACCAGGGTCAGCAGCTCCCGCGTCATGACAGGCGGATTCGGCACGCCGGCCGCCGCGAACTGATCGAGCGGCGTCAGCGTCTGCGGATCGCTTGCCAACGTCTTCGCCGCAGCGAGGGCTGACGCGTAGGGATCGCCGTGCCGAACTGCGACATCGAGGAGTGCGGCCGCGACCACCCGCCGCAGGGCCAGATCGTCTGCCGGCTTGGCGTCCGCGATCTTCTCGTTCTCGTTGGCGAGCGCCGCGCCTTGCGAGCGGGCAGTCTGCTCGAGCCTGGCCAACCGCTCGTCGATGGCGGAGAGATCGACCGGCGCGGCTGCGGGCGGGCGCGGGACGGCCTTGAGGGAGGTGACGTCGGTCGCAAGCGCGTCGGACTGGCTGCGCTGTTTGGCGACATCGGCGCGCAAGCTGGCGAGCGCCTTGTCCAGTCCATCGGCGCGCGCGGCGGCCGCGGGATCGGAGGCCGGCTTGCTCGCCTTGGCTTCGACGGCGGCAAGCCGCGTCGCCAGCTCGTCGAGGGCGGCCGCGCTGACCTGGGAAGGCGCCTGCACCGGCGGCCAGCCCAGCATCCAGCCGATCGCAATCACCAGCGCCGCGGCCACCGCGCCCGAAAACGGCGCGATCACCCAGGGCGAAATGTTCGTACGCGGCGCCGACGCCCGAGGCGAGATCGGCGGCGAGACGGTCTCGCGTGGCGAGACGGTCTCGCGTGGCGGCTCGGCCTGCGCAGCCGGCTCGGGTTCCGGCGCGGCGGCCGCCTCGGTTTCGGGCGCAGGCTCGGTCTTAACCTCTGAAGGCGCGAGGTCGATGGTCGGGGGCGGGCGCTTGACCCGGCCGGCTTCGGGCACGGATCCGCCTTGTTCGATCGTATCTTCGGCCATCGCCTCGGGTTCCCTGATTGATCGGCAACGCAAATGTTCCGGATTCGGCTCGCCCTCTTACGCCATTCGGCGGCGCAACGCACGCCGAGACATACGCGCCTTTCGCTGCACCTCGCCGATGCTGGCGCTCGGTGGTTAAAGCCATGACAAGATTTGCATTTTCAAATCACTCTTGATCGCGCGATCAGATCGATCGGTCCAGCGCGGCCAGCAGGGCATTCTCATTGGGCGAGCTTGCAACCATGACGCGGGCGGCGCCTGCCTCGCGCAGCACCTGCGCCACGGCGGTTGAAATGCAGCATTGTGCAATCGAAAGCGCCGAGATTTCGATGCCGTCGGCGCGCGCGGCATGGAGAAAGGCCTGCGCGCTGCGGGCGGAGTAGTGCAGCACGGCCTCGATTCGGCCGCCCGCGAACGCCGCGCAGGCCTCGTCGGGCAGGCGATCCACCGCAACCATCCGGTAGACGATCCGGGATATGACCTCGATCCCTTGCGCGCCGAGCTCGGCTGTGAGGTCGCGGGCCGTGATTTCACCCGCGAGATGGAGCAGCGGCCCCACCTTCGCGCGCCGGGTCCGCAAGCTCGCCACGACCAGTTCACGCAAGGCGGCCGCGTCGCCATCGGCGGACAGCACCTTGGCAAATCCGGCACGGCGGGCGGCGGCCGCGCTGTGCTCGCCGACCGCAAACAGCGGCAGTTTCAACAGCGCATGGCCCTTCAGCTGCGATTCGACCGCGCGCGGCGCATTGGCCGAGGTGACGAGGACCGCAGCGACATCGGCGTCGAAGCCGGCGGGCAGGGGGACGGTCTCGAACCGCAGCACCGGGGCGAGCAGCGCGTCCCGCCCCCGCGCCCGCAACGCCGCGGCGGTGGACTCGCTGTCGGGGTAGGGGCGTGTGACCAGAATGGCCATCGAAGCTCGCGTCGGTCTCTCGCAATTCCAGCTCGATGCAAGCGGACGATTGCATGCCGCGAGCCCGGAGTGCTAACGCGGGGCCTACCGAAACTCCGTTTTCGCCGCCAACGCAAGGGCTCACATTGGACAAGGACAAACGGTCGCTGGTGCTGGGCATCGAGACCACCTGCGATGAGACCGCAGCCAGCGTGGTCGAGCGCGCCGGCGACGGATCCGGGCGGATCCTGTCCAACATCGTGCGCTCGCAGACCGAGGAACACGCGGCGTATGGCGGCGTGGTCCCGGAGATCGCGGCGCGCGCCCATGTCGACCTGCTCGACGGCATCGTCGCGTCGGCGATGAAGGAAGCCGGCGTCGCGTTTGCCGAGTTGTCGGGCGTCGCAGCCGCCGCCGGCCCCGGCCTGATCGGCGGCGTCATCGTCGGCCTGACCACCGCCAAGGCGATCGCGATGGTGCATGACACGCCGCTGATCGCGGTCAACCATCTCGAGGCGCATGCGCTGACGCCGCGGCTGACCTGCGCGCTGGCGTTTCCCTATTGCCTGTTCCTCGCCTCCGGCGGCCACACCCAGATCGTGGCGGTGGCCGGCGTCGGCAACTATGTCCGGCTCGGCACCACGCTCGACGATGCCATGGGCGAGGCGTTCGACAAGGTCGCCAAGATGCTAGGCCTGCCCTATCCCGGCGGGCCGCAGGTCGAGCGGGCGGCGGCCGGCGGCGATCCCAGGCGCTTCGAGTTCCCGCGACCGATGCTGGGACGGCCGGATGCGAATTTCTCGCTGTCCGGCCTGAAGACCGCCGTGCGCAACGAGGCGAGCCGGCTGACGCCGCTCGACGCCCGGGCCATCAGCGATCTCTGCGCCGGGTTTCAGGCTGCCGTCCTGGAATCGACCACCGACCGGCTGGAGGTCGGTCTCGAACTGTTCAACGAGAAATTCGGACCGCCCCGCGCCCTGGTCGCGGCCGGCGGCGTCGCCGCCAATCAGGCGATCCGCGGCGCGCTGCAGGATGTCGCCGCGAGGGCGCAGACCACGCTGATCATCCCGCCGCCGGCGCTGTGCACCGACAATGGCGCCATGATCGCCTGGGCCGGTGCCGAGCGGCTCGCGCTCGGCATGACGGACGCGATGGACGCGCCGCCGCGCGCGCGCTGGCTGCTCGACGCGAATGCGACCGCGCCGGCGAAGTTCGCCAATACAAGGGCAGGGTTCTGACGCCATGAGCGAAGGATCGCGCCGCGCGCTTGCTCTTCACCTCTCCCCGCCTGCGGGGAGAGGTCGGATCGCATCGCAAGTTGCGATCCGACCGAGGGGGATTCTCCGCGTGTCCGCTGCTTCCGTCCGTTGTCGCGATCGCAAGAGCCCCTCACTCCAACCCTCTCCCCGCAAGGGCGGGGAGAGGGAGCACAGCGGCGGTTGAGGTCGCATCGTGCCTCCCTTCCATACGGTCTCAATCATCGGCGCCGGCGCCTGGGGCACCGCGCTGGCGACGGTCGCGGCGCGGGCCGGGCGGACCGTGACGCTCCATGCCCGCGACGCCGGTCATGCTGCGCGCATCGCGACAGCCCGCGAGAATCCGCGGCTGCCGGGCATCAAGCTTGCGGCCGACATCGCGGTGACGGCTGATCTGGCGCAGGCCGCGCGTGCGCAGATCATCCTGGTCGCCACCCCGGCGCAGCATCTGCGAGGCGCGGTCAATGCGCTTGCGCGGCACCTTGCGCCCGCCACGCCCGTGATCGCCTGCGCCAAGGGGATCGAACACGGCACCCACAAATTCATGACCGACGTCATCGCCGAGGCTGCGCTCCGCGCTGTGCCCGCGATCCTGTCCGGTCCGAGCTTTGCAGACGACGTGGCGCGCGGCCTGCCGACCGCGGTGACGCTGGCAACCAAGGACGAAGCGCTGGCGGCTTCCCTGGTCCAGGCGCTGGGCTCGCCGACCTTCCGGCCCTATCATTCGACCGATGTGCGCGGAGTCGAGATCGGCGGCGCGGCGAAAAACGTGCTCGCGATCGCGGCCGGCATCGTGGTCGGCAAAAGCCTCGGCGCTTCGGCCCAGGCCGCCCTGACCACGCGCGGCTTTTCCGAGCTGTCGCGCTTCGGCCGCGCGCTCGGCGCACGCCCCGAGACGCTGGTCGGGCTCTCCGGGCTCGGCGATTTGACCCTCAGCTGTTCCACGCCGCAGTCGCGCAATTTCGCGGCGGGCCTGGCGCTCGGGCGAGGCGAGCCGCCGCCGGCAGGCAAGCTCGCCGAGGGCGTCTCGACCGCGCCGGTGCTGGTCGAGCTCGCGGCTTTGCACCATGTCGAGATGCCGGTGTCGCGCGCGGTCGCCGCGATCCTCGATGGCAGCCTCTCGATCGATGACGCGATCGAAGGCCTGCTCTCGCGCCCGTTCAAGGCCGAGTGAACATGGCTGCCGCTTTGCCTGTCTCACTTCACGGCGCCTGCACGCTGTAATAGCGTGACTGCGAACCGGCGGATGCCGGTCAACTCAAAATAGAAAATCAATGGGGGGAACAGATGCGCAAGTTCCATCAAGCCATCCTGGCGATCAGCATCACGCTCGCCGTCGCCGCCGGGCTAGCCACGGCGTCGGCGCAGACCGCCGCGCCTTATGACGAGCTCGCCAAGAGCGAGGCGGCCGCCAATGCCGAAAAAGGCAAGCGGGTCGCCCCGGTCAAGTCCATGGGCAATCCCGCCGACGACGTCAGCGCCGCCATGCAGGCGATGATCGGCGCGCCGTATCCGCCGCACTTCAATGCCGATCCCAAGACGCCGGCGGAATGGAAGGAGCTGATCGAGCGCCGCGCCAAGCTTTCGATCGCCAATATTCCGGCGATGAAGGAGAAGCTCGGCGTCAAGGTCGAGGAGACCAGGATCGCCGGCGTGCACTGCTTCATCGTCACGCCGAGCAAGATCCCGCCGGAGAACCGGCGGCGCGTCCTGGTTCACGTCCATGGCGGCGGCTATGTCTTCGGCCCCGGCGAGGCGGCGCTGCCGGAAGCGATCCTGATGGCGGGCTTCGGCGGCTTCAAGGTGATCTCGGTCGACTACCGGATGCCGCCGGATTTCCCCTATCCCGCCGCGATGGACGATGCGATGGCGGTGTGGAAGGACACCGTGAAGCGGCATGACCATCGCCGGATCGCGATTTTCGGCACCTCGACCGGCGGCGCGATGACGCTCGCAATGGTGCTGCGGGCGAAGGACGAAAAGCTGCCGCTGCCGGGCGCGATCGCGCCGGGCACACCGTGGTCGGATATCGACAAGGTCGGCGACAGCTATGAGACCAACGAATGGGTCGACAACGTGCTGGTCACCTGGGACGGCTGGCTCGGCCGCGCGGCAAAGCTCTATGCCAACGGCACCAGCCTCAAAAACCCCTACATCTCGCCGATCTACGGCGACTTCAAGGGCTTTCCGCCGACCATCCTGACCACGGGCACGCGCGACCTGTTCCTCTCGAACACGGTGCGCACCCATCGCAAGCTGCGCCGCGCCGGCGTCGTCGCCGACCTCAATGTCTATGAGGGGCAGTCGCACGCCCAGTACCAGTTCAACGTCGACGCGCCGGAGACCAGGGAAGCGTTCACCGACATCGCGAAATTCTTCAACAGATATCTCGGGGAGTGAGGTCGACGGGCCGCAACACATGACGTCGTCATGCCCGCGCTTGTCGCGGGCATCCAGGTCTTGGATAATGCAATGAAAGAAGACGTGGATGGCCGGGACTTTTTGGTGGAAGACGCGCTTCGCGCTCTCGCCCGGCCCTGACGGAAACGGGGTAAAGCATCATGAACTACTGGCTGGTGAAATCAGAACCGTCTTCCTGGTCGTGGGACCAGCAGGTCGAGAAGGGCGCCAAGGGCGAGGCCTGGACCGGCGTGCGCAACTTCACCGCGCGCCAAAACCTCGTCAACATGAAGAAGGGCGACAAGGCGTTCTTCTATCATTCCAACGAGGGCAAGGAGATTGTCGGCATCGCCGAGATCATCAAGGAGGCCTATCCCGACCCGACCGACAAGACCGGCAAATTCGTCTGCGTCGACCTCAAGGCCGACAAGCCGATCCCAAAACCGGTGACCATGGCCGCGATCAAGGCCGACAAGAAGCTGGCCGACATGGCGCTGGTGAAATATTCGCGCCTCTCGGTGCAGCCGGTGACGGCGGAGGAATGGAAGCTCGTCTGCAAGATGGGCGGGCTTTAGCCGTTCGGCCGGAGGTATTATACGGCCGTTTTACCAGTGGAATTACCTTCTGAGCGTCCTCCTCAGCGGAAATTTAGCAAATCAGGCGCTACTTCGGATCGTGCGGGACGTGCCGCATCCGAGGGAGAGACCGTTTTGGAACCGGCCGCTGGCAGCCCTACTCCGACGCCGCTCGACGACGCGACGGGCGTGCCGATGACGCCTGCGCTGGAGGCCGAGACCGAGCGGCTGCTGTCACAACGCACCCGCGACATCGCCTTTTCGCCCGAGATGATCCGGGCCTATCGCAAGAAGGACTGGCCGCAACGCAGCAAGATCGCGCGCGCCTGGATGGTCTGGGTGGCGCTGATCAGCATGACCTTCGTGCCGATCAGCCAGCTGCTGGCGCCCGATGCTCTCCGCCTTACGGCGGCAATCAGCGGGCTGCTGGTTCCGGCGTTGCATGGCTGCGCCTATCTGGTGTGGCGAAGACCCCGCAGCGCCTTTGTCGAAGGCGCCTCGCTGCTGCTGCTGATGATCGGCGTCATGCTCGCCTACGGCACGCTGGCCGTGGCCGCCGGCGGCAGCGACTATGAGCGCTTTCTCGTCTGCATCATGTATGTGAGCACGATCGCGATCGTGGTGTTCAACGTCGACTATGTCTGGGCGCTGGCCCTCATGGTCTGCTCCACCTCCATCTTCTTTGCCTTCGAAGTCTTCAATCCCGCGATCGACATCAAGGAAGCGATCGGGACATCGGTGTTTTTCGCGATGGGAATTTTCGCGGCGACGATCGCGCGGAAAACCCAGGCGATCCTCGCCAAAAAAGCCTTCCTGCTCTCCCTGCGCAACCAGTATCGCAGCGCGGCGCTGACGGAGGCCAATCGCCAGCTGGAAATCCTGGCGACGCGCGACCCGCTCACCGGGCTCGGCAACCGCCGTTCGGCCACCGACCTCATCGAGCGGCTCTGGCACGACCCGACCGTCCCGAAACGAAGCATCGCATTCATCATGGCCGACATCGATCAGTTCAAACGCCTGAACGACACCGCCGGCCATGCCGCCGGCGACGCGTGCATCAGAGAGGTGGCGAGGACGATCGAGAGCGCGGTGCGGCTGGAACAGGACGCCGTGTTTCGCTATGGCGGCGAGGAATTCCTGATCGTGCTCACGCATGCCTCGGCCGATCTCGCCTGGGCGATGGCGCAACGCATTCGCTGCGCGGTCGAGGCGCTCGCCATCGTCAACCCGGGAATCCACCCAGCCGACGGCTCCGCGGGCCGCATCACCATCAGCCTGGGGATTGCGTTCGCGCAGGACGGCGCCGCGCCGGAAATCGTCGCGAAATGGGCTGACGACGCCCTTTATGATGCCAAGCGCTCCGGGCGCAACGCGGTGTTCTTCGCGAGCGCGCATGCGCTTGCCGATGCGGCCGATCGCGTGCAGCCGGCCGCCGCGCAGGCGGGATGATCGGACGCGAAGCGTTCGAATCGGCGGCGCTAGGTTCGCCGGCTCCGTGATTCAAGTGGCTGCGCCGCGACTTTTTAACCAGCGGTTGATATCGACTTGAAGCAAAGGCTCATAAACATAGATGCCTTGCAAGGTTGAGAAGACCTTCTCGCCGCCGGCCTCGCGCGAGGTCAGAGATTGACGCCCTTCTTGCGCAATTCATCGATCATGCGCTGTTCCACGTCGCGGCCGACCGACTGGCCGAACTTGGTGCCAACGGTCGTCAATTCCTGCGCCACCGCCGGGGTTTTCTGCAGCAATCTCTGCCCGGCCGGCGTCTTGTAGAATGCGCTCAGGGCCTGGAGATCGTCCGCCGAAAAGTTCTTTGCATAGACGACGGCGGCCGCGTCGATCATTTCGGACACGCGCGCCTTGAACGCCTCTTCCATCACCGGGACCAGAGCATCGTATTGCTTGTCGACCTCGGCGCGCCCCTGCACGATGCTGGGCTTGATGGCCTTGAAGAGACCCGGAAGGACCGCCTTGTACTGCTCGGTCAGATGCACGGTCTCGACCAATTCCCTGGCAGCCGCGAGGGCTTCCGGCGACGGCGCTTGCGCCCGAGCGACATCCATAGCCAGCAGCACCTGCAACGTCGCCGCGCCCAACATCGAGACCAACCGAACGATGGAACCGATCATGCCGCCCCCCGATCGCATCTGTCGCTGCGGATCCAGCCGGCGCGACCTCTGCCTGAGGTTGTATGAGGCCGCGAGCTCGACTTCAACATCCCGCCGGTTGTGGTCGATGATCCGGCGTTGCGCATCCGGCGATGCACGGCGCCGCAATCAGGCCTGCGCCGTAGGTCGAACGACGATGTCGCCGACATCCACATCCGCCGGCTGCTCGATGGCGAAAGCAATCGCCCGCGCGATCGCATCAGGCTCGATGCCGATGTCGTCCATCTTCGCAAGCGTCGCCGCTCTCATCACAGGATCAGTCATCGATGATGCAAAGTCGGTCTTGACGAATCCTGGCGAAACGCTGGTCACCCGCAGCTTGGCGCCCGCTTCGAGACGCAACCCTTCGCAGATCGTGCGCACCGCGTTCTTGGTACCGGCGTAGACGGCCTGGTTGGGGGCGATCCTCAAGCCCGCGGTCGAGATGACCGTCACGAAATGACCAAAGCCCTGCCTGCGGAAGACAGGAAGCGCGGCGGCGATGCCATACAGAAAGCCTTTGAGGTTGACGTCGACCATGTCCTCCCAGTCCGTCAGGCGCAGGTCATCGAGCGCGGAAATCGGCCCAATTCCGGCGCAGCCGATCAGCACGTCCAGTCTGCCGTAGGTCTCGCAGGCGCACGCCACCAAGTAGGTAAGGTCCTGGCTGCGCCGGACATCGGTCACGGCGCAGACGGCATCCCCGCCGACGCCGGATATCTCATCGGCCAGCGATCTCAGCCGCGCCTCTCTGCGCGCACCCAGAACCAGTTTCGCGCCGCGCGCAGCGAGCCGGCGGGCGCTCGCCGCGCCGATTCCGCTGCTCGCCCCCGTGATCGCGATCACCTTGGCTGCCAGTCCCGACATCTGCATCACCATCCGTTGTTCTGGAGGAGCGAAGTATTGCTCCAACGGGATGGATGCTCTATGCGAGATACTCCCGTTTTTCGTCGCGATCGTCCAAAAGATGACAGACGCTCTTTCCGACATCCTTGACCGGCTCCGCATCCGGAGCGCCCGATGCACGCGGTTCGAGGCTGCCGGCCAATGGGCTTTCCGCTTGCCCGCAAAGCCCGCGCTCAAATTTGCCGCCGTCCTGCGCGGCGAGTGCTGGATCATGCTCCCGGAAGACGCTCCGCACCGCCTGGTCGCCGGCGACACGTTCCTGCTGGCCGAGGCGCCGGACTATGTGCTGGCCAATGATCCCGAACTGCCGCCTCGGGACGGGCTGACGTCGTTTGATTGGGAGCATTCCGACGTCGCACGTCATGGCGGATCACAGACCGTGCTGCTGGCCGGCAGTTTCGTGTTCGACGCGCGCGACGTTCGATTGCTGCTCGATGCCTTGCCATCGTTCATGCTCATTCCCGAGCAGGATCCCGCGGCGGCTGTCCTGCGCGGCCTGCTCGAGATCCTGGACCGCGAGATACGAACCGAGCAAATGGGCACGTCAATGGTGACGCACCGCCTCGCCGATGTCCTGCTCGTCCAGGTTCTCCGCGGCTATGTCGCCCGCTACGGCAGCGCCGGTTGGCTCGGCGCCGCCGCCGATCCGCAGATCGGAGCGGCGCTCGGCCTGATGCACGGCGATATCGCCCATCGCTGGACCGTCAACGAACTCGCGCGCGCCGTGGGCATGTCGCGTTCGGCCTTTGCTGCCCGCTTCAAGGACAGAGTGGGTTCGTCCCCGCTCGACTATCTTCTTCGCTGGCGAATGCAGATCGCGCGGGATGCGCTGCACAGAGGCGACGCGGTTGCGGCCGTCGCCGAGCGGACCGGTTACGCCTCGGAGAGCGCGTTCGGCAACGCGTTCAAGCGCGTCCATCGCACGGCACCGAAACGATACGCGCTGCAAACCGCCTCCACGCAGGGCGCCGGGCCATCGCTTTCGGCCTCACGCGCGGCCCGGAGCGACGATGACGGGCCGAGATGAGCGCAAGCGGCGAATGCTTGCGCGCCATGCGCAAATTGCCCGTCGTGCCAGCATGCCGCACCTGGTTGTTTTCGTTTTTCAGAATATCGCTTGACTCTTCCAAAAATCAGAAGCAGGATCCGCGCCGTCCTGCGCTCACAAGAGGGACGTTTCGCGATCGTCACGAACGTTGAGCGCGGGATGCGATGGACGCCTTGGATCGCAGCGCGCGTTTCGTGCGCGGACCAACGATCTCGATGCGGACGGCGAAGTCGTGTGGTTCTGGCATCCCGACGCTGATGCCGAGTTGCGCGGTTACGATCCGCGCAATGACGGGGGCAAGAAGGCCCGGTCCCCGGACCGGGGGCAAGAAAGCCCGGTCCCCGGACCGGTCCCCGGGAAGAGCACGAAGGACACCGTTAAAACCATTGCGCAGGGAAGGCCGGATGTTCAGGCCAAAC
>Ga0210401_10007927_pt1 | contig 10585 bp, 14 predicted proteins | sample IncBWH32MmetaG_FD_150866 | JGI IMG/M metagenome (GOLD analysis project Ga0210401, IMG submission 150866) | Forest soil microbial communities from Barre Woods Harvard Forest LTER site, Petersham, Massachusetts, United States - Inc-BW-H-32-M | ecosystem: Environmental > Terrestrial > Soil >... | reverse complement strand
GTCATCGCTCCAGACCGCGAGCTTGAGGAAGTTAAGAAGCCCGGTGAGTCTGCACCGCCGCCCGTCCGCTGCCCGCTCTGCGGCTGGTCGCCTCGCAAGGAGAGTCCGGATGACTTGCCCCCCCAGACTTTGATTTCCACCGCACGCTGCCGTAGCACGCCGCTAGGGAGATTTCCCAACTACTGCCCTCGGTGCCGATTGTGTTGTATTCGATGTATGCAACACCCAAGTTGAACTCGAAGCTAAGAAAAGTGGGGATTCGGGCCGTGGTGCCGAAAACCGAAGCCCCTCGCCTACTGTTGCCAACCATTGAGACTCTGCTGGCAGCGGCGTCAACATACTAGCGATTTTTAAAGAAACGCGGGCGGCGTGCGCGGGTGCTCCCGACGTTAACTTTCAAGCAACATTGTGTTCATCGGAGCTAGGGCGCTTATCTGTACTCCTGCTTTTGCCCCACGTGATCGATGCACGTTTGGAGCTTTCTGGTTGAGGCACTGGCGCAGATACATTTGCGGTGCGCTGGGTTCTGGCAATGACCCTGCCCACCGCCAAACCAAGAGCGCGAGCGATTGCCGAAAGCAAACCCTTTGGTTTCGCTGTGCTCCGGTTCAGCGCCGCCCTATACTTCTCGATCCAACGTAGTTCGTCTTCAGGCATAGATGTTTTCCTATGCAGTCCGGTCCGGTTGGATTTCCATCTTACCACTCTTGGGGAGAAGCTCGTGGACACGATCGAAACCCGAAGCCGAACAAGATCGCTGCGGGCGCAGGAAATCGCTAGGTTCTCTACGTCCAGTTGGATAGTCTCTATCGCTGGGGAATCCCGTACCACGAGAGGAGTTTATTCAGCCTCCACTTGTAAACACGCGCCAGCGTGTACAACTGATGAATGCTGGGAGTTATCTTCTTCGTTTCGATGTCATGTAATCGACTTGGCGGGATGACGAAGTCCGAGTTGCGAAGCTCCTGTGCCAAACTCACACTGGCCCGTGGACATCCCGGAGAGTGAGTCCGAGGCTCTGACGACGAGTGCGGAGATGCTACTCCCGGTTTTGGCAAAGTGCTTCAGCACTTTCATGCAATTGCACGTTATCGCATGCGAGCGGATGCCCGTATAGCTAGCAGTGCCGCCACGTGGCAAGCAGGAGCCATTCCGGATGAGGGCAAGTCAGACTACCCTGTGATTGAGCAGACTTCGGGGGAGGGCTGTTCGCGAGAGTCTTCACATATTGTTGCCCGCGACACGCTATGCCTCTCTTGTGTCCCATGCCTGAGCGCTCAAATTCTCGAGAATATTATTGTCCTGCTCCGGCCTTCTGCATGAAGTTCGCCTGGTCGTTCTTCATCTTTTTCAGGGATTCCGTGGGCAGATAGACCATGTGTCCGGCATCGTAGGTCGCGAACGAAATGTTTTGCCGGTATTTTCCGCCGAGGTTCAGGTGGTCCATGGTGTAGTTTGCGGCATAGTACGGTGTGGCCAGATCGTAGTAACCCTCCATGACCAGCACTTTTAAATACGGGTTCTTGACCATGGCCTCGCGCAATGCGGTGGCCGTGTCAGGAAAGCCTTTGATGCTGGAGCCCCAATCCCAATGCTCGAAGCCCGCGCCTTGGGCAAATACGTGGTATGGCATATCGGTTTGGTAGCCTAGCTCGGTGCGCACGTAATCATTGAAGACCGAGGTGTAGGGCGGAAGGATTGCCGACTGAGTGGGATCATAGAAATCGGTGTCCAGTAGTCCATCGGGATCTGGACCGGTGAAACGGCCATCGAGGCGGCCTACGCGCAATTTCTGGTCGAGGAGCAGGTTGTGCGTGAACTTTGGCACGTCGACGCGCAGATCGGCATTGTCGATCAGTTGCTGGTTCAATCCCGTGTAGCGCGCCATTTGATCGATTATCTTTTGCCGCTCGTCTGGTGCGAGTGCGTCTCCCTTCCCCAGTGCGGACGCGTATGCGGTCGATGCCCACAGTTCTGATTCCTGCCGGGCTTTGGCCATGTCGGAGTTCAAATCCGCTGGCAGCTTGTGGTGGAAACCGGCGATCATGGTGAACGACGGGATCAGCAGAATGTACGGGAGGTCGTTGGTTTTGTTGTCCTCCAGAGTTTCGAAACTCAGTACCGTGGAAAGCAGTGTGATTCCATTGAAGGAGATGCCGCGATCAATGAGATAGCCGGAGACGCCAGCGGCGCGGGTGGTTCCGTAACTCTCGCCCAGCAAAAACAGGGGTGAGGTCCAGCGCTCGTAGCGAGTGAGGTAGAGGCGGATAAACTCGGAGAACGACTCGATGTCGCCTTTTACTCCCCAGAATTTCTTCGAGAGTTCGGCGTCGGCGGCGCGGCTGAATCCGGTGCCAATCGCATCCACAAGCACCAGGTCGCTTTTGTCCAGCAGAGTGTAAGGATTATCGGCCAGGCGGTAAGGGGCGGCGGGCATGAAGCCATCCGGTTGCAGCACGACCCGCTTGGGTCCGAGCGCTCCCATGTGTAGCCATACCGAGGCCGATCCTGGGCCGCCATTGAAAGCGAACGTCAGCGGACGCTGGTTCGCCTGCTGCGCTTCGAGCGCGTAAGCCACGAAGAACATTTCGGCCTCGATTTTGCCGTCTTCGCGCTTGATGGGGAGGCGTCCGGCGGTCGCGGTGTATTTGAGTAGCTTGCCATCGACGGTGATCTGATGACGGGTTACGACGGGGGCTACTTCGGTGACGTCGTAGTGCTCTTCTTTGTCCTTGTCGCTGGCGGTGGCGTCGGGTTTATGCTCTTCGGCGGCGGGGGTCTCCGGGGGCTTGGTGGCGCTCTCTGGGGGCTTCTTTTCATTTTTCGCCGGCTGGGCGGCAGGCTTTTTCTGGTTAGGTTGAGCCCTGGGCGAGTCCGCCTGCTGGGATAGTGCCGCCGAAAGCAATGCGCACATCAAGACAAAGTTGGCGATAAGAATACGCATCCTGATCTCCTCGGTTTGACTCTCGCTAATTTCGAACCACTGAAAATCTGCTTCGGGCTCACCGCAGGTGAAGAGTGTAGCGCGGCGACTGATTTTTCAGAACGAATATTCAAGCGGCCAGCTTTGCGAGTGTCTGCAGGTCGGGAACTTCCAGGTCTGGATTTCCGGCAGCCGCTTTGGCAGCTCCGGCGCCGGGACGAGGCGAGCGGCGGTTTACCCAGACGGTTGCAATGCCCAAGGACTGCGCGGGAATCACGTCGTGATAGATGCTCTGACCGACGTGAAGCCGGTGCTCACGATCTACGCCGATTCTGTCTTCGGCTAGCTTGAACATTTTCATGCACGGTTTGTAGCAGCCAGCTTGCTGGGTGGTGATTACGTGGTCGAATGATACTCCGAGTTTGGAATTTCCCGCGAGAACAATCCTTTCACACCGCCGAGATCGACCAAGCTGCCAAACAAGTTCTGAGCAAGTGACAAGCGCGCCGTCATACATGGGCTCGAAGTTCATTAGGCGTGTCGGCGTAGAAGATACTTGTGTTCCCCAGAGAGCACGAGTTCACCGCGCTGGTTATGGACTGTGGCCCTCGTCGTTACCTGGCCGCTATCTCCCTGCGGGGTGAGAGCAACAATCTCGAGAGCAGAATAGAGCGTGTCTCCGGCATGTACTTCCTCGAGAAACTTGCAGGACGCCTCAGTGAACGCGATGAACACGTCTCCGATGTACTGAGGAAAGAGCGTTGCCCCGGGAGCCGTGAACGCGAGTACCTGCAAGCCATGCACTACCGGGGCCGTGTGTCCGTGACGCCGCGCATACTCCACGTCGTAGTGAATAGGATGATTGTCAGCCGAAACGGCCTGGAAGGCCGAGGCGTGCGCATCGGTGAGTGTGCGGCTTGGTGCGCGGAAGATTTCGCCAACGCGTAGGTCTTCAAATGTTCGCGCAGGTACGACGGTGAAGTTGCTGGGGTCAAAGGTGTGGGCGGTTTCCGGTATGTCTGTTGTCGAATTCATGTTGTCATCCTTTCCATTGTTGTTCTTCGAAGGCTGGTCTGTCGTTGAGAGTGGGGTTAATGCCAAAGCTATTCTTCGGCAGGCTCATCGCTGCACAAGTGCTGCGGCGCCAAGAATCATATTGCGGCGGGATAAACAGCTCGATCCCTCATCGGAGTCAGGGGATATAGTTGATCCCGCATCATTCGTTTGCATTGGTATGTTCATAGCAATTTCCTTCGTTGCCCTTGGCAGTGAAATTGAGTGTTTGCAGATTGCTTCTTGGCCTTTCTCGAAGAGGCCAAATCAGACATTTCTGCAGGCTTCTCTTTTGTCCGTACGAATGGGCTAGACCTATACGATCGCGCCGGCCACGGGATCGATTGCGCGTACCGCAAATCCTTTCGCGAGATAGTAAGCTGCCCAGCTCATCCCGATCAGCCCGCAGCCAACACGATAAGTTCGTCAGGATTAGTGATCCCTGGCGAGAATAAGTTGGCGTTGCGTCCCGAGATTCTCAACAGCGAGTTCGATTACATTCCCTCGTTTGAGGAATACGGGATTCGGTTTGTGGCCAAGTCCAACACCCGCAGGCGTGCCGGTAGCGATCACGTCGCGCGGTTCCAACTCAAAGAACCTGGACACATAGGCGATGATCGCCGGGACGCTGAAAATAAGATTCTTCGTAGTCCCATCCTGATAACGATGCCCATCGACCTCCAACCAAAGTCGAAGATCTCCCGGAAAGGGAACCTCGTCCCGAGTCACAAGCCATGGCCCCATCGGGGCAAAACCCGGAAAACTCTTTCCTTTCGTCCATTGGCCGCTACGTTCCATTTGATACTCACGTTCGGAAAAGTCGTTAAAGGTGCAATAGCCCGCGACATAAGACAAGGAGTCTTCCTCCGGAATGTAGAGGCCTCGCTTTCCAATAACGACGGCAAGTTCCACTTCCCAATCAGCTTTCTTTGAGCCGGCAAAAAGATAGATGTTGTCGTTCGGCCCGCTCGGGTGACACCCCTTCAGAAACACCAGAGGCTCCGTCGGCAGAGCGAGGTGTGTCTCAGCGGCATGGTCCTTATAGTTCAGGCCGATACAGATGATTCTTCTGACATCCGCAACGGGTGGTCCGATGCGCACATGGTCATTTACGAGAGGCAGTTGATCTATATCGATCGCAGCGATCTTTTCGAGTTGTTGGTCGGAGAACGAGGTATCTCGCGCGCCGCACTACCACGGAGCAGTAGAGGTAGCATGTTATGCGCGACAATCCAGCTCGCGGTCGCATTTTTCTGATGTGCTATGGAGTGAGAGGGAACGTTGCGCAACCGACGAAATCAATCCAAGTTTAAGTTCTGCGCAAGCGAGTCGGATCAAACAGAGACCACATCGAGGCGATGAGCAGTGCTAGAAAGCAAAGAATCATTCAGCGACTAAACTGGCCGTTGGGGAAGACATTACCTAGGCAGAAATCGTTCGCACCAACGCAGCGGAATGGGTGCGCAGTACGCTGCTCACCCACTCCACGAACAAAGGACCACAATTAGTGTTTCTCGATTACTGCCCCAGTCATGGCGCTATTGCTTACCGTTTTTCTCTGTTCTGGCAATGACAGTGTCTTCTGCAACGTACACGCACACCTCGATGTTGCCGCCGACAAAAAAGGCGTTACCTCAAGCGAGCCGTCGATACGGTGATGCACCGCGACAAGAATGTTGTTGGGTGTGATCTTTCCCATCGTGTGTACCTTAAAGAAGCTTCCCGGTGAGGTGGAGCAATCGTAGTGTAAATCGACAGTGTCGTCATCGAGCAACTGATACCTTCCCTTGCAGACGCTGTTCGAGGGCGTCACTTGCGACGCATCCGTCGAAGGCACTTGCATGAGCACTCCCTGGTCGACGATTTTGACGTTGCCGGCTCCGTCGAACGACCAGACTCCCGTGTTCGTCACGACCGACTGCGTTACAGCTTCAGTCAAAACGTGCGGACAGGTTCCGTTCTGCGGGGAGCCAGTGATAAACTGCAAGGTTTCGTTGAATGGGAAGTCGCCTTTGAGGCGGTCAGAATTATTCTGAGCGAAGGCGGAGCTTGCGATGCAAACGAACACTAAGAGGGCTTTTCTCAAAGGTGCAGCTCCTTTCGCCGGGTCATCTCTATGTTTGGTGATGATGGGTGCGATTTTCGTTTCCATGAAAGTACGAACCTGTTTCACAACCGTCAACTCTTCAGCGGTCAGGGTTTCGATGAGGCCATAGAAACTGCTATTGGGTGCCGGTAGCGGTGCGGACTTTCTGTCTTTTATTGGGCTTGCCATTAAAAAATCCTTTCCTACTTTTTATGTGTTGCTGTTTGCCATACTTCCTTAAAGCAAATGGGCCGCCAAACTTATCCGAAAATTGCCTGCTGAAAAGAAGCGAGTTGCAGCCGGAGGGGAGGCCGTTGATCAATAAATCCGTGTCATCAATAGATCAGCGTCAAAATACCGGTAACACTGAGCCGAGTTCGCGCATGAAGAACCCACGTATCGCTAGAGCCGCAGTACTAACAGCGGTAAAGCTAGGGGTGATGCGCGACAATCGAGTTCGCGCTGGCACTGTTTCGGATCTCGGTGTGGTATAGGATGGAATTGGCGGCGACTAATTGTTGATCCAACTGACAAAGCCGCCTTTGCAGGAGCAACATCGCAGGCGAAGCGCGCGTTTGTTTACGGAGATGGCGTTGACTACGCCTTCACGAAATACTTATCGCTGCGTGCCGAATATCGCGGCTTCGTGTACAAAGCACCGAGCTTCAACTTCGCCAGCCTCAACATCGACACGTGGATGCATATCGCGCAACCATCTGCTGGCATAGTCTTCCGGTTCAGCCGAACTTGGTACCGGAATCGAAGGATGTCAAGCGCGACTGGACCGCGCGGTAGAAAAGCGTTACCTGTGCTCGATGACGAATTAAGTGCACGCATGTCTTGCGGCGGGCCACTTCGGGAGCCTTCAAGTGCCGCTGCTCTAAACTCCTGTGCGCGGCTCAGCGCATTACCGTTGTGGACAACTTCAGCAACTCGTATTCCAATCAACGACGCGATCATTCTTTCCCGCAGCGACGACCCGGACTTTCGTCGGGCCTGGCGCAAGCGTGTCGTGGATAACGATGGTGATTCGGCGCAGGAAGACGGTATCGAGCGGTGGATCAGGCTGGCGGAAGCAACGAGCTTGGACCGCAAGCGCGTCATGTGCTGCCATGAGGTTCTACCTGCGGTGCGTTATGCCGTGGACGCTTACCTTGATCTGGTGAAGAGCCGAACTTTCCTGGAAGCAGTTGCCTCTTCGCTGACCGAATTGTTCTCGCGCGACTTGATTGCGCTACGAATGGATTGTCTGCGTCTGCATTATCCCTGGCTCTCGAGTGGCCTCGACTATTTCACGGCCCGCCTGCACCAGGCGCCCGAAGATGCGCGATTTGCCCTGCAATGGGTCACTGAGCACGCCCACACGCGAGCGGAGCAGGAACTGGCGATCGCGGCGTTACGCGCAAAATGCGATATTCTCTGGGCACAATTGGACGCGATCCATTTTGCCTACGTCCAGCCGGGATGGCCTCCACCGGGCGCCTTTCGAATGGAGTCCTAAGAGTGCCTGCCCTGTCCCAAATGAGCCAGCCCCGTCTCGCACCAGGTTGCCGATGGGGTAACCAAGGCGAACAACAAGTTGTGCTCTTCCCTGAAGGCATGATCCGCGTACAGGGGACAGGCCAGGGCATCTTGGAACTCTGCGATGTTAAACGCACGGTGCAGGAGATCGTGGCAACGCTCTCGAGCCGATACGGTGCGGCTGATCCTGTAAAGGTCACGGAAGATGAGTCCAGATTTCTTGAAGCTCTGCAGCGAAAACGGATTGTGGATTACTAATGATTCCAAACCCACTGGCGCTGATCGCCGAGGTCACGCATCGTTGCCCGCTACACTGCGTCTATTGCTCCAATCCTCAGCAGTTGGTTGCAACGAAGGCGGAACCTTCCACCGAGGAATGGGTCCGCGTGTTTCAAGAAGCGAGTCGGCTTGGCGTTCTCCACCTGCATCTGACCGGTGGCGAGCCGGCGGCACGAGCAGACCTGAAGGACCTAATCGTCGGCGGGCACCAGGCTGGTCTTTATACGAACCTGATCACGTCCTGGCTCGGCTTGTCAGAAGCACGACTCGCTGGCCTGGTGAAAGCGGGACTCGACCATATTCAACTGAGCTTCCAGGACTCAAGAGACGAGCTGGCACGATGGATCGCGGGCGCCGACGGCCATACCTACAAGATCGCGTTAGCTAAGAAGATTCGCCAGTTCCAGGTTGCGTTCACCGTGAACCTGGTCGTGCACCGGCAAAACCTGGACCATATCGAGGAGATGATTGAGTTCGTTGAACAGCTCCAACCGGAGATTGCCCACGCGCAATACTATGGCTGGGCGCTGAGAAATCGCGACGCCCTGCTTCCGACTTCTCAGCAATTAGAGAACTGCCTGCGCGCCGTGGAGGAAGCACAGCTACGCCTGGCAGGAAAAGTACAAATTGACAGCGTGGTTCCAGACTACTATGCCAGGTATCCAAAGGCATGGGCGGGTGGGGCAGGCGCCTTATGTTAATTGATCCTTCTGGCCAGACGCTGCCTTGTCATGCCGCTGGAGTCATTCCGGGCATGCAGTTCGACAACGTTCGTGAGCGCCCGTTGGAATGGATATGGAGAGAGTCTGCCTCGTTTCAACGGTTTCGCGGAGAACAATGGATGCCCGAGCCGTGCAAGAGTTGCGATCGCAGGACGGAAGACTTTGGCGGCTGCCGCTGCCAGGCTCTGCTCCTCACAGGTGATGCCAGTGCCACTGACCCGCTCTGTTCGCTATTCCCCAATCATCACTTGATTGAGACCGCACGTTCAGCTGCGAAATCCGACGCCGCGCAAGTCTCCTGGTCGTACCGAACAAATAGGGAATGAGGGCTTCCTCCATGACATCTGGCGACCAATCCAGCCAGCAAACCCCCGGTGCATTCCAGACTTTTCGCGCGCTGCGCCATCGCGACTTCCGGCTGCTTTGGCTCGGGCTGGCCGTTTCTGCAATCGGCACTTGGATGCAGATCGTCGCGCAGAGCCTGCTTGTTCTAAGAATCACCCACGGATCGGCATTCGCCCTGGGCACTGTCTCACTTGCCCAGGCCGTGGCATTTTTCCTGTTTGCTCTCGTAGGCGGGAGCCTTGCCGATCGCATTGATAAGCGTCGCCTTTTGATATTCACTCAAATGGGCGCTGCTGCACTAGCTATCTTGCTGGGTTTCCTCACACTCTTCGGCGTCATCAAGCTTTGGATGATTCTTGTGCTGGCATTCCTTAATGGAACTCTACTGAGCTTCGATCAACCCGCTCGTAGTGCACTCATTCCGTTTCTCGTACCAAAGGAATATCTTGGTAACGCCATCAGCCTGCAGGCGATGATTTTCAATGGGGCTTCGACAATCGGACCGGCGTTGGCTGGAGTTTGCGTGGCAACACTCGGCTACGCCGGCAACTTCTTTCTGAACGGCGCCAGCTTCCTAGGAGTAATAATTGCTCTGTACAGCATGCGCGAGCCTTGCGGGCCAACCCATCAACAATCGACTTTTCAGGCGATTCGCACCGCGCTTGGCACGGTTCGGCGTGACGCAGTCTTGCCATGGATATTATCCGGCTATGCAGCACTGCTATTTCTGGGACCGTCACCCGCTTTGATCTTGCCTGTTTACGCAGTGAAAATACTGCACGTAGGGCCGGAACGTCTTGGCTTGCTATTCTCCGCTGCTGGCGTGGGGACCATTCTAGGAGCGTTGTTCCTGGCTTCTCTGGGCGCTAGTTCACGAAGAGGGCGCATCTATTTGAAGGGCATTTTCATCTGGGTAGCCGCACTGGAAGTATTTGCCCTCAGCGGGCGGTTCTGGATTTCCATGACCGCGCTTCTCGTCTTCGGAGTCGGTCAGACGTTGGCCGGAACGACGACGATTACACTGTTGCAAACGCGCGTGCCCGAGCAAATGCGAGGACGCGTAATGAGCCTGAATACCCTGCTCATTATGGGCATCCGCCCGTTAGGTGATTTCCCCGCTGGAGCTTTGATTGCGGGAATAGGAGCAACGGAAACGGTGTTACTCAGCGCGAGCTTCGTGGGAATTTATGGCCTAGGCCTTCTGATGCGGCCCGTGATACGTTCAACCTAGCCAAGCGATCGATGTCGATGGCACAAAAACTGCCCGCGCGAGGTAACCGACAAGTTTCTTATCTCTGCAAAGACGCCGACTCCGGTAACTCTATCCTGTTGGCTGGCGAATTGATACTGAGGCAGTGAAACGGCTAGATTCACGAAACGCGCTGCGATGAAGAACTGATCGACTCCAACGCGAATGATTTCATTCCGAGTTTTTGCCCACGGAGACCAGCATATCGCAGGAAGCGCACATCTTTGAAAACTCAAGCGGCCATGGGTGTCTGATATAGGCCTCGACAGTGTGGTTGCCAGCGAAACGAGCGCAGATTGGCGACGGGTGGTGACACTGGCATATCCGGAGTTCGCCCTTCCCGTGAGTGATGGGTGCGATGGTGGTTGAAGTAGGTCCTGAAATCGCGCAGTTTATTCTCGAGATCT
>Ga0210401_10007926_pt1 | contig 10586 bp, 6 predicted proteins | sample IncBWH32MmetaG_FD_150866 | JGI IMG/M metagenome (GOLD analysis project Ga0210401, IMG submission 150866) | Forest soil microbial communities from Barre Woods Harvard Forest LTER site, Petersham, Massachusetts, United States - Inc-BW-H-32-M | ecosystem: Environmental > Terrestrial > Soil >... | reverse complement strand
CCACAACCAGCACACTAAATCGCTGAAGACCTCAGGAAAACTACAGATTCCGACTGATTGACAGTCAGTCCACCTTATTCAGCCGCCCCATTGCCGTAGTTGTCGCCTATCGGCCAGTTTCTGGATTGCCGACAATCCGGGAGTTGAGCAACTTCGTTCTGCAACTCGGCATTTTTTCACCAACATCGGCTGCTCGGGGCGGGCCACAAAGCGTTTTGGAGCGCTCTTTTGAGCAAATCTCACGCCGGCCAAGCGATTTGGGCGTACAATCCTTAACGTTTTCGAAGTCAAGAAGGAATTCTCGGGTCTAACAAATAAAGAGGTCATCATGCACAGGCGCGAATTCCTGAAGCTCGGAGCGGTTGCGGGCGGGACGTTCTTACAGGCCGTTTCGGGAGCCTCTTAGCTGCTCCCAAGGAGATCCCCACCGTAGACCGGCTGATCGTAACCAATCTAGTTGACAACGTTTATGACGTTTACGCCAAGGGCGGGAGGATTGGGAATATCACGATCACTCGGAATACTTTGCCTTATCCGTATGGGTCAGACGTTATTCTGTTGTCGGAGCATGGGCTGGCTTTTCACTTGCAGTCCTTCCGAGGAGATGAGGAAAAGCAGATCCTGTTAGACTTTGCACTCACCCCACGCACACTGACAAACAACTATCAAGGGTTAAGAGTCGATCCCGCCAAAGCCGACGCCCTCATCATCAGCCACGGACATGTGGACCATTACGGAGGCTTGCTCGATGTGGCCCGGAGCCTCCAAGGACGCGCCAAACCAGGGCTCACCCTTTATGCAGGAGGACCCGACACGTTCTGCCACCGCTGGGTCGTGCAACCGGACGGGAAAAAGCTTGACTACGGTGAACTAAAGCGGGATGAACTGGAAGGACGGGGGTTAAAGGTCGTGCTCGCGGAGGAGCCGACCACAGTGGCTGGCCACGCGGTCACCTCAGGTCACATCCCGCGAGTCACCGCTTTCGAGATGACTCCACCGGCAGCTCGACTTGAAGCCGGCGCGACCGGTTCGGCCTGCGAGGCCAGCTTTCATTTCCCTCCCGGCACGGTAAAGATTGAAGCTAAGCCGGGTGACTTGGTGAAGGACATCTTCTGGGGAGAGCACGCCACCGCATACAACGTGAAGAACCAGGGACTAGTCGTGATCTCATCGTGCGGCCACGCGGGCATCATCAACTCAGTCCGCCAGATTCAGAAGTCCACGAGGATCGAGAAAGTGCACGCGGTGGTTGGCGGGTGGCACTTGGCCCCGCATCCTGATGAAATCATCGCCAAGACTGTGGAAGCCTTGAAGGAGATCAACCCGGACTACCTGATTCCCATGCACTGCACTGGCTTTCGCGCCATGATGGCAGTTCAACAAGGGATGCCAGAGAAACTCATTATGCCTTCCACGGGCACGAGCGTCGTCTTCGGCGGCTAGCTCCGATTCCGCCTGGACGAAAAAAATCGCCTGACGGTAGGTGCGATCCACGTCGCCTTGTCGGTTATTCATGGATCACGGGCAACTCTAACCTTACTTTGACCCTGCAATACATCCATCCTTGATCGGCGGCATGGAGGCCACCGATCATGAACAAGAAACATCGTCTCCCTAGGAAACGGAATGGTGTCAAATCAGTCTTACGGCTTGCCGACCTGGAACACGCAAAAGCAGCAGTACTCCACAGTCTTACATCCTCAGATGCGCAACGCGGATATCGTCACGCCATTGACGAATTTGTCGAGTGGTATTGTTCGGAGCCGCGTCTGGCATTCAACGTCGTCTTACGCTACCGATCTCATCTTGAATCACGTCAATTCGTACCCGGCACAATCAATCTGCGTCTCGGTGCTGTGCGCCGTCTTGCATACGAAGCCGCGGATTGGTCTTCTCAGCACTGATTTAGCGGCTGGCATCCGCCGCGTTAAAGGCGTGAAAAAGCTCGGTGTGCGCCTCGGAAATTGGCTCACCGCGGAGCAGGGTCAGGCGCTATGGCAAGCACCTGATCAACAGCGCCTCAAAGGAAAACGTGACCGAGCAATGCTGGCACTACTGCTCGCTTGCGGTTTAAGGAGGCACGAAGCTGTGGCTTTGAGACTCGATCATCTCAGCAACGTGAGGAGCACTGGGCAATCGTGGATTTGGTTGGCAAGAGCGGTCATATTCGAACTGTTCCTGTTCCCGATTGGGTGCGAAGCGAGCTCAACGATTGGCTGATTGCGGCTGGAATTGATCGAGGAAAGCTGTTCCGCAGGGTGAATAAGGTCGGCAAGGCATGGGGAGAAGGCATCACGGAGAAAGCGGTCTGGCACATCGTCAAGGATTCGGCACGGGTTACCGGCATCGCAACATTGGCACCTCACGATTTGCGTCGGACCTGCGCTCGGCTGTGCCACGCTTCAGGAGGTGAGCTGGATCAGATCCAATTCCTTCTGGGGCATGTATCGGTTCAGACTACTGAGCGCTATCTTGGCTGCAAACAGCGAATTCGTTCGGCCGTCAATGATCGCATGGCATCGAACCGAGTCCTTAAGTGGTTTCATTGTTTTGTGGAAGAGTAGCCGACCACTCGCTAAGAATAACCGCGCTCTGAAACTTACAAATCGCAGGGAATGGCCATCCCGATTTCGGAGGGGGTACTCAACCAGGTTTGACTGAGAGATTTCGGCTTTTGCGCGTATCAGAGACAAGCTCGTCGACTTGTCGCAAAACGCGCTCCGCGGCCATTAAGCCAAAATGGTCCCGGCTCCCGGATACAGTAATCATGCTTTCCGGGAACTCCTCCCCGAGGATATTGTTGTCGAGGTTCTCTAATTTCAAACGCGCCAGCGCGGCTTGATAGCCGGAATCGTTCGAGATCACCAGCCGCAGTGCCGGCACGCGCTCGCGGGCGCCTTTGAACCATCGCGCAAACACTTCGAATCCTGGCCTTTCACTGAATGGACGGACAATATCGGCGGCAGCTCGCTGCAACACCCCAATATCCCCTTGGAACTTCCGCAGCACTTTCAACAAGTAGTCGTGCATGTTGAGCCAGTCGTCCAAGGAACTGGCTGAGTCGCCCAGCCGCTTCAACTCGGCGATTGGTACTTCGGGCCGGTCGGTCGCAAGTCCTGCCAACACCCGCGAGAACATGCATGTATCTAATGACAGATTGCACTCGAGAGACAGGAACGCGTCGATGCGCGGTGTCGGCTCGTCAGCTGGCCCCAAGAGGAGTTCGAAACCCATGTCCGCGCCCAGCGAAAACCCGACCATGACGATCGTTTCGTGCTCAATCCGGCCGGCGATTTCCCGCAACCACTCGCGCAAAATGACTACATGATCTGCAAGGGACAACGACACGCGTCCGCGGCGATCCGGTTCGCACCCGTATAGCGTCGGACTCAGGCCACGATAAGGCAAACGCTTGAGGATCGGCTCAAAGTCTCCGTGATCGAGACCGAGCCCATGAAGAAAGAAGACAAAAACGTCCGAAGCTACCTGGTTATCTACATAAAGCAAATGATCGCCAATCACTCGAGGATCCAGAGTGGCTCGGTCGAGCTTGCGGCAAACGCGTTCCGTAAGCATGAACTGATGCTCGATCAACTGGTTCTTGATCTCCCCGCCCAGGGAAGCGCCGGGTCCTTCTTGGTCATCGCCTAGCGAAACCCTGTCCGACCCCAAGTCCCGCCGGAGACGCCGCAGGTCGGTGCGCATTTCAGCCGCGCTCTGGTAGCGGAGATTGCGGTCCTTCTCCAGCGCTTTGTTGATGATCTCTTCGAGTTTGGCCGGGAGTTCAGGAGCGATGCTACGCGCCGGCCGCGGAGCGCGATTCAGAATCCCGTCAAATGTCGTGGCCAGACTCTCTCCCGGAAAGGCCAATCTGCCCGTCGCCATCTCGTAGAGCACGGCCCCACACGAGAACAGGTCTGTGCGCGCGTCCAGTTCTTTTGCGCGTGCCTGCTCGGGTGACATGTAGGCCACCGTGCCGATTGCTGCGCGGGAACTGGTGAGATGCTCTTCTAAGGTTACAGTCGATCGCGCCGTGGGGTCGCCCGCGGCAGCATTCAGCGGAGATGTGACTTTCGCCAGGCCGAAGTCGAGAATCTTGGCGTGGTCGCGCTTGGTTACAAAGATATTTGCCGGCTTGATATCGCGATGGACGATCCCTGAGCTGTGTGCTGCATCGAGTGCATCCGTGATTTCGATGGCAAGCAAGAGGATTTCTTCGGTTTCCATCGAGCGGCCGCCGATGCGGTGCTTCAGCGTCGCACCGTCGAGAAACTCCATCACGATGAACGATTGTTGCCCGCTCTTTCCGATTTCGTGGATGGTGCAGATGTTGGGATGGTTCAACGCCGAAGCCGCCCGGGCCTCGCGTCGGAAGCGTTCGAGCGCCTGCGGGTCGTGGGAAACCTCATCCGGCAGGAATTTCAGGGCGACGAAACGTCCGAGTTCGATATCCTCGGCCTTGTAGACCAGACCCATGCCGCCTCCGCCCAGTTTTTGGAGGACGCGGTAGTGCGAAATGGTCTGGCCGATCATGGGCGCAAAGACTCAGGCAATGGTAGGGATGGGTGCGGGGCGAAGTCAATGAGCCGAATCGGGGCTTTGCGAGTGGATGGTTCCATAGCAGTTACCGAATCACGGGCAACACGGAAGTTGGCTGCGCTCCCCGGATTCGTACCGGCAAACGGCGCGAGAGGCGGCCATGGGATGCACTCGAGCTACGCTTTTACCCTGGGAAAGCCGATGGGACGCAAACTGAACGTGCGTCCTTCGTTATCACTAAACAAGTCGTCGATCGACAAGAGCCAGGACAGGACCACGCTTTTCGCCGTTGATGACGATGACGGGAATGTTGGTAGCCGCATCGACACCAGCAGGGACTTCCAAATAGCCTGTTGATTTTTTGGCCTGGAGCGGCAGTGGCAGTGCCGATGGAAAAAGACGGAACCTGTGCCTGCACGAACAGTGGAAATAATATTAGGAGCCCGGACCAAGCAAACCTGCGAGCAAAAACCCTAAGCATAGATCCTCCATGGGGTGGATGAGGATACCGCGGGGCGAATGATTTGAGCAATGCAGGGAGACATACTGAGGCCCGCCCTCGCTGAGATGGCCACGATGATGGTTGTTCAGGGACCCATACTCGCCGCGGCATGATGAATGGTCGCAGTGCATTTGAAGCAGACCATCGTCGCACCGTTCTTCATGATTCCAACCCTTCCTGGAAATGCATGACAGGCAGCTGGGGGTGGGGACGCTCAGAAATTTGGAGTTTGGCCCACATTTGGCTCACAGACAGCCGGAAAAACTCGACAAAACTGCACTTGGCGAGTGAGTCGTAGTCAGTCCACCTTGATCCATCAAACCGCGATCGGCGGCAAGAAACTGATCAAATCGACGTGGTGCAAGAACCCCGTTCCCTAGTTTAGGAGTGATCGATCACTTCCCACAAGCCGACTTCCCGTTACCAATCTGGCCAACTTCCCCGAAGCCCGTTTCTGGATAACTTCCGGCTTGCCGACGATCCGAGAGTGATCCCGACTTAGCCAAATCCGAATCCGCCCACAGCGATCCCCAAAACTCGTGACTTCGGTAATTAGCTCCTTTTAATCTTCCGTGCGACGCTGGCTGGAATACGGATGTCAATAAATGCAGTATCAGTCCCATCAGTCGGTAACCGGAACCATCCTTGTCGCGGATGATCAAGCCGCGAACCGCGAGCTGTTAGACGAACTCCTCACAACGCAAGGATTCAGAGTAGTCACTGTGCCGGACGGAGCAGCTGCCGTTGAAGAACTCAGCAAGACTCAAGTCGACCTAGTGCTTCTGGACGTGATGATGCCTCGCATGAACGGGTTTGAGGTCTGCCAGAAAATCAAGAGCAACCCTGAAACGTATTTAATACCCGTCGTCTTGATTACGGCGCTGTCGGACAAGCAAGACCGGATCGAAGGCATCAAGGCTGGAGCGGATGATTTCCTGACCCGCCCGGTGGATCGAGCCGAACTGCTCGCTCGGGTAGGATCACTTCTAAAGCTCAAGCACCGCACCGACGAACTGGAACGGGCCGAGTCGGTGCTGTTTACCTTGGCAGAGAGCATTGAGGGCAAAGATCCTTACACGCACGGGCACTGTGAACGGCTATCCGACTATTCGGCCCGTTTGGGCGAGCACCTCGGGCTTGCGGAGAATCAGATAGTTGCTCTCCATCGCGCGGGAGTGGTACACGACGTTGGGAAGATTGCCGTGCCCGATGCAATTCTGTTGAAACCGGGGAAACTGAGCGAACAAGAGTGGAAGCTCATACGAGAGCACCCCGTCGTGGGTGAGCGCATCTGTGCGCCGCTAAAGTCGTTCCGATTAGTGCTCCCCATCATCCGACACCACCACGAGAAACTTGATGGCTCGGGATATCCAGATGGACTTCAAGGGGACGCCATCCCGATCACTGCCAGGATCCTGCAAATCGTCGACGTTTACGATGCTTTGACGACCGAGAGACCCTACAAGCGCGCTTTTTCCATCACCGATGCCCTTCAAATCATGAAGGAAGAAGTGGCGAAGGGCTGGTGGGATCCGCACATTTTCGAACAATTCGAGCGGCTGGTCAAGAGCAGTACGCTGGATTCATTATCTCGGGGCGCAGCAATCGGCAAGTAGGCAGCAGATTTACAAAACGCTCCCCGGAGAACAAGCTTGCATGACTGCGTCACCCAGTGTTGCGAAATGGGTATCGAGCAACCTGTTGCGGCTTTTGCCTGAATATTCTTGCTTCGTTAGGAGTTCGCGCTGAAAACCAAACAAATAGCACTGAGATTGGGCATGGCGTTTGCCGTGTTGATCGCTATGTTGGTTGGGATCGGGGAGTTTGGACTCCGCCGAATGAAGGACATCGACAAAAACTTTAGCGACATTGCCGGCAGATCAGACACAGCGCGGCTCGCCCGAACAGCGTTGACCTTGTCCAATAACAACAGTCGTATCACGCTCGAAATTTTCCTCGTGCGCGATAGAGCATTCATTGATCCTCTGTTGGCTGAGAGGTCCGAGAACAGCAAAAAGATTGCGGAATTACTGGCGCAGATCGCAAGCCGCTGTGAGTCGGTGAAGGAAAAACGACTGCTATCTGCCGTGGAGGCGGCGAGAAAGCCGTATGTCGATAGCTACCTGCGAGCCTTACATTTGCTTGTCGATGAGGGGGAACGCGACGCAGCCGTAGCCGTTATAGTCAATGAAACGCTACCGGCGATCCTCAACTATCACGCTACCTGGAACGAGTTCGTAGACTTCCAGAACAACCAACGCGACCTAGCTACCAGGCAAACTGAGGTTAACTACGTCAAGGGCCGTCACGCTGCCTTCTTAATGATGGTGCTGGTAGTAGCCGGCGCTCTCGTAATTGCGCTAGTGTCGATCCGCGAGATGACCCGGGAGATTGCTTCCCGAATTGAAGCGGAAAATCAGCTTCGTCTGCTGCTAGACGGCGTCAAGGATTATGCCATTTTTATGCTCGATCCCTCCGGAAATGTTGCCACTTGGAATCAAGGGGCAGCGCGCATCAAAGGCTACAAGGCTGATGAAATAGTAGGTCGTCATTTCTCGTGTTTCTATCCCTTAGAAGACGTGAAGAATGGCAAGCCAGAGCACGAGCTCAAGGAGGCAATTGCCGCAGGCCGCTACGAAGAGGAAGGCTGGCGGATACGGAAGGACGGATCCCGATTTTGGGCGAACGTAATTATTACTGCCTTGTGGGACGGGACTGACAAGCTCCGCGGATTTTCCAAGATCACCCGGGACATCACTGAGCGAATGCGGGCAGACGAACTGCTGCGGGAGAGTGAACAGAGGCTTACTCTCGCCTCCAACTCCGGCGAAGTGGGAGTTTGGGATCTGGACTTGATTGCCGACCAGGCATGGCGCTCACTCCAGCACGACCGGATTTTTGGCTACGAATCCCTTCTTGCTAACTGGGGCGCGGCGGTTTTCTTCGACCACGTGTTTCCCGAGGACCGCGAGCTTGTGAAGCAACGATTTGAGAAGGCATTTCAGAGCGGCCACCTTGAGTTCGAATGCCGAATCATTCGAGCGGACAAGGCTATGCGCTGGATTTCCGCCAAAGGAGAGGTCTTCCGTAACGAGCACGGCCAGCCCACTCGGATGGCGGGCGTAGTCACGGACGTGACCGAGCGCAAGCGGATAGAAGAAGCGCTCCAGGAGAGCGAAGACCGGCATCGCAAATTGTTTGACAACAATCCACATCCGACCTGGGTCTTTGACCGGGAGACGCTGCACTTTCTTGCGGTAAACGCCGCCGCAGTGCGCAAGTACGGCTATTCCAGGGACGAATTCCTGGCCATGACCGTCAAAGATATTCGCCCCCCGGAGGATGTTCCCGCCCTGGTCGAAGCTGTGGGAGCCCTCGGAGACAGAAATGAGAACAACGGTACCTGGCGGCATCGCCTAAAAGATGGGACCGTCATCGAGGTAGAGAACAGCTCTTACGCTCTAACATTTTTTGGCCGCGCTGCGCGCGTTGTCGTTGCGGTTGACGTCACCCAGAGAAGTCGGGCCGAAGCAGAAAAACGCAAATTCACGGACCGCTTGGCTGCTTCCAATCAAGAGCTCGAGCTTCGCAATCGCGAGGTGGAACGTGCCACAAAGCTAAAAAGCAAATTCCTCGCGAGTATGAGCCATGAGTTACGGACTCCACTGAATGCAATTGTGGGCTTCTCGGAGCTCCTGGCCGAGGAGACGCCGGGGCAGCTTAACGACAAGCAGAAGCGCTTTGTTAACCACATCAAACAGGGTTCAGCGCACTTGTTGCAGTTAATCAATGACATCCTGGATTTGTCGAAGATCGAGGCCGGGCAGCTCGAACTCCGATGTGAAGGTTTCCAGATCAAAGATGCCTTACCGGAGGTTCTCTCTACCATCCGGCCGCTGGCAATGGCAAAAAATATCCAGATCGAGCAGAAGATGGAAAACGATCAGCACGTCTACGCTGATCGGGTCCGGTTCAAACAAATCCTGTACAACCTCATGAGCAATGCGGTGAAGTTCACACCGAAGGAGGGACGAATCGATATCGATTGCCACGGAGATGGTAACTCGGTTTGTATCTCGGTAACAGATACGGGCGTCGGCATCCGAGCCGAGGATCAGGCCGTGATCTTCGAGGAGTTTCGGCAGGTCGAGGGGCCTGCCGGGACAACCCAGGAAGGCACCGGCCTGGGGCTGGCGATCACCAAGCGCCTGGTCGAGCAACAAGGCGGCCGAATTTCGTTAGAAAGCGAGTTTGGGAAAGGCAGCCGATTCACCTTTACTCTTCCTGCGGGTTCCAGGAAAGCCGAGACTCCGTTGGTGAACAAACCACCGAGTGCCTCGATCGTGATAGGTGAAGGTCACGGGAAACCACTTATCCTGGTTGTGGACGACGAGATTTCCGCCCGTGAACTTCTCGCCAGTTATCTATGTCCCGAGTATCGGATTGCCATGGCTGAGTCGGGAGAAGAAGCTGTTAAGCAGGCCCGACATCTCCAGCCAGACGCAATCACTTTGGATGTAATGATGCCGGGTGGTAATGGCTTCGAAACACTTGCAGCCTTGAAAAAGGCCCCTGAAACGGCAAACATCCCGATCATTATTGTTTCCATAGTGGACCAGAAACAGGTGGGTTTCGCGTTGGGCGCGGTGGACTATCTCATTAAGCCCGTTCGTAAACCCGTGCTGCTTGAAACGATACGAAAATACGTACTGCCTCAGTTTGACGAGGAGGAGGCGATTCTGCTGGTCGACGATGATCCCAGAGCTCTGGAGTTACTGGAGGAGACCCTACGTTCAGCCGGGTACGAGACGGAGAGCGTCCGCAGCGGAACTAGAGCTCTGGAAGTGCTTTCTTCGAAACTCGTGAGTGCGGTCGTGCTGGATTTGCTGATGCCAGGCATGGACGGTTTTGAGGTCATCCGCCATATGCGACAGGAGGCCACATTGAGGGAACTACCGATTTTTGTGATGACCGCGAAGAGTTTGACTAAAGCTGAGTTAGCTGTTCTCAGTCGCGAAACCCAGGCGCTCTTTCACAAAAATGGCTCCTGGCAGCAACAGCTTATGGTCGAGGTTGGAAGAGTTTTTCAGGGCCGTAAGCTGGCAAAGTCTGTGGGGCAATCATGACCAAGGTCCTTGTGGCTGAGGACAATCCAGTTAACCGCGAACTGCTCCGCGAGCTGCTGGAGAATCGAGGGTACACGGTTATTGAAGCATGCAATGGTCAAGAAGCGTTATGTATGATTGACGAGATTCAACCTGACATACTGCTGCTCGACATATCCATGCCGGTACTGGATGGATATGCTGTTGCGCGCAAGATCCGGGAGAATCCCGCGCGAGCCCCGCTGCCGATATTGGCCATTACAGCCTACGCAATGCAGGGCGACCGTGAAAAAATCTTACATTCTGGTTTTGATGGATACCTCTCGAAGCCGGTCAATGCGCGCGCCCTCGCCGACGAACTCGAACGCCTGTTGCGTAAACCAGAGGTTCGAAACACTCCTCCGAATCAAGCGCACGAAAGCCCGTCGAGTGCCAAGAGA
>Ga0210401_10007925_pt1 | contig 10586 bp, 11 predicted proteins | sample IncBWH32MmetaG_FD_150866 | JGI IMG/M metagenome (GOLD analysis project Ga0210401, IMG submission 150866) | Forest soil microbial communities from Barre Woods Harvard Forest LTER site, Petersham, Massachusetts, United States - Inc-BW-H-32-M | ecosystem: Environmental > Terrestrial > Soil >... | reverse complement strand
AAGCGCTCTTGGTCACCTTGTCGATTACGCCTTCTACGTAGGTCGCAGAGGGAATCGCAATCTCGGTACCCACAATTACTGGATACCGAGTTTCCAGATGGACGACGTCACCGCGACGAGCCGATTTAGTATGGATGGAGCCGATGAGAGAGAGTGGAATGCGCGTACCAGCCGAGATGGTGATCAGTTGACTCTGGCTGGAACTGGTAGGTTCCTGGGATTCATTCGTTGGTGGCTGGGAGATTGGGGCTCGATCTTGCGCCCATTGTAAGGGAGTCGATAACAGAATGGCTACAGTTGCAGTCGCAAACCTATGCATAAGGCTCCTTTGCCACGGGGACAGAAAAAAGAATCGCGCCGAACGAGCACGGAGGGCGTCAATGACTCTCGAACCGCAAGAGAGTTCCCTCCAACGAAAGTTATCCATAGCTTGCAAACCTAACGTGGGGATGCCGATTCGATGCGATACCGCAGAAAAAAGACTGCCAATCTCAGTCAGGCTCCAATGTCAACAGCCGGTAGATGGACACTCGGAAAAACAAAACTGCCGCGCGTGGGTTGGCGGAAGTGATGGTGGGGAAGACGGCGGTTTAGACGGGGGCGAATGGGGAGTTTGAGTTGACGGTGGGGAAAGCGGAAGGCTTGTGCGGTGTGGGCGGAGGGATGGAGATTGTTTCAGGGGAATTACATCGGGAGAGTACAATTACCGTAACAGTAGGGCGGAGTCATTCTATTGCGCGAGCGTTTCAGGCCGGAGGATGCTCACGCTCGCGTCCTTCGCGATTTCTCTCGCTTTTCCTTGAAACTGTAGGCGGGTCAATTCAGTAGGTGGGCCAACAACGACGTGTCTCGCGTGGTCGCAGCGAAAATCCTCGTGGCATTCGTTAGGGCGTCGTTCAATCACGAACCCGACCCGTCCAACAAGAAGGGCTGAGACTCTGGCAACTTCCGATCCCGGAAAGATTCTCCCCAGTTCTGCAAGCGTTCCCGGACCATCTAAAAAGTAGGACACTTCAGCCCCCGCCTCATAGAACGCGATGCTTGATGGTCGGCGTGTACCGCCTTTGTTGGTGATCCAACCTTGATGTGCTAGAACACGAAATAACACTGCGTCATCCGGTACCCAACGATTTCTACGGGATTTATGGTCCGCGCGACCCCCGTTTCCGCAGGCAGAAGCCGTTAAGCTGATTATTAGAATCGATCGCTATCGCGACCTTACTTACTCTGTTGAGAAGAAGCCACCAGTCGGCGAAGATTGGGTCTGTCCCGAGCAGCGGGCCATTATGTTCATGGCTGTCAACTCCTGGCGGGGTCGTTTTTGTCCGACGTGTGGAGAAAGAGTCGTCGCCGCCACAGCGAGAAGCACACGGTGCGACAAGCGAAGCTGTTTCGAGGAATCCCGTCGAGCCACAAAGCGCGAGGCGTGGAGGCGCAACGGAAAACAGTGGAGAGCCAAATCAAAGAAGACAGCAAAAAAAGGCACGAAGCAAGAAAAAATCAGTCCTAGCCACAAAGTCACGGGAGACTCAAAAGAAGGGAAGAGGCAAATAACATGGCGGAGCAAGGTGAAGTCTTCGAGCGAAGCGGGAGCTGGTACCTGCGATATTACCGCGACGATTTCACGAACGGTCAGACCGTTCGGAAGCGATTGACCAAGAAGCTCGTCCGCCGTAGTGATGAGTTTCGGACCAAGAAGGCCGTACCGGTTGCGCTCGCCGGATCAACGAAATTCTCGCCCCGATTAACGAGCGCCGAGAGCAACCCGAAGGGGCGATGACGTTGGCAACGTTCACCGAAGAGCGATTTCTAAAGCACATCGAAGAAAAACTTGCTCAAGGTTACAAGAAGCCGAGCACCTTGAAGTTCTACAAGGACGTTTACAACAACCATTTAAAGAACAGCGTTGGGAAGATCGCGCTCCGTGATTTTACGACGCTCGATGCACAGAATCTCTTTGATGAAATCGATAGAACCAAACACCTGTCGCACAAATCTCTCCAGCGCATCCAAACGGGCCTTAGTGCGATATTCACGCTTGCGAAACAAAGGAATCTGGTTCAGGCGAATCCTGTCCAAGGCAGCAGAGTTAAGGGCCGGCGAACAAACCCGAAACGCTACGCCTACACCCATAAAGAAGTCTTGGAAATGATCTCGTCACTGCGAGGACGCGCGGCCACAGTGGTCGCGGTCGCTGGATTCACAGGACTCCGTTTGGGTGAGATTCGTGGACTGAAGTGGCAAGACTATGACGGAGAAAGCCTCGAGGTAAACCGCTCGGTTTGGAGAACACAGATTACAGCCCCCAAGACCGAAGCAAGCGCAGACACTGTTCCGGTGGTTACACCGTTACGGATGATATTGAATGAGCATCGCAAAAGCGTGCCGAACAGTCCGAACGCTTTCATCTTCGCGGGCGAGCGCAAAGGAGCACCACTTAATCTAGCCAATCTGGTCCGCAGAGAGATGACAGCCGTAGTCGAAAAAGGGAAGTGGCACGGCTGGCATGGATTTCGCCGTGGGCTTGCGACCCGCCTGCATGAGGCACAAGTTCAGGTCGAAGTGATCCAAGAGATACTGCGACACACAGACCCGAAGGTTACGCAGGATAGCTACATCGTGATAAAATCCAACGCAACGACGAAGGCAATGCAAAAGGTTGACGCTGGCGGATTATTGAAAGCGTGGCGAAAGAGCAGCCGATGAACGCAATAAAACAGTGGAATAGCTTGGCATCCTTCGGCGTTGTTAGGGCGTGCTCGGGAACTTTTGGGCCAAATATGGGCCAAACTCCCAAGGCCCGAAGCGCAGATCGCCGCTGTTTGTAAGGGTTTGGCCGAGGTAGCTCAGTGGTAGAGCAGCCGATTCGTAATCGGCAGGTCGTGGGTTCAACTCCCACTCTCGGCTCCATATCTTTTGGGTCCGGCCCGGAGACATGGGTAACACAATGTACCGGCTACATGGGTAACACTTTTGGGCCGAACGGATTTTCGAGTGGTTCGAGCACGCGAGTCTCCAGATCGAAGTACCCCAAATCATAATCCATAAAGCTGACCAGCCAGATATCGTCTTGCACTTCTTTGATGCCGACGGCCTGACCGGCGAAGACCGTGCTGAAATTGATTTTTTTCTTGCCCAGACAGATGCGGCCACAGTGGGTAACGACAATCGTTCTGTCGTGGAAGGGGTAGTCGATGTCCGGCAATCCTCGGTACGGACGAGGCGAAGCTTGATAAACATCGGCAGGATACTTCATGCCGAGAGCCTCGTGAGGTCGTTCGTTATTGAAGACCTCCATGAATTTGTCGAAGCGCGCTTGTTGCTGAAGGAAATTTGCCGCCGCTGGCTTAGTGGCTTCTTTTTTCAAAGTGAGATGCATGCGTTCGTGCCGGCCGTTTTGCTGGGGGTGGCCTGGCTGGATGCGCTCGATGCCAATACCCAGTCGCAGCCACCAGACAGCAAGCTTGCTCAGGTTGAATAAGGCGTGGGCGGAAGCAAAAGGCACACCGTTGTCGCTGCGGATGTTGGCGGGCAGGCCGCGCTCCGTAAAAAGGCGCTCAAACACAGTGAAAGCGTAATCTTCCCGGGTCGAGGCAAGAGCCTCACAGCTGAGCAAAAAACGGCTGGCGTGATCGGTGACCGTCAGCGGATAGCAATACTGACGATTTCCTAGTAAGAACTCACCCTTGTAGTCGGTGCACCACAGCTCGTTGGGGCGCTGACCCAACGAAAGAGGAGTTCCTTGCGCGCGCCGTCGTGCACGACCGCGGCGCTCGACAAAGCCATGGCGATCCAGCAGCGCATGAATGGTGCTCTTGGCCGGAATTTTGATCCCCGAGAATCTGCGGATCAGGCGCTCCCGAATCTTCCGTGCACCCCAGGTGGTGTGCTCGCGCTTTACGTTGAGGATGTAGTTCTCCACTTGAAATGGCAGCTTGTGCGCATAGTGATGGGGACGCCGACTTCTGTCGGTCAGCCCCTGAATCCCGCAATCGTGGTAGCGATCGAAGATCTTATAGCCGGTCTTACGGGAGATGCCAAACTCCCTGCACAGTTCCGCCATCGGCTCGCCGGCTAGCCGGCGAGCCACAAACTGCATTCTTTCATCCGTCACCGAACACTCCTTCCAAGGCATCACTCCCTCCCCTAAAGGGAGGAAGTGTTACCCATGTGTCCGGTACAAACTGTCACCTATGTCTCAGGTCGCTCAAACCACTTATGCTGCAACTCCATTTTCCTTATTTTCCGATTCGCGGTTATCAAGCCTCGAAAACGCAAGTCGGACTTGTTCCATTGGCACTTGCCCGGTGTATCGAGCCGTCATCGACGCAGAACTATGCCCCATTTGCTGTCGAAGGACGGCGGGATTTAGGCCAGCTAGTTCCCACCGCCGGTTGCACCCATGGCGAAAGGCATGCATGCCAGCTTTGGGCAAGTTGAGCGCCTTCAAAGTGGGATACAAACCATCGTGTAGGACATTGGTTTCGAGAAGGGAAGTATCGCGCCGAGAATGAAAAACAAGGTTCGAGGGCTTCTTCGTTTTCATATAACGCTGTAGAGCCTTCAACGCTTCTTGTCCTTCGGCATCGGCCAACAAAACGGTTCGATAAGCCGCTACGTTTTTACAAGGGCCTATCTTGCCTCCACTCCGCTGGTCCGATGATTCGTCCACGCGAACTGTCTTGGCTTTGAAGTCGACATCATCCGGCCTCAAGGCTACCAATTCTCCGAACCGCAAACCTGACGCAGATGCCACCAAGAAGAGTGTCGCGTACTGTCCCTTGCGAACGTCGTCCAACTCCAGCTTTCGGACTTGAGCGGCGATTCCCGTAGCTTGTTCCCAAGAGAGGGAGGCAGCCTCACGGCTCTCAATCTTCATCTGCAACTTGTCTCGGTCGGGGATGGCAAGGCCTTGTTGTGAAAACGGTGGCTTTCGGTCCTTCGAGAATGTCGATAGAACGCGCTGCATCGTTCGCAGAACATTCTTGATCGTCACCCACGTAAGACCTTGTTCCCGTTTCTTCCAAGCCCACTCGTTTACCAAATCAATGGTGATGTGCTCTATTGGAGTATCCTTCCAGTCAACTTCGAGATGATTCTTGATGTGTCCGTCCGCTATCGAAACTGTGGACGCTCGAAGCATTCTTGGAGCGAATACCTCCCGATAGTGCCTTACCGCGTCCGCGAAGATCGCCGATGCAGGTATCCGGTAATCATCTGAATTAAGGTTCAATTTCGAGATGAAGTCCAGCTTCTTGCGTCCAGCTTCGCTCCGAGTCATCTGACTTGTTAGCCCGAGAACAACCGTCATTCGCTTCCTCTCTTCCCGTCCTGGAACATCGATCCAGTATTGGAAAAAGTAGTACTTTGTCCCGTCAGCACGCTTGCCGACGCGCACCTTCGGGTTTTGCCCTCTCCTGCGAGACATGCATTTTCCTCTTCTCGCTGGAACTGGCGGCACGGGTACCATACCTGAAATATCAGGATGTAGTAAATGGCTGGATATTAGGGCTTCTGGCGCGGAGATACTTGCCTGGCGGAGATGTTCGTTCAGAGCATCAGCTGTCAAACTCCCCGCGAATGTAAAGCAGTGCTGTTCACTGCAGTTGCCAACTGCTGATTCAGGACGGTTGGCGGACACACCCGCGCTTGGGGAGGCCAGTCCTCTGTTCGGGGATCGGCCTTCACGTCGAGAGTTTCGCTTGCCTGTCGTCCAGTTGCGGGTCAGAAACACTCCAGGGCCGCAATAGAGATGAGCATGATTGGCGGACTCAGGAAAAGACCCCGAGTTGGTACTAAACATCCGATTTGGTGTGTGCCTCAACACGTGTATGCTGCTCAGTGTATGGACCTAACGAGGGAGGAATGAGATGGTCCCAACTGAAAATATAGACGACAAGCAGATTCGATATCCGCGATTCGGCACCGGACGACAGATCACTCAGACAATGTTGTTGGCGTGGGAGCACCGCGAAATGCGGGTCGATGAAGCTGAAGAATGTACCGAAATTGTGATTCGCATTCCGGTGAGAAGGGAATTTAAAAAATGGATACCCAGCATGCACAATGTTCTTTTCGGACGCTCTGAAAGTGGCTGGACCGAAATGCTAGAGCAGGCATACAAATCGGAGGTCTATGGAGGCAAACCTCTTCCGCGTTACATTGATGCGGGATTGCGAGCCGCCTATTCGTCTGCGGTCAAAGCGCTAGTCGAAAATGCAAAGGGTGCCAAGGATCAAGTGTATTGGTCGGACCAGGTCGACACGGCCGTTCGAACGCTTGAACACGAGGCCCGACCGGCGCCGGGACCGCAGCCGTCGAACAATCTTGGGCTCGAAATTCTCGACCGTTATCGAAATGTTGTAACTAAGATCAGACTCCTGCGGTCACTTGGACGGCCCAAGTCAATCGAAGGTGTTATTGAAAATCAGACCGATGAGCTAGTAGCACCGAGTGATCGAACACTTGTGTTGCGGGCATTGGGTGAGGATTCGGAGCGGCAAGATTTTTTGAACACCTTTTATTCAGCTAGAGTGCCGGCAAGGGAACTCGGCCTCGCCATTGTGGAGTGCGACCTAAAGCGCGACGGCCATTGTCTTAAGCGCTCGACTATTATCGAGCGCTTGACAGGGGCGCGGAGGTTCCTCAAGGAAATGGCGACCGCTCCTCCTCCGCCGACTCCAGAACAGTTGAGCAGTCCAAGTGTAAGGTTACCCGACCCTAGTAATTCCGATACTTAGAGCGGGGAAAACGAATCTTATTGTCCAACCAGTCCCTAGCATCCTGTTGCATCAACGCTCTGATGTCAGCGGCTTGCGACTCTGAGAGACTGCGGAAGAATTTCTTTCTGTAGTAGGCCCACACGCCCGGGCCGAAGGTCTTAGAAGCAATTTGCAAACCGTATTCATGGACCAGGCATCTCATGCCCCGAGCCGCCAAAGCCTGCATTGGCCTGAGCCCACTCGCCAAGGTTCGCAGCTGCCGAAACCGCACGCCCGGAATTAAATCAATGTCGCCATATTCGCGGATGTTGCGAAACTCTCTTATTGGAACTCCCTGTCCACGAAACTGAACTTCAAAACGAGTAAGCTGATCGCCTGATCCAAACAATTGGGCTCTCAGGTCTTTGGTCGCTCTCAAGTGCGCCAGTTAGTCATATATGAGTTCCGTTCGAGTGTTGGACAGGTGGGGGTAGCTCGAGATTCCCAATGCGGACCGGCGGATCATTGAGTTTTGAACGCCGGAGACTTCGCAGCACGATGCTAGGTCTTCGACGGAAACACCAAGGATGTCCACCGACCAATCGATGCGATAAATCAAAGCATCGTCTATCGAACCGCAGATCGCTTCAGCTATTTCAGTGACGCGGCCCAGTCCTAGTCTACTCACGTCGATAAATTCCACTTTGTTATTGTGTGTACCAAAGTGACCGTCACAGTAGATACGAGCCGGGAACTTCGATTTTGTTCGCCGTAGGTCCAGAAATGATTCATATCCGCAGGCGGGCTTCCCCATTCTCGATGCTAGCCGACTGTAATGCGGCTCCACCGACGTAACGCGCAAGATCAGCTTGTCAGCTGCCATAGCTCTGCCTCCCGGTAAAGACAAATTTAGTGATCCTGCTTAAGCGAATCACTCCATTAGCTATTTTCAGGGAGTTAGGCAAGGGCGCGATACAGGCCAATTGATACGATCTCTGGGAGAAGCTTAAGCAATGGTTGGAATGTGGTCGTTACTTTGCGCGAAGGGCGTTGAGGTGCCGCGTCGCCGTAATAACAATATATCTAGCTATAGAAATATAAGCTATAAGCAGCAGTACGCATGGTATGGAACCAAATGCAACTATGCCATGTAATGTGACACTGTAATGATTGATGTTGGTGTTGGTGTTGAATTGAAAGGTGTTGCAGTCAGTTGCTTATATAGCCTTGGAAAATAAGTATGTGAACAGCGTGCTATTGAACCTGAATCATGAGCACTGCAGACATGTTTATTTGAATTGATTTGGCGCTTCCAACAGCATGGCCCAGCAACGGATTGTCGCAGGCTCTGTGCATGCGATTTTGCCCCGAAAATCTGAATACTGACGCTGGATCGTGCCCGAGCCGGTTTCTGTGAACATGTACAGTACCCTGGGGTACTTAGTGCCTCTCTCTACCTGAAACAATATTTCCATGCCTCACATTCAAGGCTCTTCAACAGTTAAGGCCCAATAGCAGTCACAGTTGGGCCATTTGCTGTCTGACTGTATTGCTGTTGTTTGGTGGTTTGCTGTGATCATTGCGGTCCGGCACGTTTCCTAAGGCTTTTAGAGCCTTTCTTACCTCACAAGGACACTATCGGGGACGCTACCCAAGCGACGCGATAACCCGATTTTAGGCCTTTACGCCGCTAGCACTGTATAGTATGATTACTTGTTTGTGCTGATGACACTACGGTTCTCTACTTGCCTTTGCAAGGCTGCAGGCGGGGCGATCGACCCGCCTAAGCCCTACCCCTCAGGCGGCTCGATCGGTCCCTGCAGGCGGCTCCCTGAAGCCAGCAAACCGGCAAGGGGAGGCAGCGCGGAATCGGCTAGCCCCTTCGAGATCGGATCGAGAGATTTCTAGGAGAAAAACGATGCGAACGGCGATCTATGCGCGAGTTTCGATGGCTAACAACGGCCAGAGTCCTGAAATGCAAATCCGCGAGCTTCGTGAGTATTGCAAGAGGCGAGGATGGAAGATCACGCACGAATTTGTGGATGTCGGAGTATCCGGGCTCAAGGAGAGCCGTCCGCAGCTGGATCAATTAATTGCGGAAGCATATCGCAGGCGATTCGATGCAGTTGTTTGCTGGCGCTTCGACCGTTTTGCGAGATCGGTGAGCCACCTGTTGCGCGCCTTAGAGACGTTCAAGGCTCTTGGAATTGAATTTGTCAGTCTGTCAGAGCAAGTCGACACCTCCACGCCAACAGGAAAGATGGTTTTCACTGTTTTGGGCGCTGTCGCGGAACTTGAGCGCAACTTGATCGCTGAAAGAGTCAAAGCCGGGTTGAGGAATGCACGTGCCCAAGGGAAAATTCTTGGCAGGCCACGAAAAATTGCCAATTCGGTCGAAATCGATCGGCTGCGATCTCAGGGGGCGTCATGGCGCGCCGTGGGAACCGCACTTGGGGTCAGCGCTGCCACGGCATTCTGTGCTTCGGCGAGAACTCCCTTGAAGATAAAGCTTAGGAACGAGAAATGAGGAATCGTCGTGATTAAGCCTCGCCCACTGCCTAGGTTGCGCATTCAAGTCCCACGAGCGCGACTTCACCGAAGCCGAGTTCCTGCGTCTGAAGGGAGGCTTCGTCGCTGAGAGGTATGGATGATTGCCTAAGGACGGATCGCTGGCACATTTTGTTCAAAGACCCGTGGCTGACCTTCGTCCGCAGCTGGACAGGATTTTGCGTTTACAAGGTTCGGCTCGAAGTGAGCGACGGGGGATGCAAAATTGTTCAGGCTTTCGCAAGCCGTGACGCCAAACAATACGGTGGCACTGATGCGCAGGACGATGTAGGGATACTGTCCTTCCTTATCGATGAATTTCTATTGGGTCGGGAGCGTGGCCCCGTGTCCATGGCAAAGCCCTAATCGCATCTTGCGCCGGTTTCTCGGGCATTCTGGCCAACTGTCAGTTTTACCAGTAGGGGCGAACCTTAGACCGCTTCATCATGAAGCGTGACCGAATCGAATCCCGTGACGGGAGGAACCATCGCGCACTATAGGGTGTTGGAAAGACTCGGTGTCGGCCGGATAGCCGTGGTCTAAAGGGCGGAAGACCTGAACCTCCATCGGTTTGTTGCACTGAAGTTCCTAGCAGACAATTTGGGCCAGGACCATCAAATGCTCGAACGATTTGAGCTGGAAGCGCACCCGCTTTCGAGCTGAACCATCCGGATATCTTTACGACTTATGGGATTGGGGGTGAGCATGGGCAAGACTCAAATGGAGTTCATGATTATATTTAGATCGAGTTGTCGCTCCACAATGACGCAGGAATGTCTAAGCGACAGCGGGAATTTTTACAGACGTCACCGCCCGCAAGCGGGGCGAGGAAAAGCTTCAGACGAGCGGGCAGTTATTCTGTTCGATTTTCGAGTATGCTCGCATCGCAATCAGAATGTATATAGAGTCATTAACTTGATAACTGATTCACCAGATGACGGAAACCGCGTCTAATCGTTCCTCTTGGAGCGTCGCGAATCTGAATTCTCCGTGGCACACCGCGATCCTAGTGTGCTTCGTGGCCATCCTGTCCTACTGCGCAGCAAAACTCGGAGGGATGCTTATCATAGGTCCGCAGGCGGACTGGCCGGTCTGGCTCGGTAACGTACTTCTTGTGTCGATATTGTTGCTGGTGCCGCGAAGGGTGTGGCCAATACTCATCGCGGCAGCGTTTGCAGCATCTTTTCTGTACAACATGCAGACGGGCTTGACGATTCGTTGGAATGCCTTGCTCATTCTGTCTGATACGGCCGAGGTCCTCACGGCCGCGCTGTGTCTTAGCTATGCCTTTGGGGGTGTGCCTCGGCTAAACAGTGTAAGAGCCCTGGCCAAGTTTTC
>Ga0210401_10007923_pt1 | contig 10589 bp, 10 predicted proteins | sample IncBWH32MmetaG_FD_150866 | JGI IMG/M metagenome (GOLD analysis project Ga0210401, IMG submission 150866) | Forest soil microbial communities from Barre Woods Harvard Forest LTER site, Petersham, Massachusetts, United States - Inc-BW-H-32-M | ecosystem: Environmental > Terrestrial > Soil >... | reverse complement strand
CTATCTCTTAGATCGAAGAGCGGCGCGGCACGAGTGCAGGCAACTCATTCCCCACACGAAGGCGGAACATTGCGGAAGAGCTGCGCGACAGCCAGCAAAACTCACCAACGCGTGAACGTCTTCTTGACTTGGATCAAAGCGCGCCCGTGGCCTCGATTGCCGACTTCGTTCGGCGGCAACACGCAGGATCCAGTAGCTTGCGATGTTGATCGAGAAGATAGCCATTGCAACGAGAGCAATTCTCATAATGGCATCCCCTCTTGCCTCTGAGCGAGGACAGAAGAAAGGGATGGCCTTCGGGACCGTCCTGGCCGCGCGTGGATTACGAGAGTCGTCGAGTTCGAAGCTGAAGACGAATAGGGTCGAGAAGAGGAAGCGTTCGAAACGCTGACGACGCAATATTACAAGCACGCGGGATGACGAAATTCGAACGGCCAAGAACGCTGCCGGCGTGCAGCCAGGGGGAACTACTCGCGACGTTTGGAAGAGACCAGGTCCGTTCAACCCCGAAGAGCGACGCAAGAGCATCGTGGCAGTCGTCTCACGCCGGGCTTGCGACAGTCTTCCTTTGTTCGAAACGCCCCGTCCCATTGATCTATGTCAAATCGGAAGTTCGCCAATCAACTTCGGCTGTACGGCGTGTACTTGGAGACGCGCAACATGCGGATCATTAGAACAATGTGCTGGATAGGTGCGCTGCTTGGATTGATCTGTACCAGCCTCCCTTCACAAGCCCAAACGGGCGATCAGACGCCCCAAACACCGAGCAGTGCACCGTCGCCGGTTCCAGAGCCGCCGGCGCTCAAGCCGGCCGAACTCGATGCGCTCGTCGCTCCGATTGCGTTGTATCCGGATACATTGTTGTCGAACGTGCTGATGGCATCAACCTATCCGCTGGAGGTGGTGCGCGCGGATCGCTGGATAAACCAGAACAAGGATCTCAAGGGCGACGCCCTCAAGTCCGCCGCTGAGAAACAAGACTGGGACGCAAGCGTTAAGGCGCTGGTCGCGACGCCGTCTGTTCTCCAAATGATGAACGAGCACCTCGAATGGACGCAAAAACTCGGCGAGGCGTTTTTGGCACAGCAGCAAGACGTGATGGACGCTGTACAGCGGTTGCGTTCAAAAGCGTATGACAGGAAGAAGCTGGTCACAACGAAAGAACAGAAGGTCACGGTAAATCAGGAGCAGAACCGCCAGTTTATCTCCATTGAACCGGCATCGGCCGACAGTATTTACGTTCCCTACTACGAGCCGCAGGTGGTCTTTGGCGATTGGCCTTACTCCGATTATCCTGCTTATCCCTACTACTGGGGCTATCCCGGCTACATCGGCACCGGCATCATCGCGGCCGGCGTGGCCTTCGGCGCTGCCTACGCCCTGGGACGATGGGCCACCGGCGGTCCTTGGGGCAGCGGCGGATGGTGGGGCGGCAGCCGGGTCAACTGGGGCGGCGGAGCTATCGACATCAATCGCGGCGCTCGCGTCGAGCACTGGCAGCATGACGCGAGGCATCGGCAGGGGGCGCGCTACAACAATTCGAACCTGCAACAGAGATTTGGCAACGCCAATCAACGGCCAAGTGGAAACCGGGGAAACCGGCAAGGATTGGGTACCGGTACCAATCGTCCGAATGTGGGCGACCGCGCTCAGCGCACCGACCGCGGCCGGGCGACAAGCAGGCAGGCAGGCGCTGGCAGAACGGCTGGCAATCGACAAGTGCGCAACCGCTCGACGGCGGTCAGGAACGCAAGGTCCGGTGGTCGCGCGGCGCACCGCGGAGCATCCAGAGGCGGCAACTTCAGACCGTCGGCGGCCCGCGGCGGAGGAGCCCGGTTCGCAGGCGGGGGACATCGAGCCGCAGCAGTTCGTGGCGGTGGTGGTTTCCGCGGTGGCGGTGGTGGAGGATTTCGTGGTGGCGGCGGCGGAGGACACCGGGGCGGCGGCGGCCGTGGTGGTGGGCGGCGGTCGGACATCAACCTCAAGCACGACGTGGTGCTCCTCGGTCGGCTCGACAACGGTCTTGGTTACTACCGCTTCGCATACAACGGCAGTGACAAGGCGTACGTTGGGGTGATCGCGCAAGAAGTGCAGGTCGTGAGACCCGACGCGGTCACTCGCGGTAGCGATGGCTATCTACGTGTCTACTATGAGCGGCTTGGCCTCAAATTCCGCACGTATGATAATTGGACCGCCTCCGGAGCCGCGCTGCCAAAGATCGCCGGCCCCGGGGCTTGAACCGAATCAGTCGATACCCGGAACGTCAGGCACCTCAAAACGACTGGATGTCCGCAACCGGTTTTAGGCATGCAAAAAAGCCCTTCCTAGTGTGTCGGTGAGAAAGCCCCAAGATTTTCGGCCGATCAAGTAATTGCGGCCAGCCCACCGTTCCGATTTGATCTCGCCCGCAAGCACGGGATATCCGAGGCGACGCTGTATAATTGGAAGGCCAAGTACGGCGGCATGGACGTCTCCGAGGCCAAGCGGCTGAAGGCGCTGGAGGACGAGAACGCGAAGTTGAAGAAGCTTCTGGCCGAGCAGATGCTCGATGCCGCAGCGCTCCGCGAGTTGCTGTCGCAAAAATGGTAGGGCCCGCCGCCAAGCGCGCCGCGGTGGCGCACCTGCAGGACAAGATGGGCCTGTCGGAACGGCGGGCCTGTTCGATCGTCAGATCGTCAGTGCGGACCGGACGACGATCCGGTACCGCTCCCGCCGGCCGCCGGACACGGAGCTTCGCGGCCGGCTGCGCTAGCTTGCCAATGATCGGCTGCGGTTCGGTTATCGCTGGCTGTTCATCCTGCTGCGGCGGGAGCGCGAGCTGTCGGGATCAACCGCATCCACCGGCTCTATCGGGAAGAAGGACTTGCCGTACGCAAGCGGAGGGCCCGTCGCAAGGCTGTCGCCACCCGCGCCCCGATCCTGGATCCTGGTGGAGGCGAGGCCTAACGCGCGCTGGTCACTCGACTTCGTCCATGACCAGTTCGCCAATGGACGGCGCTTCCGCATCCTCAACATCGTCGACGATGTCAAGGAATGCCTTGGCGCGATCCCGGCACCTCAATCGCAGGACGGCGCGTGGCGCAAGAACTGGCGGCAATCGTCGCGAGCCGTTGCAGACCGGGCTCGATTGTCTCCGCCCGATCCGTTCCTATGCCGAGCGCTACGCGCCCCGCCCCGTTGCTCCACCGAGCCACTATGGGCTCACATGCAACCGCGACTCTTCCCATTGCTGGGCGAAGCAAGGGGCTCAGACCATTATCGAATGGCGCCGATATGGACGCTCTTGCCAAGAACTGCCGCACCGGCGCCGAAATGATTCAGAAATTCTACGCGGCCAACATCAAAGATTCGCTGGACGCGTCCAGCATCATCGTGATGCGCCCAAGCGGACGTGAAAACTTTTGGGCAATCCGTCCGTTCGACATGCGTTCTGACCGGCATGAGGCGCCTGCCGTCTTGTCCAGCGCACCGCCTGCCGGTGCGCCCGCATGGCTTGGCCCATAGCGGCAATCGCGAACGCGATCTCTTAAGGCCAGACCACCATCTCATTCGCAGTCTGCTGCATGTGATCCTTTCGTATGAACCGCAGGCTATTAGAGGCAGAACCGACGAATCGCGGAGCCATTTCCACGAACTTCCTTTATATCGGCCAAACGAACAAGCGCCTGTCTTTCTACAAAGAAGCGCTCGCACTCTTCGAGTATCCTCACCCGGTCTGCTTCCATACAGCATTCTGAGGAGACAAGTGCTGTCTCGAAGGCCATCAAGTGGTGATGCGAATTGAAGAGGCGAGTCTTGAGCGCTTTTGCCTGCTCGTAGAGCCGGGCGGAGGGACCAGAAGATACTACATGCAGCCGGATCTCCTCAATCTCCAGCTCGGCGGTTGCCACGTAAGTGCATTCTCCCCGAGTGACATAGTTGTGATGCCTAAGCCCTTCTAAGGTGGCCGAGGCTTGCGGAACACTGCCCATAATCCGCTGAAGGGAGGCTCGCAGCACGAGAAATGGAATCAGGTCGTTTGAAACTCGCGGCTGAGAGTCCGTAAAATCATCCTCGTGATGCTTAATATTAGCTTCAATCAGCTCAATCGCCCTAGATAACCTGGCAGGTTCGATGCGGCAGGAAGTCGGCGTCGGGCATGGCGGACCTCAAAGCTCCGGCGTTTGATCCACAGAAGTTCGCGAAGTGGTGGATGATGCTCAGCTCGGGAACGACGCTCGCTTTCCAGCCCTTGGCCTCGATGTAGGCCACCTCGTCGTCGGTCATTCCGACGAGGGCTTTTGCTTTGGAATCAAAGATGGAATCAAACGGGCGGGCCGGAATGGAAAAATCCTTGTGTGGCAACGGATTATTGCAGGGTTCGATCCCTCCCGCCCCAGCCAGCAGCAATACGCTGAATTCATTGCCGAAACGGCTTTGTTCTCGCCCATATCTTTAAGCGCATTTGGAAATGGATTTCGCGTCCCATTTGGAAATTCCGTGCTGCTTTCGTTTTCGCAAAGCATACGATGGAGCTCCGCCAGCGTTGAACGTCCAGTCGCCGCGCGACGTTCAGGCCTTCAACAGTGAGCTGCTCATTGAGGATCGCCTAGGAGCCGCGGACCCGTCGGCTAGTTGCCGAACGGTCTTGGAAATGCGGCAACTCGCGGCATGCCGTCGTCGCGTTGGGAGCTCCGGCAGCGATTAGCAATGCCGCGTCGTTTGCCCTTCTTGGAGAAGCGCGGAATTCATCTTTGCGGTTCGACGCCAGCCCTTGTCACCGCCGTAGTCCGGCTGATTGTGCCGCTCTCTTTCGTTTCGTCTTGGGCAGAAACCGCTCCGTCAACATTCCGTTCTTCGAGCTGCTTCTGCGCCAACAGATGCGCATGCCGCTTGCCGGTCGCCGCCAACGCTCGCGCCATCGTTTCCTTCGCGTAGCCGCGATAGGCCTGCACGGTCTTGTGTCCGGAGAGCGCCCGGCCTTGGCCGTCAGTCAGTTCGGCTTCCTCCAGTTCAGTCATGCCTCCGTGCCGGCAGGCATCGAGCGTGAATGACTTAGACACGCCATCAACTTTCTTGCGCATCTGTTGCACGACCTTTTCCATACCAGTGTAGGACCACACTTTGGCATCGCCCTTGCGCTCACCTCGCTCGATCCGACGCATGATCATCGGAACACCGAGCTTGGGAAGATGGCTTAGGACCTCCTCCGATTCGGCGTAAAACTTGACGATCTCACCATCGACGATTTCTTCGAGCGGATGCCAGACCAACGCCTTGTTCTTATGGTGCTCAATTCTGACAGCATGTGACCACTTCTTGCTGCGGTAGTCAGGCCAGGTCAAAAAACCGGCCACCACGTTCTCCGGCCTTTGCAGCCACTCGAAGCAGATGACTGCAACTGCCGCCGGCTCAGGCCGTCTTTGCTCGATGCAGCCCCATGCGAATTTGTAGACTTCCTCCCGAGTGACAGAGTGCTTCTTGCTCTTGCTGCGGCTCTTGAGCGTAAAGTCGTCCCACGGATTCGGGTGCTTCTTGTCAAAAAGATCGGGGTGCAGCCGACGCATGATGCGCCAGACCTTGCGGCAAAGCCCGACTACCTTCTCGCCCTGTCGCAGCCTAAGCCCGTTCGGACCGTTGATAATCTTGTCGTAGATCTTGTCAGCGGCTCGCGGCGTGACCTCTCTGATCTGTCGCTCGCCGATACGCCGCCCGCTCTTGCCGACCGTATCGCAGATCATCTGCATGATCCGTTCGTAGTCGGGGCGTGAGCGCCGTGACACCTTTTCAGTGTAGGCCTTTTCCGTCTTATATTGCCGGAACAGCCAATCGATGGTGCCGTAGCGCGCAATCTTTACCTGCTCGATCGGCTCGCCCTTACGCTGGGCATTCCATTCGTCGAACAACGCGTTAAGCGTGGCGGCCCGTCCGCCTTCGCCGTCCTCGCCGCAGGCGGTCTCATAGCTGGTGCCTAGCGGTTCGTTGGCAATTTCGCAGCCGAGCACCTTATCGTCAAAACGATCGTCTCAACGCTCACTGGCGACACCCGCTTCCGCTTCTGGCCGGCCCTGAGCCGCCCAGGCGCAACGCCTGCTGTACCGTCAGCTCCCAGGGGTTAAGTGGACGCCTTGTGCTCGCCGCGAGTTCTTCGGCCTTCGACCCAACTCGGACATTTCGGGCAGCGACAAAGGCTTGCCCGGTTCAGCCGACACATCGGTCGCCTCCACTGAGGAAGAGCGATTAGCCGAAGTTGCATAGTCGTGGATACCGCCTTTGGTAAGCTGGACACGAGAACAAGGCCGACAGCCTGGAAGGAGCTCGGATGCGCTCGCTGCACACGGCGGTCCAAAGTGGTCCTGGATCGCAAGCCATCGACTGTCAAATTCGGAGGAAACGATCATGAGCATTGGAAGGCGTATCTTCGTCGGCGCGCTCTTGCTGTTTGCCGCCGCAATGGCAGCGATCGCACCGGCCGCAGCGCAGCAGCTGCAACGACCCAACATCGTTGTCATTATGGGCGACGACATCGGTATGTGGAATATCGGAGCCTATCACCGCGGTTTGATGGCGGGCAAGACGCCCAACCTCGACAAGATCGCCAAGGAAGGCATGTTGTTCACGGACTATTATGCTGAGGCAAGTTGCACGGCGGGTCGCGCTAACTTCATCACCGGAGAGCTGCCAATCCGCACCGGCATGACCACTGTCGGCCAAGCTGGCGCGCCGACGGGTCTGCCCGCCGAGGCAGTGACGATTGCGACAGTATTGAAATCCATGGGCTACGCCACTGGACAATTCGGCAAAAACCATCTTGGCGACAAGAACGAATTTCTGCCGACCGTGCACGGCTTCGATGAATTCTTTGGCTATTTGTATCACCTCGACGCGATGGAAGACCCGGCCCATCCTAACTATCCGCAGAACCTGCTGAACGTTGTCGGCCCGCGCAATATGGTTCATAGCTGGGCCACCGACAAAGATGATCCAACGGAAATGCCGCGTTGGGGCAAGGTAGGTATGCAGAGGATCGAGGATGCCGGCCCGCTCTATCCGAGGCGGATGGAAACAGTGGATGATGAAATCCGCGACTTCGCGCTCCAATTCATTGACAAAGCCAAGGCCGACAACAAGCCGTTCTTCGTTTGGCTCAACCCGACGCGCATGCATATCGTCACTCATCTCTCCCCGAAGTATGAAGCGATGCGTAACTCGGAGAATGGCTGGTCGGAAGAAGAAGCCGGGATGGCCCAGCTCGATGACGACGTCGGTCTGGTGATGAAGAAGCTCAAGGATATAGGCGTAGACGACAACACTATCGTGGTCTTCACGACCGACAACGGCACCGAAGTCTTCACCTGGCCCGATGGCGGCCAGACTCCGTTTGCACAGTCCAAGGGAACAGTCCTCGAGGGTGGTTTCCGTGTGCCGGCGATCCTTCGCTGGCCTGGCCACGTGCCCGCGGACACGGTGCAGAACGGAATCTTCTCCGGCCTGGACTGGTTCCCAACCTTCGTGGCCGCGGCCGGCAATCTGAACATCGTCGATGAATTGCTGCTGGGCAAGAAAATCGGCGACCGGACTTACAAGAACCATCTGGACGGCTACAACCAGATGGCCGCCATCACCGGCAAAGGGCCGTCCGCTCGCCACGAAATCTTCTACCTTGGTGAAAGTACGGTCGGCGCGGTGCGCATTGACGACTATAAATTCCGCTTCATCGACCAGCCCGCTGGCTGGGTGGGCGAAAAGACCAAGCCTGACGTGCCTTACATCACCAACCTCCGCCTCGATCCGTTCGAGCGCACGGGCTGGCCGAACAACGGAACGAAAGAAGGCGGCCAGCAATACTTCGACTGGTTCAAATTCCAATTCTGGCGCTTCGTGTTCGTCCAGCAAGTGGTGGCCAAAGAACTCCAGACCTTCATTGACTTCCCGCCAATGCAGAGAGGCGCGAGCTTCAATCTTGAGGCAGTCAAAGCGGAGATGGCGAAAAGGATGGAGCAGGCAGAGGCTGCGAGCAAAGGTCCCGGCCAGTAACAGCGATGGCCTAGTTCACGGATTTGAAAGGCCGCCGTGAGGCGGCCTTTCTTTTTAAGAGGTACCCCCCTGATGTCTGCATGTGGCGTGCGCCGTGAGAAGGCGGCGCTTTCCAGTGGGTGCAAGCCCCACCCGGCGAAACGCTCCAGCCGGAAGCAACCGGAGCAGCTATGGAGGTGACGAAGTGGCTGAAGCCTTCGGATACTCGTTCGGACGGATGTACTCAGCGAAAACCGGCCAGGCGCGCCTGGGGTACCGGCCATCGAAGAAGAGCATCAAGCGCGTGGTGGAGAACATTCACGCACTGACAGACCGAACGGGGACATGGCAAGAAACCACAGAGTTGGTGGGAAAGTTGAACCGCACGCTGCGCGGGTGGGCGAACTACTTCAGTGTAGGCACCGTCAACAAGGCGTATCGGGCGATCGACAACTACACCGCTGCGCGGTTGCGCCGGTGGTTGCGTATCAAGCACAAGGTCAGGCGACGCAAGGGCGGGACCTATCCACTCTCGCACCTCTACGGGCACTTCGGGCTCGTACGCTTAACCGCGCTTGGTCGCGACGTGCCGTGGGTGAAGGCGTGAAGTCTTGTCCGAGAGCCGGATGCGGGAGATCCGCCAGTCCTGGTTGTGTGTCCAGCGAAGGCTGGCATGTTCAGCAGGAGACAAACCTGCCGGGGTAGAAGTCAGAGCCCCGTAGTTTGGATAGCAGAGGTGATGGAAACTGAAACTCTGAAGCCTATCGACGAGGTCTCCCCAGGGGAGGCCACGAGTCACCGGGCCGTAACAAAAGTAAACGCGTTGTGGCCTCGAAAGTGAGTATCCCCGAGGGCCGAGCCTTCAACCGGAGGGCGAAGGCGACATGAACAGCCGAAATCTGGCCGACGCGGCTGCTCACCTTGGCGGGGTGGAAGCGACAGCACGGTGACAAGGACATGCTGAGCAACTGGAGAAGCCCTCCTCGTCCCGGCGCGAAATCGTCGGAGCAAGGTAGGCCGTATAACCGGCGAAACCGGGAAGTCGGCCGAAGACGAGAGGGTGGCGGCTGGGTCGGTAGTAGCGATGAAGCGGAGTAGTGTCCGCGGAGCGAAGGGGCCCTGCCATTTGCAATGTCTCCAACATAGGGGAAGGCAAGGACGAGATGACAAAGGCGTCCATTGATTTGCAGGACCTGAGGCGGAGAATATACGTCAAGGCGAAGGCTGAACCGTCCTGGCGGTTCTGGGGACTATACGTCCACGTCTGCAAGATGGAGACCCTGCGCGCTGCGTATGAGATGGCCAAAAGCAACGATGGGGCACCGGGAATAGACGGGGTCACCTTCGAGGCCATCGAGGCGCAAAGCGTGGAGGCTCTGCTCGAGCAGTTACGGGACGAACTGATCGGGCGCACCTACCAGCCACTCCCCGCGCGGAGGCAGGAGATACCGAAGGACGGGGGCAAAGTCCGTGTCCTCTCGATTCCAGCGATCCGTGACAGAGTGGTGCAAGGCGCGCTCAAGCTCATACTCGAGCCTGTCTTCGAGGCGGATTTCCAACCGGGATCGTTTGGATATCGTCCCAAGCGGGCAGCTCATGATGCGATCAAGCGAGTTGCCGAGGCGATAGTCCGGCGGAAGACGCGGGTCCTCGACTTGGATCTGCGCGCCTACTTTGACAATGTTCGGCACGACCGGCTGTTGGCGAAAGTGGCGCAGCGGATAGACGACGCGGACGTCATGCATCTTCTGAAGGTTATGCTGAAGGCTTCTGGCAAGAAGGGCGTTCCACAAGGCGGAGTCATCTCGCCCTTGCTCAGCAACCTTTACCTCAATGAGGTGGACAAGATGCTGGAGCGGGCGCGGGAGGTCACGCGAAATGGCAAGTACACCTACATCGAATATGCGAGGTTCGCTGACGATCTGGTGATCTTGATCGACGCCTACAAGCGACATGACTGGCTGGTCGGGGCTGTGGACAAGCGGCTTCGGGAGGAGCTCGGCAAGCTGCAGGTTGAAATCAATGATGAAAAGAGCCGCACAGTGGACCTTGAGCGCGGTGAGTGCTTCGGGTTCCTGGGCTTTGAGTTCCGCTACCTCCGCGGTCTAAGCGGAGCGATGCGGCCGCACTACACGCCCAAGCTCAAAAAGCGGACGGCGCTGGTGCGGGCGCTCAAAGAGGTGTTCCGCCGACACCGGTCGCAACCGATTGAACGGGTGATAGCCCTGATCAATCCGGTGCTACGGGGATGGGTGAACTACTTCGCGGTAGGGCATTCCAGCGAGTGCTTCAGCTTCATCAAAGACTGGGTGGAGAAGAAGGTCAGGCGCCATCTGGCGCATGCTCAGAAACGAAAGGGCTTCGGCTGGGAACGATGGAATAGGCGGTGGCTGTACGACACTCTAGGGCTGTTCAACGCTTATCGAGTGCGACGCGACCGGCCGAAAGTCGCCCCAGCTGGATAGGTCCCATAAGCTTTGACGTGAAGCAAATGGGGGCGCGCAATGCGGGAAATCCGCACGTTGCGTGCGACGTGGAGGGGGCTGGAGACGTGGTGTGAGTCGGGACTCCCGGGCCGTACCGGCGCGCCAGCT
>Ga0210401_10007922_pt1 | contig 10590 bp, 9 predicted proteins | sample IncBWH32MmetaG_FD_150866 | JGI IMG/M metagenome (GOLD analysis project Ga0210401, IMG submission 150866) | Forest soil microbial communities from Barre Woods Harvard Forest LTER site, Petersham, Massachusetts, United States - Inc-BW-H-32-M | ecosystem: Environmental > Terrestrial > Soil >... | reverse complement strand
GTGCGTTTCCGACCGCCCGCTCTATCATGCGCGCCGGCGACCGCTGAAACAGTCGCGTATTAAACTGTTGGTCGGTCCTCCAAATATAAATTCGCGCATCGTCCTGACTGAGTGCCATCCGAAATCCGCGACTGGCAACCGATGCGTGATGACTCACGATGTCTCCAGCGAGAACGGCGCTCACATCGCGGCACGACCTGGCCGTTCGGACTTGCCCTTCAGGGGGTTGGAAGTGTTCTGAGAGTGCCGATTCCTCCAGAAGCATTCGGTAATACTGCATCTCGACAGCATCGAGTCGAGTCTGGCGGGACGCATCTTCCGCCAGGACAACCAGGTCCGTACCACTGGGATTCATGAACGCCGACACACAGCGCGCCGGGCCATCGAAGTCACGAGCCAAATATCGTGCTACGGCCTGACTCGCAGAGAAGTCCGCGATTACTTCTGCCCCTCGGAGAGCGTTCTCCACGGGTTCACATTGATCGCCGGGATCTAACAAATTCGCGACAACGCCGGCCTCTGCCACGGGTTCCGCAAGAAGCGAGTTTACCCATTGCGTGAGCGCTGTAACTTTTGTCCGCCCCACTGCGGAATGGGGTAGCTCGTGGCGCGCCGCGTTGTGGGGAAGAAACATGTCCTCGTCGATGAATTTCCATTGCCCGTACCCGCCTCGCACCAGCGTCCCAATGACCTGCGATCCCAGCGCGCCCACGCCTACCGCCGTGATTCTCTTTGCGTCAGGCACCACTCCGTTTGCGGCCGCAGCACCCGAGCGCACGAGCGCAAACTGAGGATTCAATGGCGCGAGGCCGATTCCCGCTGCCCTCTTTATATCGAAGTTCACGCCAACAAGACCTCCAACCTGGCTGCCTCCGACCAGCTGCCAAAGCGAGAGCATTTCGCCCAGTTGCATTACGGACTGGTTAGTGCCGAAGGCCCAAATATCCGATGCCTCCACCGGTGCCCCGTCCCCCCGAATCTTGGGAAAGGCAACAACGAGGATCAGTCTGCTGTTGAGCAACGGTGGATCGTGTTGCCATTCCATCAGACGGCGCCGAAGACCATCAATAACATCGACTCCCGCCGAACTCGCGGCTTCGCCCAGCTCCAGAAGGTTGCGCGGCGCGAGTTGTATCGCTCTCTGAACGCGCGGGGCTCCAAGGAACACAGTAGCCACAAACCCTCCCAGGTTTGCGTTGAGGTTGCCCTGTATGCGTGTGGCTATATAAACATTTGAGTGGAATCCTTGCTCGCAGCACTGAACGGATAGGTGTTCCGGGGCGTTCGCACTGGCAGAAAAGATATTGGCAGGCAAAATGAGTGATTCAAAGCGACCGACGAAGACTGGCTCCAAAGGTTGATCTGACCCGTGGAGATTGGACCGCGAACTCTCCCGTAGCCAAAACCGGATGCGCTCCACGATCTTAACCGCAGTCCACCGCAGCCTTACCTCCTCGTAGCTTTCTTCATACAAGCAGAGGCTGCATGGCGCGCTTTCCAATCGAGGAAACAAGTGAGGCAAATCATCGGGGAAGTCGAACCGCAGCGCGAGCACCTCCGGCCAGGAGCGGTCCGATTCCGAGAACGATACCGCTATCCGTTCGACAGGACGGATGTCGCGCAAAGGCGCCTGACCGACCTCGACATCAACCTCCAGCACAATCGTTTCAAATTTCTCAACACCGGCTGTCGCCCTGGCTTCCAGAAAACGGGCGTTGCGATGTACTCCACTTAAAAGGAATTCAGCCAATTGGCGCGACTTGGGGAGGACAAACTTTGGCGCGTCAATCAATTTCCCCGGCGCTGTGAACCAAGTTTCAGAACCCATGACCTGCCCGCGGAGGCCGTTGCGTAACTGCCGCGGTTGCACCGCCGAGAAATGGCTTTGCAATGCTCGATTTCGAGCCCGTTATCTCAATCACAAGCGGCTGGGGACTTTGCTTGCTCGGATGCTCCATTGTGACAATGAATTCGCCTCCTTGCGCGGAGGCGCTGTCTTCATAATATTGTGCAGCCTGTCTATGCGGCGGTTGAGAACTACTATCATCGGAGGGAATGATCCAACTCGTGGAAATGAGCTTCGCACGAAACATCAGCTGCTTTTCGTAGAAGTAAGCGATTTCGTCGGTTGGTTTGGTTTTTGACTTCCCTTGCTCTGGGCCTAGCGATAGATAGCTGGAATGATGTGGAATCTTGATTACGTCGGATTCGAGTCGCTCCAGACGATTCTTGGAACAAGTGATTCGGATAATTTCGCTCAGAGGTTCCTGACGAATATCTGCGCCTAGGAAGAGGCGCGTCTTTACACCTTCGGCCATAAATGTTGCATGAAGCACGAGGCAGCCATCGTTTCGTTCCGCATATGTGCCATCGTCTGTACGGCACGCAAAGGGTGAATGCACAAAAAATTCCACGCCGTCAGTCTCCGCTCGATAACGTGGAATGAGCTGTCCAGCATCCGTGATCAGAGCGTGACGCGCTTCGATGGATAGCCCTTCGCTTTCCAGCCAGTTCTTTAGGGCTTCTGGCCGTGAGAACACGCGAATTCCGCTTCCTCTTTTTAGGCGGTACCGCGCTTCTTGCCGGATGGTCCGATCTTCATCCGTGCAGCCTTCTTCCGTAATTACGGCAGCGGGAACCCAAAGCTCTCGAATCTTGATGCGAACTCTTCCGTCCACATTTTCCTGATACTTCTGCGCATGCTCCAAATAAAAGAAGTTGGAGGCTCCACGAATATGGTCGTCGTCGGGATGCGAAAATCCGACTACCTCGTAGTAGTCGCGTTTGCGCGCTTCGAGATCTTTCCTCAAAACAGCTGGCAAGTCTATCCGCAGGTCGCCTTTGTCATCAGCATCCCGCATCGCGGCGTAATCAATCAAAACCTGCTTCCCGCTATCTAGGTCAATTCTGCAGCAATCCGCATTTCCCAGCGGAAAAAAGTTTACTTTGTGTGTTGCCATTTTTTCTCCTAATCTGTCTCGCAAGTAAGGCAATCAAAGCAATTCTGGCCGTAACGATGGGAGGCGTCAGCAAAGCAACGGAAGACCCTTCTGCGTCTGCCCATCGAGAAATAAGCGGGAGAGATACCCTAGAGCCGCGAAAGCAAAAACGAAATTCACATCCGGATCGGTCTCCACAACCCAGCTCGAGTTTGCGGCCGTGTGCAAACTAACTGCACCAGCGGCGACGCTGTGCGCGATCCCGCGATGGCACGGGCGCAAGGCTGGCTCCAACACATCGGGCCCCAGAATTCCGAGGATACAACTCCCGGTCGCCAATAGCGCTTCGCCTAATTTGAATTGTCGATCAAAACATGAGCAATAGAGAACGTACCCGGCAACTCCAATTCCTGCTGCGAAAACGACGTGTTCTTTCGCGTTTGGCATTCGAGTTTAACCCCCAGGTGAATACAACTATAGTCGTACTATATAAACGATAGCATATCATACGTAGGATATTCGAGTGTACCTAATTCGCTTTTCGAAGCACCCAGTTTAGCGTTACAATGCGTTACCAGCCACCCTTGGCTGGAGGGGGACTATGCCTAGCGTCGGCGACCGCATTCGCGAAATACGTGAAACAAAGAAATTGACTCAAGATCATTTGGCAGAAAAGGCAGGAATAAGTAAGGGTTTCTTGAGTGAGATCGAGAATGGAAAACGAAATGTCAGTTCCGAATATCTGTTGCGCATCGCCAATGCCTTGTGCGCTTCACTGGACTACCTTCTCAGGGGTACAACTGATACCCCCAATGGGAACAAGGAACCGGTGGTGATTCCACCAGAACTTTCTGAGGCGGCGGAGAAGCTTAACCTCTCCTATGCTCAGACGGTCGAACTTCTGGATGCCCATCGGTCCGTGATTGCGAAGCGAAGTATCAAGCAGTCAAAGCCATTCAATGTTAGGGACTGGGTCGCTTTGTATCGAGCGATCAAGCAGGTTTTCGGATGAAAAGTTATGTGCGCAAAGCTGAACAATAGCATAGTGGTTCATCGCCTTGCATCTGATCTCGGCCTGCGCGCTTCCGCAGACCCCGTTCGTGCTGTGCTCTCATACTGTCATCGCGCCGTCAAGGAGTTCCTGAATGACTATCCTGACTGCCCGAGTCCAACCGAGTTGCTGAATTTTCTTGCGAACAAACTCAGTACTCACATCGTCGAATTACGCTCTGAGGACGACCTGCGCCGAACGACTAAGGAATATACAAACCGTGGTGAGCGTGCGTTTGCTACATTGGATCGGGAACTTGAAGATGATCAGAGCTATGGAATTACGATCAAACTACAATCGCGCCAGCCTTGGGAACCGGCTTACGTTTCTGTCATAGATTGCCGGGGCAAGAAGCAACAGCGCAGCTATCACACAAAGTGGCACGAACTGGGCCATATTTTGATTCTTACGGACCAGACGCGGCTGGCCTTTCGACGCACACACGATCCTACGCAACCAAAGAGTGCCGAAGAGTCTATTGTAGATACCATTGCCGGCGAGTTTTCGTTCTATCCCCGCCTGGTCAGACCGCTTGCTCACGGTGAGATTTCCTTTGAAAAGATCGAAGACATTCGAGTGCAGGCATGTCCAGAGGCCAGCCTGTATTCCTCAGTGCTGAACATTGCGAAGTTGTGGCCCACGCCCTGCGTTTGGCTTGAAGCGAAGCTCGCGCACAAGAAAAATGAGACCAGCACACAAGAGTCTTTTGGTTTTCGGGAGGCACCGCGCCAATCGCTGCGCGCTGTCCATACGAGCCCGAACGACGCCGCCCGTCAATTGGAGCTTGTTGTTATTCCAAATTTTCGAGTGCCGAATCAGTCGGTGATCCACCGCCTCTTCTACGATGATCTTCCCTATGCGGAAGCTGAGGAGAACCTGGCACTTTGGAGAAGCAGTAATGGGAAGTGTCTGGCTAACCGTCAAGTACGCGTCAAGGCAAAACGCCTCAGTGGGTCTATCCACGCATTGATTCTACCGGTCTAACGCAAGCCGAACTCCTCCCGACATACTTTCACTCGTGTGCGAAACCGCTCTCCTCACAACGGGCAACCCTTGCCCGTCTTTACCCGCAATACGGGGTTGAAAATATGCTTGGGCTCTTCGTAAGTGACGCCGGTTGCCGTCGTGTCGCTTTGTAAACTGGAACCACGCCGACCCCACTGTGCGTAGTGCGTCGTTGGCGGACGATTCTTTGAGAGGTTGAATCGGAAGGGAAATTACCTTTGCGCTAAAAGCGCGATTGCAAAGGGACGGGTTGAAACCGCGCCGTATGCAGGTTGAATATCTCGGGCGCTATTGAACCTCGCAAGGCGACGACGATGGACTGCACATCTTTCGGATCGAGCGTGACCTTCGAGCCCTTGGGGAAAATCCTTTCTTCCCCGATGATTCGATATTCGATTCTCTGGCCCTCCGTGTATCGCGCGGGCAGTTGGAGTACCTCAACGTCGTCAATGAAAACCTTGTGTTCCCAGACAGAGACGTGAATGTCGTCTTGGGGAACGGACTGATGGTGTTCAATACAGCGCCTTAGTGCAAAGTGGCTCAGGACAGCACGCTTCGAGACTTCCGAGAGACCAGGGAATCGGGCAAGTTTTTTGGGATTCGATAGGCTTGTGTCGCTTGCAACAATTCCAATCATGCGATTGACCTTTGAATTTAGGTACGCGTAGAGATCGTCGAGTTTCGTGATGTCGTGATCGACGACGACTTTTTCATTGGCTAGGTCTTGAAAGGCGATGAGCCTGTCCAGAAAGCTAATGAAGCTGGTTATGGCCGATCGAAAGCAAGTCACGGCAGCGCGCTCAAGGGCGCGAGTAGCGAGGTGCGTGGCATCGGGGACAAAGTAAGCTTGAACGAGGCCGAAACGTTGGCCGTCGGCATCGCGAGCGTAGCTACCGCTTTGCACGCTTTGCATCGTATGTGCCAAGTCCGCGAGTGCGCCGTCGAGTTGCGCGCTCAATTCGCAAAGCCAGGGAGTGAGATCCGCGGCAGCGCAAAGGCTTGGTGTGGTATTCGAGTTTTGGGGAATTGCCACAATCCGTTTATTGTACGATGGCTTAGTTCCGGTTGGGCGATCCATGGACGAGAATAAAGTGGGGAATCGAGCCGCCGAAAGGCTTACATTCCGTTGATCTGTTTCTCGAGTTTTTCAAGGCGAGCAACTATCGAATCGAAGGTCGGGGGTTCGCCATCAAACATTCCGTCTGCAATCATCTTCTCGTAATCGCTTCTGAGAGCTTGGAGAAGGGGCGTCTCCGGGATCAAACGGAGGCCTCCAGACAAGCAGGCTTCGTAGTGGGTATAGGATGCGCGAAAGAACACGTTCTTATGCTTTACGACATCTTCCAAAAGTTTGCGATCGGCCAATGAAGCTCGCCCAATCTTGTGGTCGCTGAGGACGGCGACGTCATGCCAATGGCGCGACTGCCGATCGGCATTGAGTCTTGGATCGGAACGGTTGCAGGCGACGTGAATCAGGGTAGCCTTCTCCCAAAAAGTTCTGGAAGGCACGAGCACACTGACGGTTGCTTCTGGAAACTGTAGCCCCGGGAGTTCGGTGGCGATATAGGGCCGAAGCGGGTGATTTTCATTCGGTGAAATCACGTTGCGCCCTCCGAATTCGAGAAGAACGCTTTCCGCTGTTCCGAAGCGCGACGGATATGGAATAAACAATTCTTCTCCGTCGTCGGAAATAACAATTGGCTTCGGAGGTTTTTCGGCGAGCTGCGCTACGAGGTTTTCGAAGTGTGGCCGAATGACGGTCTTGGTATGCTCAGCAAGTTTGGTTTTGAGGAGTTCCGTGTATTTGTCCCGGTCCGTGCGCGATACATTCGGATCGAATGGGTCGATGCTTTGATCGAGGGATTTGTACTCGACGGTGACGTCGACATCCTCGGAAAAACGTCTGATGGCACCGTAGACTTTCGAGAGCGATGTGCCCCCTTTGAATGCCATCGGAAGGCGACCAGGCATGGTGAAGAGGCCTTGGAGCACCCAGCAGATCCAAACGTCCTTTTCTAGGTGCTCCGCCCTACGGCCGAGTTTGCCGGCGCACGTTTGCAGTATCTCGGCCTGCTCCTCTGGCGATAGCTGCAAGAAAGGCTCAGCCACCAGTGGCCTCTTGCTCGTATCGATGCAGTGTATTCGCCATCCAAGCTGGCATTGAGGGGGTCTCGGCCTTGAATTCCTCAAACGCTTGAGAAGTTAACTTCTCTCGGATGGCTTTGATGGTGCTTGTACTAACCTGCTTTTTACCCAGATACCAAAGTGCCGATAGAGCGAGGCCAGATGGCCGCCCAGACAATGCGAGTTTGCGTCGAGCCACGTGTTTGAGAATGAGCGGTAGGTTGCCGAGTTTGAGCTCTCTGCTTGGACCGCTAGTGTAGAACACAGCCTTTAACGGCATTTGGGTGGTCAAGCCGAGTAGACGGGCTGCTTCGGCTCCATGCACTTGAATTGTTTCTCCATGAGCGGTCGCAATTGCCTGAGCGACTTTGGATGGCTCGGGCATGACTTCGCCAACATAGCGGCTCCTCTTGGGGCGAACAAACACCCCCCGAGAGATGCGTGCAATTTCCCGTTGCTTTACCAGACGGGAAAGAGTTTGGTCAATGGACGCACGAGTGCCAAGAGCGTTGAATTGAGCCGAAGTGAAAGGTTCTCCAATCCCTATCTCATTGATCCGGTTACGGATGGATTCGACAGTCGTCATCATCATCTCCTTGTCAGAAAAAGCATACATACTTCTGACATAATTGTCAATAGAAAGACTCGCGTAGGCTCTTGACGTGGTACTAGTACTATGAGATAATCATACCTGCTGGACCTGTTGAAGAGGCGAGTACGGCAGGAATATTCAGACCAGCAAATGCGTAGGGTCGAGTTTCGACACTGTTGAACGCAAAAGAAGCCTCGCCAGCCGAGAAGGATGTCCCTCACTCGTGGGAGGGAAACCTGCAGTTCTCAGGCGAAGAAGATTGAAACCCTCCCGCTAGTCTTGGGATGCGGCTCTGAAGAAAAAAGAGCCGTGTCTCATGCCAGTAAACGAACGCATACCCCAAACAGAAACGCCTGGAGTACCGTATCCGCCTCGACGTTGCTTCAACATCTATTCAGCCGCCGAGTATTGCGCCTGTAAATGTGCTGCCATCGAGCAAGCGATTCATGACGGCGTGCTCAAAGCCATCCGCATAGGGCGTGGCTACGTCATCACTAGAGAGTCCCTCGACAAATTCATCGATTCCCTTGAGGCGGTCGAGCCACGTGTTCCACCGTCTATTCTGGCTCGGCGTGCTGCTCGGGCAGTGAAAGCTGTGCATGCCTCCGCACCCCAAAAGCGGAGGACATCTTGAGGGACGTATTCCAAACTCTCTGACTTGCTGGCGCACCGGTACGGTGTGTTGAACTTGCTCTCGTGGAAACATCTAAAGAGCCGCGATCCAAAAAAAGGCGTTTAGGCTGAGACGATATATATGGGGACATCCCGGGGCGCCCCAGGATAAAAGCCCTGGTCGCGGCAGTTAAGAGGAGATGAGATGTTCGATAATATCCCTGGAAACATGCGGCGCCTGCCGCAGTGGATCTGCTGGCGATTGAAGGATGTAACTGACGGTAAGGGTGGTAAGAAGCAAACCAAAGTGCCGTTTCGGACTGACGGCAAACCCGCATCCACGACAAATCCGAAGGATTGGGTCACTTTTGATGCTGCCGTACGCGCTCTGCGTATGAGCGATAAATTTTCCGGGATTGGTTTCGTATTCACAAGGGATTCTGGATTTGTCGGAATTGACTTGGATAAATGTCGCGATTCGGAAACCGGTGAGACCGAAGAATGGGCCAAGGCGATTTTAAATGAGCTAAGCAGTTACACAGAAATATCCCAGAGCGGGCGGGGCTGGCATGCGATCGTGAAGGGCTCGTTGCAGGCGAGCGGCAATCGCAAGGGTCGAGTTGAGATGTATGACCATGATCGATATTTTGTGATGACCGGCAAGCGCGCACCAAATTCTTGCAGAGAGATTCAAGCCCGGGACCTGACGAGCCTTCATGCTCGTCTACTCTCCGGACAGTTGGATCCCAAACCCGCGAAACGAGTGACGGCCCGCAAAGCAAGACACACTGACAAGAGCCCATCCGGAAAGGATTTCGCCCTTATCGGTTCGCTCGCAAGAGAACTTTGTACGAATGATGCAAGAATGATCGATTCCGAGTTGCGACGACGATATCCAGAGTATTACGCGAGCCGCGAGTTTGCGAAACGACGCCTAGGTAGTTACTGGCTCTATTCGATCGAGCGTTTTCTTAAATATAGACGGGACCGGATATTTCGGAAACCCGCAACCATTGATTGTTCGGGTGTCGCTTAAGCCACGCTGGCCTTTCGGCGCCCACAGCAAGCCAGCACTCTCTACGACATGATTTGCGGAGGAACTTGACATGGGATCAACACAAGACGACACCATGCCGACATCTGTAACGCCTTATGGAGATATGAGCGACTTGGAGCAAGTCCGAAAGCTCATTGGGGCATTGCTATATAGCAGCGCGAAAGACAGGGCCGACCAAAATTTGCCGAGCACCAAAGACGGAGCTATAAAATTGGCCGGCGAGGCGGTCTGCGCAAATATCAAATGCCGCGGAGCTCTCTATAACTGTGATGGAGTCGGCTACATCCTCCTGAAAGGACAAGAAGCCAGGCCGATTCGCATCAGCCCAACCGATGCGCGATTCGCGGATTTGCTGATTAAATATGGCATCGGAACAGGAATGGAGGCAGAAAGAAGAATCGGGAAGTTTCTCGGTATTCGGGCCATTCAAGACGGCCGAAAGACCTCGATCCGACACTTTTTTTCATATGATGAAGCGACCGAAACGGCTTATATCTGCGAGCAACTGGGGCACTTGTTACGGGTCACAAAGGATGGAATAGAGAGGGTCTCCAACGGCACCGATGGACTGTTGTTCGAGTTCAACGATGAGTATCAAAACTATAGTGTGGACCTAGAGAATTTGTCGCTCTTCACCGGCGGGATAAATCGAGCTCTCGTGCCATCTGACATGCTCGCAAGGGTCTTCAATGGTGTTCAGTTCGAGCAGAATCGGCTCGCTGTAGAACAAAAGAAGATCCTGATCTCGACATGGATCGTTGTGATGATGCTCCCCGGTCTAATTGTTGAGAAACCTATTCTTCAAATCGCCGGACCATCCGGAAGCGGCAAGACTTCTATGTTGGAGATCATCGGACGTACTTTATTTGGACCAGAATTCCGAGTGGAGCGCTTATCCGAAGATGTAAAGGAGTTCGAGAACGCAGTTATCAATAATGATTTCCTCGCAATCGACAACACTACCGGGATTCCGAAGAGGATTCGCTCGTTGATTTGCCAGACTGTGACGGGTTTCCAAGTCACCAGGCGAGAATTGTACACAACCATGGGGCAAGTTAAGCGCAAGTCGACGGCGACGCTTGCGGTTGCCGGCATAACGAAAATGCTGAATGAGACTGAAACCTCTAATCGCAGCATCGATATACATATCAAGGAGCGATCGGGCAATATTAGCGAACAAGATTTACACAACGATATAGACTGGGGTCGC
>Ga0210401_10007920_pt1 | contig 10591 bp, 9 predicted proteins | sample IncBWH32MmetaG_FD_150866 | JGI IMG/M metagenome (GOLD analysis project Ga0210401, IMG submission 150866) | Forest soil microbial communities from Barre Woods Harvard Forest LTER site, Petersham, Massachusetts, United States - Inc-BW-H-32-M | ecosystem: Environmental > Terrestrial > Soil >... | reverse complement strand
GCCACCAACAATCACAGGGACGAAACCATTTTCATCCGCGGCGACAAGACGCTGAGCTATGGCAGTCTGATGGGGGTGATGAACACCTTGCGCGACGCAGGATATCTCAAGCTCGCTCTGGTGGGGCTGGAAGAGCCCGCAGCCAAGCCATGAACCCGTTTGCTTTGCATCTGCCCGATCAGCGCGGGTTTTTCCGTTGGACCCTGGCGGGTGTGGCAATCCTGATGGCGCACGCGGCGATCGTGACGGCGGTCGCGTTGTGGTATGTCCGCCAACCGGCGGAGCCAACGTTCCTTCCGGCAATCGCGGTGACGCTGGCACCGGTCGAGGCCAGTTCGCCCGAGATCCAGGATCAGGACATCGCCGTCGGGCCGGCCATGCAGCAGGCGGAGGCCGCGCCGAAGCAACCGCCAAAGGAAGAGAAGCCGGTCGAGCAGTTGGTGCAGCCGCCGGCGCCGCCGCAGGAGGCCGAGGTCACGCTGCCGAAAGCGGAGCCGAAGCAGGTGGAAAAGCCGACCGAATCCAGACCGCCCGCTCCCGAGACGCGGGCGCCGCCCAAGACGGATCGCATCGGGCAATTCAGCGAAGCGGGCTCCAACGCGTATAACGCGCTGGTGTTCGGACATCTGCAGCGTTTCAAGCGTTATCCGCCGGCGGCGCACGGAGCGACCGGTATCACGCTGGTCAGGTTCGTGCTGAACCGCGCGGGCGACGTGATCGAGAGTGTGGTGACGAAATCATCCGGCAACGGTGTGCTCGATCGCGAGGCGCTCGAAATCCTCCGCCGCGCCAGCCCATTCCCGGCCTTCCCGGACGCCAAGCCGGGTGCGGAGGAGACCTACATCACGCCGGTGAATTTCGCGCGGCAGCCGATCCCGTCAGGAGAACCGAGCCGGTGAGTTGCGAAAATCACACAGGCCTGGGGAATTTTGGCGACAGGCGGATGAGGTGCGATTGACGGCGCGCAACAATACTTGCGATGTTATGGAGTAACGTTGGAGTGGCCGAATTGTCTCGGCCGTCCGACGCAAGGTACGTATCGGCATGAAATGGTTCCGGTCGAAGCTTAGACATGGCTCGCGGGTTGCGGTTTTTGCGCTCGCTGTCCAGTTTGCGCTTTCGTTCGGACATTTCCACGGGATCGTCACAGACGCGGCGCCGGTTGCGGTCAGCCTGTCCGTTCAACAGCAGCAACCTGCGTCCGATCACGATTCCAACCGGCACCCCGACGATAGCTGCGCGATCTGCGCCGTTATGGCGATGGCCAACTCGTTGTCGTTTGCGACGCCGCCGGCGTTGCCATTGCCGCAGGCTACGGAATTTTCGCCGCTCACCATTGACGCCGCGTTCATTCTCGTCAGCTCCGTTCGCGTTGCCTTTCAGTCTCGCGCTCCTCCGATCTCCTGACATCGATTAGGTGCCCTTGAGGGTCGGCCTGCATCGTTCGCGGCCGATCTGCGGGAAATCGAATTGGTCCGTCGCGCGTCGGCGGCAGGCGCTTTTTTCCGAATTCGTTGTCGACGAATCGGTCCGCGCCTTTATCGAGGTTAGGACAATGTCAGTGTTTGCGAAACGAATGTTGGCCTCTGCGGCGGCCTCGCTCATCATCGGTGGTCTCGGCGGCCCGGCACATTCCCAGACTTCAGCTCCGGCGGCTCCCGAGGGAAATGCGCCCACGGTGCTTCCCGAGACCAGGGTCGAAGCGCCCAAGCAAGCGGCCAAGCGACCAAGGCAGAAGCCACGCGTGGTAGCGGGCGCCGCGTCCCCGCCTCAAGCGCCCCCGCCGCCCTCGCCCGCCGCGCAACTTGCGGCAAAAAGCGGCGTCTTCGATCAGGCGCGCAACAGTATCTATACGACCGTTGGGACAACCTCCAACACGATCAGCCACGAGACGATTCAGGATCTGCCGCAAGGCACCAACCAGTCGGTGGAACAGGTGTTGCTGCAGGCTCCTGGGGTCTCCCAGGATTCCGCGGCCAGCGGCTCGCTGCATGTCCGCAACGATCACGCCAACGTTCAATACCGGATCAACGGGATACTGCTGCCCGATGGCGTCACCGGCTTCGGCAGCATTTTCGACACCAGCTTCGTCGGCAGCTTGTCGCTGGTCACCGGCGCGCTCCCGGCCGAGTATGGACTGCGCACGGTCGGCCTGGTCGACATCAAGACCCGTAGCGACCTTTTCAACGACAGCGGCAGCGTCGGCGTGTATGGCGGCAGCCATGGAACAATCACGCCGACGATTGAATATGGCGGCACATTCGGCAGCACTTGTCCCACGACCACGCCAACCGCGGCCGGCTACGCAAAAGCGCCGCCTGCCTCCACCGATTGCTTTGCCGGCGTCCAATATTACTTCACCGGCCGCTATACTCAGAACACGGTGGGCATTGAAAACGCGACGCCCGCCTACAATGCGATTCACGATTTCACACAGCAGGAAAAAGGCTTCGCCTATATGTCCGCCTTCGTCAATCCGACCACCCGGGTCAGCTTGATCGCCGGCACCTCAAACAGCGACTTTCAGATTCCTGACCGTCCGGGCCAGCCGGTCGGGGTGACGGGAAATCCGCCGGTCACCAGCGCATTCGGCATGACCAGTTTCAACTCAGCCATGCTCAATGAAAATCAGTGGGAGCTCACTCATTTTGGCGTGTTGTCGGTGCAGACATCGGCCGACGGCTTCGACGGGCAGTTGTCCTACTTCACGCGCTACAACAATTTGCACTACTTGCCGGACCCGATCGGCGATCTCCTGCTCAACGGCATCGCCTCGACCATCACCCGTACCTCCTACACCAACGGCATCCAGGGTGATGGCGCCTACCAGGTCAACTCTTCCCATACGCTGCGCGGTGGCTTCTCCATCAGTGGCGAGCAGGTATTCGTCGGCAACACTTCGTTGGTCGAGCCCACCGACGTCAGCGGCAACCCAATAGACAATCCCCAAAACATCATTGACAATGTCTCCAAGCTCGGGTGGCTCGCCGGCGTCTACGTTCAGGACGAGTGGAAGATCACCAATCAATTGACGATGAACAGCGGCCTGCGCTTTGACCAGATGGAGCAGTTCACCAGCGCCAATCAGTTCAGCCCGCGGTTGAGCTTTAGCTATAAGCCCTTCGAGAACACCACGTTCCATATCGGCTATGCACGCTACTTCACCCCGCCGGTTCTGGTGGAGGCGGCACCTGCCAATATCGGCCTGTTCGCCAATACGACCGGGGCCCCGCCGGCCGGACAGGCCAACGATCCGGTGTTGCCGGAGCGCTCGCATTATTTCGATGCGGGCGTCGATCAAACATTCAAGTTCGGATGCGCCTCGGACGGGAAGAGCTGTTCCAGTCTCGATCTCGGCGTCGATGCCTATTACAAGATCGCGCAAGACCTCATCGACAACGGCCTTTTTGGCCAAGCCCTGGTGCTCAACGCCTTCAACTATGCCCGTGGGTACAATGAAGGCATCGAATTCAAGGCGAAGTTAACCAGCGGCAACTTCCAGGCCTACGGCAATCTTGCCGTGGCTCAGCAGCGAGCGAACGACCCGGTCTCGAACCAGTATTTGTTCGACAACACCACCCCGCTTGCGGACCTCGGCGGCATGACCCTGTTCCAGTATCTTCAGACGCATTTCATTTATACCGATCACAACCAGTTCGTCACCGCCTCGGCCGGCGCGCTCTATCAATTCTGCGGCCGGATTGCTACCGCGGCGGAAGCCTTTGGCGACGACGGCTTCTCCTGGTGCGGAATCAAGCTGAGCGCCGACATGATCTACGGCAGCGGTCTGCGCGACGGTGACGCAAACATCAGCACGGTGCCCGCCTACACGCAGGTCAATGTCGGTATCAAGCGCGAATTCCTACTGCCGAACGACCCCAAGCCGATGACCATTCGCTTCGACGTCGTCAACCTGTTCGACCAGATCTATGAGATCAGGGACGGGACCGGCATTGGCGTATTCGCACCGCAATTCGGGCCGCGCCGCGGCTTCTTCCTTGGCGTCTCGAAGAAGATATAGGGAAAAGGCGCGAGACACGGAGCGACCAAGCTTCGAGGTCTCGACCTGTTCGACGACCTAGCAAGCTCGGAACACTGGAAGTCGACGGCGCGATTGACGCGCGAAGCGCGGACGTCTTTTTCACGCCTTGTGCGGCGCCGGCGGCCTGGTGTGCTTCTCTCCCCAAAGGCGCAGCGTCCGAAGCACCGGGCGAAGTTCAAGGCCCTTCTCGGTGAGCACATATTCGGCCCGGGGCGGATGATCCTCGTAAAGCCGGCGCTCGACGATCCCGTGCTCCTCCAGCGTCTTGAGCCGGGTCGAGAGCGTGTTGGGACTCATCCGGGGAAACGCGCTTTGCAGGTCTTGAAACTTGCGCGGGCCCTCGAGAATGAGGTCACGCAAGATCAGAATAGTCCAGCGGTCGCCGACGATATCGAGCGTTCGGGCCACCGGACAGAATTGCGTGTAGTCGTTAGTCATCAAAGCACTACTTCCAAAATCATGCGGCTTCGGCCCCTCGCGGGGACGATCACGATCTTATCATAAGCGCGGGCGTTGACATCGTGACTGCCGAAAATATAGTGACTATTGAAATTATAGCAAGTGCATGATTTCACATTCACAAGGGAGTCACCACCATGAGCACCGTCTCTACCGCGTTCAAACCCGACCCGTCCCAACCGGCGACGATTGGCCTGTTTCTCTTGGGCAGCGCACTGGCGGCAGCCTGGGTCGGGGTCAATCTGGCCTTACCGGGCCTTGCCCCTACGGGCATTCCGTCGGTGGTCACCCGTTTAGGCATTCATTCTGCAATCCTGACAGGCCTGTGGCTGGGCCTGTCGCGGACGGATTATTCGGCGAGCAAGCGCCTCACTATCTGGCTCACTGTCGCCATCCCCTTCACGGTGTGGCTCGCGGTAGTCTGGAACCTGGCGCTCAACGGTGCCTTCCAGCCGAACCCGGGCGGGGTCCGTCTGCCGAAATTGCCGATCGCGATCTTTGCGCCTGTGATCATCGGCCTTTTCGTGCTGCTGCGGTCGAAGACGATTGCGAAATTGCTTGATGCCATGCCGGCTTACTGGCTGGTCGGCTTGCAGACCTATCGAATCTTCGGTGGGATTTTCCTCGTCAACTGGGTGCACGGCACCGCCGCCGGGGCCTTTGCCTGGCCGGCTGGTGTCGGCGACATGCTCACGGGCATCATGGCGTTGCCGGCCGCCTACCTGCTTGCGAGCGGAGCCGAGAGAGGGCGAAGCGCCGCGATGGCCTGGAATATCTTCGGGCTGCTCGATTTCGCGATCGCCATCACCATGGGCTTCCTCAGCAACCCCGGGCCGTTCCAGATCTTCGGGCTGGATATTCCGGCCTCGCTGGCCGGTACCTATCCAGTCGTGCTGATTCCCGCCTTCGCGGTCCCGTCCTCGATCCTGCTGCATGCCCTTTCAATCTGGCAGCTCAGGCGATTGGACAACCGGCAGGAGAGCGCAAGCCACGCGTCCTGACGGCTTGCACGTGAACGAATAAGCCGGCGCCATGCGGCGCCGGCTTATAATCTCGGGGGCGGTGCAAGGGTCAGCCTCAAACCGCGCCTTCGCTCTCGGGCGCAAATCCAAGATAACTCGCGGCGACGCGCGCGTCGGCCGCGACTTCCTTTGCCGGCCCGCTCAAGATGAATTCGCCGAGCTCCATCACCAAAGCGCGGTCGGCGATTTGCAGCGCGGCTTGCGCGTTTTGCTCGACCAATAGCACCGATACGCCGCTTGAGCGCAATTCACCGATGGTGCGGAAAATGTCGGCGACGATGATCGGCGCCAGGCCGAGGCTCGGCTCGTCCAGCATCAACAGCTTGGGTGTGCCCATCAAGGCGCGACCCATCGCCAGCATCTGCTGCTCGCCGCCGGACAGCGTTCCGGCAAGCTGCTTGCGTCGTTCCTTCAGCCGCGGAAACAGCGCGTAGACGCGTTGCAGCGATTGCGACGCTGCGGCCCGTGCGATCCGGAACGCGCCGAGACGAAGATTGTCCTCGACGTTCATCGCGGCAAACAGCTCGCGGTGCTCCGGCACGAGACTCAGGCCCGCGGCGACGCGGTCCTCGATCTCGAGCCGCGCCACGTCTCTTCCGCCGAGGGTGACGCGGCCCTTCAGCGGCAGCATCCCCATGATGGCGTTCAACAGCGTGGTTTTGCCGGCGCCATTGGCGCCGATGATGGTGACGATCTCGTTGTCGGCGATGTCGAGCGATACCCCGCGGACGGCCTCGACCTTGCCATAGGCGACGTGCGCGTCGGCAACCTGCAACAGCACCCTCGCGGCGGGATTCATGCCACCGCTCCAAGATAGGCGCGGATCACCTCGGGGTTGGACTTGATCGCCTCAGGCGGGCCTTCCGCAATCCTGGTGCCGAAGTCGAGCACCACGATGCGGTCGGCAAGGCCCATCACAAATCCCATGTCGTGCTCTACGAGCAGCACCGACATGCCACCGTTGCGAAGCTCGCGCAGCAGGGCTGCGAGTTGCTGCTTTTCCATGTGCCGCAAGCCGGCGGCGGGCTCATCGAGCAAAAGCAGCATCGGATCGGCGCTGAGCGCGCGCGCGATCTCGACGATGCGCTGCTGGCCGAGCGACAGGCTACCCGCCGGCGTATCGATATGGTCGGAAAGGCCGACCCGCTCGATCTGGCGCGCCGCTTCCGCGAGCAGTTTGGCCTCGTCGGCGCGGTCGAGGCGAAACATGCTGGCGAGCGCGCCGGCGTGGCCCCGCAGATGCGCGCCGATTGCGACGTTCTCCAGCACCGTCATGCCCGGCACCAGTTTGACGTGCTGGAAGGTTCTGGAGATGCCGAGCTTGGTCACCTCTTGCGGGGCGGGATTGTCGAGCTTCTCGCCGAGAACGGAGATGGTGCCGCTGGTGGCGGTGAGCACGCCGGTGATCAGATTGAAGGTCGTGCTTTTGCCGGCGCCGTTGGGCCCGATCAGGGCGACGATTTCGCGCGGCAGGACGTCGAAGGAAACATCGTTGACCGCGATCACGCCGCCGAACTGTTTGCGGGCGTTGTCGATCTGCAGCAGGGCGCCGTCGCGCGCCGCCGTGCTCGGCCGCCGGGGCAAGGCAAGCGATACATCGGGACGCTTGCGCGTTCGCTTGAACGGCAGGGGCGCGGTGAGCCACGGCCACATGCCGCTCGGGGCTATTTGCAACAGGACCACCAGCAGGATTCCGAACACGATGGTTTCGACCTGGCCTTCGCCGTGAAGCAGAAAAGGCAGATAGCTCTGAAGGATTTCCTTGAGGATGACGACCATCGCGGCGCCCAGCACGCTGCCCCAGACATAGCCGGCGCCGCCGACCACGGCGATGAAGAGATATTCGATGCCGGCCTGCGCGCCGAACGGGGTGGGATTGGCGGCGCGTTGGAAATGCGCATAGAGCCAACCCGACAGTCCCGCCAGCACGGCGGCGTAGATGAAGACCAGGAGTTTGGCGCGGGGGGCGCGGATGCCGAACGCTTCGGCGGCGACGTGCCCGCGCCGCAATGCGCGGATGGCGCGGCCGGTGCGTGAGTCCAGAAGGTTCATCGTGAGCAGCGCGCAAAGCACGACCGCAATCCAGATCGCGAAATAGATCGTTCCAGGATCGATCATCTTGAACCCGCCGATCGCAAGCGGGGGGATGCCGGAGATGCCGTCATTGCGACCGAGAAATCCAAGCTTGCTGAACAGATAGAACAGGCCGAGGCCCCAGGCGATGGTGCCGAGCGGCAGGTAGTGGCCCGACAGCCGCACGGTAATCAGCCCGAGCCCGACCGCGGCGACACCGCTCACCAGCAGCGCAAGCGGCAGCGTCAGCCACGGCGAGAGGCCGTAGGCGGTCGTCAGCACCGCCGTGGTATAGGCGCCGAAGCCGCAAAACGCCGCCTGGCCGAACGAAGTGAGGCCGCCGACACCGGTGAGCAGCACAAGTCCCATCGCCACCAGCGCGGAAAGCCCGATATTGTCCAATAGCACGATCCAGAACGGCGGCATGCCCGGGATGAAAGGGATCGCCGCCATCGCGGCCGCAAACAGCATGACGGGTAGCCGTTGCAGCATCGCGATCAATCCTTCTCTTCCTCGACCGCAGGTGCTGCGAGCGAGCGCAACAACAGAACCGGAATGATCAGCGTAAAGACGATGACTTCCTTGAAGTTGCTCGCATAGAACGAGGAGAAGGCTTCCACGCTGCCTACCAGGAGCGCCGCGATCGCAGTCAGCGGATAGCTGACGAGGCCGCCGATGATCGCGGCGACAAAGCCTTTGAGGCCGATCAGGAAGCCGGTGTCGTAATAAAGCGTCGTGATCGGCACGATCAGGATCCCTGAAATCGCGCCGATCACCGACGCCAGCAGGAAGGCGATCTGTCCCGACAGCGCGGTGCGGATGCCGACGAGACGCGCACCCAGACGGTTCACGGCGGTGGCGCGAAGCGCCTTGCCGTATAGCGTGAAGCCGAAAAACAGCCAAAGGCCGGCGATGAGCGCGAGCGTGGTGGCATAGACGGCGATGCTCTGGCCGGTGAAGCGCAGCGGCTCGATGGTGAAGGCTGCATCCGACAACGCCGGGCCGCGCTGGCCTTCGGCGCCAAAGAACAACAGCCCAAATCCCTGCAGCGCCAGATGGCAGCCGACCGCCGCGATCAGCAGCACCAGCACCGAGGTATGCGCAATCGGCTGAAAGGCGATGCGATAGAGAAAGAGGCCGATGGTCCCTACGATCGCAAGCGACAGCGCGATGTTGAGAAAAATCGGATGCGGCCGGCCCGCGAGTTCATAGGTCAGCGCCATGACGCCCAGCGGCAGGAGGAGGTCGATCGCAAAGGCCCGCAAGAGCAGCGCGGCACGCAGCGACCGGCGGGCAGCGAACAGATCGAAGCCGAAAGCGACGATCCCCATCGCGACCGCGAGCCGCGCCGTGCCGGGGACATGGCCCGATGACAATGTCGCGTAGGTCAGCGCGCCGTAGGTGACGAACTCCCCTTGCGGAATCAGGATGACGCGGGTAACGGCGAAGACCAATACCAGCGCGAGCCCAAGCAAGGCATAGATCGCGCCGTTGGTAATGCCGTCCTGGAGCAGGAACAGCATGATCGTCGTGTTCAAGACGAGCGTCCCCCTCGAATCGGCCGGGCCGCGCTCGGCGATGAGGCGCACCCCGGCAGTCCCACGACAGCAGTTGAAACCTGCCGCCGATATTTGATATGGTGGATAACAATTATCAAATATAATCTCAAGGCCTGCCCGATTTGCACCGGGCTTCTTGAGCCTACCGGGATTGCGATCACCGAGCGATGACTGTTTCCAAAGCCGCCGCCTTCGACGCCAGCAAGGCGCCCCGTGCCGCCCGCAAGGAGCTTGCAGACAACGGGATCGCCGACGCGATCGAACTGGGCGAACTGTCCGAACTCCTGGGCTATTCGCTCAAGCGGGCGCAGCTGAGAATTTTCGAGGATTTTCTGCGCTGCGTCGCGCCGCTGCAATTGACGCCGGCGCAATTTTCGGTGCTCTTGCTACTCGACCGCAATCCCGGCCGCAACCAGACGGAAATCGCCAACACGCTCGGAATCCTCCGGCCGAATTTCGTTGCCATGCTCGATGGCCTCGAAAGCCGCGATCTGTGCGCGCGGATGCGTTCGGCCAACGACCGCCGCTCGCACATCCTTGGCTTGACGGACAAGGGCAGGGCGGTGCTGATGCGGGCGAAGAAGCTCGTCGCCGCCAAGCACGAAGCGCGCCTCAACGAATTGCTCGGCCCCGCCAACCGCACCGCCTTGCTTTCGATGCTGACCAAGATCGCGAAGGAGTTTTAGTTTGTTCGTCATTCCGGGATGGTGCGCAGCACCAGACCCGGAATCTCGAGGTTCCGGGTTCGACGCTTCGCATCGCCCCGGAATGACGAGACGAACTAATCCACCAAAATCACCCTGACATCGTTGACATTGGTGAGCGTCGGGCCGGTGATCAGGAGATCGCCGGTCGCGGCAAAGAACGCGGTGGCGTCGTTATTGGCGAGGTAGGCTTTCGGATCGAGCTTGAGCGATTTCATTTTCGTGAAAGTTTCGTGGTCGATCATCGCGCCCGCGGGATCGCTGGCGCTGCCGGCGCCGCCGTCGGCGCCATCGGTGTCCGCGGCGAGCGCGGCAATGCGTTGGCTGTCCTTGAGGAGATCGACCAGCGCCAGCGCATATTCCTGGTTGGGGCCGCCGCGCCCGTTGCCGCGCACGGTCACGGTGAGTTCGCCGCCCGAGAGGATCGCCACCCGCTTGCCTTCGCTGCGTGCCTTGAGTGCAAGGCGGGCGTGATCGGCGGCCACCTCGCGGGCCTCGCCCTCGAGGTCGGCGCCGAGATCGATGGTTGAGTATCCGGCATCCGCCGCCACCTTGACCGCGGCGTCGAGCGAGGCCTTCGGCCGCGCGATCAGTTCGAACCGCGCACGGGCAAAGGCGGTATCGCCCGGCTTGCAGCTCTCGTTTTTGGCGTCGTCGAGCGCGCGGCGCACGGCATCGCCGACATCGAGGCCATACTTTTCGACAATGGCGCGGGCGTCCGCCAACGTCGTC
>Ga0210401_10007919_pt1 | contig 10591 bp, 7 predicted proteins | sample IncBWH32MmetaG_FD_150866 | JGI IMG/M metagenome (GOLD analysis project Ga0210401, IMG submission 150866) | Forest soil microbial communities from Barre Woods Harvard Forest LTER site, Petersham, Massachusetts, United States - Inc-BW-H-32-M | ecosystem: Environmental > Terrestrial > Soil >... | reverse complement strand
TGCAAATGCGACTGAGCCAGAGTGTCGCCCGGCATGAAGGCGTTCTGGCGATCGTTTTCCGGCACTGGTTCTCCCAGCGTTGTCAAAGGTTGGGCACCGGGAAACCGTCCGGTAACTTTACTGCCCCACGCATTTATATTTATATATTGAAAAATTAAATACAATGTTGGCTTTTCCTGGTGCTAAGCTGAATTTTGCGGTTTGCTACGGTGCGGCCGTTCTTCGCAAGATTCTCTTCCTCGTGCACAATTCGACTTGGATATCAAACCGATGTTCCCGAATTCACAGGCTTTCATGGTGAGGAAGATCATTAATCACCGCAAGTTCCACCAGGCCCACGGCGCGGACCTGTGTCAGGGCCCGGGCATCCCGGCGGCAATCTGCTTGACCTCCGACATGGTTGGGGCCGGCCGGGAGAACCAAGAACCAGCGGCGCGGGGCGTTGTCAGACGCCCGTCAACGAGACGCCAATAGGCGACCAGAATGCCCAAAGCCTCTACGCATTCGTTCGAATTGCGTCGGACGGGATTGTCAACTCCGGCGATCGACAAATACGCAATGGTTACGATCTTTGTATGTGCCTACGCTACCACGATCGGGCCATTGATATCCTACAGTGCTAGGCCCCCATACATCGACCTCCTCGCCCGCGTCCAGAACGCGGAGCCAGACCTGGTTAACAGGATTTTCTTGCCTGCGATGGCGGCAGTTTCCGTCGTCTTGGCCATCCGAAATTATTCTCGCCTTGGTAGATGGCCTCCCCACATGATTTGGCTCCTCGCGTATGTCGCGTTTGCTGGAGCCAGCGTCCTGTGGGCTTTCAAACCGGAGACCTCATTCGTCAGATTTGTTCAGCAATTGATGCTTCTTTCATCGATTGTTTTGCCCGCTATGCTGGCGGCTCGAACATCTGATCTTATGCGCGGTATGTTTCTATGCTTCGCAGCCGGTGCGATCCTGAATGTTTTTCTCGGATCGGACAATCGCCCTTGCACCGTGTGCCTTTCCGATGGTTATGCGGGATTTTTGGAGGGCAAGAATGCTCTGGGAGAATTTTCGGGAATGACTCTTTTGCTGGCTTTCCGCGAAATTCTTTATCCCGGTCTCCGGCGAGTGTTTGGTATTATCATTGTGATCGTCGCCAGTTTACTCCTCTTGTGGAGCCAGTCCAAAACGGGGTTTGCCCTTGCACTTATTTGTCCCTTGCTCGCTGGCGTTATCTTGACTGTCAGAAAGGCGACGCGAATTTCCCCGGCGATCATTCTATTCTCCGCAGTGGCTTGCTACCAATTGGTATCCAGTGTGACTGGCTTCAATCTCAACAAACTTTCGTGGCACATATATGGTAACTATACCTTCTCGGGTCGTACAGATATATGGGATTTCGTGTTTTCAGAAATCGCACGTAGGCCACTTTTGGGATGGGGATACCAATCCTTTTGGCTCGTAGGATCCGACGCGCCTAGCGTCGTCGAGGCTAGCGGCTGGGTCAGGCTTATGCCAAATGCCCACAACGGCTATTATGACACGATGCTGGAGACCGGCTACGTTGGCTATGCTCTTCTGATAGTCTTCATCCTCGCAACTCTCCACGCCATTGGGCGCGTGGCAGACCGCGACCCCGGTCGGGCTTGGTTCGTGCTCGCGGTTGCTCTCTATGTAATTATCTATAACTACCTGGAGAGCTTATGGATGAAAAACAACGTTATTTGGGTGGTGTTTGTGATTCTCGCTGTTGACATTGGTCGATACTGGCAGCCCTTTTCTCTGACAAGGGCAGCGTACGGATCCAGGAGCTCAAGACCGGGTAGTTCCGCGCCGACGCCCGCGCTGCGAACTCCGACGAAGCCGGCCGCTCTGCAATGAGAGCGATCGGAACCGACTTGAAGACTTGAAAACTCGCATTGGCGGGACAGACGACGCCATCATCCATCGGACGGACCGCGCAAAATTCCCTTGATCAGTCAGGGAGCTCCGAGTTTTTTCATGCGACCACTGCCACCGTAAAGTCGCGACGGTTCCGATTTGTGCGTTGGACTCGTTGAAACCGGAGGGCTGAGCGCGGTCAGTCATTGATTGGAGATGAGGTTCGGGAGTTGTTTCTCTGCCCTCTCCAATATTGTGACCTGAGAATCGTACAGCCCGAAGCTACGCTCCTTACCGGCTCTCCGCCACGTTCCCGTTCCGATTAATGCTGCTTCAATTGCACCTGAAGGGAAATCCGGACATGCGCTCGGTTGATTCTGGCATTGACGCAAATCTCGATAAGTCCGTAACCGGATGTCGGTGAGCAAGAGAACTTGATAGGGAGCGACCGCTGCTTCCATTTCCTCAACCGTCGTCTTGATGCCAAGACGACCAGCTTTCACCAGCCCATCACCGCCTTCGGGCGTCCAATATTGAACGACGTCGCCGTGGTGGGTGAATTGCAGCGGAATGAATGACCATCCCCATGCGGCTCCAGTCTCGTATACTATCGCTTTCGGACCTATGGTTTTGTCATATAGGGCACCGACAAAACGTTGCGGTCCATGCACAAACATAGAAGCATGGACGAAAAACATATAGTTAGATATCCCCGCTCCTACCAGCAGTGCGCCTACGGCCACCTTCCTGCCAGCGACGTCCCATGAACGAAATCCGGTGATTGAGGTTGCCCCTGCGGCGATGAGCAGGCTGAGCGGCGCGAGCAGCCAAATGCTGTAACTGGCCGTCAAAGGATTAAATGTTACGAAAAAGCTTGCCAAAATCGTCGCAAAGACACCGGAGACGACAACAAGAATCAACCAATCAAATGGCTTTAAGTCCCTTTTCCTCACGCGTATCACCGTGGCGACGAAGCTCGCAGCCAGGAGTGCGATGGTGCCGCAAAAGAACAATATTGAGGCCGACACAGAAACAATGTTAGCGGAATCACCAACCAATTTCAGCAGATAGGTCAAATATTGAACGACCGCGTTCTCGTCCCTGATCGTGGCCGTAGTAGCCGTCGCGGGGACGAACAGTGGTACGTGAGTTGCCGCGGAGACGAACGGTATTAGTGGTAATGAACCGATAGCCACAACCACGAAGGCGCCTATGATTTCTGCGAGTGCCGCAAAGGATCCAAGGAATGAAATTCCCAGCGCAAGGAAAAACGCGCAACTGCTCACGAGTCCGAAGTAATGGGTGTATATCGCGACAAGACAAATAGCGGTAAACAGCGCAAGAAGTTTCAGATCGATTTTTACCGGACAAGCCACAAGTCTTATAAAAACTGCGGTCTGCGCACAGGTTACGGCAAAGAATATAGGATAAGCACGTATCTCCACACCGGCTTGGATAAGCTTAGGTGACAAGATCAAAAATCCAAGCGTGACTATGGTCGCCAACTGCCCAAGCTCGCGCCATACTACGCTTGCAAGCCACGATATGCCGACAATCACAAGAGCTGAATGGAAAAGCCGAAAGCCGATCTCCGAGGGCCCGTAAAGGTGCAGCCACAACCAATCTAACAGATAGCTAACTGGCGGCATGCGGTCTGCTGGAACGCTTAGGCGGTCCGGATCCGCACCAGCGAGCCACCGGAGCATGTCCCAAAAATTTAGCCTGATTCCGGATAGCTGAGTGGATTCGTCAAGCCAGATATCCTGCACCCGAGCAAAAATATAGAGCTCAATAGCAAGCGCTGTTATTAGCACCGCGACAATCAGGGCAGGAACAACCGGACTTCCATCAAAATCGCGGTGCATCATTTTCTTGATTTTCAACATGTGAAAACGCACGCATCTACCGCGTTTTCCAAGTGAAAATTGATGACATTGCATAATTCCAGACGACGCCAACCACGATGCCGGCCAACCCCGAGATGAGCCACATGGAATTGTTTGCAAACATCCAGTTCGCAATGCCGACATTAGCGAAAGCGCCGATTGCACAGACCAGGTTAAAGCTGATCCATCCGGCCAGAAGCTTCATGCCATGGAGCCTCTGGTCGCGATAGGTAAGCGAATTGTTGAGCAGAAAATTGGTCGTGATAGCGGTAAATGTTGCGGCAGTCTGAGCGCCGGCAAAACCGATGCCGATGATTTTGAACAGCAGCGTCAAAACGACGACATGCACGAATACACCGCTGCTGCCGATCAATGCAAAACTGATAAATCGTGTCGGAATGTAACGCCCAATCGTTTTGTCAAGAAGCAGCAGAGCAAATTCCCATAACACCGTCGAATCCAGCTTGCTTGCGCCATACTTGCGCGAGCGAAACTGATAGGGGACGTCAACGACTTTCAATGCCGAGTCGCTGCTTGCGGAAATATCCAGCAGTATCTTGAAACCGATCGAAGAGAGTCTCGGAAGCGCGCTGAGAAAAACATGGCGCCGCATCATAAAAAAGCCGCTCATGGGATCGCTCAGATTCGTGCGTGTGATCCAACTGGTGATGCGCGTCGCGAACCGGCTCATGGCGGCGCGGCTGCGATCCCAATCGCTCACGCCCCCGCCTTCGACGTAACGGCTGCCGACGACGATATCTACGTCGGTGGCATTCAGGATTCCAAGCATTCGCAAGAGAGCGCGCTCGTCATGCTGGCCGTCCGCATCCATCACCGCGACGATAGGTGATGCGGTCGACATTATTCCTTCCACGCAGGCTGAAGAGAGACCCCTGCGCCCGAAGCGATGCAGGCATCTGACGCGGGGATCGGCTTGGGCGATCTCGCGAACGAGTGACGCAGTGCCGTCGGGCGAGTTGTCGTCTACAAAAATAATTTCCCAGAGCACGTTTGGGAGCGCCTCGGCAACGGCAGCGATCACGCCCTTGATATTGTCTCGTTCATTAAAGGTTGGGACTATGACAGACAGTTCGGCGGCTTCCAGGCGCCGAACCGGTTGAATTGTTTCGCCATGGAGGTCGGTGGACGTGGGAGCGGCGGGGCGCCCGGATTTGATGGAATGCGTTGATGCCTCGGACATTCTGGACACTCTGTTGGCGGCGGAGAGAATCTTATGGTGTTTAATGCACGGGGGAATTAAAAGCGTATACTTATGTTTGATATTAATCAAAGGTGCCGGCGCGTTATTTCTCGAGGCGCCGAATAAAGATTAATTATAGACATTAATCAGCGTGGGCTCCATGTATGATGGTCCGTTAACAACGATCTCCTTTATCCCTTGCTCCCATGGCGGCGTAAGTGCCTGAACATGGCTTTATGCGGTGACCAAAAGACCGAATCTGTGCGCCGTGCACACGAAATCTGGAGATCGACCTGAGCACGAGCTACCGGCGGCCGAGATGGGGCACGATGCTACTAATCGTGCTCGCAATGGCTGGGGCAGCCATCCTTGCTGTTCCCTCTGTTCGAGAGCCGGTTTTACGAGCCGCAGGATGGGCGCTCCTCGTCAACGAGCCGGTTGCGCCTGCCGACATCATCGTCATATCGCTTGATGCCGGCGGGGCAGGGGCGCTGCAAGCGGCCGACCTCGTGCAAAGCGGCATCGCGACGCGAGTTGCGGTTTTTACCGACCCTCCGAGTGGAGAAGATCTCGAGTTCATCCGCCGGAGGCTCCCCTACGAGGATGCAGGCGCAAGGCAAATTCGCCAACTGAGGTGGCTTAACGTAACGGATGTCGTGCAAATTCCCAGGACCGAAGCTGGAACCGAAGGTGAAGGTCAAGTTCTTCCGTCATGGTGCGACCAGCATCAGTACCGATCTATTGTGTTCGTGGCAGCTCGAGACCACGCGCGACGAACGCGGCGGATGCTCGATCGAGTCATGAAAGGCCATCCGACGCATGTCACGGTTCAACCTGAACACTACTCAGATTTTGACCCGGACCGATGGTGGGAAACGCGCAGCGGCATCCGGACTGAAATCGTAGAGTTCCAGAAGCTTGTGCTCGATGTCGTTCTGCACCCAATGTCATTTTGACGTCGAGCAGCAATGCATGTCGTCGCACGGGTTGTGACAACGGTTTGAAAAAAGAGTGGTCAGTATCCTGCTTTCTCAAAGGACCTAGTCTATGTGTGGCATTGCTGGGATCATCGGGCGACTGGACGAGCCCAACCGCGCTGCCCTTCAGCGCATGAACCACGCCATGATCCACCGCGGCCCGGACGCCGGCGGGACGTGGGTCTCCACGCCGGACGCCCGCGGCTGGGGCGCGCTGCTGGCGTTCCGCCGGCTCTCCATTCTCGACCTCTCCACTGCTGGTGATCAGCCCATGGTAGACCCGGTGACCGGGCACGTGATCGTCTTCAACGGCGAGATCTATAATTTCCGCGACCTGCGGCGGCGTTTGACGGCCGAGGGGCAGGAGTTCCAGTCCACCGGCGACAGCGCCGTCATGCTGCGCGCGCTCGGCCTGCATGGGCCGAGCGCGCTGAGTTGGCTGCGCGGCATGTTCGCCTTGGCCTGCTGGGACCCTAAGCAGCGCCAACTGCTGCTGGCCAGGGACCCGCTCGGCATCAAGCCCCTCTATCTGGCACGGTCGCCAAACCCGGAAGCGGGCTGGTCGGTGGCGTTCGCCTCGGAGCTTCGCGCCCTGCTGGCCTCCGGCCTGCTGGGTACGCCTCACCTCGACCCGCAGGCAGTGGCCAGCAGTGTGTGGAACGGCTTCGTGGTCGGTCCCGGCACCGCCGTCAGAGGTGTCGAACTCCTTTGGCCGGGCCGCTTTCTGGAACTTGACGGAGCCGGCAAGGAGGTTCGCCAGGAGGAGTTCTGGCGCATTCCCGACCACGCCCCTGATCCGACTATGGGCGAAGACGACTTGGCCGCGATCCTGGAGGAGGGGCTCAGGCTCCACCTCGCCAGCGACGTGCCCTTGGCGGTCTTCCTCTCGGGCGGAGTGGACTCCTCGGTAATGGCCAACCTGGCCCAGCGCGCCGCCCAGAGCCCCATCCACACCTTCACTCTGGCCTTCGAGGAGCAGGAGCTCAATGAGGGGCCCATCGCCAGGCAGATCGCCGCCGCCATCGGGACCCAGCACCATGAGGTGGTGCTAACAGAGGGGCGCTTCGTCGCGAACCTCGAGGCCGCGCTGGACAGCCTGGACCAGCCGACCTTCGACGGGCTGAACGCCTACTACATGTCGCACGCCATCCGCAGCGCCGGGTTCACTGTGGGGCTGTCGGGCACGGGCGGCGACGAGCTCTTCGGAGGCTACACCTCCTACCGCGACCTGCCGGTGCTGCAGCGCTGGTCGCGGCGCGCTGCCTGGGTACCACGCGGCCTGCAGGTGGCTGCGGCCACGCTGGTGACTTCGCGGCTGCGCCGCCCGGGCGGGACGGTGCAACCTCAGACGCGCTGGGCCAAGCTCCCTGAAATGGTCCGTCACGGCGACGATCTGCTGGCGCTCTACCAGCTCGCCTATGCGCTCTTCCTCCCTGGATTCCAGGGTGAACTCCTCGCGCCGGGCTTCGCCGAGGCGCTGGCCGACGGCCTGCCTCCGGCCATGCGCCAGCGGGTCACTGCTGAGACCCAATGCCGCGCGCCGCTCTCGGCGATCAGCGTCATGGAGCAGCGGCTTTTCCTGGGCGAGCGGTTGCTGCGCGACAACGACGCGGCCAGCATGGCCTCCTCGCTGGAGCAGCGCGTGCCCCTGGTAGACCAAGTCCTCTTCGAAAGCGTGGACCGGTTGCCGGATCGGGTGCGTTACCAGCCATTGGGGCGGAAGGCCGTGCTGCGGCGCATCGGCCTGCGCGGCCTTGACCCCGCGCTGTTCGAGCGGCCCAAGAGCGGGTTTGTGCTGCCAATCGATCGCTGGATCCGGCGCGGCCTGAAGGACGATATGGATCAAACCCTGCGGGACCCGCAGGCCATTGCTCCAGTTGGGCTCGACCCCGCGGCGGTGGAGCGGCTCTGGCGTGCCTTCCTCGAGGGGGCACCCGGCATGTATTGGTCGCGGGTCTGGTCGTACGTCTTGATCCGCTGGTGCCACCGCAACCGCGTCTACCGGTGAATCGCAGGTTCGAGCGAGCCATCCAGTCGCCGGCGCAGCGCGACTACGGGGCTCGTATGGCGGCCTTGCCGGGACCGTCCACGGCCTTGGCGGGACCGTCCGTCATGCGGCTATGGGAGGCTCTGGGCTATTCAAGCCGCTCGATGCCCGACTACCAATTATAAGGTTAATGACGTTAAGGAATTCCGTCGTTGCAATATATATATATTTGATTTCGTAAATTTGGTCTATTATTGATATTTAATTGAATGAATTTAATTACTCCGAGCGGGAACAACCTTGTGGCATTGGGGGCGGTGTGCCGGCGATGTTGAGGACCTTTAAGCGGCATGACGCTGCGAACTCCGGGCATGGAGGGCTGCCGCTCTCCGGCACCCAAGCCAAGGCATCCGAAGGCGAACAAGCCGCACCCTTGTTATTCCGATCTGCCGCGTTTCCGACACCAGTCGCGAGCTTGCCGCTGCCTGACGACCTTTCGCGCGAAGTCTACAGCATACTTGGGATACCGGTTGATGCCATCGGGATGCAGGCGGTTTTGCGCCGGATCGAATCGGCCGCGGACCGTCGAGTTCCCTTCCTTATTTCGGCTCCGAATCTCAACTCGTTGGTGATCAGCCAATCGGACGCGGAGTTTAGGGAAACGCTGGTCCAGAGCGATCTTTGTACGGCAGACGGTATGCCGATTATCTGGATCGCACGGCTCACTGGCATCCCGATCAAGAGTCGGATTGCCGGATCCGATATTTTCGACGCGCTCAAAGCCGAACACAGCGCTGTGAATCCGCTGAAAATATTCTTGTTCGGAGGTCCGGAAGGTGCCGCCGAGGCCGCTGTGCGGGCGCTGAACAGGCAACCGAGCGGCGTATATTGTGTGGGTTGGTACTATCCCGGATTCTGTTCAGCCGAAGAGATGAGTCGAGATGGCATCATTGATATCGTCAATTCGAGCGGTGCGGATTTCGTAGTTGCGGCTTTGGGCAATCAAAAAGGACAATTGTGGCTACAGCGCAACCATCGCCGCTTGTCGATTCCAGTGCGAGCCCACTTGGGTGCCACCGTCAATTTTCAAGCGGGCACCGTGAAGCGGGCCCCGCGCGTGATGCGGAAATTCGGTCTCGAATGGTTGTGGCGTATCAAGGAAGAACCCTACCTTTGGAGACGTTACTGGAACGATGGCAGGGTGCTGCTCCGGTTGCTGTTTGCACAGTTACTGCCGTTTGCCTTCTGGACTTGGTGGTTGCGGCATCGACATGAACGGAATGAAGATTTCAGTATCACCTGGGTCCAGGGTCGCGATACCGTCATTTTGCACCTTTCCGGCCCCGCAAACGCCCGGAATGTGGACAAGGCCATTTCTGCCTTCGGAGAGGCGATCGCGAGCAAGAAGCAGATAACGCTTGATTTTTCAAATACGCGCACCGTCGATGCTCGCTTTCTCGGATTGCTTTTGATGCTGAAAAAGAAACTCAAGAACGCCGGGGCAGCCCCGAATTTCCAAGGACTGTCACCGCATCTCAAAAGGATATTTCGTCTCAGCGGGCTGCATTTCAAATAGTTGAAACTTGGACTTGCTGTGCAATTCGAACGTTTTCGGTCTTGCTGGTTGAGGTGCGTGCCATGAACATACCCGTATTCCCACCCCTCGAAGATTATGGCTCAAGAACTGCGGTCTCGGTTGGAACGACGGTAACTGATCCACAGCCCGGTCACAGGCAAGGTCACAGCGTTCGTGCCCGCGCCCCGCTTCGTCTTGGGTTGGCTGGCGGCGGAACCGACCTCTCCCCTTATTGCGACGAGTACGGCGGCGCTATCCTGAACGCCACGATCGGCCGATATGCCTATGCGCATTTGAGCTTTCGCGATGATCATCGTGTCTGTTTTTCTTCGCACGATGTCGAGCAAGACGACGTCCTACCACTAGCGGCGGAACTACCGCTTGACTGTGGTTTGCTCCTTCATCGTGCGGTCTACAATCGCATCGTACGTGATTTCCTGCGCGGCAGAATTCACGCCATTACTGTTTCGTCTACCGTCGATGCTCCGCCCGGCTCAGGCTTGGGCGCATCGTCCGCGCTGGTGGTCGCCCTGGTCGAGGCTTATCGCGCCGCATTCGGCTTGCCGCTTGGGCGCTACGACGTTGCTCGCCTGGCCTTCGAAATCGAGCGCATCGACCTCGGCCTCGCCGGCGGGCGACAGGACCAGTATGCTGCTGCCTTCGGCGGGGTGAATTTCATGGAATTCCTCCCGGGCGATCGTGTGATCGTCAATCCGCTGCGCATCCAGCCGACGTACCTCTACGAATTTGAGGCGTCTCTCGTTGTTTGCTTCACGGGTCAATCGCGCGCATCTGCAATTATTCAGGACCAGATGAAAGCTGTCACAAAGAGCGATGAAAACGCGTTGCAGGCGATGCACCAGTTGAGAGCCGACGCGGTTGACATGAAACAAGCGTTGCTGCGGGGGAATATTAAAGAGGTGGCCGATGTGCTTAATCGCTCTTGGCAAGCGAAACGCCGTACTTCGGGGCTGGTCTCGAATTCTGTGATCGAGGAGGTTTTTGACCTGGGCCTGAAAAATGGTGCCGTCGCAGGCAAGGTATCCGGAGCAGGGGGCGGTGGATTCCTCATGTTCATGACTGACCCTGAGCAACGGT
>Ga0210401_10007918_pt1 | contig 10592 bp, 4 predicted proteins | sample IncBWH32MmetaG_FD_150866 | JGI IMG/M metagenome (GOLD analysis project Ga0210401, IMG submission 150866) | Forest soil microbial communities from Barre Woods Harvard Forest LTER site, Petersham, Massachusetts, United States - Inc-BW-H-32-M | ecosystem: Environmental > Terrestrial > Soil >... | reverse complement strand
AGCCGCATAGAGTATGCCGCGCACCTGCGGGTCTTCACGCACCGCCCGCAAGAATGAAGGTTCGCTGATGCCGTTGGTGATCGCTTGCCAGGTTGCGCCATAATCCCGGGTGCGATAAAGATAAGGCTGACGGTCGTCCAGCCGGTGGCGATCCACCGCAGCGTAAGCCTCGGCCGCGTCGAAGTGCGATGCTTCAATCAGAGAAATCTTGCTCCAATCGGCAAGCCCTTTGGGAGTGACATCCTTCCAGGTTTTCCCGCCGTCTCGCGTCACATGGACCAGACCGGTGTCGGCCCCGGCCCAGATCAGGTTCCCATCCAATCCCGAGGGTGCAATCGTGTACACCACGCCGTATCCGCGTTCCTTGGCGTTCGCGACCGTGGCGGTCCCTTCGGGCTTCTTGTCGCCTTCGCGCCGCGTCGAGCCGGTGAGGTCAGGACTAATCTCCTCCCAGTGCAGGCCGCCATCGAGTGTCTTCATCACGTACTGCGTTCCTAGATAAAGCGTCTTTTTATCAAAGGGTGAAAACAGCAATACAGGAGTCCACGGGTCGCGGTACTTGCGTTCAAAGATTTCGCTGCCCCAGCTGGGCAGAGGCCAGGGCGTGACGTTTTGACTAAACGACGTGCGCAAATCAAAGCGTGCTACGCCACCGTAAGTCTCGCTCACGAAGAGAATGTTGGGATCGTTCGGGTCGGGCGCGATATAGCCGCTCTCGCTGCCAGTGGCTGAAAACCAGTCGCGCGGCGTGATTTGACCATGATCGGTGCGGCTCCAAACCCCGACTGCCCCGCTATCTTGCTGATTGCCGTAAACCGCGTACGGAAACCGATCATCGGTGATGACGTGGTAAAGCTGCGCGGTGGGCTGGTTGTACCAACTGCTCCACGTCTTGCCATAATTGAGGCTGATGGTGGTTCCCTGGTCGGTCGCCAGAACCATGCGCGACGAATCCTTGGGGTCAACCCATATCTGATGGTAGTCGTCTCCGCCCGGCGCACCACGAAGGACGGAAACCGTCTTGCCGCCGTCTTCTGACCGAAAAAGGGCGACATTGGGCATGTATATGACGTCGGGGTTCTGCGGATCGACCGTGATGTTGCCGAAATACCAGGCGCGACCGATAATCCGGCGGTCGGAGTTCGCGAGCGTCCAGGAGTTGCCGCCATCGTCAGAGCGGTACAGACCACCCTCGTTGGCGTCGATGAGCGCGTAAATTCGTTTGCCATCCGCTGAAACGCCAACCGCGGTGCGTCCCCAATCGCCATCCGGCAGCCCGTTCCCGGTCAAATGCATCCAGGTCTGGCCGCCGTCGCGGGAACGGTACAAACCACCGCCCGGGCCTGCTGTCGGCGCATAAACGCTCCACGGCGGGCGCCGCGCGTGCCACGTGGTAGCGAAAAGAATGTCGGGATTCTGGGTTGCAATGGCCAGATCAGAAGCTCCAATGTCCGGTCCCTGATCAAGCACCTTGCTCCAAGTCGTGCCGCCGTCGCTGGACTTGTAAACCCCGCGCTCGGCGTTGGGTGTATACGCATGTCCCAGGGCGGCGACGTAGACTACCTTCGCGTCCCGCGGGTCGATGACGACTTTACTGATCTGCTTGGAATCGCGAAGTCCGATGTTGCTCCAGGTCGTGCCGCCATCGGTCGATTTGTAAACACCATCTCCTGAAGACAGGTCTCCGCGAATGTCGGATTCGCCCGTGCCCGCGTAAATGACCTGGGGATCGGACGGAGCCACGGCCAAGGCGCCGATCGACGCAACATGCTGACTATCGAAGATTGGCTTCCAGACCATGCCGGCATCGGTGGTTTGCCAGATACCGCCGTCCACCGCGCCGAAGTAAAACGTGGTTGCGTTGCCGGGGATGCCGGCCACGGCCACAGCCCGGCCCCCGCGAAATGGTCCGATGAGCCGCCATTTCAGGGCGCTGAACAGTTCCGGAGAAACTGTTTGGGCACTCGCAGAAAGCAGGCACAGAAAGCTAAAAACAGAGAAGAGAAAAGAAAGTTTGAGATTCTTCAACGAGCAGCCTCAGATTAGCGTCGCCATCCCGGCAGCGCTACAAACGAACCCGTCAGATAGTGTAGCGTCAACCGGCTTCCTGCGGCGAGCTTTCGTGGACTTTTTACCCGCGCTGAGACTAGTTCTTCTCTACCTTCGTCACGTTGTCTTCCGGGTTGCGGTCAATCAGCTTGTTCAAGGGATCGATTCCCGCTTGGGCGGGTTCTTTATCCACGACCAGGGTCAACTCGGTGAGATCTTTGTCGATTTTTTGTTTCTGGAGATAAAGATAGTCTCCCTTGGCATCGAGCACGCCGATGTCGATCAAGTCGTCAATCGGAATGGGATGATCTTGCCCCTTCGCGTCCGCGCGCACTTTACGCGCTTCGACCGTCATATTCACCTGATACCTGCCATCGGGCAGTTGCACATAGTTTGCCGAGCGGGCGCGATTGTCGTAAAGCGTCACCGTCTCCCATAGGTCCTCGTACAGGTATTGATACTCGGGCGGCGTGTGCTTCTTCAGATAGCCCACAAGGTCAAGCGAAGTCGGGTAGGGAGGGCCCTTGAAGGCATACGCCTTCACAAAGTCGGCCAGCGCGTGGTTGACGTTCTCCTCGCCGATGTAGTCCTGCATGGCGTACATCACAACCGCGCCCTTGCCGTAGTGGATGTATCCCTGGTTCTGGTCAACCCGCTCCAGCGGCGGCTCTTCGTTGCGCTCCTGGGACCGGCCGCGAAGATAGTTCTCCAGCTCATAACGCAAGAACTTCTTCATCGATCTGGGCCCATAGCGATGTTGCATGACCATCAGCGCGCTGTACTGGGCCAACGTCTCGACGATGGACGTACCGCCCTCCACGTTGGCGCTCATCACCTGATGCGCCCACCACTGGTGTGCGACTTCGTGCGAGGTCACATAGAACGGAATGTCGATTGCTTCGGGATCCTTGGGATTGACGTAGGTGATGAACCCTATCGCCTCCGAGAACGGAATGGTGTTCGGAAAAGACTCGGCAAAAGTATCGTACCGCGGGAATTCGATGATGCGCTCCTGATGAAACTGAAATTGGCTGAAATTTGTGCTGCAATATTCGAGGCTCGACTTCATGCCATCCATCATGCGATCAAGGTCGAATTCATGGCCGGGCTGGTAGTAGATCTCAAGATTCACATCACGCCACTTGTCGCGGCGGACCGCATAGCGGGCTGAGTTCATTGACGCGATGGCCAGGATGGGAGCGTCCATCTTGTAGTAGAAATAGCGGCGGCCGTTTTCGACCCATTCCTTCTGCAAATAGCCCGGCATGATGGCGATCTGATCTGGATCGGTACTGACGGTTCCTTCGAAAGTGATCCAGTCCGCTTCGTTGGAAATGCCATTGTCGTTGCGGGCCGCGACGTCCTCGAGCTTAGGCATTCTTTTCAGCGTTTCGATGCCGTGTTTGTGGCGAGTACTATCGTCGGTCAGTTCGATGTCGGGCCAATATCCAACATACGGAGCGTAGGCGCTGTTCAGGAAACTGCCGTTGCTGGCGATGTCGGTGTTGGGACTGGAATTTACGAAGCCAACGTTTTCATACTTCACGGAGAAATCAAGCGCGACGCGGCCATGAGGCGGCAGAGGCGCAGGGAGTTGATAGAGGTAAAAGCCAAGACTGTCATCCTGCAGGACTGTGGTTTGTCCGCCTGCGAATTGCAGCTTGTTAATCTGCAGGTGCTGCCGAGGCAGAGGCGCCAAACCAAAAGGCCACACGGTGATCGCAACCCGGTCAATGTTGGTTGAAGTTTTGTTCTCGAGCATCATCGTGCCCTGAATCACAGCGCTCTTCCCGGGATCGAGGTCGACGTTCATCTTCACGTCGGTGATGCGCGGGTGGGGAAGGTCTTTGTACTGCCGGTATTTCTTCTCGTACTGTGCGCGATCTTCGGCAACTCGCCAACTGGTGCGATAGGTGTTCAGGATGTCGGTGTTGTAGAAAATGTAGCTGCCGACCCCGAGGAACAGAAGCAGGCAGACGGCTAATCCCCCAGTCGCCGGGCGGGACAACCGTTGCGCGGCCAGTTGCAGCCGCGTGCGAAAGCTTCCTTCTGTGCTGCGCAGCCACAACAGGTTGGTGAGGATGGCCAGTCCGACGGCGAAAATCGCCCAGTAGAGCTGGTACCAGAACAAAGGGCCAGCGAAGGGTCCGTAGCGGTTGAGGTCGGAATAGATGTAGGGCGGCGCCTGGCCAAAGCGATAGAGGTAGTTCTGCAATCCCAGGTTGGGGACGGCAATGGTGGCGACGAAATAGAGCACCATCACGAAGTGGCCAAGGTACTTGTTGTTGACGATCGTATGGACCAGCAGCGCCAGCACACAGAGAATGCAGTACTGCACCAGGCGAATGCCGAAGAGATCTCTAAAGTAGAGCCCGAATTCGAAGCGGTAGTAGCTGTGCGCGACCTGCACAACAAGCCCGGCCGTCATGGTGACCAGGACGATCAGCACCTGGATAAGAAACAAAGTGCACAGCTTGGAAGCAAAAAGCACCCAGCGCTGGACCGGGAGAGCATCGACAATTTGGTTGACGCCCGCCTCCCGCTCCCGCCACACCAGTTCGCCGGAATAAAAAGTAATGATGGCCAGGGCGAAGATAAAAAAACCGCCGGTCGCCAGCTCCAGCATCTGGTAGGTCAGTGGATAAACCTTGGTCGCGAATGGATTGTTGACCCCGTTGGCGACGAACACCGAAAACATGCCACCCGCCAGCATGAGCACGATGAAAAAGACATTTTTGACTGTTTCCGCGAACTGAATTCGGGTCAGGGAAAGAAATTGGCGCAACGAAGCTCCGGGAGAAAACACGGGATGAGAAACCGCCAACGCCCGGGTCGCCACCGGCGCGGTTTCTTCGCCTGTGGCAAGCGCCTTCGCCTGCCTGCCGCCTCTTGCGCCGTAGGCAAAGGAGAATTTCACGTAGGTCAACAACAGCAGCAGAGCCCCGACCGCCAGCCAGAGAGCGCGATTGAGCAGCAGAATGCCGGTGAACGGCACGAGTTGCGTGTTGCGTTGAAACGGCGTCCAGTACTGGGTGATGCGGTCCACGGCGGTGCTGCCAAACGGGTCCGCCAGTGCGCCGCGGACGTTCGCGGTCAGATTGTTGGAAAGCTGCTGCGCCACGAAATAACCGATGATGAGAATCACGCTTCCCGCATATACCGGGAGCATCTTTTTCCCGAGCGCAGCCATAGCGAAAAAGATCGCCGTAAACAGCACCAGGTTCGGCAGCACCAGAACGAAGTACGGTTGAAGATAAGCGGCAAGATTCTGTGGTCCTAGCCGAGTGGGATCGAGCCAGGGCATGCGACTACCGAACCATGCCCCCGGCCCCACACCCGAGAAGATCAGGACTTGGATGGCAAGAGCGCCTAGGAACCGGCCCGCCAAATAATCGAATTTACTGATGGGGGCAGTGAAGAACAAATCTGTACAGCGATTGTCGATGTCCTGATAAGTGGCTTGTCCGGCGATCGCCGCCGTGACCACCACTCCAAAGAACGTAATAAACGTGATGATCGCCTGTAACGCGTACGGCGAATTCACCAGCACCTTGCCGCCGGTGCCAAACTCGACCGTCGCACCGGGGATGGCGCCGCCGGACATCAATGTGAAGAGGTAACTCAGCCCGCAGAAAACCAGAAAGTAGATATAGGTCGAGATACGACGAAGTCTCTGGCGAACCTCGAACCCGGCAATGGTCATCACCATGAGTCAGTTCACCCCGGCTGAGGTCGGCACCAAGTTGACAAATCCGCGAATCGTGGCGAAGTAGAGATCTTCGAGATCGGGCGCCACCGGCTCAAAACCGGCTCCCGGCTGCTGCTCGTTGAGCACGTGGATAAGTGTTCGGCCCGCGAATAGCCTAACCAGCACTACGCGGTATTGCGTCTTGTGTGCTTCCAGTTCCGACGCGTCAATCGACTTCTTCCACACTCTGCCCTGCAAGCCGTTCACCAACGCACTCGGTTCGCCGGTCACCAGCACGCGGCCCTGATGGATGATTGCCATCCGTCCACATAGATCGCTGACGTCAGAAACAATATGAGTGGAAAGAATCACGATGATGTTTTCGCCGATGGCGCTCAGCAGATTGTGGAAGCGAATGCGCTCCTCGGGATCGAGGCCGGCGGTGGGTTCGTCGACAATGATCAGCCGTGGATTCCCCAGCAATGCCTGCGCGATGCCGAATCGCTGCTTCATTCCACCTGAGAAACTCCCCAGAGGCTTGCGCCGATGCTCATAAAGATTGGTTTGTTGCAGCAGGGCCTGCACGACTTCTCGCCGTTCTTTGCCGCCGATGCCCTTGAGCGCAGCGAAATGTGAAAGCAGCACCTCGGCCGAAACTTTCGGGTACAGGCCGAATTCCTGGGGTAAATATCCCAGCACCTTGCGTACTTCATCTTTTTGTTTCAAAACATCAATGCCATCCAGAGACGCCCTGCCACCGTCAGCTTCTTGCAACGTCGCGAGAGTTCTCATCAGGGTCGACTTCCCTGCACCGTTCGGACCCAGCAGTCCGAACATGCCCAACGGGATGTTTAGGGAAACATCTTGCAGCGCTTGCACGCCATTGGGATATCGCTTCGACAGCTTCTCAATTCGCAGCTCCATGGACACCTCTGATCCGCCGCAATGATGATACGTGGCGGGGCGTATTTAAGTTTCACGATGATGGATTTGCGGGATTAGCCCGCATGCGGATATTCTCACCTTTTCTCGCTCTGAGGCAAAATGAAACATTCTGTCCATCTCCGGCGTATTCTGCACATTTCGCTTTGGTTCGCAATCATCCTGGTGTTTTCAGCCGCGTCCCCGCAGGACCACACAACGACGCAACCCATTGTGGAGCAGGGCAGATTCACGCTGCACAAGTTTGAACAGCCGATCGGTGAAGAAAGCTACCGGATCACGCGCGATGGCGATTCACTATCGGTAAAGATGGATTTCAAATTCACCGACCGGGGCACCGCAGTGCCGCTTGCGGCTAAGTTCCGAGGCGCTCAGGACTTCTCTCCTGAGACGTTTGAGATAAAAGGCCACACCTCGCGTCAGAGTGTGATCGACGAAGCGGTTGAGGTCCAACCTGGCAAGGTCAGAGTCCGCGATCATGAGAAATGGACGGAGTCGGCCGCCCCATCGCAATTTTTCACGATTGCGGGCTATGCTCCCGCCACCATGCAAATGTTGCTGGTACGCTACTGGGCGGCCCATGGGTCCCCTGCGGAACTGACAACATTTCCCTCCGGCAAGGTGAAGGTGGAACCGCGCGGCACGGACACAATACACGCCGACGGAAAGGACGAGAAACTTGACCGCTATACGGTCGAAGGCCTGATCTGGGGGCGAGAAACTCTCTGGTTCGACAATCACCAGAATCTGGTGGCCGCGGTCACAGTAGACGCCGAGTTCGATCATTTTGAAGCCATCCGCAGCGACTATGAGACCGCCTTGCCTGTTTTCGTGGGGCGCGCGGGAGCCGACGGCATGGCTGCGCTCGCCGATATTTCCAGGGGGATCTCCGGGAGCCGTGCGGAGACTCTCGCCCTGGTAGGAGCGACTCTCATTGATGGGACTGGCCGCCCGGCCGTCGCCGACGCCACCATCGTGATTAACAAGGGGCGGATTGTTGCGGCTGGACCGCGCGCGCAGATCAAGATTCCCAAAGATGCCACGGTAGTGGATGAGCGCGGCAAGACCATCCTCCCCGGTTTGTGGGACATGCACGCCCACTTCGAACAGGTGGAGTGGGGCCCCATTTATCTCGCTGCCGGTGTCACGACGGTGCGAGATGTGGGCAATGAATTGGAGTTCATCAGCGCGGTGCGCGATGCCGTCGCAGCCGGCCGTGGGCTGGGGCCTCGCTTGTTGATGGCGGGAGTGGTGGATGGTTCCGGCCCACTTGCGCTGGGGGTGCAACGAGTCGACACGCCGGAACAGGCGCGGCAGTGGGTCGAGCGCTATCACAAAGCCGGGTTCCAGCAGATTAAGATTTACAGCTCGGTCAAGCTGGAAGAAGTAAAAGCCGTTGCCGATGAAGCGCACCGCCTCGGCATGACGGTGACCGGCCATGTTCCCGAGGGGCTGAACGCCTATCAGGTTATCCAGGCCGGGCAGGACCAGATTAACCACATCGACTACATCGCCAATATCATGCTCCCACCTCTGCCGGCCGACGCTAGCCGTGCCGAGCGCAGAGGAGCAATTGCAAATATTGACCTGAAGTCGCCGGAGGCTCAGAAGGCGCTCGCGTTTCTGAAGGCGCATGGAACCGTGGTTGACCCGACGGTCGCACTAGCTGAATTTTTTACAGCAACTACGGCGAAACCAGTAGCCAGCTTCGAACCCGGAGTGACCAAGGTCGCGCCGGAACTGGCGGAGCAACTCACAGATGTCGGACCGCCTTCTGAACAATCTGCATTAATGCAGAAGATATTCGAGAAGTACCTGGCCATCATCGGCGCCTTGCATCGGACTGGAGTGCCCATCGTTGCTGGAACTGATCAAGCTATCCCCGGATACAGCCTGCATCGCGAAATTGAACTCTATGCGCAGGCGGGCTTTACGCCGACAGAAGCAATTCAGGCCGCAACTATCGTGCCCGCGCGGGTGATGGGCATAGATAGCGAGGTGGGGACGGTTGAGAAAGGCAAGCGTGCGGACCTCATTGTAGTGAACGGAAACCCGCTCGACGACATTCGCAATACCCGGAACGTCGAATACGTGATCACCAATGGAGTGATGTACAACTGCGCGGAGTTGTGGAAGAGCGTGGGATTCAAGCAGTAGGCATTTGACGACCGTCACTTCTTGTACACACTTCCGCCTTTCATCACGAACTTCACATTCTGCAATGCGCTGATGTCTTTCAGAGGGTCCCCCTGAACTGCAATCACATCGGCAAAGTAGCCCGTCTTTAGAACGCCGATCTGGCCATCCCATCCCAGCAGCTTTGCCCCGTTCAGCAGATCCGCCTGCAGCACCGCGAGCGGCGGCATCCCGTATTTCACCATCAACACCAGTTCGCGGGCCTGGGTACCGTGAGGAAACGGCCCCACATCGGAGCCGACAGCCATGGGCACTCCCGCCGCCAGCTGTCGGGGAAATTCCTGTGCATGCAGAGCAAGCATCTGCCGCTCGCGAGCCGCCGCTTCCGGCGAAGCCGCGTGGTCAGCAAAGTATTCGAAGATGGTGAACGTAGGGACGGCAAAAATCTGCTTCTCTCTCATCAAGCGCATGGTGTCATCGCTGAGTTGATCGGCATGATCAATGGAAACCACGCCCGCCTGCGCCGCGTATAACGTTCCGGGCTCGCCGGTGGCGTGCACGGCCACATGTTTACCGACCCGCGCCGCCTCTTTTACCGCCATTGCCAGCTCGGCTTCTGTGTACTGATACACGGTGGAAAATCTCCCGTCACGAAGCGTGTCTGGCCCGGTCTCGTACACCTTGATGAAATCCGCTCCTTCTTTCAGCTGTTGCCGGATCACCGTCACCAGCTCATCTGCATTGTTGGCGTAGGTGGCATTAGAGAGAACATGCTGCGCCGGATTGAAGTGATTGGCATCCTCATGGCCGCCGAGAATGTCGACCGCGTTGCCGCTGACGCGCAGCCGTGGTCCCGGAATCAGCCCGTCGTCAATGGCATTGCGGACGGCGGTGTCAGCCGAACCCGCGCCCTCGGTGCCCATGTCGCGTTCCGCGGTGAAACCGGCCATGAGGTCATCGCGGGCGGCAAGAGTGGCAATGATTGTGCGCTGCGGAACCGACTCTTCCACGGTCTGCAAGTCTTCGGCTCCGGGATGCAGAAACAGGTGAACGTGGGCGTCGATCAGGCCGGGCAGTAATGTGCTGTCGCCCAGATCCATCATCTCCGCACCGGCCGGCCGCTTGACCGCAGAGCCGGCTTCGACAATCCTTTCGCCTTCGACCAGGACCTCGCCGGGAGAGACCATCTTCCCGCTCTCAATGTCCAGTAAGTGGGCCGCATGCAGAACGATGGGGTGGGCGGCTGATTTCTGGGCAAATGCGGGTCCAAGCGTCAGGACAAGAAACACCACTAAAGCGCCGGGAAAGCAAGGTTTTGTGGCCATGACGCGCGATGGTAACACTTACCCTGGTCGATTTTCACGGAACTTTCTTTTTCCAGTCTCCGTAGCTATGAGTGGCGACGGTTAAAGCCGTCATTCGCACGCCCCGCGTGCTCAGCAAATAAAGGAGATCAATATGGATGGAGAAATGATTGGCTTGGTGGCCGTGATCATGATTTTCGGCATTCCGATCGCCGGAATGTACACCTATTACTCTGTGCGCAAGCTGCGCTCGCAAGAACGCCTGGCGGCGATCGCCCGCGGAGTTGACGTTCCCATGCAACAGGAACTTTCCCCGGCGGCCAATTCTCGGCGGTCTGGAATTCTGCTGGTGGCAGCAGCGCTTGGCTATATGCTGACGTTCGCGCTCATAGGACGCGTTGAGCAGGACGCTTGGATAGCCGGCACATTTGGTGTGATCCCCTTTACCATCGGCCTCGGTTTCTTCCTCGACT
>Ga0210401_10007914_pt1 | contig 10593 bp, 9 predicted proteins | sample IncBWH32MmetaG_FD_150866 | JGI IMG/M metagenome (GOLD analysis project Ga0210401, IMG submission 150866) | Forest soil microbial communities from Barre Woods Harvard Forest LTER site, Petersham, Massachusetts, United States - Inc-BW-H-32-M | ecosystem: Environmental > Terrestrial > Soil >... | reverse complement strand
TAGAAGAACACACTGATCGGCATAAGAAACGAATCGGTCTGATTGGCGAGCATGGCCAAATGACTGGGATATACGAGAGGAATGAGATGGACAATGCTTGCCCCTAGCGGCGAGCTCAGCGCAACAAAAATCAAAGCCAACACTGCGACCAATGCCACCAGGAAATTACTGATCGGTCCAACGATGGAAGTGAGGATGTCATCGAGCACCGGGTTCTTGAAATTTCGCGGATCGACCGGAGTAGGTTTAGCCCAACCAATCACAGGCAGATGTGTCAGCATCGCGATGACGGGCAGTAAGACTGTGCCCACGGGATCAATATGCTTAATAGGATTAAGCGTGACCCGGCCCAGCATCCGCGCAGTCGGATCGCCGCGGCGGCTCGCCATCCAGGCGTGCGCCGATTCATGGATGCTGATCGCGAACAAAAACACGATCAGCTGAAACAACATGTCAACGTGCTGCAGGTTCATCAGGCTTTGAATTTGATACTAACACGCAAGCCCGGATATCCGGCGGCCTGCTAAGGCCGCGTCTTCAGCAGCACAGTCGTACTGTGCGGGGTGATTGCAGGCGGATTTTACCGTATGGATCGGGCAATTCATTTTCCTGCTCGCCCGCGGTCGAAGACCGTGACTTCATGCCCGACGGAAATCAGGCTGGGCACTATGTACGGTCCAAATGAAAGCGGGACTGCCGATGATTGGACACGCATCAAGGTCTCCTGCGCGCAAAAAACGGCATCGCTATAAGTCTCGATCAGGGTAACCCGACCACAGCTATCGCAATGCTTTATAATTCGCGCCTCGTGAACACTCTTGCCCGAAAACTCCGCCTGGTGGATTACTTCGCACTCGGTTGGGGAACGATGGTGGGCGTGGGATGGCTGGTCGTGATGGATGACTGGCTGCTGCGCGGTGGCGTCCTCGGCGGAATACTTGGCTTCGCCATCGGCGGAGCGCTGCTTTTGCCCATCGGTTATGTGTATGGCCAACTGGTTAGCGCGATCCCCGACGCCGCGGGCGAGGTCGCATATGCCGCCAAAGTTTTCCCGCGATCTATAAGCTTTGCCACCGGCTGGATGATGATCCTCGCCTATTTCATCGTGTGTCCGTGGGAAGCAGTCGCGATCGGCAGGATCGCGGGATACATTTTCCCGCCGCTCGATTCGATGGAAGTTTACCGACTCGGCAGCCATCCGGTTTATCTGCCGCACTTGCTGATTGGTCTGTCCCTGACAGGAATGATTACATGGCTGAATTATCGCGGCATCCGTTTGAGCGCGACTTTCCAGAACTGGACGGCGTTTGGAACGCTGACTTTATTCGTGCTGTTTGTCGGCATTGGAGTGAGCAAAGGCTCAGCGCAAAACTTTCCTCCGCTGTTTACGCATAGTCCGTTCGTCTCCGTACTTCTGGTGATGCAAATCGTTCCTTATTTCATGACTGGATTCGAATCGGTGGTCAAGGGAGCGGAAGAGGCCAGTCCTGAATTTCGCTCTCGCAGTTTCTTCAAGGCCATCTGGATGGCAATCGTGGTTGGCATTCTCTTTTACGTAATCGTGATCGCGGCAGTCGGATATGTTGCCCCATGGCAGCAACTCACGCACGAAAAATTCATGACTGCGGTTGCTTTCGAGCACGCGGTAGGATCGAGTTGGATTGTAAGCTTGATACTTGCCGCCGCGCTGCTGTCGCTTTTCAAAGTGTTCAACGGAAATTTTATTGCGGCCAGCCGGTTGCTGTTTGCGATCGGTCGGCGCGGGTTGGTGGACCATCGTCTGGGCCAAGTGCATACGCGCAATCAGACTCCTTCGGTGGCCGTGCTCTGCATCGGGTTGGCGACTGCTGCATGCATGTTTCTCGGCGACGCCGTGCTCGTGCCCATTTCCGAGGTAGGCTCGGTGGCTTCTGCAATCGGATGGCTGGCGGCGTGCGCGGCCTACTACCGGATGGCTCCGGCGCCACGCGAACGTTTCGTCGCCGCGGCGGGCGTGCTTGTGGGCTTTCTGATGATCGTAATGAAAATTACTCCCGGCATTCCCGGTCATTTCAATGGGTACGAATGGCTGGCTTTGGCGATCTGGAGTGTAATTGGGTTTAGCATGAGCCGTCGGCCACGGACTCCAGTATTTGCCTCAAAAACGAATGGAGAATAAGAAAAAATGGATAACCTCGCGATGCGAACTGCGCTGCGCCAAGCCTTTCTGGCGGTGATTATCTTAATTTCTTTGCCTCTGTGCGCCGCGCCTCAATCATTCGACATTGTCATCATTAACGGTCATATCATCGACGGCACCGGTTCGCCCTGGTACTCCGGGGACATTGGAATCCGTGACGGCAAGATTGCAGCCATCGGCAATCTCGCCGCAGCGCCGCGCACCCGAACCATTGGTGCTGGCGGAAAAGTCGTTGCCCCAGGGTTCATCGATATGCTTGGCCAGTCTGAGTTGACGATACTGGTCGATCCACGTCTGCCGTCGAAAATTTATCAGGGCATTACAACGGAAATCACCGGCGAAGGCGGATCGGTGGCGCCGCTGAATGACGCCATCATTCGTGCCGATCACACCGGCTACGAGCACTATCACATCACCCCCGACTGGCGCACTTTCCGCGAATATTTCGCGCGTCTGGAAAAGCAGGGCACCGGGATCAACTTCGCCAGCTACGTCGGCGCGACGCAGGTCCGCCGCATGGTTTTGGGAGACGACGACAAGCAGCCCACGCCAGAACAACTTGATCAAATGAAGGCGTTGGTGCAGCAAGCGATGCGTGATGGTGCCGTCGGTGTTTCAACCGCCTTGCAGTACGCTCCCGCACCCTACGCGAAAACAGAAGAGCTAATTGCGTTGGGCGGAGAAGCCTCGAAGTTCAGCGGCATTTATGCCACGCACATGCGCGACGAAGGCGACCGCGTGATCCCCGCTATCGATGAAGCTATACGCATTGGACGTGAAGCGCATATTCCGGTTGAGATCTGGCACATCAAGGTCGCAGGGAAAGAAAATTGGGGACGCATGCCCGAGGTGGTGGCGAAGATTAATGCTGCACGCGCCGATGGCCTCGACATAAGTGCGAACACCTATGCTTATACGGCGTGGTTCAATACGATGTCTGCATTCATTCCCCCTTGGGCGCACGATGGCGGTGACACCAAACTGGTCGAGCGCTTGAAAGATCCGGCCATGCGACAGCGCATTCGCAAAGATTTGCTGACATCTTCAAACGCCTGGCAGAACGAATGGCAGGAGATTCCCGGGCCAGAATCGGTTCTCATTGGGGTGGTGCAGAATCCGAAACTATTGCCGCTGCAAGGAAAGACGCTGGCTGAAGTCGCGAAAACCTGGAACAAAGATCCGATGGACGCTCTTTTCGATTTGCTGATTGAAGACAACGCATTCACCGAGGTCGCGGTTTTCGGGATGTCCGAGCCGGACGTTACGCTCGCGCTGCAGCAGCCGTGGGTTTCTATCGACAACGATTCGGAGGGTACTTCGCCGGAGGGAATCTTAGGTCAGGAGCATCCCCATCCCCGGGCCTATGGCACTTTTCCGCGGATTCTGCGGAAGTATGTGCGCGAAGAGAAAAAACTAACCCTGGAAGATGCTATCCGCAAATTTTCTGCGCTGCCGGCGCAACGCATGCGCCTGACCGATCGCGGAGTTTTAAAGGCAGGCATGTGGGCCGACTTGGTAGTCTTCGATCCCGCGACCATACGCGATGTGGCTACGTTTGATAATCCAAATCAGCTGTCGCAAGGAATGGAATACGTGCTGGTAAATGGGATCGCTGTGATTGATCAAGGGAAAATGACGGGCGCGAAGCCAGGAAAAGTATTGCGCGGGCGAGGTTACGTGCCTTGAAACCCATTTTTCTCAACTCAGGTCTAATGCCAACCGTATTGCACTTGTGATCCGCGCCATTGTTGAATCCGTTAAGCGGCCAAGTGGCGGATAGCGGATGAGCCCCGTGGACAATGTCGTGACTTGATCGCACTTGGCCCATGAGTTGCGATCCAACCCGCCCTCCCCTCGCGGGACGGCTACCCTAATCGAGAACCGACGATGTTCGACCGATGTGACCGGCACGACGCAAACATCAAGAGCATACCGATTGAGCGCGTCGCTGGAAATTATGAGGGCCGGTCGCTCCTTGTCCAAGCCGACCAAACAGATTTCACCGCGTCGAGGAAACCAGTTTAAAGGAACGGAGTGCGGCCTCACGTTAATCCCTTTCGAACGAGCGAAGCGAAACCTTTTCGAATGCCCGCTCCTCCCGCCTGTCGCCTTGCTTAACGGCCGAATAAAACAGGGCCGCCTCATGCTCCAGTTCGTTGCGCCGTTCCACTTCAAGGGCTAACTTCAGCAATTCATTCACGCGCTCGCTCGTGGATCGATCGCCCTTGGTGCGCTCAACCAGGGTTAAGAGAGATTCTTCCACCGTAAAGGTCTTAGCCTTTCTCATATGAATAATATTACATTATATAACAGATCGATGAGTGCAACAAATAACAAGAGGAGTACGAAAACCAGCAGAATGATAAGCTTACGGTTTAAGAGCGGCTTGGGTTTCTGAAGGCAAGATCGGCGAGACATGCGGCTCGGTTAAGGTGCCGGTGATATTAAAACCCTGCGCGCCTTCGCGAAGCAGTCTGATATTCAAAATACGGCCCAGAGACGCAGTGCCGCTGATTCGATAGATGTTCGATGCGCTGTCGAGCTTACCATCCTCAATTTCAAAGCTGCCATCGTGCATTGCTAACTGCAGGGACAAACGATGAATCGGAAGCGGGCCGCTGCTATCATTGAGTGCCACGTGGCCCAATAGACCCTCCCGAGCCTCAACCTTCCATGCGCTGTTGGCTGAAGAAAACAATTCAGCCGCGTCTAGACCCGACGTTTTTACGCGATACGTAGCCGTAGCCGAACCCGTGATCCAGGCATCGTTCATGCTTTCAGAAAGTTGATCGAGGACAACATTTTCGAATTCACCTTTTCCGCTGTACTGCGGAGGTTTCGCGGTGAAGTTTGCTTCCCACTCGCCAACATGCTTTCCGCCCAGGACATCAGCACGCAGATCGGATACTCGCAGCTTGCCCTTATCCAGTTCCACCTTTGCCGAAACCCGACTTCCCACAAGTTTGCGAACAACCACTCGATTCACCGAGAGCTTGCCCACTGCGTTTATTGTTAGCAGGTAGGGAGTTCCAATTGGGGGTGACGAAAGGAAGTGGTACCACGGCTGTTTGCGGACGTACGGATTGATCACCTGGTTGAGCTCATCAGTTGAAATTTCGTCAGCGCGTAGATCGAAGCGCACAGGACAGGATTCGGGCACAACGCACTGTCTCGGAAGAGTGAGCGATCCGCGCCAGGAAGTATCTGCGATCGAAGCCGTCAGCTTTTGCACGCTGATCTGTTCTGGCGTCAAAATGAGGTTCGCGGATGCAATTTCTAACGGCGCATTCAAGCCGCGCAACGTCGCGTGAATGGAATGTAGTTGCGCCTTGCCGACGGCTCTTGGCGCGGTGAATCCCGCCCAACTGCCCGCAATCTGCAGATCGACATTGGCCTGGCCTTCGGCGTTTGGCTGCTGCGTCGGAATTCCCACTGTGCGCGCGACCTGCAACAAACGTTGCAACTGCGCATCACCCTGGATGGCGAAACCGTAGCCGGAATGCGCAATCCAGCCTTTCACAATGGCAGGACCTCCTCGGCCCAGGGCTAAATTGAACGGACCGATTTCCAGGCGCGTCTCTGCGATGACCCGTGCGGCTGCTGATTTGGGATGTGTGCCCGCGGACACTACGAGAGGAACATCGCCCAGCAACAATTCCGCTTTGTTTAACTTCGATCCGAGTTCGACGCCGGAAGCTTCGCCGCGGCCCTCCCAGACTAAGTCGCTCGATCGCGCATTGATGCTGCGCTCAAGCTTCAAATCTCCATTCAGCCGGCCCGCGGCGATTAAATCATCCGCCACCCCTTGTTTCGCGTGCCGTAGGAATGCAACCAGAGATTGAACTGGCAAATCATGCGCGGTCAACGCGAGATTGTAATCGCGAGATGAGAATGGTCCGGAGATGCTGCCGGCGAGAGTCACCGACCCGTCACTCACAGGCGCCGTGCAGGCAACCTCAGATAAAATGTGATTCTGCGAACTATAACGGCCACTGCACTGGCCGCCCAGCCGTAAATTGCCGCTTCCAAAAATGTCATAGCGGCGGAAGTCCTGCAGTGAGGCCGCGGCCACAATCGCCAGGTTCGCGGGCGTACCGGACAGCGTGGTAGAAACGGTTAGACCGCCGCGCCAGCCTTTGTCACGGCCATATGCGAGCTTCGTCAACTGGCCGAGTTGCCCACGATTCCATTGCAATGTGAATTGTACGGGGGTATCGCTCAGTGATGCGGCTCTTTGCCAAGAACCATCGACGGAGAGGGTTCCGGTATCGCTAAGATTGAAATCGGTTCGCACCGGCTGCGCTTTCAGCCGCATCCCCCAGGCATTTTCCGAGTCCTGCCATAAAGCGAAATCTGCATCGGTCAATGCGTATGGTTTTTTCTCCGGACCGAACTTGAAGTTGATGCGGCCTCGGTCCGCCTCAATGTAAGGAAAGCCCGGACGCGTTTCGGTTTTCGCCTTGCTGGTTGGGGCAATTGGAACTTTGGCTGCCCTCTCGATGAGATTTTCCAAATTCCAATGTCCCGCTGAGTTCCGTACCAGATTGAGGCTGGGTTCCGTGAGGCTCAGCCGCGCGATCTCGATGCGTCCGCGCAGCAACGATGTTATCCGCAGCGAAGCCGTCACGTCAGAGGAGCGAAGCAGCGGTTCAGCTCCAAAGGCCGGATCTTCATGCACCACGAAGTTTTGCAGATCGAATCCAGGTTGCGGAAGCAGACGCAACTTTACTGCTGCCACATCGACTGGCCGGCCCAACGCCAGACTGATGGAAGTAACAATGCGCGTTCGCAGGCGATTGGCGCCCGGCCTGATAAGGAAAAGCGCAAGAAGCACCACAACTAACACAACGACCACGCGCTTCGATCGCGGAAAACTCACTGAACTATCCTGAAAGTACGCCGCCAGCGGGTTTCGTCGAAAAAGTGAACCACCACATGGACCAGAAACCCGATTCGCTGGCTGACTGCCCGCTCCAGATATTGCCCGGGTGGTGTCTCAAATGACCAGTAAATAAACATTGGCCGTCCAATCACATTTTCTTGCGGGATAAAACCCCAATAACGGCTGTCCAGACTCACATCGCGGTTGTCTCCCATGCCGAAATAACTATTGGGAGGAATCACTACGTCACCACCCTCAATGTGTTGCGGCAAAGAAAGCTCCCACTCCGGAGTTACATTGCTGAACTCTGTTGGCGGAACCGAGGGGAAATTATCGCGATAAGGATTGTAGCTGGCCTCGCCTCCCTGATGAATCACGTAGGGTTCATCCAGCTTCTGTCCGTTGCGGTAGACGACACCATCGCGTAGATGAATGCGGTCGCCGGGAATGCCGATGATTCGCTTCACCACGTAGAGTCCAGGTTCCGCGGGAGAAAGAAATACCACGATGTCGCCGTGCCGAATCTGCCGGTAAGGAAGAATCGGACCAAGCCATTTCGTTCGCGGCGCGAACTGTTCGCGATTCACAAATACGTGGTCGCCGATCAGCAGCGTGTTTTCCATCGAGCTGGAGGGAATCTCAAACGCCTGCACGATGAACGTAATGATGAAAAGTCCTGTTACCAATACTGCGGCGAGAGACGCGAGAAACTCAACCGTAGTTTCACGCGGTTTTTCCGGCTGCGTATTTTCTTTCTTAGCCACTATTTTTTGTCCCGTCAGCGGGCGATATCGCCCTTAGTTAACTACTCGAAATGTCCGGTTCCAGCGAGTGAGCTGAAACAAATGGCTGACCGCGTAGGCGAAGTGATAAAGTTTATCACCCGGCGTGGAATTAACCGGCATATCGTCCTCCGCGCTACGCACCGACCAATAAATCAGCAAGGGCCGCCCGATAATGTTTTCCCGCGGCACGAAGCCCCAATAACGGCTGTCCAGGCTCTCGTCACGATTATCGCCGAGCACAAAGTAATGCCCTTCGGGGATAATCAACTCGCCATCTTCGACTAGTTTCTTCATCTGCAACCACCAGCCGCCCTCCAACCCTGGAACCGGGATATCCGTCCGTGGAAACTCATCGCGAAAAATGTCATGCATCGGTGAGCTGTAACGCACATAGGGTTCCCTCAGCAATGAGCCGTCGATGTAGACCTGCCGATTGATCAGGCGAATGCGATCGCCCGGCACCCCGACCACGCGCTTAACGAAGTGCTCGCTGGGATGAACCGGGTAATGGAACACGACGATATCGCCGCGATGCACGGTGCGGTATGGCAGGATGCGATCCAAGAACCTGCTGCCCCCGTAACACAATTTGTCCACCAAAAGGTAATCGCCAATCAGTAGAGTGTTCTCCATGGATTCCGAAGGAATCTGAAAAGCCTGAATGATGAAGGTAATTACAAAAACTGCGATCACTACCGTGGTCAACAGCGATTGCAGTGAGACTAACCAATCAGGATGTGGCGTTTTACCCATCACCGCTCCGGCACGGAGAATCCTTTGCCGGGCATCTTAGTAGACAAAGCTTCCGAAAGCGAAGTGAGATGTTCCAGCACCTGTTGTGCGGCGCCCTGTTCGGCGTTCTTTTTGGTAGAGCCCTCGGCTCGGCCAATAAACTCGGTCTCGCCGTGATTGCCTGGGGATTGCAGCCGAACCTCAACCGTAAAAGTCTTGCTGTGTTCCGGCCCTAGCTCTTTTACTAACACATAAGATGCCTGCGGCCGGCCGGTCGCCTGTAACTTCTCCTGCAAAGCCGACTTGTAATCGGTGAGCGGCAAACTGCTGCCGTTTCGGGCCATGTTTTCTAACTCCGGAACGACTACATGCTGTAACACCGTGCGCCGCACCATCTCCAGGCCACTGTCCACGTACATGGCGCCGAGCACAGCTTCCAGTCCGTCCACCAGCAGCGCAGTTTTATTGCGGCCTCCGCTTTTTTCTTCGCCGCGACCCAGCCGCAAATAATGTCCCAATTCCAAACGGCGTGCTACTTGAATCAAGTGCCTTTCACTGACAAGATGCGCTCGGAGTTTCGACAGCTCTCCTTCACGAAAATGGGGGAAACGGTGAAACAGTTCTTCGGTCGTGACCAGCCCAAGCACTGCATCCCCGAGGAGTTCAAGTTGCTCATTGTCTTCGACCCTGGCTGGCGTGGGCGTCTGTAGGGATTCGAGTTCGCGCGCCTGTGAGCTATGAGTCAGAGCCTGCTCCAATAACCTCGGCCGTGAGAATTGGTATCCCAGAGCCTGCTCCAATTCCGACATATCGCGTGGCTTCATGGCTTCACTGAAATTTTGAGGCTAATGTGTACTTCGACGCCAAGTCGCACCAATACCTCCGGTCTCGCAGCAATATCTCTCTCGGCGCGCATTCCTCTGGCTAGTGAGGAGGTTGCGTTGCGTTGGGAGTCCCAGGAGTTGGTGGCTTGGACGCCGGGGTCGGACTGCCGGCACTGGGAATTACACTTCCCGTCAACTGCATTAAGCGGTCCCGTTCGTGGCGCGCTGTAGTGCCTGCCGCAGTTCCATCTTGAGTCAAATCGACCGCCTTATTAGCCTCATTCAAAGCATCCGAATATTTTCCCTGTTTATCGAGCGCCAGTGCCAACCGCAATACCACTACGGGGTCCGGCTGCGAAGGATAAGCGTCGATCGACTTGCGAAAATATCCTTCTGCGTCAGTATATTTTTCCTGATCGTATTGGATCGTTCCCAGAACCGAGTAAGCCGTGGATCGCAAAAGTCCCTTGTATGCATCGAGCTGAGCTTGCGGCACGTTGGCCGGCGCTGGCACATCCGTATCGACGGTTTCCAAAGCGTGCTGCGCATATTTCGAAGCTTGATCGAAGCGCTGAGCCTTATCCAGATCAGTAGGTCGCGTTTTTTCGGCAAGCACTTCTGCGGAAGCAATCAGGGCCTCTGGATCGTCGGGATCGAGTTTTAGCAGCTTCTGCGCCATCTCTGCCATCTTGTCGCCGTTATTGGCATTCTGATATCCGCGCATCGCCGCCTTGTACAGCAGCACGCGCAATTCGCTATCAGGGAACTTGGTCGCGAAATCGTCAGCCGCTTTCTCCATGGCCGCCGGATCCTTCTGACTTGCCATCGCGGTGTTATAGGCGTCGAACTCCGGCTGCGTCTTGGCTTGTGGAGGTCGTTTACCTGGCGGCGCGGTCGTGGCGGAACCCTGTTGTGTCGAACCTTGCTGCGCCCCGCCCTGCGCTCCAGCAGGCTGCGTCTGTTGGCTCGGAGCTTGCCCCACTGCAAAAGCCGCAACCGCTAGCATTCCCAACATAATGGCTAATCGCTTCATGCTTTCTCCTTGAATATTCTTCTGTCTCCTGTAATTTTACTGCTGCGGATGGCTGGGCGGCTCATAAGGCTGTGCGATGCCATGCTCAGCTGCGGCTTTGGCCTCAGGCAACGATCCGCCCGCGCTCAACGCCGCCCGATACTGGTCGAGAGCCGCCT
>Ga0210401_10007913_pt1 | contig 10593 bp, 13 predicted proteins | sample IncBWH32MmetaG_FD_150866 | JGI IMG/M metagenome (GOLD analysis project Ga0210401, IMG submission 150866) | Forest soil microbial communities from Barre Woods Harvard Forest LTER site, Petersham, Massachusetts, United States - Inc-BW-H-32-M | ecosystem: Environmental > Terrestrial > Soil >... | reverse complement strand
CCGCCGGATCAGAAAACGTGACCAGCACGCTCGCGGTCAGCGGGTTGACCTCGACGCGGTCGACGCTGTCCCAGCCGGCGAGCCGTTGTTCGACCGTGCGGAAGAACGCGTCGTCGTGCCGTTTCTCGGGGATCCTAAGGCGCAGCCTGCCGGTCGTCAGATGGCAGACGCGCCCCTCCGGCAGATCGGGCATCTAGGTCGCAGCGCCCTCCCGTGCCGAGCTGCGCAGCCTGACCACCTCCTGTGCCGGGCTAGGCGGCGTCTCCGGCGTCGAGGGTTTCAACTCCGCATCGCGCTCGGCGCGCGCTTCGGCCATCAGGTCGCTGGCATGCTCGCCGAATTCGGCGGCGAGTTCGCGGCCGCGCTCGACCGCGGCGATGCCGAGCTTGAACGCCTGGCGGATCACCGGGCGGGCATTGCGCGCCAGGACCGGGTACACCAAGGGCGCGACCAGACCGCCGGCGACGCCGGCAACCAGCGCGGTGACGAGCCGACCGAAGCGGTGCGAGGAGGGCCGCTGCGCCTGCGTCTCTTCCTGCGGCATCGCTTAGTGACTTTCGGACTTGCCGCGCCCCGGAAGCGGCGCCGCTTCCGCCCGCGCATGACCATTGCCCTCGTGTTCCAGCTCCGCACGCGCTTCGGCGAAGAGATCGCTCGCCACCTCGCCGATCTCCGCCATGGTCTCCCGATAGAACACCATGCCGCCCTTGATCGCCGCCTTGGCTGCGGGCCGCAGCACCCGTCCAACCGCCGGGAGAACCGTGGGCGCCAGAAGAAGCGCGCCGACCCCAATGGCGACGCCGGTTACCGCACTGCCTTTGAACAGATCTTCGACCAACGCCATTTCCGACTCTCCTTGGTCAACCCCGACCGCAACACGACACTTACGTGACGATAAACGCTCGGTTGGTGGGACGATCCGGGAGGCCGGCTATTTTTCCCAGGGGGACGAACGGGGGGCGGCGCGTGCCCGAGGCGCGGTGCCGAAGGCTGGGTAAACCGTTGGTCAGCCAAGCTGCGGCGCCGAGATGGCGAGCGTTCCGTCGGCCGACGACCGCCACGGCTGTGCGGGTCTCCGGCATCGCCAGCGTGCGCATGAAGTTGCCGAGGTTGTACGCGAGCGCATGGAGCTGGTGGCGGACGGCGTTGGCGGCGAACGTCCGGTATGACAGCCGGGTCCATTTGATCGCGCCCATTCCTTCCTTGATCCGCTTCAGCAGCCGGCGCGCCCGCTCGATAGCGGCACGCCGGTTGTTAGCGGCAGATCGGCCTACTTCGGTGCAAGGCGGAGACCATCACCGCATCCCGCGGCAGCGCCGCTGTTCAGCCGCCTCGACCCCCGCCCATGCGGCATTCGCGACACGGCCTCGAGCAGGGCGATCGGCACGGGGGCCACCGCCACGAACCCCCGGCTTCCGCAGAAGGCCGCCGCTCGTTCGTGCGCGCGCCCACGACCGACCGCAAAGATCATGTCCGGCAAAGCGCAAAACCGTGATGTGCCGCAGCCGGCGAGCGAGCTGGCGCGCTTGCGCTGTTGTCAAAGGCTGGTCCCAAGAAAACACGATGCGGCCATGATCGGAACCGATCGGGAGCCGGTCGCCAGATGGCAGTAGCAGCAGCATTGGCCGCTGTCTCGACTGTAAGCCGCGAAAAATTAACCCAAACGGTTATAACTTCAGCAAGATTTATACCGCATCAGTCGGCGGGTTCAGCAGCCCCAGGAGGACTGTTTCATGTTGAATCTACTGTCCACGCTCTTCAAAAACCAGGACGGCGCCACGGCGATTGAGTACGGCTTGATTGCCGCTCTGATCGCGGTCGCCGCCGTTGTCGCTCTCGGCGCGGCCGGCAGCAGTCTGACCAGCGTCTTCACCACGGTCGCCGGCGACCTATAAGGCTTGGCGCGACCGAATAGTTCTTGATCCGGCCAAAAGAGAGAGCCCCGCCCGTCGCCGAGCGGGGCTCCCTCCTGCGTCCGTCCTAATCGAAGAGCATTCGCCGCACCCCATTGACGAATGAGGTCGCCGGCGCAAGGCATATAATGGCGGCATGACCGGAGATGACCTTGCAGCATGCCAGCGACGCCGCGGGATCCGTACCCAGAAGGAGGCGGCGCACGCCATTCGGCTATCGTGTTATCTTGCGTTTTGCGACTTTATGAGGCGCTGTCTGCGCCCCGAAATGGCCAGAATCTCGGTCATTCTGAATTGACGCCTTGGGCGAACATGCACCGCTCAACCGCATCTTCGCGGCCGACGAAAAGGAAGTCAGCCAGAGGTGATCAATCCGGGATCGGCACGCTAAACGACAGCGGCCCGACGATCCACAGTATGCCTGATGGTGCTGTCCATGCTCCACGCGTGGATCGTGGAGCGGATGCCCGGAGTGATCATCGGTCCCGCGGCACGCAACGCGCTGCCGCCATTGCCGCTCGAAGCCGACGACGGCACCGAGAAGGAGCGCCGCGACGAGGCAAATGGCTATTTCGTGCAGGTCCCACGGTGAGTGTCCCCCGCCGCTCAGAATTCCGCATGAACACGGACGCCGAAGACGGAGACCGGCCCGCGATCGCGATTGTAGGCTGGGTTGCTGACGTACTGATAATCGATTGACGCCTTGGCCGACCCGAAGACAGCGATGCTGTAGTAGGTCTCGGCGATCAATTCGGCGCCTGAACGCAACAGCTTGCCGTCGCCGACGAGGATGCCGAGGCCGCCGGCGGCAAAGAAGCGCCTGGCGGCGTTCGAGGCGCTGTTGCGGGCCAGCGCAAGGCCAAAGGTGTCGTCAGGCCGGTCCCACAGCCTCCCACTGACGGAGGCGCCAAGGGACACGGTCTGATTGATATCGGTGAAGTCGAAAGCCTCATATCGGCCCTGCGCCCAGCCGGCACGAGCGAAGGCCCCGACGTCTTCGGTGATCTGCTGTTCGAGATTGAGGCTGATGCCCCCGCGGTTATGGCTTTTGCGTACGCCTGCGATGTTCGCCGGCGACCCGGTGTCAAGCGCGATCTCGGTTGCCTGGTTGTAGGCCCCCATCCGGCCATGCGAGAGGAAGCCGAGCAGTTTGAGCTTGCCGGCTTGGCCGAACAGCTCGTGCCGTTCCTCGACTTCCTCGTCCAGCTGGTATTGATCGAAGACGCGGGTATCGAGAGCCTTGCTGTTGGGGGTTGTCGACAGGTTGAACAACCCGCTGCGGATCGTCCACCAATCCTGATACCACTCGGCGGCCGCGCCATAGGTGTAGCCCCAGGCGTCGGCGGCATAGTCGAAGCTGCCCGCTTCGATGACCGACCAATTGAGGAAGTCGGTGCGCGGGTCATGCGCGTAGCGATTGGTATCGAAGATGTCCGGCACCGCGAACTTGCCGATCGTCAAGACGATGCGGTCGGCGGTCTGGCTGCCCGCCAATTGGTTCGCACCGGCGTCGAGAGGTTGGCTATTGTCGCCGAGATTTAGCGTCTGGCGGAAGAAGACGCGGGGGATCCGCGGGTAGACGTCGGCGTGCCCGACCTTGTACGCCTCGCCGCTGGTGAAGCCGGCAACGCCCAGGGTCGTGCTGAGGCCAAACCCCTGGTCGAGTTCGGGATTGACCCAGATTTCCGCGCCGCGCCAAGGGCGGACGCCAGCGTAAAGTGTCAGGTCGTAGGTTTCCCGCGCCTGGTTTTTCGGGGTTAGGCTGTTGGTGCCGCTGAACAGCGCAGAAAACGCCGGATGGTATTGGGCGACGAAGGTCGTCTGCCCATGAACGGCCCAATCCTCGGCTGCGAGAGCCTGCGGGTCGCCCGCGGGCTGCTGCGGGTTGGCATAGGCCAGTTGCAGGCCGCTATCCTGTGCCGGGGCGGCCTGCGGGCACAGGAACACCAGCGCGATCGGCACCAGCCGAGCCGTCGGCGGGAACATGGTCTGCTCCCACTCATCAGCCAGCGGGCAGGGCGAGTTCGACGATGCGCCAGAGAACGAGCCCGGCGGCGAGGACGAGGTAGCCGCGCAGGACGCCAAGCCAGATCCTGGTGAGCGGCGTCAACTGCGCCGGCGGCAATCGATCGAGCGGCGGCATCCGCCAGACCATTCGCCCGAAGGCGTCGGTCCAAACCCGCCGATCCTCGCGCCGGACGACTAACAGCACCGTGACGATCGCTAGGGCGAACAGCGCCCCACCGCAAAGGACCGTGGCGATCGTTGTCTCGCCGATGTCGGGGTAGAGGACCGAGGCGGTCAGGATGAGCGACAGCATCACCAACACGGCAATGACCAGGCCGGTGAAGACATTGAGCGGCCGTCCATTGACCCAAGGGCCGAGTACGGCTTCGTCGTTGCACAGCAGCAGCAAGAAACCGGTTGCGCTCGGCAGCAGCACACCGGCGAGCGCCTGCACCGCGTTCGTCAGCAGCCCGAGCGGTGTGCCCGGCGTCAGTACGAGAGCGGCCGCCAACACGACCAGCCCGCCATATACGGCGTAGAATGCCCTCGCCTCTTTGGGCTTGCGATGCAGCGAATGACGCAGCGACAGGACATCGCCAATCGCATAGGCCGTCGATAGCGAGACAGCCATCGCGCCAATCACGCTGGCGTCGATCAAGGCGACGGCAAAGAACACGCCCGCGGCGCGGCCGACATAGTCGCCGAGGCCGGCGGCAATCGCCCCGGCGTCCTGGAAATTGCCGAATTCGGGACGGCCCGCGAAAGTCGCCGCCGCAACTGTCATCATCGCCACCGCGCCGATGATGACGAGCAGGATGCCAATCCACAGATCGACGCGCCCATAACGCATAAAGCGGGGCGTGATGCACTTGTCGATGACGTAGCTCTGCTGGAAGAACAGTTGCCACGGCGCCACGGTGGTGCCGACAATCGCAATGATCAGCAGGATCACGTCGCTCAGTTTGCCGTGCGAGGGAAGCTGTGGCACGACGAGGCCACGCGCGATCTCGCCGATCGGTGGGTGAACCCAGACAAACACCGGGATCAGCAGCAGGCCGCCGAACACCAGGAGCAGCGAGAACCGCTCGAAGCGTCGAAAATCGCCGGTGCCGGCCGCAGCAATGATGATCGCGGCCGCGGCGATGACCCCGACTTCCCGCGGCAGCCCCAGATAGTCGAGCGCCAAGCTGATGCCGATGAACTCGGTCACGATCGTCAGCGCGTTCAACAGAAACAGGTCCACGACGCTGAACGCGCCCCAGAACCGGCCGAAACGCTCCAGGATAAGGCGGGCGTGGCCGATCCCGGTCACGGTGCCGAGGCGCAAGACCATCTCCTGATTGACGTAGAGCACCGGCACCAGCAGGACCAGCGTCCACAGCAAGGCGGTCCCATAATCCTGCCCGGCCTGGGTGTAGGTGCCGAATGCCCCGGCGTCGTTGTCGCCGACCATGACGATAAGACCCGGACCCAGGATGGCGAGCAGCGTCCTGAGGCGCGCCCACCAGTCATTGCGTGGTGCGATGTCGCAGTGCCGAATGGTGCCGAGCGCGCCGCGAATGTCGCCGATATAGGCTTCATCGAGGGTGGCGTGGGGGTGCGGCGTCTTGAAGAGTTCAGTTGCGGACATAGTCTCTACTCCCGGGGCGCTAATGGAAATGCGGTGGTCAGCGCTGCGGAATGAGGACTATGGCGGGCTCCCAGGTGCAGGCGAGCCGACCATCGGCCTGCCGATGCCAGCGGCACACGAGCCGCCTACCCCTGGGCGGGCGGTCGAGCGCGAACAGGCGCACGAGATCGATTGCGACGGTGGTCGTCTGAACATCGCCGGGCTCAGCAGCCGGGCGGATATCGAGAATTCCGGGAGCGCACTCGCTCCCGACAATCGGGATGGTCATGGGTCACCCTTTCCCCGCGCCCGGCGACAATCGGACGGCGCGGCTAAGGGATGAGACCCTTTAGGCGGTGGCCGTCACGGCCGACGAAGCACGGATTGATCCGTTGCGTCTAGGTCGACTGTGGCTGTCCATAATCGCGTTACCTTGTGCTGCGGACCCCCGCACCATGTGGGCACGGCCGGAGTTCCGGCGCGGTAGGTAGGCCGCCTCTCTGCGTAAGTCAACCCAGCGGAGCGGATGAAGTCAGGGGTGTTCGCTTAAGCGTTATCGACGGTTGGGGGCGAGTCGAGGGCAAGGCGGTGGTCTGCCGGCGGAGGCGGGTGTGGAACCGCGCGGCGCGCCGCGGCCGTGCCGCAGTTCGGTCATATTCGCGAGGCGATCAAGATTACCAGCACGACCACCACCACAAGTACGCTGATGAGCGTGGCGTATTCGTCCATCTGAGACCTTGCATCGCGATGCAGTCGGGCCGGAAGCCCAGGAGAGTTTCCGACCCGACCGGCCGCCTCAGGGCTCGGGTCAGCCGGGTGGGCTGGCTTGCCCGAGGTGGCCAGATCGTTATCTCCCCATCCCATCCCTATGGTCAATCAGCCTATCCTTTAGTTTCGGCTTCAGCGATAATTCGTCGCCCGCTGATGAGAGGAAGGGCTCTCGATGCGCAGCGTTGAAATCACTCGGAGTGGCGCGCTCTCTGTCGCCGATCACCTCGCCGACATGCAGCGCTGGCTTAATCATGCCGGCAATCCTGCAACCGATCTGCATGCCGCACGCATCTTGGGAGGTCGCGTCACGTTTACGGCTACATTCCGGCAAGCGGCCGATGCGGATCGCTTTCTCCGAGCCTTCGGTGATTGAATGCTTGACCTACCGCCACACGCTATCGGGTGGATCGATGCCGGAGTAGTCGATCTCTTTATGCTGTTCCTTTTGTTAGCCGTAACATACTGGCTGCGGCAATAGCTGCCCCCATGGAGAGGCGTCAAGAGCGAGTTGAGCGATATCACGAGGAAGCCTCAAGCTTCGTGCCGGGGCCGAGGCTTTTTTCGACGCCACGATGCGTCAGCGGCTCCCAGACATCGCCGATCAATACGAGATCCTGGCCGCGATGCTGCCGCCGGAACGAGGCGCTGCCACACCCAGGTAGACCTACTGACCGGGCTGGTCCGGGTAGCTGGCGAGTAAATAGCCGAGCAAGCCCCGCAGACATCGCCGTGCACGGGTTGGCCGCTGGCGGCAATGGCGTGGAACGGGAACTCCCGGTCGGCATCGCCCGCAGGTGTTGGTATACCGGCCCTCCATCCGAATGTGGGCCTAGCCAAGTCCGGCGATGAAGCCGCAAAGGCGCTCGGGGTTCTGCACATGGTTCGTCCACAGTGGCATCGCTATGGTGAATGGAATTCTATGCGGCTCGGGTCGAAACCCTGGCCCCCAACAATTTCGTCGGGCGGCGCGGTCGGTGCCACGTAAGGGGAACACGATGGCGGCAAGTTCCCGGCTGATCATCACCGAGGGGGAGCGCCGTTCCCGGTTGCGGGTTAAGCTGGCTGTGCCTGTTGGCGGCTTCGGCGAACCGCTCAAACTAGATGCAGGCCTGGTTGAACGAGAATTGCGGCGCCAACGGCTGGGCGACGACGCCGACCGGTCTGCGCGGCGTCAGCGCGACGGGCTCGGGAAACTGATCCTCCGGGGAGACGGAGAGGGTGCACCGGTCGACGCCCGAGATGACGGCTCCAGCACCGTCGGCAAAGCGTTGCTTTGTCGTTTGGATCGACCCATCGTGTTGATTCCGGCGATGTCGCCCGGTCATTCCGAGGTCATCGTCGCGCCAACCTCGCCGATGCCGTATGCTTGCCACAACGCAGGCACGGCAATGCGATGACCAAATACCGGATGGTCGTACTCAAATCGGGGCTGCTATGGCAGTCGCATAATATCTTTGCCGCAGACGATGCGACTGCAAAGGACTTGGCTCGGCAACGCTTCGACGAACTCGCCACAGCGCTTTTCAGACAAAGGGTCGCTAGGTCCCGCGGCGCGAGTCGCGATTGAACTAACCCGCTTGCGCGGGAGGTAGGGCGGGTCGTCGTGGGGGAGGTCTCCCGTCTGACAGGATTGTGGTTGTCGAAGCCCAATCCACAGACAGGAGCCCCCGATGGCCGAGATGAGCCCTCTGCGCCGCCGCATGATCGAGGACATGACGGTCCGCAATCTGTCGCCGGCAACGCAACGGTCCTACGTGCATGCGGTGGCAAAGTTCAGCCGGCATTTCGGCTGCTCGCCGGACCGGCTGGATCTTGAGAAGGTGCGCGCCTTTCAGGTCCATCTCGTCGCGAACGGCATATCGTGGCCGGCACTGAACCAGACGGTCTGCGCGCTGCGGTTCTTCTATGGCGTCACGCTCGGGCATCGCGAGATCCCGGAGCGCATTCCCTACGCTCGGGAGCCGGGCAAGCTGCCGGTCGTGCTGAGCGCGGACGAGGTCGTCCGCTTTCTCGAAGCGGTTCCGAGCCTGAAGACCCGCGCTGCGCTGACGACGGCCTACGCCGCGGGGCTGCGCGCCTCCGAAACGGTAGGGCTCAAGGTGGGCGATGTCGACAGCGGCCGGATGGTGATCCGCGTCGAGCACGGCAAAGGCGGCAAGGACCGCTACGTCATGCTGTCGGCGCAACTGCTCGGCATCCTGCGCATCTACTGGCGTTTCGCCAGGCCGCAGCACTGGCTCTTTCCCGGTCGCGATGCAACCAAGCCGATCGACGTCCAAGTGCTGCACGCCGCCTGCCGATCGGCCTGCGCCGCGGCCGGCCTGGCCAAGCACGCGACGGTGCACACGCTGCGGCACAGCTTCGCCACTCATCTCCTGGAGGCTGGCACCGACATCCGCATCATTCAGGTCCTGTTGGGCCATGCCAACTTGTCGAGCACGGCGCGCTATACGCGGGTCTCGAACGGGCTGATCCGACGGACCGAAAGTCCGCTCGACCGGCTGGCGCTGGAGGTCGTCCCGCCCGCCTGATCCGGCGGCATCATGTCGGCCGGCCTGGAGGTGGCGGATGTCTTCCGCCGCCACGGCGAGGCGTATCGCCGCGCACATGACGGTCACCTGAGCCGCGTCGAGCGGCGGGTGATGAGCGCGATCGAGTTGTGCCGAACGGCGGCGCTGGGCGGCCATACCGAGGCCTGCGCCGAGTGCGGCCTCGTCCGCTGCGCGTACAACTCCTGCCGTAACCGGCATTGCCCGAAGTGCCAGGGGCAGGCACGCACCGAGTGGCTTGCCGCACGTCAGGCCGAGCTGTTGCCGGTGCCGTACTTCCATGTCGTGTTCACCCTGCCGGCGGCAGCGGCCGAGATCGCGTTCCAGAACAAGACGACGGTCTACGCCATCCTGTTCCGGACGGCGGCCGAGACACTGCGCACGATCGCCGCCGATCCGAAGCACCTGGGTGCCGAGATCGGCCTCGTTGCGGTGCTTCACACCTGGGGTCAGAACCTGCACTACCATCCGCACCTTCATTGCGTCGTGCCCGGCGGCGGTCCCGCGCTCGACGACACGCGCTGGATCGCCTGTCGCCCGGGGTTCTTCCTGCCGGTGCGCGTCCTCTCGCGGCTCTTCCGCCGCCTGTTTCTCGAGGAACTAGGTGCCGCCTTTGCGGCTGGCGAACTCGGCTTCTTCGGCGAGCTTGCCGCGCTCGCGCGACCCGTCGCCTTTGCCCGACGCCTCCGCGACCTGCGAGGGGTCGAGTGGGTAGTCTATGCCAAGCCCCCCTTCGGCGGGCCGGCTCAGGTGCTGGCTTATCTCGGCCGCTACACCCATCGCGTCGCCATTGCCAACTCCCGCCTGGTCAGCCTGACCAATGCCGCGGTCGCCTTCCGCTGGAAGGATTATCGCCATCACGGCAAGGCGAAGGTCATCACGCTTGCGGCCAACGAGTTCATCCGGCGCTTCCTGCTGCACGCCCTGCCGGACGGCTTCCATCGCGTCCGTCACTACGGCTTCCTTGCCAACCGCCAGCGCGCCGCCAAGCTCGCGCTCTGTCGCCGGCTACTCGACGCGCCATCGCCGGAACCGTCCGGCGAACAGGTCCGGGATGCCGTCGCGCCGTGCCCGAGCTGCGGTGGCGCCATGGTCGTGCTCGGTGTCATGGCGCGCCCGGCGCCCTGTCGCACATCCTTCTGGGATGACACCTCGTGATCCGCCTGCCATCCGGCAGCACCGCTCTTCCGCCACCGGACGCCGATTGCGCCCGCGGAGATCATTCCGCCCGCCGGCAAACCCCCGATCCGCCAGCCCGCCGGATTGGCCGCAATCACCGGCAGCACCACCTCCCCAGCGTGGATCTGTCGCCCGCAATCACCCCCGCGGCTCGCCATCAGGCGGACGAAATCATCACCCGCCTCCGCCGGTGGCAGCTCTCGGACCAGTCGCCACCGACACAATCCCCATAGCCGAGCCCGCCATCCCGCGGGTTCGCTCAATCCGGCTTCAATGAGGTCGCGCCTGTGCGATCCGCACCCTTCGTGTCGCGCGACCTCACAGAAGCCTCCAGATTCCCGGAACGGCGCGAATCTGATTCAAGAGTGGCGAACGAGGGAGGTTCGCCATGCCGATCCCATTGCGGGCTGATTTTGATGCGTCGCGCTTGCGCGCCATTGCAAGGGGTGCAAAGGATGCGGCGCAGACGCGCGGTCTTCTGGCCCTGGCCGCCGTCTATGACGGGGCGAGGCGGACCGAGGCGGCGGCGATCGGCGGGGGACACTGCAAATCGTTCGCGATTGGA
>Ga0210401_10007911_pt1 | contig 10595 bp, 12 predicted proteins | sample IncBWH32MmetaG_FD_150866 | JGI IMG/M metagenome (GOLD analysis project Ga0210401, IMG submission 150866) | Forest soil microbial communities from Barre Woods Harvard Forest LTER site, Petersham, Massachusetts, United States - Inc-BW-H-32-M | ecosystem: Environmental > Terrestrial > Soil >... | reverse complement strand
CAAGGAAGGACTGATTCCCCGATTTCTGATGAACAGGCAGGATTAGCTTCGTAAACCCGAACCATCGTACTCCTAATAAAGAAGTTGTCCAGTATTTCTTGAGTTGCGGAAAGTCTGGAGAGGCTGCCTCTGGGACGATTCTTAGCGGATGCTTCTGACTGTGAATCCTTTGAGCCCGATCCTGGTTTCGGCCTTCTTCGGGACGATGCGAACGCTGCTCAGCTCGGCGATCAGGTCGCCCGCCCAACCGTATATATTGTGTTCCTGCACCACGCTGCGCATTCGCCGCATGCGCGCTTGCCGTTCCTCTGCTGGCAATTCCAAGGCGGTCCGAATTGCCTCAGCCATCTGCTCTATGTCATACGGATTGACGATCAGCGCGTCATTCAGTTCACGAGCCGCCCCGGTAAAGCGGCTCAGGATGAGCACTCCTTGTTCGTCGTCGCGAGCGGCCAGAAACTCCTTGGCTACCAGATTCATTCCATCATGCAGGGAAGTGACCATACAAACGTCGGCTGCGCGGTAATATTTTTGCACTTCCTCATGGGTGAAATGCCGCTTTAGAAATACAATCGGCTTCCACGATCCACGCTGGAAGCGCCAGTTAATGCGATCAGCTTCCGCCTCCACTTCTCCCAGCAGATCGTGATAACGCTTGATGTGAGTACGACTCGGTGCTCCGATTTGAACGAAGGTAAACCGGTTTTGATAAATGGGATGCTTCTCGAGTAATCGCTCAATACCCAGAAATCGCTCTAAGATTCCTTTGGTGTAATCCACGCGATCGACGCCCACGCCAAGGAATGATGCATTCACGCCCAAATCGCGTAACAAGTTCACCCGTTCTGTATACGGATCTTCACCAGATCGTGGGCTGGAGGCAATCTGCTGAAAATCGACGCTGATCGGAAACGGCTTTACTACGGTGCGGTGATCCTCGCGATCAACGGCAAAATGTTCCCAGTCGATTCGCGATTCCACCGTGCGATCGACTGTCTGGAGGAAATTGTTGCAATGCGATTGGATGTGAAAGCCAATTAAATCCGCGCCCAGCATTCCTTCAATCAGTTCCCGCTGCCAAGGGCAAATGCCAAACGCTTCCGCATTCGGCCACGGTATGTGCCAGAAAATTGCGATGCGAGCATCAGGGCGCCTTTTTTTAACCAATCGTGGTAGAAGTGCGAAATGGTAATCCTGAACCAGCAACAGCGGTTGTTCCTGGTCGGCCATCTCTTCGAGCACGGCATCGGCGAACTTCTGGTTGACGGCGCGATACGACTCCCAATCCGACGTACGAAAAATCGGACGAGTGTGGGCGATGTGGCAAAGTGGCCAGAGGCCCTCATTAGAAAATCCGAAGTAATAACCTTCCTCTTCGTCCTTGGCGAGCCAGACTCGTCGCAAAGTGTATTTAGGATCATCGGGCGGAACCCGCAATTGATCGTTGGCATCGACTGTTTCCTGATCTGCGTCGCCACTTCCATGAGCAACCCATTTCCCATCACATGCACAGAGAACCGGTTCAAGGGCGGTGACTAGCCCGCTGGGAGGAACCACAACTTCCAGCGACTCGCCTTTTCGGGTGTGAGAATAAGGTTCGCGATTGGAAACAATGATGAGGCTACTGGTGCCGATTTTGCTGCGAACGTGCACGCCAAGGCGTTCTGCCGTCCAGATGGATTCTGCAGTATCGCGCAGTTGGGCTTCCGCTTCCGCCGCCGAACGCGCAGCCATAAGGCTCACAGCGAAGGTTTGCATTTCGCGCGCCAGAGGGCGCAACAGACCGAGATCCGGAGGCCCCGACGGCATCTTGCCGCGTCCCGTTCTCAGCGACTTCATCCATTGCGCCGCTTTCGCAATCGGACCCACAATGCTCCACCGGACGATCAGCACCGTGATGAAGGCAATCAGGAAAACTTGTACCAGCACGCGCGCGAAGGCATTCCTCCACATACGCACGCTCTGAGTATTGATATAGCTGGCGTCGTGCACGATCACGAGTCCTCCCACGGCTTCGTCGTGCTGCCGAAGCGGGTAGGCGTAGACGTGGACCGATGCTGATCCCAGCCGGGCAAACTGTCCTGAACCTTGATTTGTCGTGATCGCCCGCGTCACCAGCCACGGTCGATCACCCAACCGATTTGGCAAGCCTGGAGTGGTTGCTAACAGAACACCCTGTTTGTCGTAGATCGCCATCCCTTCCAGCCGTTCGCGGTTGCCAAAACGATCTACAATTCGCTGAAGTTCACGACGGGATTGTTTTTCGAGGTGAGGTTCAATCCAGCCGGCAAGGCTTTCACCCAAAACCTCCGCACGTCGTTCGAGATCTTTGCGAAGCGCCAATTTCTCCAGCCGCACTTCGTTATAGGAAAACGCCAGCGAGACCAGCGTGATCCCTACGATCAGCGAGAGAATGAGTCGAACACTTAGCCAGCGCACGGCAGTTTGTTACCTCGATCTAGCAGCCGGATGTCGTGATGTGCACTTCTTAACAGAAAGGCGATCAGTAGTAATCGCCGCCCCAAAGCACAGATACTGAGATGTTTTCCGCAAACGGAACGGCGCACAACATCTGGGTAGGGCATTGCCCGACTGCTTATTATAGGTCCCCGAATATGAAGGAAAGTATCGGGCGCACACTGTAGGCTCGGCCGCCCCCAAAAGAGTTTAGAGGCACAGAGTAACGTGCCTCTCAGCCCCGCCACCGCCGACGCTAGACTGCGCGTCGCCCGCTCAGGAGGTTAATGACCAGAACCACCAGTGCCAGCACCAACAGGATGTGGATGAATCCGCCCAGCGTATAGGAACTCACCAATCCCAGTAACCACAAGACCAGCAATACCACGAATATGGTCCAAAGCATGTCGGTCTCCTTTGGTGTTCAGTTTTTGAGTGCAGGCTCAAATCACTGGGCCCCACCGCGTTCACGACTATATTTGCTGTCCAGTCTGGCTGCCATCAGGTAAAGGTGGTAGCCGGGCGTGGGAGTCGTGGTAGCTCCGACATCATCCTTCCATAACCCTCTTTCGCACAGGGCTCTACTGGCATTCCAGGATTCAACTACTCCTCGAACCTGATTGGCACACTTTGTGACAGCAACTATGGTTCAGGAAGAATCGGATAAATTGACGAAGGAGAATTTCGGATGAAATTCAATCGCAGTATTCAAGCTTTGCTACTGGCTGGCTCACTATTGGGCGGAACTTACCTTATCGCTCAGGATCAGAACACAACCGGTACGTCTGCTCCTGCTGACAACACCAAAATGAATCAGCGCGACCGGGACGCCAGCCAGCCCACCGCTGATCAACAAAAAGACAACCGCTCCGATCGCGATATCACCCAGCAGGTTCGGCGCGCCATCGAAAAGGACAAATCACTTTCAACCTACGCCCACAACGTGAAGATTATTACCCAGAACGGACAAGTAACGTTAAAGGGGCCGGTGCGATCCGAGGACGAGAAGCGTGCCATTGAAGCCAAAGCCGCAGAGGTCGCAGGTGACAACAAAGTGACCAGCGAACTGGACGTCAAATCGAAACAATGACAATAAGGAATCAAATCAGTGGTTTGGCACAGTGCAGTCTTCCCCGCGTACAGATAGGGAATCTACCTTATCGATACGAAGGTTTCGGGAGCGTAGTTTAGGCAGTGTCAGTGAACGATCGCATGATGAGGCCCAGATGTTCGGGCTTGAACTTGGTAAATTATACTAGGAGGAGTAAATGAATTCAGACCAACTGAAAGGCAAATGGAAGCAGATGAAAGGTTCGGTAAAAGAGCGCTGGGGCAAATTGACCGACGACGATCTCGATGTCATCGACGGAAAGCATGACCAGCTGGTTGGAAAGATTCAGGAACGGTACGGCATCGCAAAAGACGCAGCGCAGAAGCAAGTTGACGAGTGGAATGCTGCGGATCGAGCGGATGCACAGTACCAGGCCGATATGGAACAACGCCGAAAAGCGAGCTAATGCGGATGGTGACAAGGGGAGCTGCTAAAGCTCCCCGTTTTTTGGCTTGGGGCTAACCAGATTCTAAAGACTGTGGCCGCTATATAATGGTGGCGCAATTTCCAGCGAGGGGTGGAGCGGCCCAGGTTTTTGTCGTTTCCCTGGCTTAGGCTCGTCGAAGCGGAACGACTGTCAGGCGAGTCACGGCCTCCCCCCGCTGGTCTCTTACAGTTTCTCCCGTAGCCATCTAAAGCATTTAGCTGATCGAAGCGATAGATCGGTTCGCCTATCGTGTCTTCGTAGTGGAGGCATAAAAATTGAGGCGGCCTTTTCAGCCGCTGTTGGCCTTTGTTGCGCGAGCGAATTGTGTGTTCGATCGGAGCTAAGGTATGGGGAGTTTCCGGATTCTGGTAGCCGACGACCACGAACTCGTGCGCCGTGGGATCCGCGTCCTGCTGGAGAATCATCCTGGCTGGGAGGTTAGCGCGGAAGCCAAAGATGGCCGCGAAGCCGTAGAAAGAGCCAATGAGCTCAAGCCTGATCTCGTCCTCATGGACATTGGTATGCCGAATCTCAACGGCATCGATGCGGCCCGGCAGATCCTCGCCAATTCTCCTGCGACTCACATCCTGATTTTAACCATGCACTATTCTCAGCAGGTGGTGCAGGAAGTGCTGGCTGTGGGAGCCCGTGGTTTCCTACTAAAATCGGATGCTGGCCGCGACCTTATTACAGCGGTCGAAGCCGTTCAACACAATCGCACTTTTTTTACCAGCCAAGCCACGGAAGTTGTTGTCGATGGTTATCTGAACCCGGAACGTAAAGAGGAACAGCCGCTTCGCAATCGCCTCACCCCGCGCGAGCGCCAGGTAGTACAGCTTCTAGCCGAGGGGAAAACCAGCAAAGAGGTCGCCGTAGCTTTAAACCTGAGCGTAAAAACAGCGGAAACTCACCGCACGAATATCATGCGAAAGCTTGATCTTCATTCGGTCGCCGATCTCACGCTCTACGCATTGCGTAACGGCATCGCTCAAGTGTTTTGACGAAATGATGGTTCGCCTTTGGCACGAAAATGCGCCAATATCAATCTGGTGCCGAGTTGCCCGACATGTAACCTCAGGTTTACACCCTTCCCAAATCAGCAAGTTTGTTGATAAATAAGGTCTCTAGTGTATGGTTAGCACCGCCATCGGGAGAATAGTCTCCACAAAGCGGGGCAAAACGGAGCCCACGCCGAGAGGAGATTTGAGAGTGATTCGCATTCTCGTAGCTGACGATAGTCCGGCCATAAGAAAGTGCCTTCGGGGACTACTCGAAAATCATGGCGACTGGCGAGTTTGCGACGAGGCAACCAATGGCAAGGAAGCCGTGGAACATTTCAAGAGAACCAAGCCCGATTTGATAGTCATCGATTTGCAGATGCCCGAAATGAATGGGCTGGACGCTGCTCGCCAGATCGTTCACCAATCCCCTGACACGCCGATTCTCATGGTGACCATCCATATGTCCAAGCAATTGAGTGAAGAAGCTCGCAAAGTGGGCATTCGCGGCACCTGCGCCAAGGGGAACATCCACTGTGTGGTGGACGCGGTAGGAGCATTGCTCCGTCACGAAACCTACTTCCAAAACTAAGCTCAATCGGCTGCGTGGGTGGCGCGAACGTTTTCCGTCAGCGGAAGACTAACTGAGACCAAGCTGCCAGGTGACTTCGCTTGAATTTCCAGACGGCCGCCAAGTTCCCGCACGCGTTCACGCATCCCCGCTAAGCCCACGCCAAAACTGACTCCCTTGGTCTGAAAGCTGTCCAGCAATCGCGGCGGGATCCCTTTTCCGAAGTCCCTTACCTCCAGGACGACTCTGTCAGGATACGCATTGAGAGACACTTCAGCGCGGGGACTGCCGGAGTGACGGTGAATGTTCGTCAGGCTCTCCTGCAATACGCGAAACAGACCAAGTTCAATGGCCTTGGGAAGCCGGCCCAACTTTTCGGGTAAGTCAATCTTCACCTCGATTCCGCTACGTTGCGCAAACCCTTCCAGATACCACTTTGCCGCCGATGAGAATCCGGCCTCATCCAGAAGCGGAGGATGGAGCAAGTGGGAGATAGTTCTGGTTTCAGCGATCGACTGATCCAGCAGCTCCATGGCTTCCGCCAACGGTCCATCTGCCGGCCGCGAGTTGGAAAACATATCCAGATTCATTTTCACACCCGCCAAATATTGTCCCAGGCTGTCGTGAAGCTCGCGCGAGAATCTCCGTCGTTCCTCATCCTGCAACTGCAGCAGCCGCCCCGTCAGACCGCGTAAAGATTTCTCGCTGTCACGAAGGTTTTCTTCGGCCTGCCCACGGGCATCGAGCTCCCTGGCAAGCAGCCGGTAGTGCACGGAGAACATCACTAGCGCGAGGATAAACGCGATCATCAAGACAACGATCGCGACCGTGAACCGATGTTTGGAAACTCTCGCCCGCGTAATCAGTAATCTCTGTTCCGTATCGCGCATTTCCTGAAGAGTGGAAGTGGCTTCTGAAACCAGCGGCAACGCGCGAGCGGATACTTTGCTCTCCCCTTGCTGATCCTGAGGATCGGCTTTCTTGAGCTCAACAGAATCACGAAATAAAGTGATCCTGCGTGCTGTTATTTCTTCCAGGCGCGCGCACAGTTGTTGTTGCTCTGGATTATCTTTCGTGAGTTCTCGCAGATGTTGGAGCGCCACGCGAATCTTCGGAATCGCAGCTTCAAAGTCAGCCAGCGCATTGGGGCTTCCCGTGATCACATAACCGGCGCGGTCGCGTTCCGCATCCAGGGCTGCTGAATCCACATTTCCCAGCGCAGCCTGAACTTCATAAGTATGAACCAGCCACTTTTCGCTGTTGGTCAGGCGCGCGATAGAAAGATAGGTAGCGATGCCGCTGAGACAAAGCAGCATAACGGCCGTTATGAATGCCACCTGCGCCTTGTTACGTGCTGGCGTCGATAGCTGTGCCATCAATTCGCGCCCACGGTTACCATGGCATTAAATTCTGCCTGTGGCACCATCGAGTCAGGGGTTGACCTTTCTGAGGTCGGCAATAAGCTTCTCTAATTTCGGAGAATCTCTTTCAATGGTGGCATACAAGCGAAGTTCGCGCCACTGTTGATCGAATTTTTCTGCCATCCGCTGTCTTCTAACCCGTGAGGAGGCGATAAAAGTGCGACAACTCCTGGTTTTCCAATAACTGGTTTGGTAATAAATTGCTTGGTTCACGACGCCTCCTGTGGTTGCGGTTTGTCGGGCTTCTGCGCGTGCGACGCCCGGCACTCAGCCTGAGCCAGCACTCGCAGTCCACGAAGCGCATCATTTAGCGCCCACAGCTCTTCTTCGGACTTCTTATTATGACTCTCTAATTCTTCGATTCGCTGACGGATAGCTTTTTCCGCAGCGACAATTCTTGCTGGCAGCTCTTCGGGATTAAGCTCCAGCATGGCTTCCGTGTGTTTCTCTCGCCACAAAAGATTCGTCACTTGCAGTGCCTCATTTCCTTACAAGCTGAAACATACTCGTTCCACAAAAAAAGGGTGGAAATACTTCATCCGCAGTGATTGACGAAGCCAGACAAAATCAAGGCGAGAATTAAAGAACACAGAATCACAGACGAATGCTACAGAATCTTGACCCGGCCGCCTAACGCTCACGTTAACAGTATCAGAGGAGAATAATCAAAAAATACTTGACAAGGCGTTAAACGAATAGTATTAATTTCATTAACGTACCTTGAAGGTACAACTAAGGAAAATATTCGTATGACTAAAGATAGCCAAAAGAATCCTAAGCCTGCGTTGAATTACGACCGCGTAATGTTGGCGAGCGTCCGGCGGAACCGTCGGGGAAAGCATCACGAGCTGATACAGGGCATTTTCCAGGATTTGGAGACGCTCCCGGTTGGCTCGGCCATTAAGCTCCCTCTTTCCGGGTTAGATGGCATTACTCTGGCAAATCTCAGATCGGCCGTGCATCGCGCCTCCGTGGCCCGCAATTTGAAAGTGGAAACTTTATCTGATGAGGAGAATTTTTATATCTGGAAGGGCGAAAAATAGAAGAATAGATGTCTGGCGGTCCCCGAACTCACTCTGAATGCAATCCGTCCGGGACCTACAGCGTTCCCTGTATTTCGTAACGTATACATCGACCTTAGAATGGTTTGGTTCGAGGAGTTTTCCCCTCATTCCAGCTAGGGTTGGTGACAGAAAGGGAAGTAGTTCGGCCAACATGAGTGCCACCAATCTCTTACCCATAGACGGTGCATCACCTGCGCCAAGGGCGCAGTGGGCCGACCATCAGCACACTGCTCACGTCGTGCAATTCTATGGAGAGGATCGCTTCCTTCTCGACGAATTGAGTCGCTTCATCGGTAACGCGCTGGGAGCTGGCAAGTCTGCGGTGGTCATCGCTACAGAGCGGCATCGTGAAGGCCTAAATCAGCGACTGCAAGATTGGGGATTAGATACAGCCCGAGCCGTCGCCCAAGGCCGGTACCTTCCGTTAGACGCCGCTGATACGTTGACCAGGATAATGCGTGACGGATCCCCGGACCCAGCCCGCTTTGCCGCAGTGGTAGGAAGCGCCATCGCGCAGGTCAGAGCTGCAACTCAAGGCGACCCCGGCCCGGTAGCGGCATTCGGCGAAATGGTTGCCCTGCTATGGGCCGACGGAAAGTTTGACGCCGCCATACAGCTGGAGCAACTCTGGAACGAATTTGCCAAAGACCATCCTATTTCTCTGCACTGTGCCTATCCGATGTCCGGTTTCTATCGCCATGAGCACGGCGATTCGCTTCTCCAGATTTGCGCGCAACATTCCGCTGTAATTCCCGGCGAAAGCTATTCGGAATTGGTCAGCCAGGATGAGCGGCTGCGCACCATCGCGCACCTGCAGCAAAAAGCGCAGGCATTGGAAACCGAGGTAGCAGAGCGCCGTCGCGCCGAAGAGAAACTTCGACGCCACCAGGCCGAGCTGGAATCTTTGGTCGAGAAGCGCACTTCCGCTTTGCGCCAGCTTTCCTCAAGATTGCTCAGCTTGCAGGATTCCGAACGCCGCCGCATCGCGCGAGAACTGCACGATAGTCTGGGACAATATCTGGTCGCGTTGAAACTGAATGTGGATATCCTGCGGCGCTCGCCTGCGCGCGAAGAGTTGTGGGCGCAATCCTCCGAGCTGATGGAACGCTGCGTCGCCGAGGTTCGCACCCTTTCATATCTATTGCATCCGCCAACCATGGACGCGGTGGGCATCGCTTCAGCCGCTCGCTGGTATGTCGAGGGCTTCGGCCTGCGCAGTGGACTCAAGATAAATCTCGACCTACCTGCGGATCCAGTTCATTTGGGTGAAGCAACTGAACTTGGTCTATTCAGGGTGCTGCAGGAAGCTCTGACCAATGTACATCGTCATTCTGGCGCGTCCGAGGCGGGCGTGCTCATTCAGAAGTCTGCGGGTCAGGTAATTTTGGAAGTGCGGGATAATGGCCGCGGTATAGAACCCGAGTTGCTTACTCGTTTTTGTGAGTTCGGGGCAGGCGCGGGAGTCGGGCTTATCAGTATGCAGGAGCGAGCCCGTGAACTGGGAGGGAAGCTGCACATCGAATCGAGCGCAGCGGGTACGCTGGTGCGAATCAGTGTCCCCATCCCTACAGATTGCGTTGCTACTCCTCTCGCAAGTCGTAGCAATAGTTAAGGCGCGTTAAGAAAGACTAGGGCTTAGAATGATGTCGCCGAGCAGTAAGACTTTCGATATAGTTCGCTATAGGCCTCCCCGGAGCTTGAAATAATTATGACAGTTCGTATTCTGGTTGTGGACGATCATCCTGTTGTGCGGCACGGGTTGAGGACTTTACTCGGAGCGCATCCCGAGTGGGAAATAGTCGATGAAGCGGCGGACGGATTCGAAGCTGTGGATAAGGCCGATCGGTTAAAGCCAGATGTTGTGGTGCTGGACATCACCATGCCGAAGATGAGCGGCCTTGAAGCTTGTCGGCTGATTCGCAAGTCCACACCGCAGGCGGAAATTCTAATGGTCACGCAGCACGATTCTCCGCACATGATGCGCGAAGCCATGGAAGCTGGAGCTCGCGGTTATGTGGTGAAATCAAATGCATCGCGGGATCTGCTGGCCGCGGTAGAAGCTGTAAGTCAACATATGCCGTTCACAGCTTTAAACCACAGTTCCGCAGAGTCTGCTTAAACGAAGTTGGTTGCAGCTTGGTTAGCTTGATTTGCACGATGGGGCCGGGCGTCCTCGCCCGGCTGGATGGAAGGGTAAGCTACGGGACTATGATCGAGAAGTACCAGCGTATGGAGGTGGGGTTATGAAGCTACGAATCCTGATTGCAGACGATCATGAAGTTGTACGGCGAGGTTTGTGTGCGCTTCTGCAAGCCCGCGAGGGTTGGGAAATCTGCGCCGAGGCGAAAGATGGCCGCGAGGCCGTCGAGAAGGCCGCGCAATTGAAACCGGACGTGGTCATCCTGGATGTCGGCATGCCGAACCTCAATGGTTTGGCGGCGACGCGCCAATTAACTCAACACGATCCGCATTGCAAAGTCATCGTGCTTACCATCACGGATTCAGATCAGGTAATACGAGAGGCTCTGGATGCGGGCGCCCGCGGC
>Ga0210401_10007909_pt1 | contig 10596 bp, 8 predicted proteins | sample IncBWH32MmetaG_FD_150866 | JGI IMG/M metagenome (GOLD analysis project Ga0210401, IMG submission 150866) | Forest soil microbial communities from Barre Woods Harvard Forest LTER site, Petersham, Massachusetts, United States - Inc-BW-H-32-M | ecosystem: Environmental > Terrestrial > Soil >... | reverse complement strand
AAGCTCAATGAATTTCACTTTGTCGCCGCGTCGATCGATCGTCGCCTTGATATCGTCATCCGAGTGGTTGTCGACCACAATCAGTTCAACATTCGGATAGTCTTGCGTCAGTACAGAATCTACGGATTCCTCAATCGTCTCCCGTCTCTTGTAGTACAAGATCACGATGCTAACCAAAGGCAGATCCGATTTAGGCATTGGATTCATCACTCGATGCCGGTTCCGCAAGCTCCTGCCTCTTCTCTCCGATTCTCATCCATTCACCAAACCAACGCGACGCAGGAATTTAACCATGGACCGAACTGGGTAGTAGACGACATCGTTGCCCAAGATGTACTTCGTGAACCAACGATACTTGCTGAATTTAAACATGAGCGTGTTCAGCCGATCCTTCGGAGGAGGTTCGAATTGGGTCGCATACCTCCGCCAGTCGCCGTCCACTTCGATATCTTTGGCTTCTATGTGCCCGAGCCCTTGCTTGGCCGCAAACACAGCGTGTTTCGAAAGACGTGGCTCAAGCCCCACTAAGCGCATGCAGGTAGCGTCCAGTGCGACTCCGTCCTGGCTTGCTAAAATCACGTCTAGTTGACGAGCCTTCCCAGCCACCGGGCCGCGACCTTCCATACAAACTGTGGCGTCGACGACCGAAAACTGCGGGTGCAAGAGGCGGTGCAGCGAGGAGAGCATCTCGTGGATGGCACCATGGTGCTGAATCCTATCGAGTGCCATCGGTACACAACCCCATTGGTTTTTCAAGACACCCGTGAAATACGTGAGCGCATGGGTCTTGAGTACCGGTATCGAGATGAACGCATCACACTCCAGAAGCATCCGCGGAAGGGCAATTTCTCCGATGGGATCACATTTGCATTCGACCATCGGCGTCTTCGAAAGGTTCACGAGGGAAATACCGTACTTTTTCTCGAGTGCGTTATAGCCGGTGGCATCATAGACGTGTTCTGTCGTCTGACGGATGTGGTCTGCTTCGACCACGGAGATCCGATTCGTTTGTTCGAGCAAAACTTCGCATACCGCCTCCGTCACCGCCAGCTTCGTGTTGCTCGACTCGATTTGTTCCGCTATAGCCGTACACAGGTTCGGCTTGAGCACCACCGTGCCGTTGCGAGGTACCCAGCGCCGCCATTCGCAGAATTCCATGCACTCACGCACGGTTGCAGCGACACCGTTATCTCGCGTTCCCCGAAGTATGACCCGACTCTTTCCTAGTTGATTCATCTGAAATTTCCCGTTTACAATTTTTCCCCTGACTAAGATCGCGCCAACTTAAGCGCGGGTATTCATCAAGAACTCGGAATAATTCCACGACACATCGTCAGCAAGGGCGCGCCAGAGAACTTTCTGGGGTGAACTTGGTCGTGGGGCTCGTTCTGGCAAGAGCGCCTGAACAGCGTGCCAATCCACGTCGAGGTGTGGCAGTTCACCTTCCTGCTTCAGCAAGGACGGCAGTCGGAACACTACCTCCGTTGCGGCCCTGTAAACCAAGTAACGCGGAGTCGCATCGAGGCTCAGCCGCATCCATCGAGGCCAACGTCGCCAGCTCTTCAGCCATCCGCGCCGTTTTACGACGGATAGCCATCCACGAAGCCGCTGTTGCACCGTCTGCTGTTTTGCCAGTTGGCGACACAGAAACTCAATGGTCACCTCACCGCGCGCACTCGTGAGCTGAATCATTTCCCACCGCCAGAGGCGACACAGATAGCTGATCGCTTCATGCCAAAGCCCCACGCGGCGATCGCAATCCCCCTCTTCGCCGGAGAGCTTCCACGAAGTGCACTCCGCAACGCGTGCCGCAAATTCTTTCAAAGGAAATGGAGCTTCGCCATGCGCCTGTTCCGCAAGAGCTAACAAACGCTCAGAACGCTTTCGATAACTTGGAGCATATTCTTCTGCAAACAGCAAATACGATGTGGCCATATCGAGAAACAATTTGACTGTGGCGTAGTGCAACTCCGGCGTTAACTCGGCGCTCGTGTAATTGAGATGTCCGACGTAGGCTAATTGCTCGATCATTCGATTGCAGAGCATACGCCAAGCATCTTCACGCATGATATCGCTGGCCGAAAAATTGCGCACAATGGACAGAATATCTGGTTCGCCCCACAGAACCTGGCCGCAATTCCGCAGCTCATATGTCGTGATATCGCGTGGGAGATTCTCCAGAAATCGAGGGGTGACAGCCGAAAGTCCCACTTTGCCGCACACCCCGTCTTTCGCCAGATGTTCTTCGATCGCGTGTTCCAAGGACGCGGTTTCGGAGTCGGCAGGCAAAGAAGCATCCTTTCGAAATATAAGGGCGCAATCTGCGTCCCCGAGAAGCTTCACGTCTTTGCCATCGCGGACAAATGTAGCCTCGTCCCGAGCCATGCTCCCCGCAAGCACCACGGCGCGGAGCCGATCACGGTAGGTGCGCACGCAGTGATGCACAATGTGCTCGCACATAGCCTGCTTTGCCGTGATGGCGAGATCGGGCCAGCCAGGTGATGCCAGCGGTTTCCTCGACGCATCCTCAGGCGACATACCAGTCAGGATTGGATTCTCAAGCGTCAATTCACTCCTCTTACGTTGCCTGGCGCCTCGAAGGGGCCTACCTGTTCAGTCGCGCTTCGATCACGGCCGACAGTTGAATTCTTCGGTTCCCTTGAACCGTGCTGCCGTTAACGGCTGTTGATGTCGCGACCACGCGTCCAGATAACATTGCTCCGTCTCGCTTACGAATTTTCGCAGGCTGAAGGCCTCAAGCACATGGCGGCGTCCCGCTTGAGCCAGCGAATGACGCAATTCGGAATCTCGCAAGAGAATGCAAAGTGCTTCGGCCATCTTCTTCGAGTCGCCCGGCGGCACAGTCAAACCTGTCTTGCCATCCACGACGACGTCGGGCGTCCCATCAACGGCCGTCGCCACCATCGCCCGGCCCGCTGCGAGTGATTCAATCGCGACAAGCGGAAGTCCTTCGTAGTAAGACGGAAGCACGGTCAGGTCGGCGAGTGCCAGCCAGTCCGGCGCATTCGTCTGGTGGCCCACGAAACGCACCGCGTCACGAATGCCTAGCGAATCCGTTTGCTTTTCCAGATCTAGCCTCAAGACACCGTCCCCGATGCAAACCAGGCGCGCATTCGGAAACTCGCGCAGGACCATCGGCATGGCCTCCAACAAAACGTGGTGACCCTTCTGTGGCTCGAGCCGCGCCAGTGCAACAAGTACAGGATCGCTGTCGCCGAATCCAAGCGAGCGGCGTAGGCCTTCAGGTGCCGGCCGTCCTGGATCGAATTTCTGGAGATTACAACCGTTATGAATGACTCGGATCTTTTTTGTCGGGATGTTCTTTTGTTCGGTCAAGTGGCGTCCGGTCGCATACGAGACGGCGATGTATTGCTCCACAAATTTGCTGGCGACCCGGTCCACAAAATATTTAGACTTCAGCCAGCCTTGTCCTTCGCGCCATACTTCCCGGCCATGCGAAGTTTCGATAATGACCGGGACGCGACAAAGCCAACCAATGGGGGAGGCAAAGAGGCTGGCGCGAAACATATGGGAATGAAGAATATCGATTTTCTGTCTGTACAGTGCCTGGGCCAAGCAGAAAGCACCGCGCAGATCCCACACATGGTCGAGCATCAATGGCGTGACCCGGATATCCTTCGGAATCTCGTTCGCGTATTTCTCTAGCAGCGCAGCGGGACAGGCCAGGTGAAGACGGAAACGCCGACGATCCAACCGGCTTAGCAATTCGAGAATGTGCTCCTCTGCGCCCCCGCGCACAGTGGCATTCGCAAACATCAAAACCGAAATGGGCTTAGTACTCATACGGCCTTGTGTTGAGCCATTTCCCACATCCACCGGTGAACGTCCTGCACCGATTCGATGTCGAACTCAGGCGTTCGATTGCTCAAGAATACCCCATCAGAGTACGCATCGTCGGGGTGGTAACCATGCATTCCGATAGGCCTCCAACTCGAGCCGTTGAAATCGCTGCGGGAGAACAACCATCCAGGATGCAAGAGGAAAACGACCTCGCCGAATCTTCGATCGGGGAAAAAAACTCCGAATTGTTTCAGCTCGGCATCCGAAAGCACGCGACCACACGGAACTTGATCCAGGATGCCGAGCACCTCTTTGCGAGCTTGGTCGCTGAAAAACCAGAAACGCGCCATGGTCGAATCGAAAACCGAAAGATAATCCTCTGGTATTCGGAGCTTTAGGCCTTCGAAATGCTTGAGCAGGTCGTACGTTTGACTTACAGGAGTCATCCCATGATCCGAAGTGATCGTCAAAGTGGCGTCGGAGCTTACCTCCCGCGCGGAATCAAAAACTTTCCGGAGACCGCGGTCATACCAACGCAACCGTTCTTCGACCTTTTCGGGCTCGCTGCAATTCATATGGAGGAACATGTCCATTTCGCTCAAATAGAGAAAATAGAATGACGCAGCTTGACTCCGAATGTCCTTCTCTGCTTGGCGGAGGATTTCGACATCGCTCGAGTGGTAATAGGTGTAAACACGCGAGGACACGCCGCTTTCATGAAGTTGATCAAAGATGGAAGGAGCTCCCGCAATGCCGCCGCGGTCGTATATGTTGCGCCGCTCGACCCAGTTGAAGTAGGGCATTAGGCGGGGAGATAGACAATCAAACAACGGCCCCAGCCCGAGCAAACGCTTTCCTGTCTCTTTCAAAAGCTTCCGCATGATCCTGTGTTCGAGCAGCCAATTGGGGAGAAATAGGAAATGCCGGAACCAGCGAAAAGGCGAGCCTTGCGGATCAAAGTAAAAAAGATTCCAGTGACCGTTCACCGCAGGAGGTACGCCGGTCAGCATCGCCGGAATAGCCCCCGAGCTGAAGCCCAATACCGTACGCAATGGCTGACGATAGGTCAGCACGTCCACGAGAAAATTTCGCCCTTCCACATACTTCCAGCCGAGGGCATCAATCAATACAAATACAGATACGTGCTTCTGTTGGCCCGTTCGCTGTTGCGGCAGCACGGATTGCGCACTCATATCTGCGCCACCTGCTTCAGAAAATCGACTGCCTCGCGAGCTGTCTTCTCCGTTGTTCGCTCAGTCAGCGGCAGATTTACAACCTCGTTTGCCGCTCGTTCGCCCTCCGGGCAAAAACCAGGGCGATACCCGAAGGCTTCGGCATTAGCCTCCCGAGGGTGCAGCGGATGATTGAACCAATCGCCTATTTCGATCCGCCTACGTCGCGCCTGTCGAAGGACTTCGTCCTTATTCTTCACGCGGACTGGATAACGCAAGAGCACGGGATCGGCATTTTCTGAAACATGCAGCGTGGGAAGTCCGCAAGAGTGAAGGGCTTCGTCATAGGCTAACTTGAGCTTTCGTCGGCGGGCGAGCAAAGCTTGATCGGCTAGCCGTCTGCTGAGCAGCCATTCCTGAAGGCAGGACATTTTCTTCGCGTATTGTTCAGGCATCCGCCCCTCAAATTCTCCGTCCTCATTAGTGCCGACGAAAATTCCAAAATCGGAAAGCTTACGGAAAGCCTCCGCTGCACTCCAATACCACCGCGGAGACGAAAAAATCTCTCGGGCAGTCAGCTGCCCCGCCAGGAGAGAGAGTTCACGAAACGAAGGGGCGCTGCACTCCTGGTTATGAAAACGGGCCAGCCGTTCGGCTAAGCTGCGGTCGGAAGTCACTAGCCAGCCGCCCAAACCGGTGGAAACCGGCTTTGACCACTGCGAACTAAAGAACGCGGCGTCGCCCGTGTGACCGACTTCCTGCCAGGAGCCGTCATCTTGGCGGTAGCGCGTTCCTAGGGCGTGAGCGCAATCCTCGATCAAGGCCATTCCCTGCTCTCGCGCCCAGGCGGCAATTCGGGTTATGTCACCGGGAATGCCGTAGGTATGCTGCAGGATCAGCGCTTTGACACGCCCATGCGCATGCGCTTCGAGAGCGTCCGAATAGGTCCCGAGGGAAGGGCCATACGACTCCGGATCGATATCGGCGTAAACGGAAGAAGCTCCGGCAAATTTGACGGCAGCTGGAACCGCGGCGCAAGTGTAGCCCGGCACAATAACGGTATCGCCCGATCCAATACCGAGAGCTTTGAGGGTTCCATACAGTGCAATACGCCCTTTCCAAAATGTGAAAACGTGCTTGGCCGGCGTACCGCCCGTCAGAGCATCTCGCTGAGCCACCGATTGTAAGACTTGAACCATCTATACTTGCCTCAGGCCTTCCGGCAATCCAACACCCGGATCCATATGAGAAGTAGGCACCGTTCGCAGTAACCCACTCATAACTTCCGCTCGAGTGGCTTTCCCCGCCGCTGTTTCTCCCCGAATGAATCGTTCGAAGCTGGTAATTTCGAATTCATCGAGAAGTCGCTCAATTTTCGGCTTTGTAGATTTCAGGTTGACGTAAGACTTGAATCGCCGCCTCCAATTCATCGACAGTCGTGGATGATCCGGATCAATCTCGCGAGGATGAACATAAAAAATGACCGGCCTCGGTTCTCCTAGAACCCGGCGGGTCATCGTCCGAATCACGTTGTACGGAAAAAGTCGGAGATAACCGCCGCCAAAGAAACAGAAGGGCCTCCCGAAGACCTCGGCGACGGTCACAGGAAATTCGGCTAGCCTGCCCGAAACACGCTCAATCCAATAGGGCTTCCGATTCCCCTTTTCCAATCCGCCATGACCGTGCTGTGCCGGAAAGACCGACGAATCGTAAACGTAGTCAGCTTCAATGAGCTTATCAAAGAACCACTCCGTTCCGTGCGTTAACGAGAATCCGGCCGCGCGATAGCCCCAAACGGCCTGACCAGCTACGTCCTCAAGGGTTTTCTTGGCTCTTACCGCGTCCTGATAAAACGCCTCCGGACTCATCTGATAGACCAGCCTATGTGCGTAGCCGTGAGACGCGATCTCGTGCCCACGGCTGGCAGCCTCCTTTACCAAATGGGGGAAGCGCTCTGCGACCCACCCAAGAAAAAAACACGTCACGCGTGCGCCCCGCTGTTCAAAGATCTCAAGCAGCCCCAGGAAATTCCGTTCCACCCGTGATGGCAGACCATCCCACGCTGTAATATCCGGAGTGGAAGCCACGTCCAGGATATGAAACCAATCTTCGACGTCGACGGAAAATACGCACTTGATGCTCCCACCGCAAGCGACGGGATTCTGTTTGCTTAGGCGCATTGCTGCGCCTCCGTTCCCAGAAACGGCCCCACCAATAGAGCCGAACGCAGGCTCTCTGACTCCTGCGCTACTCCACCGATAGGCATCACTCGCTCAGAGAGCGAGAACGCCGCGTTAGCATCTCGATGGTCATTGTGTCGCTCTTGGTCCAGTGGTTTGTTCCTTTGCTCCGTTGGCGGATCCACTCTCGAAATTCTCAAGCGGGACATCGAAAACCAAGGCACTCGCTAATCCACTCTAAAGGGCGGGATTGCGCTCGCAGAGCGATTCATGGGCAATGAATTTCTCGGCGGCTCTCCGATGGTCCGCGCGAATAGGCAGGGACTTCCCAAACAGCGAACCGTCGTCCGATGCAAGCCTGAAAAACGCCGATGACCGCAGCTATATTTACGACCAGAAAGTAATACGGCATAGTAAAAATCGCGCTTGCCTTTCGACCGGCCAAGTCGAACAGCCAGCCGCCCAAAGCTAGGAGGTAAAACACGACTTGAAGCGCGAACAAGAAAGCGAAAAAGGGCCGGGCCAAAAGCGCACCCGTCGTCAATAAGATTACAGTCATGGGAATCAGTGCTAGCCAGCGCAGAACCTTTCGCGAAACGAATTGCCAGGCTCGAAAGCCTCGAAGGCAGCGGCGGAGTCGCCAGAACCCTAGAAAGCCCTGTCCGCAGATACGGCGTTTCCGATTGTATTCCTCGCGAGAGGACCGCATCGCCTTCTCGATTGCGATCGCTGTTGGATCACAGAGGAGCGCATGGCTGGCGTTGCCAATAGAGAGTGGCAATTCAAGATCATTGGCCAGATCTGGCTGCAGCTGATGAAACAGTGAGCGGCGCACCACAAATAACGAACCGTCACACACGATGACCGACCCTACCCGACTTTCGAGCCGGTTGATGAGCAATTCGTAATCGAGATAGGCGCGGGTGCCCGAACTAATGGCCAACTCTTGTTCCTCGGTTTGCGTATGCTCGGTTCCAGTCACGCAGCCGACGCGAGGGTCAGAGAAATAGCGGACCATCCCGCGCAGACAGTCCTTCCCGACGTGCGTGTTGGCGTCAGTGAAAAGTAACAGATCGCCGGTGGCTACCCGGGCCAGACGGTTCAACGCTTCGTTCTTACCGACTCGGCTGTCCATGCGAAGGTATTTTAGCCGCGAGTCCTTGAAACTCTGCAGGATCTCGTCGGTCCGATCTTCGGACGCGTCAGAGGCGATGATCAGTTCGAGCCGTTCTGCGGGATAACTCCAGGAAAGCGACTCGGAGACCTTCCACCCAATATCCTTCTCCTCGTTGCGGGCGGAGATCAGCACAGAGACTTTGGGAAGGTAGTCATCCCGAAACCTCGGGTGGAATTGTTTCCAAAAGCCGGCCAGCCAGAGAAGGAGCGGATAGCCAAAGTAAACATAGGCCAGCCACAGGACACTCGGCCAGAATAGAATCGGCCAGAGGCGAATCATCGCGAGCCCCGCCCAAGCACGAGGATTTTGATGGTCTGAAAAAAAATAAGTAAGTCGAGACCCCAGGAGAAATTCTTGACGTAGAACAGGTCATAGGCTAACTTGTCTTTGTTATCCTCGATGGAAACGTTGTATCCGCGGTTGATCTGAGCCCAACCGGTCGCGCCCGGTTTGACGCTCCAGCGAAGTTGGTAAAAGGGAATCTTTTCCACACATTCCTGTTCTTGATTGACAACAAATGGTCGCGGCCCGACGAAATGCATGTCCCCTCGGAGGATGTTGAAGAGCTGCGGTAGTTCGTCCATGCGTGTGCGTCGCAGTAACCGACCGATACGCGTGCAACGACTATCGGCTGCCTGCGCAGGGCGATAGCTGTCGTCCGGGTCGGAGCCGTTCACCATCGTGCGGAACTTGTAGAGGATAAAAATCTTGCCTTCCTTTCCGACGCGTCTTTGCCGGAAGATTACCGGACCCGCCGAGTCTAGGCGTATGGCCGAGGAGATCAAGGCCATCACCGGCAAGGTCAGGATCAATGCGACAACAGATAGAACCAGTGAAGCCACGCGCTTATATATTAGCAATGGCCGAGACAGTTGAAGGCCGGCGGAAGATAACAGCCAGCTGAGACCGAGCGATTCCAGGGGAACCTTTCCGGTGACGGCCTCGTAGATCTCGCCGGCTTCCTGTATTTTCACTCCAAGACTCTTCAACTGTAGGAAGGCCTCGAAGGGCAACCCCCCTCTCCGTTCGGACAATGCCACAATGATGCGATGCGGCCTATAGGGCTTGACCGCGTTCAGGAGAGCTTCGGTTTTCTCTTCATTCGACATGCGTCGCAGGTCTCCACTCTCTCCCTCAAAGCTCTTCAACCGTCCAACGACTCGGATCCCGAGTACTGGACGAGATTTCAGTTCCGCGACCAGCGATTCGCCCAGTGCACTGTCGCCGAGAATCAACGCTCGCTCAGAGAACTGCGGCAGACCGTTCAATATCAGAAAAAAATGCCGCCAGATTAGCAGCACGATCGCTACTAGCATAAAGCCGATCACAAAAATACGGCGTCCTAGTTCAAGGGGTGGATACATATAGTAGAGCCCCGCAAGAATCAGGCAGACGGTTCCCTGCATCTGAATCAATCTGGTGTGGACTTCGCGCGGATTGTTTAGGATCGAGGAATCGTAAAGATCGAAATAATACATGCAAGCGATAAAAGCGACTGACACTATGAGTATCTTTAAAAACCCCTGCTCGTAACTGAGCATGATGGCGGCATCATTGGCACCCAGCCGAGCAATAGTGGCTGCGACAAAGGCCGCCGCCACTAGGCACGCTTCCGAAATTCCAAGGACCAACGTGCGCGTCGGAAAGTAGGCATTGAGGAGCCTGAACAAGGAGGGCCTCTGGGCTATTTCTTTATCCGCGATCGCTCCGTTCGACGCCGCGAGGCGAACAGAAGCCAGGCCCTCACGTTATCAAACAGAGAATGGCGCGCGACCGAACCGTTCCCATCCTGCGGGGTATTATAATAATGGCCTTCGAATTCCGAAGCCTCGTTGAGGACAACACCGACCACCTTCGGATTGTCAAGGCCCGCCAATCCACTTTTTAGGGACTTGACCTGCGTCACACCTTCCCGCACGACCAGTAGCATCCCATCCACCAACCGTGACCACAGGTTGGCATCAGCGCTTGGCAACATAGGCGTAGAATCAATCACGACCCAATCAAACTGACCACACAACTTCGCGAAAGATTCCACAAATCGCGCCGATTGCAGGACTTGCGAAGGCTGGTCACAGGCTAATCCGGCACTGAGGAACCATAAGGGCATCCCATTTAACCTGTAAACGTAACCGGCCATACTCTCATCATGCCCCGTCCACCAATGGCTCAAGCCTGGCAACTGGGTCAATCCCAAGCGTGAGGCGAGCCTCGGCCTGTGCAAATCTCCTTCCACGAAAAGAAC
>Ga0210401_10007908_pt1 | contig 10598 bp, 8 predicted proteins | sample IncBWH32MmetaG_FD_150866 | JGI IMG/M metagenome (GOLD analysis project Ga0210401, IMG submission 150866) | Forest soil microbial communities from Barre Woods Harvard Forest LTER site, Petersham, Massachusetts, United States - Inc-BW-H-32-M | ecosystem: Environmental > Terrestrial > Soil >... | reverse complement strand
TCCTGGTTTCGATCGTGCAGCCGCCATCGGGGGAAAAAGCAAGATCCGTTGGCGCTCGTGGAGCAATGGTTCAAAGCCGGCCGGATGGCGCCAAGCTCGCCGAGATCGCGAAAATCATTGACTCAGGCCAACTCGCGTCGGTGATCAATCGCATTCTGCCGCTGAGCGAGGCGCGGCGCGCCCACGAGCTTAGTCAAACCGGGCACATTCACGGAAAAATCGTACTTCGAGTGAAGGAGGAACAATCATGACGAACAATCAAACGATTCTAATTACCGGAGTGACAGGCAAGCAGGGCGGTGCGGTCGCCCAGGCGCTGCAGAGCACCGGCTTCCGTCTGCGCGGCCTGACCCGCAAGCCGGACAGCGAGCGAGCGGCGGCGCTGGCGCGACAAGGCGTCGACATCATGAAGGGGGATCTCGATGACGAAACGACGCTACGTCGAGCGTTGACCGGCGCGTGGGGCGTCTTCGGCGTGCAGAACGCGGCGGAGGCGGGCGTCCAGCGGGAAGAGGAACAGGGCAAGCGTCTTGCGATGCTGGCGCGCGAGGCCGGCGTCGAACATTACGTCTACACATCCGTGGGTTCGGCGCACACGCAGACGGGCGTCCCGCACTTCGACAACAAGTGGCGCATCGAGGAAACCGTGCGCGGCCTCCGCTTCCCGTCGCATGTAATTTTGCGTCCGGTGTTCTTCATGGAGAACCTCATGGCGCCCTTCAGTCTCCAGGGCGACACGCTGTCGTGGGCGCTCGGGCCGGCCACGAAGCTGCAGATGATTGCCGTGGACGACATCGGCTGGTTCGGCGCGCGGGCGTTCACCCACGCTGCCACGTTGAATCGTCGCGAGATCAATCTCGCCGGTGACGTGCGAACAATGGCGGAGGCGGCGGAAATCCTAACGAAAGCGTTGGGTCGGCCGATCACATTCGCGCAGACGTCAATCGAACCGGTCCGGCGGTACAGCAAGGAAATGGCATTGATGCTGGAATGGTTCGAGTCTGTCGGCTACAGCGCCGACATCGCTGGCCTGGAACGCGAGTTCGGCCGCGCACTCACGAAGCTCCCCGACTGGTCGCACCGCCACACGAAAAGAGCCACTGACTGAAAGGAAAGAAAATGAGCAAAGACAATCAACTGGTCGTAGTCATAACAGGTTCTAGCCGGGGTATCGGAAGAGGGATCGCAAAGGTTTTAGGAGAGCGTGGAGCCACCGTTTACGTCACGGGACGAACCGAAGTGAGCGGAAATTTCCCTGATCCAACATGAGACTCTATGAGCCGCAATTGCCTCACGCATTTGCGGCAGCTGTCCTTTAGACGGGACGGACGAGACCCAGCCTCTTTATCCGCGAAATCAATGTAGTTGGCTTCACCCCCAAGAGCTGGGCCGCTCCATCGGCGCCTTTGATTTTCCAGCCTGTTTTCTGCAGAACCGCAAAGATATTCTCGCAATCGCGACGGCGGATCTCTGCCTCGGTAAGAAACTCCGCCCCCTCTCGTTCGTTGCTTGTCTGTTTTAGAGCAGGCAGTTCAATCGAGGCGCCATTCATGGGAACATCGAATGCGATAGGACCACCTTGAGCTAAGATGACGGCGCGTTCGATGACGTTGCGTAACTCTCGGATATTCCCTGGCCAATTGTACTTCTCGAGGGTTTCTACGCCGAGTCGCGTGAGTATCGGTCTAGCACAACCAAACTCCTTCACCGATGAGTCGATGAAATGCGCCGCCAAAAGAGGGATGTCTTCCTTGCGATCCCGTAACGGTGCGACTGTTAATGGAAAGACGTTTAAACGATAGTAGAAATCTTGGCGAAAACCTCCTGCGGCTACTTCTGCTTGTAAATCTCGATTCGTTGCTGCCACGATGCGTACGTCGACGTGGCGAGTTCTATCTTCCCCTACGCGTTCGTAGCACTTCTCTTGCAAAACGCGTAATAGCTTGCTCTGTAACTGAAGCGGAATTTCGCCAACCTCATCCAAAAAGAGTGTCCCGCCGGCAGCCGCTTCAAATCTTCCGGCCCGGTCCTTGAGCGCGCCGGTAAATGCCCCTCGCGTATGCCCAAAGAACTCGCTCTCAAACAAGTCCTTCGGAATAGAAGCGCAATTGACACGCACTAAAGGTTTGTCTCTGCGCCGGCTCAGCCGGTGGATAGCCCGCGCTACCAGTTCTTTGCCGGTCCCGGTTTCGCCGGAGATTAAAACCGTTGCGTCGCTCGGAGCGACGGTTTCGACGTGCTGCAATACCCGGCGTAAAGCAGTACTTTTACCTATTATCCCCAAGTTATCGTTTTCGCTATTCCGGACGGCGTTCGAGTCTCGTTGCGGTCCACTCGAATCCCCTAATCGGTGTGGCGGCATTAGTTCCGACTTGCTTAACTCAAAGGGCATTTTAGTGGGACTCACATACGCTGAATTCATTACATCCTCACTGTGTTGACAGGTTACCTTATTCTAGGGCTGCATTGATCGCATCAAGCAGGTCCTCTTCGTAAAAAGGCTTGTACAGAAATGCCACAGCACCAGTTTCAAAAACTTGAGCTCGTATGTCGGGATTCTCGTACGCCGTTATAAAAATTATCGGCAGATCTGTATTCTTAGAACGCAGGTCACGCTGCAGACCCGGGCCAGTCATACCCGGCATCCGCACATCAAGAATCAGGCAGTCCGTTGTTTGCACCTGATTTGATCTCAAGAACGCTTCGGCCGAAGAGAAACCTTGTACCCTAAATCCGACGGACCGGATTAGATCCTCGAGAGAACTCCTGAGCGCTTCGTCATCGTCAACAATCGAAATGAGGGGGACGCTTGGCACCGGATGTTTTTTCTCCTTTCTCCAATTTCGATTCTCCTTTCATCCTCCCCAAGGATGGCTGCGGATCTTGGAAATCGATCGGTGAGCAGTCCTATCTCCAGGCCGACGGACCGCCCCGCAAAACAGACTAATGGGGGCGAGTAGCAGCGTCTATTCTTCGATGGTACAGGTAGTTAGGACTTTGTGATGAGGCTTCCGAGCCTATCAGCCATCCGGACCAACTCGGGAAGAGATTTGGCTCCCATCTTTTCCATTACCTGATGACGGTGAGTTTTCACGGTGTTCTCGCTGGTGCCGAGTTCTGCGGCTATCTGCTTGTTGAGCAATCCCCCAACCACTCTTGTCATGACTTCGCGCTCACGCGATGTGAGCGAAGCGAAGCGTCGATGAATGGCTTCCGTCGCGGCCCGCCCCTCCCGAGCCGCGCAGTCTCGATCCAACGCCTGCTGAATCGCATCGAGGAGATCCTGGTCGCGGAAAGGCTTCGTCAAAAACTCGAGCGCTCCTGCTTTCATGGCATGCACGCCCATCAGGACGTCACCGTGACCGGTGATGAAGATGATAGGAATTGCCACACCGGCTTCGTTTAATCGTCTTTGCAGGTCAAGCCCGCTTTGTCCGGGCATCCGCACGTCGAGCACGAGGCAACCAGGGACGTCCAGCCGCTCGCTCCGCAAGAAATCTTGAGCCGAATCAAAAAGCTCGACACGAAGCCCGACCGATCGAATAAGGTCCCTGAGGGAATCCCGCATCGCTGCGTCATCATCGACCACGAACACCGTCGCGTTAGTGGCTATCATTGCTTTCTCCCGTCGCGAACTGGTAATGCAAACCGGAAGACTGCCCCTTGGCCTGTATTCGAGGCCCAGAGGCATCCTCCATGTGCTTCCACAATCGATCGGCTGATTGCCAGGCCCATACCAAGTCCTTGCGGCTTTGTTGTGCAGAAGGCATCAAATATCTGTTCAACGCGCCCCGGATCTAGGCCCGGACCCGAGTCCTGGACCGCGATCAAAACATGAGTCGAGTCCACCTGACCAGTAGCTTCGTAGTGCAGCGCGGATTCGTTTGATACGCTAGCAATCTCGGTCACTTTCTGCGAACTAACCTGTATTTCACGCAGGCCTTCAGTCTTTCGACTCATTGCTTCAACCGCGTTGATAATGAGATTGAGCAGCACCTGCTTCAGTTGGATCCTATCCCCGCGTACGGATGGTAAATCGTCAGCGAGCACCGTCCGGAGTGAAACATGATTACGTTGTAACTCACTACCGGCTAGAGCGACCACTTCACCTATGGTCAGATTGATGTCTAGCCAGTCCGTCTGAGGCGGCGTTTTCGCTGCGAGAGCGCGAATTCGACTGATGATTTCACCAGCTCGATGAACTTTTTCCACCACCAATGTGGCAGATCGTCGGGCTTCCTCCAGGTTCTGTGCGTTAAGCCAGCGCAGGCAAGCACTCGCGTGGTTGCCCACAGCCCCTAACGGTTGACTGATTTCGTGAGCGATCGAGGCGCTTAACTCTCCGAGCGTGGTGATGCGCGCCACGTGAGCCAACTCTGTCTGCGCTTTCCGCAACTCTTCCTCGCCACGCTTTTGCTCGCGTAGGTCGAGCACAAAAGCGACTCCCTCATTCCCACCCAATTTGAACAACGCGCACCCAACCAGGACCGGTACGCGAGTCCCATCTTCTCGGAAATACTCTTTCTGGAACGGTTGAGCGATCCCGGTTGCCTTCAGCTCGGCTATAGCCCGTTCGTCTAGCTCACGCAGTTCAGGCGGGGTCAGATCTACCCAGCCTATATGACGCGAAACGAAATCTTCTCGTTTGTATCCTACTATTTGTAGAAAGGCTTCATTGGCCTCAATAATTTCACCTTTAAGATTCCAGATAAAAATTCCGATAATGTTGCCGTCGACCAGACGCCGGATCTTCGCTTCGCGTTCCTGGAGATCGGAATAAAGTCGGGTGTTTTCAAGTGAGATCGCCGCCTGCGACGCCAGCATTTTCAAAACCGCGACTCGGCTCGAGGTAAAAACATTGGGCGCCAAGTTGTTTTCCAGGTAAAGGAGACCGGTTACTTGCCCTTGGTTGATCAGCGGCAAACAGAGAACAGAACGAGCATGCTGGCGGAGGATATAGGGATCCGCCGAAAACGGATGCTGAACCGAAGCATCACTGAGGACCACGTTCTCTCGCGTCCGCATCGCATAGAGGAGGATCGACTCAGGAATGCTCTCTTCGGATATTGATGATTCCTGCAAGCTGACAACAATGCCTCCTTGGCTCGTTGTCGCCTCTGACTGGATTTGTTGTTGCTCACCTCTCCGAAGAATTAGCAGACCCCGCTCAGCGCCTGCGTGCTCAATGGCTGTCCGCATCAGCGTATCGATTAGTTTCTCCAAGACGATTTCGCTAGATACTGCTTGCGAGACTTTGATGAGGATGCCCAGATCTAGATGTTCGACCGCCGCATCGATAGTGCTGGTCGGGCCTCTGGTTTTATCTTGCTCCTTCAGCTGGGGATGTTGCCGCTCGAGTTGTCGTACCTTGCCAATAGCTCCCCACCGAAGGTAGCAGTAACTGGCGTTTCGGAGATAGGCATAGGCGCTGGTCTCATTGTGGAGCGAGAAATAAAACTTCGCTGCCAGTTCGTTAGCGATAGCCTCATTTTGAACAAGGCCGTTTTCTCGAGCTGTTCGGACCGCCTGTTCGTACAGGTGGATCGCGTCGAGGTGGCGTCCTTCGATGCGCGCAACTTCAGCCATTACCAAGCTGTATTTGTCTAAGAATGTGCCTGGATTACTCTCAGCCCACTCTCGCAGCCAGCTCAGGGATTCCTGGACCATCGCTAGCATCTCGACGCCCTCTTGTACGTCGACTGTTTCGTAGAGCGCTGTTGCCGTGGCGACGCCGATCTGGGTGCTGCGCTAACGGCCGCGTCCGTGCCGTTTTGGATCCACTTAAGGTCGACCCTATAACAGAGTGTATACAATCTCGCTTGACACACAAGATTTTTGAGCTACTTAGATAAGTATACAATAACTATTTGAGTATACTTAGAATAGAGCTGACCTCCGGCACGGTACCGTTAGCCCACACTCCCACTGGATTGGAGGAAGCTGGGAGCAGGGCGAATCGAGTTCGCCATTGGAAAACACAAACAAAGAAAAAATGATAAGAAAAGTATTAGTATCAATCCTATTCGGACTGAGCGTGTTGGCAGCTCACGCGGAGCTGGGAGAAACCCTGAAACAATCGATTGTTGCCGATATTTTTGTAACTGATGCACTCAGAGCGCCGTTGGCTGTGTTCGGCTCTTCTTGGTCATTACAAGCATCCATGGTTTGAAAGTGTTATGAATGTTGTATATCTCCGTCCGCTCCCGGTTATCGTAGCACTGCTGTTTCCTGGCGGAGCGCTGCGTGCTCAGTCAGCCGACGCGTTGATTGCTGCAGGAGATCTCTTTTACGCCAAGTTCCAAGCCACTGAGGCGCTCAAATATTATCTGCCGGCCGAAAAGCTTGAGCCCAACAATGTCCGCTTACTTTGTCACATATCCCGCGAATACCGGCACTTGATGATGGATGAGACGGACCGGACAAGCAAGGTTCGGCTGGGGAATGCGGCAGTCGACTACGCGAAACGAGCGGTCGCGATTAGCCCGAAAGATCCGGACGCTCAACTAGCTCTGGCTATCAGTGTCGGAAAGCTGCAGCCTTTTCAAGGCTACCGGCAAAGGTTTGACTCGGTCCATGTCATCAAAGACGCGTGCGATAAAGTCACGGAGATCGACCCGAGCAACGATTTGGGCTGGCACGTTTTAGGCCGTTGGTATCAGGGCTTGGCAGAAGTGGATCCATTTCATCGAGCGCTCGCTCAAGCGGTTGGAGGGTTACCCCCAGCCACCTTTCAGGAGGCAGCCACCTGCTTTGAAAAAGCCATCCAGCTCAACCCCAATCGCCTAATGCACTATGTCGCTCTCGGTACAGTCTACGCAGAGATGGGCCGAAAAGATGGAGGCCGCCGCCTTATCGAAAAAGGGCTCACCATGGAGAACACCGATAAGGACGATCCACAGGTCAAGCACGATGGCGAGCAGGTGCTGGCGAAGCTGAAGTAAGGCCCGGTAGGGCGAGGAGCAAAGCCAGGCGCTACAGAAGCAGGTGCAGGGACACGCGATGCTTACACCTACGACTGACGTGGTGATTGTCCTGGACACATTCGATAAAGTCTATGGCAAGGAAAACCGCGGTGACGAATACAAACGGTAGCTATTCAGGCCGAATCATCTACCATCGCGTGGCATCCACTGCTCCGCCACCGCAGCCGGATCGCAAGTGGGACTTTATGCGTGAGCAGCGTGCCACACAAGCACCTCAGCCCATCACTAATTCCACTAAGATGGCGATCTGTGTCGTCGCGCTGACTTTTTTCTTTATCTGTTCCGTTCTGGCCTATCTCATAATTCCTAACCGAGTTTTCATGATTCTAGTGGGCGGATTTGCTGCTCAATGGTTATGGAGAGCGTTATGGAGACCTCAGCCTGGTAAGATCGCCTCAACGATTGGGATCGCTGTCGCCGTATTGATTTGTTTCTTCATCTGTTACTTTCTGGCCTTTCTCGTAAGCCATAACGCACTTGGCTCGATTATAATGAGCGGATTTGCTGCATGCTGGTTCTGGACAGGGTTACGGAGAGTTAATTCCTTTGGGAACTAGAAAAGAAACGGAGCAAGTGAATTTCCGCGGAACGTATGTTAGCATGTATCGCTTCCATTTTTTGCTAAAGCGGTTTGGCTTAGTAGCCAAGTATTAAAAGTCTTGCTTGCCGAGGCTGCGCCGGTGAGCTTCGGCCGCTGAACTAAAGGCAACTGCAAGGAGTTAGCAAAGAGGTAGTCGGAATCCACGTCCTCCTGACCCGCTCGCTTTTTGGCGACGGTACTCCGCGTAGGTTGCTTCGGCGCGTTTCTCTAGCGAAACCGATTTTTGCTCCTTTGCGGTACTAATGGCTTCGCAGAAGGAAGTCTCAATTTCGGTTTCGTCGGCGCCCATAGCCGCGAGAAAGACGCCGCGGAGCCGATGTAGCTCTTCAGACCACCAGTGCTCTTCAAATTTTTCAGCCAGTGCTTCCGCCTCCTTTATCGCCTCGAAAGCTTCGGGGGTGCGACCCGCCAGATGTAATACTTCAGCTTTTAATGCGAGGTAATATGGGAGGCTTAGCCGAATACCAGTCGTCCGGAGGTCTCTTATTCCCTGTTCAACGCACAAAATACCTTCCGCCGCGTTACCGCCAGCGCCGCGCACCCAACCGCGGTGTGATGTTGCTAGCGCTAGCCATAAGAAAAAATTGTGCCGCGTGGAGAGTTCAATCAGATCCGACGACAAGCGCTCCACGTCGGCGCTCTTACGCTCACAGTAAGCGAGAACCTCTGCAAAGTGTAGTGCGTGGGCTAATGCCTGCATATCCTTCAGCTCCTTCGCTAAAGAAATCGCTTCTGCTATAGTTGCTTTGGCAGAGGTGATCTCTCCGACGTGCCAATCGGAAGCCGCCTTGTAGCACAAACAGGTGACCACTGACGAATGAAGTTCTACCGCGTAAGATCGAGCACCTCCCGAGCGCCAGACCTCAATACCGTCAATCGTACATTCTCGGGCACATCCAAAATCGCCCGAATAGAAGAACGTAATTGCCAGACTGTTGTAAGCCTCTATCATTAGCGCGGGGTCATTCTGTTCTTGCGCGAGCGAGTAAACCCGTCTGGCAGTCTGCATTGCAGCAGTGAGCTTCTCGGTCATTAGCGAATAGCGCCACCGACCTATGAGTGCCATGCAAAGGAGCCGGGGATTTTCCAGCGAATGACACAATAACTCCGCACGCTCGTAACAAATTCGGGCCTCCGGCGCTGCGTATCCTCGTGTTGCTATTAGGCATTGCGCTGCCTGAGTGAGGATTAGGAGCTGATCGTCTGCACTGAGACTCTGCCCCTCGGCGGCCGTTTCAACAAGAGATCCCCAGCGTCCCTGTTCGAAGAAATGAATTAAAACTGAGAGCAGTGGCTCTATTGCTCCAAGAGCATTGGCTGCAAACCAGGCATCGCCTCGCTGAATCCGAGCAATGTAAACCTTATGCAAGGCCTCCTGGAACAGACCGGCGTTGCAGCCGCAGATAACGGCTGAGAAAAGAGGTTCCATCTCCCTTAGACTATCTGGCAACTGCGGCGCAAGCGTTTGATAGTGATTAAAAAGCCGCCGGTTACATTCCCTCCAAGCATTTGCTTTTTGTTTACGTAACTGTTCACCAAAATATTCGCGAACGAGAGGATGCGCATCCAGTTGCCCCGGGTTGTGTGGATCTTCCCCAGCCAGGAGCCTTGCTCTTCTTAACTTCGCCAGAACCGTTTGCCACTCGGTCGGCTGCAAATCAGTCAACGACTCTGTAAGGCCAGCAATTGCAGGGGATTTCAGTAGAACATTAACCGTCTGCTCGTCCGTGGGCCGATCAAATAGGCCTAACATCCGCAGGATCGCTAGTTCAGGACCTTCACCAAACCAGGTTTGGTAAGATTCCATGACCTTCCGGGCATGGACTCCCTGGCGCGGATCGTGCGCGAGATGCGTAGATACTTCTTCCCGTCGACGAATGTCCCCGTGGTAAGCGTCTGTCAAATAACTGCCTAAAAGCGTAAGAGCCAAACAATGGCCGCTGAATTCGTTGCTGGCACTTCGCAGTTCAACCTCATTTCCGTGAACCCCGAGCGCTCGAAGCAGCTTCGCGCCGGCATCGCCGGATAGATGTTCCAGGCTACAACGCGGGGCTGAGGAGGGCTGATAATCTGCAATATCCGCGATCGGCGTCCGTGTAGTTATTACGCAAAGCCCCTTGTTGAATGCGGCGAGTTCGCGCAAAAGCGACTGCAGAGATGGGTCACGCAACCGTCCTTCCTGTGGACCAGGCGGATTTTGGAGCGGCTCCAAGCCATCCAGAACCAGCAAGGCTCGACGATTTGAGATGAGCTTCGCCAAGCGTTCGCCCTTTTCCCAAGCCGTGCCGATCCGTGGATCTGGATCTCCAAACCATGCCAATGTCGCGTCGATAAATTCATCCGCGGATGACGTGCCTCCGCTGGTACCTTGCCGGTAGAAAGACCAACCAAACACGACCTGCGCAGAGCGATACTGCTCGGCGGCCATTTGTCGGAGCCAATGGTTAACCAGTGTGGATTTCCCAACCCCAGCCCAGGCAACGATAGTAGCGACGTTAGCGTCCTTGCTTGCCCATGCATCGTCCAGAAAAGCGATATCTTCCTCTCGACCGAAGAGCTCACTTCCGGTAACCGGCAGTCTGGCTATGGAAATCTTCTTTGGTCCGGGTGTTGCCTGCGCCTTGCGAATTCGGGTACGCGAAACGGTAGAGGGCGTTTTCTGTAGGCTCTCACGAGTGATTCTATTCCGTACCTCAAGAGCGCCCATTACCGTTGGCATCGCCTTCAGCAGCTCGTTTGGAGTCTGGAAGCGTTGTGCGGGATCTTTATCAAGCAGTTTCTCAAGCAGAACTGCCACAGGCTGTCGAACATCTTGGAGTCGCCCAAGCGGTAAGGATGCGTGCTGATGCTGAAACATCAGCTCAGCAGGGGACCCCCGGAACAAAACCTGACCAGTCGCCATCTCCCATAGCACCACTCCCAGCGAATACAGGTCCGAGCGGATGTCCACGTTGAAACCGGCAAACTGTTCCGGACTGGCGAACACTGGTGTACCGGCAAAAGCTCCGGGAATT
>Ga0210401_10007907_pt1 | contig 10600 bp, 6 predicted proteins | sample IncBWH32MmetaG_FD_150866 | JGI IMG/M metagenome (GOLD analysis project Ga0210401, IMG submission 150866) | Forest soil microbial communities from Barre Woods Harvard Forest LTER site, Petersham, Massachusetts, United States - Inc-BW-H-32-M | ecosystem: Environmental > Terrestrial > Soil >... | reverse complement strand
AGGCGCGACAGTGACCGCTGTTTCCGGTACGATGTCGTGCTGCTGCGCTTCGGTCGCAGGCAGTCGCCGGGGGGCCCGCGATTTCCTTCGCTCTGGTCGCTGTGGATTGGTGGTCGAAGCGCCAGTGATGCTGACGGGCAGGCTCATTGCATCCTCCCAGCGGAAGTTCGCCAAAAGCCGAAGCCGAATTCGGCTGGTTGACTTCCGAGCAGACGCTGGTGGCCGGATTCTATGCATCAAGATTTACGGCCCCGGCCGCTTATGTCGACACACACAGTTGCGCCGTTGTCCGCATGGAGTCTGAGCAAAACAGCTCAACCTTGAGGCATTATTTGAATCTGTATGTCCGGATCTCTGGCGGGCCACCAGCCATTTCCCGTTCATGAAGTTGACGTCCGAGGGAAGCTCGATCGAGGAGAGGCACTGTACTTGAGAGTGGGCAGCCCGCTTTATCAAGAAGCGATCGGGCGACGTCGGATGACGCCAAATCGTATTACGCAGCAACATGGCTTTTTGAAAACTTTATTAAAAACAATGTGTACTGATTTAGATCTTCGCGAGTTGGTTACTTGAGGCCTATCGTAAATCTGGAGATCATTTGCGGGTCACGATTTGATGAAGAAGGCAATCGGTGTTCTAGGCGTTCTGTGCGTCGCCTTCGCAGGTGGATATTTTGCCTTAGGCAAGTGGGGCATCAAACATGATACGCTGAACTTTTTTGACGCGAAGCGCCATCGCTCTGTTGCCGTCGATCTCGCGGTGCGGCGGGATTACGAGATGAAAGCGGGCGCCGGCTACGAGAAGCTTCCGTTTGCAATCATCAGCCAGGGCAATACGGTTAAAAATACCGAGTATTCTTTCCTGGCTAATGTGTTTGCAGCAAGGGGCTATTTAGTTGCCAGCATACAGCATGATCTTCCAACCGATGCGCCATTAATCACCAGGGAGGGATCGCTCTATGTCGGCCGATTGAGAGTATATGAGCAAGCTGAAGCAAATATTTTATTTGCAATGGACGAGCTCAAGAAGATTCAGCCAAACGCTGAATACGATCACATAACGCTCGTCGGGCATTCAAATGGCGGAGACATATCAATGTTCTTCGCCCAACAACATCCAGAACTAGTGAAGGAAGTCGTCACGCTCGATAACTTGCGCGTACCATTCGTGACAGATGGCAGGCTGAAAATCCTGTCGTTTCGTTCAAAGGATCCGAATTATAAGACGGATCCTGGTGTCCTCCCGAGCGACCGGCTCGCGAAGGAGGCAGGGATCGATATAGTTAAAACAGGAGCTCAGCATACCGATATGAGCGACCGAGGTCCCGACAGCGTCAAGGAGGGCATCGAGACCACCCTAGATAAGTTCCTGAGCGGCGACGCCGCTAGAGGGCTCGGGCGGGAAGACGCCAACAGGCCACCTGACCCCCGAGCGATGGGTCCTTGATGATTGTTAGCATTTTCGACCTGAAGGTTTTTAGACGTTATCCCTGAATCTGCACCAGGAGCTGTCCTCAGCCAACGCTTTCGCTAGGTCTGTCGAACACTCAAAAGCAGGCCCTTGGCAAATGTCTTGCATGGCGGCGTTTGCCAGCTTCTGGGAAGGCGGCACTCCAATCACCTCGATAATGTTTACGGGGGTTTTTCCATCGCTTTGGGCAACTCCAGCAACGAAGTGAAGGCGCGGGCGAACGCGGTGACCGACAGCAACGAGAACGAAGGTTTCGCAAAAGCGGTGCGGAAGTTCGTTCTGCCGCCAGCTGCCCCATGATCCCCCGCGTTTGAGATAAAGGCGCCCTTCGAGGTTGTTTTCGATTCTGCCCTGGACCAACCTACCCGAAATCCGTGCCAACCAATTCGTCGAGCACGACTTTCGGTCCCTCGGACGACGCTGCCGTGCCGCTGAACGGCGCCCAAAGAGTTGCGGAAGCGACCACCTTTACATCGATCTCCAGCCAACGGAAGTCGTGACCGGGAAGATCCTGGGCCTCGGAGACGCTTCAGCGAAGCCGATGACATGTGACTTCGATTGCTGCAAGCAGGCAGTTAGGCATCTTTGTTCTGGAGATCGTCTCAACACCAGCATGGCTGCTGATCGCGGGCATTCGATCACAAGACGCTCTGGTTATCCTTGTCCCTGGAACTTCACTGCTGTTCCTCGCGCTTTTGGGTGCGTTGGCGGCGGGTGCGGGCGGCGCGGGTTTAGCGGTGGGCGCAATACGCGTCACTTTCTGGGGTGCACTCGCAATGCGACTAACGGCGGGCGTCGGTGCCTTGTTCGGAACAGTAGTGTGAAGGGCGCAAATCGAGCGAACTGGTGGAAAAAACAAAACAAATGGTATCCGAGTCGATTCGCACATAGCCTGACCGAAGCACAAGTCAAAGCCGTCGCGGCGCATCTCAGTTATTTGGAATGATTCCGTCGCCGCCGACCCACAACGATGCGAGCCAATCGCAGACGCGTAAAATGGGATCACGCGGCAGTTTCGTACCGGCTCGGAAAACATATCTTCTCGTTCGCCAACAAGCGGCTAGATGGCAGCCGCTTCTGGAGCAAATGAACGGGCCGTCGCGCTAAAACCTACGTGCCGCCATTGACCGCCAATGGCGCGCCATCAAGAATATTCTCATTGAACGAGGTTGCGCATGTCCCGACAATTCGACGCGATCGTTATCGGCTCCGGGCTTGGCGGCTTGACCGCCGGGGCACTGTATGCGCGAGCCGGGCACGGGGTTCTGGTGCTCGAACGAAATCAGAATTTTGGCGGAGCGGCGACGGTCTATCGGCATGGCGCCCTTGCAATCGAGGCTTCGCTGCATGAGATCGATGGGCTCGATCCCGAGGATCCAAAGGCGCCGATCCTGCAATCTCTCGGCCTTGATCGTGACGTCCCGTTCGTCGACGTCGGCGACTTGCACGAAGTTCGAAGCCCGCTTCTTGGCGAGCCTTTTGTTTTGCCGCACGGGCTTGATGCTGCGCTAAACGCGGCGAAACAACGCTTTCCCCGTCAAGGCAAAGGGCTCGACCGCTATTTCGAGCGCATCCGCGCGGTTCGCCACGCCGTTTCGACGATGAGCAAGCATCAAGACGATCGCGGTTGGTGGCTTTTGAACGCGCCGACCTTGCCGTGGCGATTATGGCCGCTCATTCGCGATCGTCATTCAACGCTCAGCGACGCGCTGCAAAGCCTGTTCGGCGACGACGAAGCGGTCAAGCTCGCGCTCGCGCCGAATATCGCATATTATACCGACGACCCCGACACGATGCCGTTTGTCTCCTTCGCCATCCCGCAGGCCTCCTACCTCTTGGGCGGCGGCCATTACATTCGCGGCGGCTCTCAGGTCCTGAGCGATCGGCTGGTTGCGATCGTGCGTGAAGCTGGCGGGTCATGCGAGGCGACCCGGGACGCGTCTGCGATCCTGCTCGAGGGTGATCGCGTTTGCGGCGTGCGGCATCACGCTCGCGACGCTCGAGATTCACAGGAGGATATTGCGCCGATCGTGTTCGGGAATGCGGCGCCGAGCGTGCTCGCCGCTATGCTGCCCGAGCAAGCGCGCCCAAGCTTTAGCGCACTCTACAATGACCGATGCCCGTCGATTTCATTGTGGACGATCTCGCTTGGGCTCAGCCGCCGTTCGCGCGAGTTTGGCGTGCGCCGCTATTCGACGGCGATATTGCCGGCTTGGGTGATGGCGCTTGCCGACATAACGCAAGCGGGGACGTTTTTTCGGGACGGCCCCGGAACGCGTATACCGCCGTACAGCTTCGTCGCCTACGATCAGATCGATTCCGGACTGAACCCGAATGGCCCCTATCTGGTGTCGATGGTCGGCGTCGATCGATTGACGAATTGGGCCGATCGCGACGCCGACGCAAAGCGGATGCGCAGGGAACGCTGGATGGATCGGATCATAGGCGATCTCGATAGCTATTTCCCTGGGATCGCGGGCGCCGTCGTACAGCGCAAAATGTCGACCGCCGAGACGTTTCATCACTATCTCAACACCCCCGAGGGCGCGATCTATGGCTTCGCGCCGCAGACCCGCGGCTTCATGCCGTTGGCGAAAACGGCGATTGGCGGTCTTTACCTGGCATCCGCATTCACCGGCGGCGGCGGCTACACGGGCGCCATCCTGGGCGGGGGATGGGCGGCGCGTGCGGCGATAGCGACACGACTAGTACCAGTCCGATCATAAACGGAAAAACATCCTTTCGGGGTACCCCGAGACGCGACCGTGAACGGAGCGTTCCGCCTCTTCTACAGCAATTGAACAGCCGTCACGCTAAAACTCAAGTGGTCAATTTTATACAGACGAACGCTGGTGTCGCGCGTAGGATTCAGCCCGCAATGCGCTCCGAGATCGCCGACAACAGAAACCATTGCGGCGCCCTTCGAAACCACGATGCGCTATTGAGTGCCTCTCACAGCGGGACGACGTGTCATGACAGGATCACAAGGAATTTCTCGCCGCCAGGTGTTGACCGTCGCGGCCGGAGCGGCCGGGACAGTCGCGGGCGTGACGGCCATGGTTGGCACATCGACGCCCGCGCAGGCAGCGAAAGCGTCGCAGAAGGCCGTCAAAATCAGGACACTCCGAAGGGGGAGCAACGCTGCGACAATTGCGTGCAGTTTGAAGCCCCATCGACTTGCAAAACCGTGGATGGAACTGTTGCCGCGCAAGGCTGGTGCATCGTCTATGCGAAGAAGCCGACGTAGAATCCAACATCCGGCGGCGATCGGCTCCCTAGCACATTTGCAGCTTTCGAACTTTGAAAAGGTTCGGATTGTCTGCGGCCTCTCTGAACGATGCTAGCAAACTGGTCCTCGCTTGGGCTGCGGTGGTGGCTGGTATCCCGCCACTGGAACTTTGGACCAGTGGGATAATAATTGCTGGTCTATGCAAAGTGCTCAAGTCTGAAACGGGTCAATCGAGTCGATTCAACAATGTGCGCGCCGATTCTGCTTGTCCCTCAACAACAGACATCGGAGATGGTCGCTAAGAACCCGCTCCCAAAAAAGGCGAGGAAACGAATCGGAGGGATTCAAATGACGATAACAGCCACTTACGGGACGCTGTCCGCATCCGAGCACAGCACGCAGCTGCGCAAGGCGGTTATCGCGTCAACTATTGGTACTGCGATCGAGTGGTATGACTTCTTCCTTTACGGCACGGCAGCCGGGCTCATTTTCGGCAAGTTGTTCTTTCCCAATTCGGATCCGCTGACGGCGACGCTCGCCGCCTTCGGAACATATTTCATCGGCTTTGTCGGGCGCCCGATCGGCGCTGCGATCTTCGGCCACTACGGAGACCGCATCGGCCGCAAGGCGACGCTTATTGCAACGCTGTTGTGCATGGGCATCGCCACCTTCCTGGTCGCATTCGTTCCGACCTATGAAACGGTCGGCATCTGGGGCGCGGTCATCCTGACGGTGCTGCGGATGATTCAGGGCATCGGCGTCGGTGGCGAATGGGGCGGGTCCGTTCTGCTGGCGATGGAATGGTCGCGTCACCACGGCCAGCGCGGCCTGGTGGCGTCTTGGCCGCAATTCGGCGTGCCGTGCGGCCTGTTCCTGGCGAATCTCGCCGTGCTCGCCTTCAGCCAGTTGTCCGGCGATCAGTTCGCCATCTGGGGCTGGCGCATTCCCTTCGCGCTGTCGATCATTCTGGTCGGCGTCGGCCTGTGGATCCGCCTCGGCATTTTCGAAACGCCAGTGTTCCAAGCGCTTCTGAACGATAACAAGATCGAGAAAACGCCGATCATCGAGGTTATCAGAAAGCAGCCCAAGCAGATCATCCTGTCGGCTTTGCTGCGGTTGTCGGAGCAGGCGCCGTTCTACATCTTCACTGCATTTATCTTCGCTTATGCTGTCGGCACGTTACATATGTCACGCAACCTGATTCTGGGCGCGGTGCTGGCAGCCTCCGTCGTTTCGTTCGTCACCATCCCGCTGTCGGGCCATATCTCCGACCGCATTGGCCGCAAGAAGATGTACCTGATCGGCGCGGCAACCACGGGCGTGTTCGGCTTCCTCTATTTTGGCATGGTAGACACCGCGGCCCCCGTGACGGTGTTCGTCGCGATAGTGTTGTCGCTTATTCCTCACGACATGCAGTATGGGCCACAGGCGGCGCTGATCGCCGAGGCCTTCACGCCGCGCCTGCGCTACAGTGGTGCTTCGCTGGGGTATCAGCTGGCATCGGTCATCGCCGGCGGCCCGGCGCCACTGATCGCGACCGCCTTGTTCGCGACCTTTCATTCGGGCTACGCGATCTCGATCTACATCGCAGCGTGCGCAGTGGTGAGTCTGGTAGCGACGGCGATGATGCCCGACTACACCGGTAAGGACATCTCCATGGAATATGACGACTGACACATCAATGAGATCATCATTTTTCCGGAAAGAGGAGCCTGGGCGAAACTAGGCCCCTCTCTCTTTGACACAAAGGACGAGGACCTCCACAAAGCCGTGCAAGAAGGGCTGGACCGAGCTTCGCGGCCAGGGGAATACGACTAATACCGGCGACACCCAGAAGCCGCCGAGGCGGCCCGTCGAGCCGCTGCGGGAGCAGCCGCGAAGCGGTGAACGCCGGTACTTTCATCCGCCAGCTTGTGGAGATCGCATTGAAGGTGAGGACGCGTTGATGGCTATCAATGCTTTCTAGCCGTTTGGGGCAATGTGACGGGAAAAGCCGACCACCGGCATCGCCGGTTGCTGCGCGTGAATTAGTTGCTCCTCCCTGGCGAATGCCCAATTTCGCCGGACTTTGCCGGATTTGAAAAGAACCCCTGGTCAGTAAATACGGGCCGTCGGCTCGATATACTGAATGTCCTTGCTCAAGGTGTACGTGTGTACGGGGCGATAATCTAACCGGACGGCTCCAGTTTGATCCACCCAAGCGAGGGTGTGTTTCATCCAGCCTTGGTCATCCCTTTTGGGGAAATCTTCGCGGGCGTGAGCACCGCGGCTCTCGGTGCGGGCGATGGCCGAATCCACCAGAGCCGTCGCTTGAAGTAGAAGATTTTCAAACTCTAGGCTTTCTACCAAATCGGAATTCCAGATCATCGACCGATCTGATACGGAGATGTCGGATAGACCATCCCAGACCTCGCGTAAGGCTTCTTTCCCTTCTTGCAGAATACTTCCAGTCCGAAACACGGTCGCATAGCTCTGCATTGCGCGCTGCATCTGTAGCCGAAGAGTGGAAGTTGGCGTTCCGCCCTTGGCGTTACGTAGTCTGTCAAACCGGGCCAGCGTCTCTTCACCAGCGTCGGGCGGCAGTTCAGGCTGTCTGGCTTTCGCAGTCAACTTTTCGGCGCAGCGCAAGGCTGCGGCACGGCCGAACACAACGATATCGAGAAGCGAGTTGCAGCCAAGCCTGTTCGCTCCATGCACTGAGACGCAAGCCGCCTCGCCCGCAGCCATTAAGCCGGGCACAGTGGCGTCAGGATTGCCGCCGGACGGTCTGATCGCCTCCCCGTGGTAGTTTGCGGGGATGCCGCCCATGCAGTAGTGGGCAGTTGGCAGCACAGGAATCGGCCGCTGCGTCACGTCGACGCCGGAAAAGACTCGCGCTGATTCCGAGATACCAGGCAACCGTTCGTGCAGCATCGCAGGATCGAGGTGATCGAGATGCAGGTAGATGTGATCTTTTTTTGGACCCACGCCGCGCCCCTCACGGATTTCCACCGTCATTGCGCGAGAGACAACGTCGCGTGATGCGAGATCGCGCGCGCTGGGCGCGTAACGCTCCATAAAGCGTTCGCCTTCGGAATTGACCAGGAAGCCGCCTTCTCCGCGCGCACCTTCCGTGATGAGGCAGCCCGCCCCATAAATGCCGGTCGGATGAAACTGCATGAACTCCATATCTTGCAACGGCAGGCCGGCGCGCAGGACCAAACCGCCTCCGTCGCCTGTGCAGCTATGCGCGGACGTGCAAGAAAAGTAGATTCTACCGTAACCGCCCGTCGCCAGGATGACGGTCTGTGCGCGGAAACGATGAAGCGTTCCATCCATCAGTGACCACGCGATAACGCCGCGGCACTCGCCGTCTACCATGACGAGATCCAGCACGAAATACTCGATAAAAAATTCGGCTCCGACCCGCAGGGCTTGCCCATATAGTGTGTGGAGCAAAGCATGTCCCGTTCGATCCGCAGCTGCGCACGCACGTGGGACCAGATTCTTGCCGAATTCGCCCATATGGCCACCGAAGGGCCTCTGATAGATTTTCCCATCTTCGGTGCGTGAGAATGGCATCCCCGCATGTTCCAGCTCGAGGACCGTCGGAACGGCCTGCCGGCACATGTACTCGATCGCATCTTGATCGCCGAGCCAGTCAGACCCTTTGACCGTATCGTACATATGCCATTGCCAACTGTCTTCGCCGAGGTTGCCGAGACTGGCCGCAATGCCGCCCTGCGCGGCAACCGTATGACTCCGCGTCGGGAACACTTTCGTGATGCATGCGGTCGTAAAACCCGCCTCAACGGCGCCCTGAGTAGCCCGCAAACCGGCGCCGCCGGCACCGACAACGACCACATCGAATGTATGGTCGGTAGATTCGTAGATGTGCGTTGAATTCATCATGTTCCCCTGATCAGTTATTGAATGCCGATCTTCAAAACGGCAAAGGTCCTGGCGATTGCGACCGCCACCAAAAAGAGAATTTGTTCAAGGCGAGTGAGACCACCTTGGCACTACGTTCAACTTCGAGCTTGGTCGATCCTGTGTTCCAAACCAGCGACAGACGTGAAAATGCACTGCACCAATGGGTCGCAAACCACCTTCTCCGTTGGGGCGAATGAACTTGTTGCATCGACAATACTTAGGGCTTGTCGACGCGTCGATAAGGCAGGTAGCGCGGGACCCAGATGTGGGCGCGGATCAAACCTTCGATCTCGTCGGCATTGATACCCTCAGTGAGGCCCTCATTGTGGGCCTGCAGTGCGACCGCCATCGCGACCGCAGCCGACACATCCCGGAGCGACGTCACTGGCGGCAGCAAGTTGCCATTGGGATTCGCTCGGGCTGGAGACACGTCAGTCAGCGCCTTGGCTGCTGCCATGAACATCGAGTCGGTGACGCGCCGCGCCTTGACTGCAATTACGCCCAAACCCACCCCGGGAAATATGTAGGAATTGTTAGTCTGGTCGACCTTGAATTTGATTTCGCCGCGCATGAGCGGCGGGAACGGACTGCCAGTGCCCAAGACCGCCCGACCATCGGTCCAAATCTCCAAATCCTCCGGAGTCGCTTCGGCCCGGGAGGTTGGGTTCGACAGTGGGAAGATGACCGGCCGTTCATTGTGCTCCGCCATGGCGCGCACCACCGGTTCGGAGAAGGCGCCGGGCTGGCCCGAGACTCCGATCAGTACGCTGGGTCTTGCGTTCCGCACCACATCCAGGAGCGCGACCTTGTCCGGGTGGTCCAGTTTCCAAGCACCGGCAACCGATTTTTTCTGCACAAAAGGCTTCTGGTACGAGGCGATGTCATCCATACCCTCAACGAGGAGCCCGTCGCGATCTACCATGAAAAAGCGCTCCGCCGCATCGCGCTGCTGCAGACCGGCATCCATCATAGCCTTCTGGATAAGGGCGGCGATGCCGCAGCCTGCCGAGCCTGCGCCCAGTACGACGATGCGTTGCTCAGTAAGCGGCACCTTGGTAATATTGATCGCTGATGTGAGCGTGCCGGTCGCGACTGCGGCCGTCCCCTGAATATCGTCATTGAAAGTGCACAGCCGGTCGCGATAGCGATCGAGCAAGCGGGTCGCGTTGTTCTTGGCGAAGTCCTCCCACTGCAGCAGAACGTGCGGCCAACGCTCGGCAACTGCGTTCACGAATGTCTCGACGAAGTCGTCGTATTCGGGGCCGCGCACTCGCTCGTGACGCCAGCCGACATAGAGCGGATCGGCGAGGCATTCGGGATTGTCAGTGCCAACATCGAGCATTATCGGCAGCGTCGTCGCTGGATGGATCCCCCCGCAGGCGGTGTAGAGCGCGAGCTTGCCGATCGGGATGCCCATACCGCCGGCGCCTTGGTCGCCGAGTCCCAGGATGCGTTCGCCGTCCGTCACGACGATGGCCTCAACCCGATCGAAATGCGGATTGGCCAAAATTTTCTTGAGACGCTTCTTGTGCGGAAGGCTCAGAAACAGGCCGCGCGGTTTGCGGAACAGACGGCTGAATTGCTGACAACCGGCACCGATCGTCGGGGTGTAGACAAGCGGCAGCATTTCCTCCAGATTTTGCATTACAAGCGCGAAAAATAGCGTCTCGTTGAGATCGTGCAACCCGCGCAGGAAGGAATAACGCTCAAGGTCGGTCGCGAAGCTGCGAAGCACTTGCAGGCGACGCGAGATATGCTCGTCGAGCACACCGATGCTTGGCGGCAACAAGCCATGTAGATCGAACGCGTCCCGTTCAACCTCAGTGAAGGCCGTCCCCTTGTTCAAGAGGGGATCAGCGAGAAGGTGGTAGCCGGAGAGCGCGGTCGTGACAGTCGTAAGCTCGGCGACAGTGGGACACTCTGATGATGGCGGCAATTGGAAGCTTCCCTCTCGATTGAGTTCGACGATTTGGAGGCTCGGCATAATCA
>Ga0210401_10007906_pt1 | contig 10602 bp, 6 predicted proteins | sample IncBWH32MmetaG_FD_150866 | JGI IMG/M metagenome (GOLD analysis project Ga0210401, IMG submission 150866) | Forest soil microbial communities from Barre Woods Harvard Forest LTER site, Petersham, Massachusetts, United States - Inc-BW-H-32-M | ecosystem: Environmental > Terrestrial > Soil >... | reverse complement strand
TGACCGTCACCGGAAGAGTGAGCTGTTCCAGATTCGGCGGCGGTTCTGTAACTCCGCGGAAAGGGATGAGCGTCGCCCAGACCATCCAATTTTGTGCTCACTTCATGGGTGGCCGATACACGATTGTCTCCGGAAAGCAAATCTTCTTCTTAACGGGAGACGAAAACGTGCTCGCAAAAATGTCCGGTCAAACGGTTACAGTCGCGGGACGTCTGAACACAAACGAAGCGGAGCGGCCTTCCTACGCGCTGATGGGCACAGTAGAAGCGACTTCCGTCTCTCCTGCTAAGAACTAAACGTCATGAAACATCGGTCAGAGCGTTTCAGCCGGGACGTTCTCCAGGAAGAGAACGCACGGCCGAAACGCCCGGCGCCGCTCCCTCAAGAATAGCTGGCGATCCGGTATTTCATACGCTACTCCCCCGCAGTGCTTCAACCCTGCAACTCCTCTCCCCCAAACTCCAAATAGTTTGAACAAATTATCCGAGAAACCAATCACGAGCGACATTTCAGGGGATTCCAGAATGATTCGAGTGTTCCGATCTCCCTCGCCCGAATCCTGCCCTTTAGTCTCGGGTCTCGCAACGCACGAAATGAAAGTAACGAATCAATTGGGAATCATTCTTGTCGCTGTTTATCACCGTTTATCCGTATAGGGTAAATCGTTTATGCGTTCCTTACCTTTAGCAAACTAACCTGGATACATGAACGTCGAGGATGCAAGAGACTCCAATCCGTTTTATTGCGTGGGAACTCAGATTGGAGCTGGGCGGGAATGTTCAAAAAATGCAAGCTGGCTGCGACGGGATGTGATAGAGGGGAATCCAGCATGAAGGGAATTTGGTCACCGGACATCAATTTGTTTATGTCTGGCAATCAAAGTTTCAATCAATCCCTTTATGCGCCGTTGACGCGGGCTCACCTAGTTTGCAGACCGGCAGTTTACTTTAAGAGGAAGGTGTATATGAAACGAAGACCGATTTTGCGGGGAATATTATCGGCCGGGGGGGTAGTCCAGCTTGCTCTGCTCTTGTGCACTGCACCTTTGCATGCGCAATCAGGATTGGTTCCAGGTATGGAAGACCCAGTGGGAGGTCACGGTCCGACTACTTTCAATGATAGGACACTGATACCAGAGCAACATGTCTTAACGGCTGACCATGCTCCTGGTGAGGTCAAAGGTATTACGAGGTATCCGGGCGGCTTACCCATGGCCGGAGCGCGGGTTGTCATCCTCAACGCGGATGTGGACGTGGAGCGCTCCACGATCAGCTCCGAAGACGGCAGTTATACCTTCAAGAATCTAAAACCGGGCCATTATCAAATGAACGCCAAGATCGACGGGTACGCACCCTCGGGGACTGTGCCTGTCGACGTGATTCCGGGGCATATCGTCAATTCCGATATCTCGGTCAAATTGATCCGGAGCGCGCCTATGTCTGCCAGAAATTCGGTAAGCGGTTACCAGGCCTACAACGAGGCCTATCGCGCCGAGCCTGCCAGCCTGCGCGTGGCAGATCCTCAACCAAGAACGGAACCATCCGCTGAAGGAACCGTTCGGACAGTAGATGCGACAAACACGGCGACCGCCAGCGATCCCCCGAAGACTGCCGAGACGCCCGCTAGTCAGCCAATCCCCGCTGCGGTTATGGACGAACTTACTGCTATGCGGAAACGCATCGACGAGCTTGAGTTGGAGTTGAAGGGTCGTGAAGCGACGGATCAACCGACGGCGGAAACCCCAGCAATGGCTGCCGCACCGCAAGGTGGTGCAGCCCCCGCTCCGGCAACTCCTAAGCCAGGCCCGGGAGAATATCTTTCAACGGCCGGGACGATAACCAATTACAAGGGCGACACTGACATCCCCGACCACCCGACAGGTTTTGAACCGTTCTCTTACGCGGACTGGACGTGGATGAACGCCAACGGCCGTCAGCATGACAGTCCGTGGTCGACAAAATATTTCACCCCTGAATTCAGAGCAGATGTCAACTACATAGATGATTTCAATCATCCGCGTGATGCCACGATGGGCGGCTCAACCGAGAGTTTCCGATCCAACGAATGGCAATTGGAACAATTGAGCCTCGGCGGCGACATTCGGATCGGCCACATTCGCGGCCGGATTTTGACCATGTTTGGGGAGTTCGCCACCACGACACCCCGCAATGACGGCAGCACCTCGCGCGGCCAATGGGACCTTCGCAACGCCTACCGTTACATTTCGGAAGGCTGGGGCGGGTACCATTTCGACGTTGCTCATGGGCTGAACGTCGACGCGGGAATCTTCGTGTCGTACATCGGACTTTTCAGCTACTACAACTTTGACAACTGGACCTATCAGCCGTCCTACGTTTCCTCCAACACGCCATGGTTCTTCAATGGATTGCGCATACAGTATTTCCCCACCGCGAAGTTGAAAATCGAGCCGTGGATCATCAACGGATGGCAATCCTATGCCAGGTTCAATAGTAAGCCCGGACTTGGAGGCCAGATCCTGTGGCGCCCGAAGCCCTGGCTTTCATTTGTGTTTAACAACTACGGCATGGGGACGGATGTGCTCGGGTCTCCCGCAACCTCGCGTATCCACACCGACGACAGCGTCGAGATCAGGGAGTATAACAACCCGAATGGATTTCTCGACATGGCCGCCATGTCATTCACGGCCGATGCCGGTTGCCAATACGGCGGTGGCCAGAACTGTTTTAACAACAAAAACGGCGGCGTCAAGACTATGTTCCTTGGATGGATGGCCTACGAGCGCCTCCAGTTTGCTCATGACCATTACGGCATAACTCTGGGGGGCGGCCAAATGACCAACCCTGGACGTTATCTGACCCTCCTCCCACCGATCAACGGGGCGGACGCGATTTCCGGGTCGCCCTACTTTACGGCTAATCTCGGCGATAAAGCCCACATGTATGATGCCACTGCGACGTTCGATTACATGCCCTCCCAGTGGTTGACGTTCCGATGGGAGATGGGATATCGCCACTCGGATGTGCCGTACTTCTCGGGCCGAGGTGGGATCACACCTCCAGGCGGGCTCAACAACGCCTTTGGCAATACGGGCTCACCTGGTCTTTACGTTTGCACTAACGGGTTGTCGTCCGTTGCCGATACCGCTTTTACACCGTCAGGTGCTGGCTTCTTCCAAAGCTCGTCAGTTACTCCCTTGGGTGACAACTTGGGGCCACAAAACAGTGGAGGGCCAGTCGATCAAAGCTGCGCCACTCAAATGGGGAGCAGCGCCTGGCACGCTTGGGCGCCTGATCTTCGCCACAGCCAGATCGCAGCTACCTTCGCGATCATGACGAGGTTCTAATGCAACGCACCGCGGCCCTTCAAGAGAAGTTCGAGATGTTGATATTTGATGTTGGGCCAAACAACAACCAGTTTGCGGCAATCGGGAATTTGGTGCATGCAATTGCCGCGGTTCATTCTCGGAGAGTTGAGGCTGCTTTTGCGGCCTCAACTCTCACCGGTCAAAAGAAGCAGAAAAAGAACTGACGAGCGATTGTGGTCGTCAGTTATGCGCGCGGACATTACTCAAGAAACCGGCGCGAGGAGAGATTCCGTCGATCAGTTGAATTTTCAATTTGTGCGAGAGAAAAATTCAATGATTGTTTTTATGATTCGCTTACGACGTGTTTATCGAGCTTGAAATACTCTGGGACTATTAAGTAACCTAAGTTTTTCGCTCTCATGATTGGAGCTTTCAGCTTGACGCGTTGGATTATATGTGCGGCGGATTGCCTGGGGGATGCGCTTGTTTGCCCGCCGGGAATGAGTGGCGAGCGATCTTAAGGCACTCAATAAATTCGATGGAGTTCACTTCCAAATCCGGATTCCTGCGCAGCTGGGATGCTGCATGGGCTGCGGGCCTGCTCTTGATGCTTGCCCTGTGCGTTGCAGGGCGACTGGAGGGGTCTCGCGTGGTGGGCCGCGGTTCGTATCGCGCGGATCCAAAAGCCAGTCTGTCACCCACGAATAAGACCGCAAATTCAGAATCGAATCATCACTGTGAAATCACAAATTATTTTATGGATTTTGACGGGGATCACAGCCTGGATGTGGCGACCGTCATCGAGGAATCCTCGGCCGGATATACAAAGTACATAGTTCAATTGCATCTTGCCTCCGGCGGCGAGCAGTCCGTCATTGTGTCCGCTCCTCCTGGAGGGCTTCAGGTTGAGATGCACGACATGACCGGAGATAAAGTTCCAAACGATGTGGTGTTAAGGCCGGCGCTCCTCCGATGGCTTCCCACGGTCCTCGTCAACGACGGTCATGAACATTTTGAAGTCGCTGTATCGGGCACAGATGCAAATTATTTTTCGTCGAATGAGGATTTAGGCTCGCGACCACTCGATACGCAGACATTTGCTTTGTTGATGTCTTCGGGCCTCAAAACTGTTCAGCTTCCAAATAGCAGAAGGCAGTCTACTCAGCAGTTTCGGGAATCCAGTTTGGGCCATGCATCGAGTCCGGGAAGAGCCCCGCCTCTCGCAATCGCGATTTAGCGCACAAAAATAATCCGTGCGCCAGGCATGTGTGTGCAGCGGGCGTGGTGTTCCGCGCCAGCGAGGGCACTTGCGCGCCAATTTCTGCAAAAAGATTCAAAGCTTAATTCGGAGGGTTAGTAGTTATGTTCTTGAAAATGAAAAGTTTGGAATTTCCTCTCCTCGCAATCGCCACGGCATCCGTGCTGGCCCTTGGCGGGTGCGGAAAAGGCTCAGGAAATGTTGCGGCACAGGAAGCCCCGCCTCCCGCACAGGTCGTTCCCGGTCCTGACGCCGCGCTCGTCACAGTGGAGCATCCGGAGCAGTATCCGCTCGCCACGGCGACGGCATACATTTCGACTTCGACTCTAGCTGTGACAGGGACGGTGAATCCCGACATTGCACGCAACGTACCCGTGGTCACGTTGGCTTCCGGAAAGGTAGTGGCGATCCACGCACGCCTGGGCGACACCGTGCAAAAAGACCAAGTGTTGCTGACAATTCGCAGCGAGGACGTGGGAATGGGCTTCGACGCGTACCGCAAGGCCGTCGCCGACGAGCTTCTCGCGCGTAAGCAGTTCGAGCGCACGAAGGATTTATTCGAGCATGGTGCCAGGGCGGAGCAGGACCTCGAGTTCGCCCAAGACAACGAAGATGATGCCAAGACCACGCTGGATACCGCCTCCGAACACCTTCGGCTCCTCGGCAACGATCCGGATAAACCCAATTTTCTGGTGGACATTAAGGCGCCCATCTCGGGAGTGGTTACCGATCAGGAGGTCACCAATGCCGCGACTGTACAATCCTACGGCACGAATCCTTTTACGATTTCCGATCTGTCCTCTGTGTGGGTGGTCTGCGATGTATATGAAAACGACTTACCCAACGTGCATATGGGCGACACGGCTCAAATCGTTCTAAACGCTTATCCAAATCGAATGATTCCAGGCCGCGTCAGCAATATTGGCGCGGTTATGGATCCAAACATTCGCACGGCGAAAGTGCGGCTAGAAGTCGCAAATCCCGGCGGAATCATGCGCATCGGCATGTTTGCAACAGCAACATTCCACGGACAAAGAAGAGAAACACACGCGCAGATTCCGGCCTCGGCGATCATGCACCTTCAGGACCGCGACTGGGTGTTCGAGCCGACGCCGGACAGGAAATTCCGCCGCGTGGAAATCCGCGGTGGAGAAATGCTGCCGAACAAGATGCAGGAAGTGCTCTCTGGCCTGCAGCTCGGCCAACAAGTCGTGACCAACGCGATTGTCTTGGAAAATACGTTCGAGAATCAGTGAGGGAAGGCTCTCAGGGAGAAATGGGAGACGAATAGGAAATGATTCGAGCCCTTGTAGATTTTGCGCTGAGTAACAAGTTTGTGGTGATCGCCCTTGTAGTTCTGTTGGTCCTCGGGGGAGCGGTCTCCTTTCACAATCTCCCGGTCGAGTCATATCCCGATATCGCGGACAACTATGCAACGGTCATTACCCAATGGCCCGGCAGGTCCGCGGAAGAAGTCGAGCAGCAAGTAACCATTCCGGTCGAGGTCGTGATGAACGGTCTCCCTCATCTTACCGCTCTACGATCCGAGTCGATCTTCGGCCTTTCCTTTGTATTGATGATTTTTGACGACCAGTCGGACAACGATTGGAATCGGCAGAAGGTCCTCGAAAGACTCACCCAGGCCGAGGTGCCTCCAGGAATTCAGCCTCAAATCGGCACGGACTGGAGCACGGTGGGCCAGATTTATTGGTACACGGTGAGGAGCACGAATCCAAAATACGACTTGACGGAGTTAAGGTCCATCGAAGATTGGACGCTTGAAAAGGAATTCAAATCCGTTCCGAATGTAGTGGACGTTTCCGATTTCGGTGGCACAGTGCGCGAATATCAAGTTCGCGTCGACCCAAACAAACTCGTGTCCTGCGGATTGACCATTGGCCAGGTCGAGCAGCAACTGGCGAACAACAACATTAATGCTGGCGGCAGTTTCGTTGAAGCAGGCTTGCAGCAAATGAATGTCCGCGCGATCGGGCTATTCAAGAATGCACAGGACATTGAACAAACGGTATTGACGACAAAATCGGGGACAGCCCTCCGGGTCAAGGACATAGCCGTAGTCCAGCAGGGTCAAAAGATTCGACTGGGACACATGGCGCGTGCCAATCATTTGGAGAATGGAAAAATTGTCGATGAACCTGACGTAATCCAGGGCATTGTTCTGCTGCGTAAGGGAGCGGATGCCGGCCCCACATTGGACCTGATTCACAAGAAGGTGGACGAACTCAATGACGGCATTCTGCCTCCGGGGGTGAAGGTCGTTCCGATGCTGGATCGCGCCGACCTGCTTCACTTTACTTTGCAAACGGTCGAACATAATTTGACCGAAGGGATGATTCTGGTCACCATCATCCTTTTTCTTTTCCTCGGGAATGCTCGCGCGGCCTTCATCGTTGCTCTCACGATTCCATTCTCCTTACTCTTCGCCTCGATTTGGCTCGATTTGAGCAAAATTCCTGCAAACCTTCTTTCGCTGGGTGCCCTCGATTTCGGAATGGTCGTGGACGGTGCGGTGGTGATGGTCGAAAACATTATGCGTCACATCAGCCATCGGCCAAACGGTGCTCCAACTGACGCGGAGGGCAGCACCCCTCCGCGGCGAACGACGATGGTCGTCAAGCCAGTTGCGGTAATGATCCGAGAGGCATGTCACGAGGTGCAGCGACCTGTTTTCTACGCTATCGCCATCATTATTACAGCATACATGCCGATCTTCACGCTGCAACGGGTGGAAGGCCGCCTATTCCGTCCGATGGCCTTGACTGTGGCCTTCGCATTGCTTGGCGCCCTGACGTTTTCGATCCTGGTCGCGCCAGTCCTGAGCGCATTATTTTTTCGTCAGGGAGTCCAAGAATGGCGCAATCCTGTGATGGTCTATCTCACGGAAAGATATCGCACCGCAGTCCGGTGGGCCATCGAGCATAGGACGATTACAGTCGGCGTAGCTTTGGGCATTTTAGGAGTAACACTGTTTCTCGCCTTCAGCGGAATCATTGGTGCGGAGTTCTTGCCGCACCTGGACGAAGGCGCCATCTGGGCGCGCGGTACGCTGGCGTCCAGCACCAGCCTAACGGAAGGCAGCCGTTTTACGGACCAGTGTCGCATTATTTTTGCCTCTTTTCCTGAAGTGACCAAGGTAGTGTCAGAGGTCGGACGGCCTGATGACGGAACCGATACGGGAGGATTTGGCAATACCGAATATTTCGTGGACCTAAAAGCCAAGGATCAATGGCGACCGGTCTTCCATCAAAACAAAGAAGAACTGATCGCCGCCATGAGACGGGAGCTCAGCAAATTGCCGGGGGCATTCTGGAATTTTTCCCAGCCGATCGAAGATAACGTCAGTGAAACAATCAGCGGCACGAAAGGAGAACTGGCAGTCAAAATTTACGGTCCGGACTTATATGTTCTCGAGAAAAAAGGCGACGAAATGGTGGACGCGATGCAGCAGATCGCTGGCATCAATGATCTCGGTGTACAGCGGGACACGGGCCAACCAAATCTCGATCTCACCGTTGACCGCAAGGCAGCCGCACGTTTTGGCATCAATGTATCCGACATCCAAGATGCCGTTCAGACGGCTGTGGGCGGAAATGCAGTAAGCCAGGTGCTGCAGGGAGAGGCCCGATACGATGTAGTGGTTCGCTACCAAGAGCCCTACCGCAATACCCAGGAGGCTATCGCCAAAATTCGGTTGCTCTCGCCTTCGGGAGAACGGGTCTCTCTTGCGCAGTTAACCGCAATTGAGGTCAAGGACGGCGCCTATGACATCTACCGCGAAGGGAACAGCCGCTATGTTGCTGTGAGGTTCAATGTTCGAGGCAGGGACTTGGGAAGTACGGTCTCAGACGCTATCAAGGCGGTAGGCGACAAAGTGCAGCTGCCGCCGGGCTATCACATTGTCTGGGCGGGAGAATACGAGAGCGAGCAAAGGGCCTCGGCGCGCCTCGCGGTAATTGTTCCGATCACCATCCTCGTCATATTTATCATCCTCTACAGCATGTTCCGGTCGCCCAAGTGGGGTCTACTCATTCTATGTGTCGTGGCAATGGCTCCGTTTGGCGGGATGGTCGCACTCTTGGTTACAGGAACCCACTTTAGCGTGTCCTCTGGCGTCGGTTTCCTTGCGCTATTCGGTGTTTCCGTTCAGACAGGCGTTATCATGCTCGAGTACATCAATCAACTTCGCGCTCGAGGCTTCACGGTCGAGGATGCCGCCGTCGAAGGCGCTGTCTTGAGGTTACGTCCCATCATGATGACGATGCTTGTGGCGACATTTGGGCTGTTGCCCGCGGCGATGTCGCACGCGATTGGCTCTGACTCTCAGCGGCCCTTCGCGATAGTCATTGTGGGTGGACTCGTGGGCGCGCTGCTGCTGAGCATATTCTTGCTGCCTACTCTCTACGTGTGGGTGGCTCGGGACGGCGACGTCCTTCCTGAACCGGAGGCGACATTTGAGACTTAATCGAAAAATCTTCTGTAATTCGAAAATATGGATCGTTCTGATGGCTTGTGTCGTGTTCGATTGCAGTAGAGGAACGAATCCGGCATTCGCTCAGGCCACGAGCGGGCCAGTGCGGATCACGCTGGACGAAGCGATCCAAATGGCACTCCAGCACAACCACAACATCATCGCGGCCCGGACGACAATCGACCAGAGCTTGGATATGGAAATAACGGCCAACCTGCGCCCGAATCCGGCGTTATTTACCGACTGGGAGTATTTGCCGCTGGGCTCTCCGGCAAAGCAAAATCCGGATCTATATTCCGGCGTGTCCACACCAGGTTATCTGAAGAACAATACCGAAGGGGATCTCGGTCTCAGCTATCTGATCGAGCGTGGCCATAAGCGCCAAGCCCGCTACCAGGCTGCGAAAGATGTAACGGCACAGACGCGCTCTCTGGTTGCGGACAACGAGCGCGGCCTGACCTCTCAAGTGGCGTCGCTCTTCATCAATGTACAACTGGCGGAATCGACGGTCGATCTTGCTCAGCAAGACTTGAAGAGCTTTCAGCAGACGGCGAATATCGGCGAAATTCAATTCAAAGCTGGCGGGATCAGCGAGGACGATTACCTGAAAATTGAGCTGCAATTGCTGCAATTCGAGGCCGATCTGGAACAGGCGCAGCTCGCTAGGACGCAGGGACTCTCTGACCTGCGGCAACTGCTCGGTTATGAATCTGTGTCCGCAGATTATGATGTTGTCGCCGCGTTCGACTACCTGCCGCTCAAGGCTAACCTCGAAGACTTGCAGATGAAAGCGCTTCAGAATCGCCCGGATTTGCGCGCGGCGGTGCAAGGCGTAACCGCGGCCAACAGCGCCTATGTGCTGGCGAAGGCCGACGGGAAGCCCGATGTTATTGTCCAGGGGAACTACTCTCACGTTAACGGCATCAATGCCGCGACGGTTTACGCCAGCATCCCGCTTCCAATCTTCAACCGCAACCAAGGAGAAATCGCCAGAACGAAATCCGTAATCACGATGTCGCAGGAACAGCAAGCATTCACCAACGGCCAAGTGCTGACCGACGTAAAGGACGCCTACGAAGGCGTCCAATCCAACGACAGAATGGTCATGATGTACATGGGCAGGTATCGAGACGTTGCAAAGAAATCCCGGGACATCGCCGACTACGCCTACCATCGCGGCGGCATCGCACTGCTCGATTTCCTAGACGCGGAACGCAGTTATCGCGCCGAAGAACTCGCCTACCGCCAGACGCTTGCTTCCTACCTGCTGGCCCTCGAGCAGCTTCGTGAAGCCGTCGGTGTGCGGACTTTGCCTTGAATCTAAGCGCAGCCATCCCTGGAAAGGAATTCGGACCGGCTCTTAAGGTTTTGGTCTATAGAGCAGGGCGAAATGGATCGCTCGACAGCGGCACGGAGGAGCGAAATAGATGACAAAACAAGAAGTTCGCGCCTGGATCGAGGAAACCGGCATTATTGCCGCAGTTCGCGAGCGCTCGAAGGAAAATGCGCTATTTGCCGCCGAGGCAGTCGCTCAGGCTGGGATTCCGGTCGTGGAAATCGCGCTAACCG
>Ga0210401_10007904_pt1 | contig 10603 bp, 9 predicted proteins | sample IncBWH32MmetaG_FD_150866 | JGI IMG/M metagenome (GOLD analysis project Ga0210401, IMG submission 150866) | Forest soil microbial communities from Barre Woods Harvard Forest LTER site, Petersham, Massachusetts, United States - Inc-BW-H-32-M | ecosystem: Environmental > Terrestrial > Soil >... | reverse complement strand
AGACAATCATCGAGCTCGCGGCCGGAAACTGCAGCACGCTCAACATAGACTTGCTATGCGCGGCACCTGATTTCTTCTCACTTGGCGCTGATGCAGGTCCGGTTGTGCCTTGACACTCAGTCGATGTTGAAAGCTCCGAAAAGGGCGCCTCGGACAATCCCGGGTTCTCGGGGTTTCAACTGCCCACGCGGCGCTCGTGCAGATCGAAAGTCAGGGCGAATGCCCGTTTTCGGCTCAATTCACGGGTTGTCTGCGCCCCAAAATAATGTCTGTAAGACGCTCCAGCGCCATTTCCGAGTGCGCATCAACTGCATCGCCACAAATTTCAGGATGTTGCCACCCGGGACGTTCCGAGCAGAGTTGAACGATTTCCAGAGCGGTTTCGCGTGGCAACTGCTGCAGTTGATTCGTCAGCTGGACCAACAGTTGATTAAGGGCTTCGATCAACTGGCTCAACTCAGATCCAGTCGAAACTGGGTCGTCTGATTGCGAGTGTGAAGTTTCTGAGTTCATTGCGTCACCTCTCCATTCGATATCTGTGTTCAACGACCGATGAGCCATGCCAATCCATTCCACCGAAGACGTGCCGGGATCAGCGCATATCCCGATTCGGCGCCTGACACGATCGACCTGGTTCGTTCGTATCTCACGCGTTTCTATCGTCGGCCGCGATCACCGGAGTCTTGAGCCCTGAAGCTTTCCAGCATTGTTTTGGGCCGCAGTCCCGATAGAGCAAGGTCCACGCCAAGCGTGCAGAGCCGTAAGTCGCTGAATTCTTGGGGGCAGCCGGCTCAAGTCGAAAATGTCGAAGTTGAAGAAGTTGAGAACGTCGAAAGTGTCAAGGCTATGGGTGAGGCGAGGGCAAAGGTGGCTTTGGATTCGGGCACTATTCGTCACGCCCCTATGAATCGGTGCGCCGACGGTTTCCTGCTGTTACATAGATACAAGTCGCGGAAACTATTGACGAGCGCGTGACTTGGCAGCGACGTTGCGAAACGACTGCTTGATGAAATTCAAAGCCGAGGTTTGGCATCTGCTTTGCAGTTTCGCACGGCATGTGCCCGCGACCGAAATCCATAGCCGCTGCTCGTTTGATTTTGGCGCGTTTTGCTGAGGAGCCATGTTTGTTCCCCAATTGAAAAGAGCAAGCGCCGCGGTGAGTATCGCGCACCGTTTTTTTCTGGCACTGGTAGCTCTGATCGCCGCTGTGCTCGCAGTTGCCGCGAACATCCGGGCTCAGACGGAAGCGACGCCGGAAGGCGAGCCGGGGAAGGTTGTCGGTACCGTCAGCGATACGGAGGGTGAATGCGTTGGCAATGCGACGGTCGTCCTCAATGGCCCCGAGCCAGCCGATTACCGCGCCATCGTGACACAGAGCGATGGATTCTTTGAATTCGAAGACGTCAATCCGGGAAGTTCCTATACGGTCTCGATCAGTGCGGATGGGTTTTCAGAGTGGACATCTTCTGCCATGAGCGTCGCGCCAGGCGAATTCAAGATTCTTGGCGACATCGGGCTTCGAATTAGGAAGCAGGCAACGGCTGTGCCGCTTAGCTCGGACCGTCCGGCACTCGCAGCTGAACAGTTCCAGAGAGAGGAAACCCAGCGTTTGCTTGGGATTGTCCCAAACGCCCAGGTCGTGTACGACAGCAATCCCGCGCCGCTCACGGCGAACAGGAAGTTCCAACTCTCGTTCAAAGGGGCGACCGATCCGGTCACCTTTGCCGCGGTAGGGCTAATCGCTGGTGCGGAACAAGCAGCGGGAGGTCCTCCACGGGGGGCGAAAGGCTACGGCGAGCGATTTGGAGCCGTAGCGGGCAATACTGTTAGCGGCATCCTGATCGGTACCGGAATACTTCCATCCCTGTTACACCAGGACCCGCGCTACTTCTATCAAGGAACTGGCTCGACCGGGTCTCGTTTTCGACATGCGTTCCTTCATCCGTTTATCGCCAAGGGGGACAACGGACGATGGCAGCCGAACTACTCGAGCTTGGGGGGCAATTTAGCCTCGTCTGCCATATCGAGCGCATATTATCCGGGGTCGGAGCGCGGGGCTCGGCTCGTGCTCGGAAATTTCGTGATCGGAACAGCCGAGCGCATCGGCACCAGTCTCGCTCAGGAATTTGTCCTGGCTAAAATAACCAGAAGGCGCGGTCACTTAAAATAGCAGTCACAGCTGCGTTATGAAAGCGTTCGGGCCGAGTTGTCACAATCAGAGGTCGCTTCGCAATAGGCTCCACGCCGTCGATTGCGAATCCCTATGCGGGTCTTGCGAGCGGGGCGGGGAGATTTTCAATCGCGGCCGAGCTGAATAATTTCCGCTTGCGCGATCCCTGATGCATGGGTTCCACCCGCCCTGCGACTTTCCTTATGAAAAAGGGGAGCACCACACTCGGCCCGACTCACGACCCGAGCTGTGAGAATTTCGAGGGCCCGCGCCAATGTCTCAGACGACGGAAATAAATATCCAGCGAGTTACGCAATTGTATTCGCGCTCGTCGCAATCTTGTTTTTATTGAGGGAATTGACAGGCCGAGCATTTGCGCTGTTTCCTCGGTGGAAAATCCCTCGATATCACGAAGCTGAAAAACGATGCGGTACCTTTGAGCGAGCTTGTCGATTGTCGTTTCGAGAATCGTGCGCAGCTCCTCTTGCGAATAGCGCTCCTCGGGCGTTGGTCCCCAATCCTGAAGCTCTTCAGGGATTATCGGATTCTCTCGCTCATCGGAGTCGTCAATGGAGATCTCCTTGGGGCGCCGCCCCCGGATCTTCATCAAACCCTCATTCACGGCAATGCGTGTCAGCCAGGTGTAAAAGCGGGAATCTCCGCGGAACGAAGCCAGATTTCGGAACGCTTTTACGAACGCATTCTGGACAACTTCTTCGGAATCTTCGTGATTGCCGGTGATATTCCGAGCCGTGCGGAAGAGTCTTCTTTCGTAACGCTCAACCAACTGTTCAATAGCGGTTGCGGATCCGTTCCTTGCCTCAGTGATGATCTCTGCTTCTAGGTCGCGGTCGGAACTATCAGGCACTCGGACTAGAGTTTGGGCTGTCGGTCTTTCAACGTCGGCTTCGGTTGGCATTTGTGCTCTACTCCTTCGATCACGATTTGTCAGCTGTCGCTGGTTTCTCGATTTAGTCCTGGCTCTGCGAAATGACGTTTGCGACGTCCGCTCGGACTGAGAGCTATTGCCGGCCGGACCCTCCACAATCGCCGGCCGTCTCTGTTGCGAGCTCTGCTACGCGCAACCGAGGTCTGAGGGCGGATCGCGTCGGTCCTTAGCGTCTGGGCGTTTTTGGCGCATGGCACCGTCCAGCGCGGAGTGGAGTTGTCCCCAGTCCCGTGATCGGCGGGCTCGAAGCAGTGCCGCAATCACGCCTGCCCCGCCGAGCACTCCTCCTAGAATCGCGAGTGTCGTCATGACGTTTTCTCCATCCTGTGATCGTTTGCCTTTCGACCTATTCGGTGCACGAGGGGAGAACGCAAAGCGCGTGCCAGAATCGAGCGAGATCTAAACGCTCCATTTTCAGAGGACAACTGGCGACTTGTGCCGAAAGCTGAAACTGTCGAAGTTGAAGAAGACGAAAATGTCGAAACTGTCAAAGCCAGCAGGTGCAGGTACGCCCCGAGAAGATGTGGCTCATGTGCATGTCTTGTTTTTGCAACCTCGCCATCTCGGCTGATGTTTGGTCGATCCAAAAATAGTTGTGCCCGTCGTGTCTGACCGACTCTTTGATCGCCGAACTAAAGCCGTTTCTCGGCCCGCACAAGAGGCCGCTCGCGTCCTGCGAAGGTTAGAGTTCCGTTCCCCGGACCTACTTGTTGTTTTCTCTCCATTGTGCTGCGCCTCTCTCGGAGGGCTTTATTTGCGCCAGGACGGGGATCAAGAAACACAACTGCCGTATCGCGCAGGCATTCTTTCAAGCGCATGCCGCTCGGAAACAGGTGTGGAGAAAGTCGAAAGTGTCAACCTCCCGCGACAGACACTCTCGACTCTCAACAATCTCGCGCTGAAAAGATGGGCCTTGCGCGAGGACAACTTGGCACGTTTCTTGCGTCAACTACTGCGCACGCGAAAACCGAAAGGGATGCTGGATGGCGAAGCAGAGAACAAAGCAGGCCGCAATTATGCAAGGGGTGAAATACGCCGTTGTTGATCCGACGCACGAAGAGATTGCGACACCTGCCTGTCACCAGGCCCCAAAGATGCAAAGCCCGAAACGCCGTAGCGATGTCTGGTAAACCCCAACAATTTCCCGGCTACGCCTGTTTCCACGCAAGCTAGGCCGAACTGCCGTCGGAGGAAACAATGTTTATTGAGGATGGGAGCAAAATGCTCGCGAAGCTGGTCGTGGCCCTTGTTCTATTCGCGACCATCACGAACGTGGGGTGCGAACGCCCGGTAGCTTCAGCGCCGCCGCCTCCAGCACTGACCGTCGAAGTGGCGACCGTCGTTCAGAAAGATCTGCCGCTTAGCGGCCAGTGGGTCGGAACGCTCCAAGGGTATGTCAACGCGCAGATCCAGCCCCAGGTCACCGGCTATCTGATTCGCCAGAACTATCAGGAAGGAAGTTTCGTCCTTAAAGGGCAAGTTCTGTTTGAAATCGATCCTCGTCCGTTCCAGGCGGCGCTCGACGAAGCAAAAGGGCAATTGGCTCAAGCCCAAGCGCAGATGACCAATGCCGAGCTCAATGTAAAGCGCGACATCCCCGAGGCAGAAGCACACGCTATTCCGCAGAGCCAGCTCGACAACGATACGCAGACCCTGCGCGGCGCAAAAGCGGCGATCGAGACCGATCAGGCCGCCGTCGAACAGGCCGAACTGAATTTGGGCTACACGAAAGTCGTTTCGTTGATCGATGGCATCGCCGGCATCACCAGCGTGCAGGTCGGCAACCTCGTCGGACCCTCTACAGCGCTCACCTCGGTTTCCCAGGTGAATCCGATCAAGGTCTATTTCCCCATCAGCGAGCAGGAATATCTGCGCATGGCCGATGGCGGCGATCGAGGAAGCGTGGACTGGCTCACGCACGCCTCGCGGATCCCCTTGCAGCTGGTCTTGGCCGACGGCAGCAGCTATCTCTATCCCGGGAGGATCGTTTTCACCGACCGTCAGGTTGACACCCAAACGGGAACCATCCAAATCGTAGGCGAGTTCCCCAACCCCAAAAGGCTCTTGCGACCGGGTCAATATGCGCAAATTCGCGCACTGACCGAAGTTCTCAAAGGAGCGTTGCTCGTGCCGCAGGCTGCCGTGAGCCAACTGCAAGGAAGCTATCAAGTTGACGTCGTGGCTGCGAACAACCAGGTCGAAATTCGGAACGTCGAGGTCGGGCCGATGGCCGGAACGCAGTGGGTAATCGCTGCGGGTCTGAAGCCCGGAGAACGGGTCGTGGCGGTAGGCAGCGACAAGGTCCGGCAGGGCCAAGTTGTCACTCCAACACCGTTTCGGGAAACCGAGGGGGAGTAAGTCATGTCCAAATTTTTCATTCGTCGGCCCGTCGTTGCGATGGTGATTGCCATCCTGACTGTCATCGTCGGCGTTGTCACGATTGCGACCTTGCCGGTTGCGCAGTTTCCGAACATCGCCCCGCCCGAAATCCAGCTTCAGGCCACCTACGTGGGTGCCGATGCACAAACGCTCGAGCAATCAGTGGCCACACCCATCGAACAGCAAATCAACGGCGTCGACAACCTAAACTACATGTACTCGCTCAACGCTACGGGCAATTCCCAAACCACCCTGATCGCTGACTTTGACATAAAGTCGGACCCGAACACTGATCTGATCCTCACTCAGTCGCGCGAGAATCTCGCCGCCTCGCAACTTCCCGCAGCTGTCAACAACTACGGCGTGTCGATCAAGAAATCCGTTACCGCGCCACTCATGCTGGTAGCTCTCTACTCGCCGAATGGTACGCACGACGCGCAATTTCTGGCGAATTACGCGTACATCAACCTGAATGATCCGGTTTCGCGCTTGCCTGGAGTTGGTCAAGCGCAAGTCTTCGGTGCCGGCCAATACGCCATGCGACTCTGGCTGAATCCTGACCAACTGGCAAGGTATGGCATCACCGTCAACGATGTCGTCAACTCCGTCCAGGCGCAAAACACAGTGAACCCCGCAGGTCAGGTCGGAGGCGAGCCTGCTGCCTCCAACCAGCAATTCACGTATTCGGTTCTCGCCCAGGGCCGTCTGATTTCGCCCGACCAGTTCGGCAACATCATCGTCCGCGAGATTCCGAATGGCGGGACGGTCCGCGTGAGAGATGTCGCCCGAGTTGAGTTGGGTACGCAGGACTATAGCGTTGTTAGCCGCCTGAATGGCAAACCGAGCGCGATCATTGCGGTCTATCAGCTGCCCGGCAGCAACGCCGTCGATACTGCGAGTGCGGTGCGGAACCTGATGTCTCAGGTGAAGGCCAGCTTCCCGCCGGATATCGATTACACAATTTCACTTGACCAGACACTCCCGGTCACCGAAGGCATGAAAGAAATCATTGAGACCCTCTTGATTGCGATCCTGCTGGTCATTCTTGTCGTTTACCTCTTCTTGCAGGACTGGCGCGCCACCCTCATCCCAATGCTTGCCGTCCCTGTTTCGCTCGTGGGCACGTTCCTGTTCTTCCCGCTCTTTGGCTTCTCGATCAACACCCTCTCGCTATTTGGCCTTGTGCTGGCCATCGGCCTGGTCGTCGATGACGCTATCGTCGTGGTGGAAGGTGTGCAACGCCACATCGAAGCTGGCCAAACTCCCAAGCAAGCTGCCCAAAGCGCAATGGAAGAACTTTCCGGACCGGTCATCGGTATTGCTCTGGTTCTGGCTTCGGTGTTCGTGCCGACGTCGTTCATTCCGGGCATCACCGGGAGACTCTATCAGCAATTCGCCGTCACGATCGCAATCTCGGTCATACTTTCTGCGTTCAACGCTCTTACGCTCAGCCCGGCGCTCGCTTCGCTCCTGCTTCGGCCAAAGAATGAGCACCACGGCGTACTTCACAAATTCTTCAACTGGTTCAACCGGATCTTTGGCCGCGGCACGGAGATCTACGTCGGCGTCTGCGGCCGGTTTATTCGCAAGAGCGTCGTGGCGCTGGTACTGCTGGTCGCCTTCGGCGCTGCCGGGCTTTTTCTTGGGAGCAAACTTCCGTCGAGTTTCCTCCCTGATGAAGACCAGGGCTACGTCTACGTCAACATGCAGCTCCCGAACGCGGCTTCGCTCGAACGTACCGACTCGGCTGCGCGTGACGTCGAAAAGATCATCTCCGGCACGCCGGGCGTTCAGTACACCACAAGCGTCGTCGGCTTCAGTCTGCTCAGCTTCGTCCGGACGACGTATAACGCCTTCTTCTTCGTGACGCTGAAACCGTGGAGTGATCGCACGAGCAGAGCGGAACAGTACCAAGAAATCAAAACGCGTTTGAACCAGGAACTCGGCAGTCTGCCCGAAGGCGCAGTTTTCAGCTTTTCGCCTCCGGCCATTCCCGGCGTCGGGACCTCCGGCGGATTCCAGTTCGTCCTCGAGGACCGTTCCGGCAAGAACATCCACTTCCTCGCCGATAATGTGGACAACTTCTTGGCAGCCGCTCGGAAACGGCCCGAAATCGGAACGATCAGCACCACCTTCTTGCCCAGCGTGCCCGAAAAATTCGCCGATGTCGATACGGACAAGATCCTGAAGCAGGGCGTATCGATCAGCGATGTCTATCAAACGATTCAGGCGTACATGGGCGGCCTGTTCGTCAACTACTTCAACGAGTTCGGCCGCCAATGGCAGGTATATGTCGAGGCCGAAACTCCTTACCGCGCGACCACCGACGACCTGGGGCAGTACTACGTCCGGAACAGCAAGGGCTACATGGTTCCGCTCTCGTCGCTCGTCAAGTTCGACTCCCGCTCCGGACCAGAATTCACGATGCGCTACAACGAGTATCGTGGCGCACAAATCAACGGCAGCGCTGCGCCGGGCTATAGCTCGGACCAAGCCCAAGCCGCCCTGATTGACGTTTATAAGAAAACCATGCCTTCCGGAACGGGCTACGACTGGTTAGGCATGTCGTATCAGCAGGCCAAGGCTGAGCAAGGCGTTCCCGCCACCGCCATCTTCGGATTCTCGCTGCTGTTCGTGTTCCTTATCCTGGCGGCGCTGTATGAAAGCTGGACGCTTCCCTTCAGTGTGCTGCTCAGCACCCCCGTCGCCGTTTTCGGGGCTTTTGGAGTGCTTTGGCTGCGACGCGCCGTGCTCGGACTCTTTCTGCCTCCTTACATGATTCAACTTGAGAACGACGTTTATTCGCAGATCGGATTGGTAATGCTGATCGGTCTGGCTGCCAAGAACGCTATCTTGATTGTCGAATTTGCCAAGGACCGCTACGAACACGGGCAAAGCCTGGTCGATTCTGCGCTCGAAGGTGCGCGCCTTCGCCTCCGGCCCATCCTGATGACTTCTTTTGCTTTCATCCTGGGTTGCGTTCCGCTTTGGGTGGCCTCCGGCGCCGGCTCGGTTGCCCGCCAGATCTTGGGCACTACCGTCATAGGAGGCATGGCTGCCGCAAGCGCGATCGGAATCTTCTTCATTCCAGCCATTTTCTACGTCGTCGAGCGGCTCTCGGGTGCCGCGCTACAGAAGGCTCCGGCACTGGTGCCAGCGGAAACTCCGGGTGAAGGTGATTAACGTGAACAAGCTCATCTATTTCTCCTTTTTCACAGTCCTGCTCGCCGGTTGTGCAGTCGGACCAAAATACAAGCGCCCGGCAGTCAACATGCCGACTGACTACCGTGCAGCCATGTCGGCACAAACTCTTGCCACACCGTCGCTCGGCAACGAAAACTGGTGGCAGGTGTATCAGGATCCGGTGCTCGTCGAGTTGATACACACCGCGCTTGATCAGAATTACGATGTGCGCATCGCCGCCACCCGGGTTCTTGAGGCCCAGCAGCAACTGGCCATTACCCACTCCGACCAGCTTCCCTCTGCCGGCGTTGGCGCAGACCTTTTCAGTCAGCAAAACGCAAAAGTGGCAAAACCCTTTCCTGCCTACCAGGTCAACGCCGGCGAACTGGATCTTTCCGTGATCTGGAATTTGGACTTTTGGGGAAAATACCGGCGTGAAACCGAACAGGCGCGCGCCCAGTTGCTCGCCACCGAATGGGGGCGGCAGGCGGCGATTTCGTCGCTCGTCGCAAACGTAGCGACGGAGTATTTTCAGCTTCGGGCGCTCGATAGCGACCTCGATATCGCCAAACGTACCCTCGCATCGAGGCAGCAATCGCTCGAACTGACTCGTGTGCTTGCCAGCCAGGGCTCCGCTTCCGATCTCGACGTGAGTCAGTCGCAGCAACTGGTCTATGCGGCTTCGGAAACTATCCCCGACCTCGACAGGCAAATCGAGCAGCAGGAAAACCTGCTTCGTATTCTCCTGGGCGAAAATCCTGGCTCTATCGCGCGGGACCGACCGCTGACAGAGCAACCGGTGCCTCAGAGCGTTCCCGCTGGGCTGCCATCGGAATTGCTCGAGCGCAGGCCGGACGTCCGCCAGGCCGAACAAAACGTTGTCGCAGCCAACGCGCAAATCGGCGTCGCGAAGGCCTCTCTGTTCCCCAGCATTTCGCTCACCGGAACAGGAGGGCTCGAAAGCAACGCCTTGAATCGATTCATCAGTGCGCCCGCACAGAGCTGGAACGCGGCGCTCGACGTGAGCCAACCGGTATTCGAGGGCGGGGCGCTTCGCGCGGGAGTCAGGCTGACACGCGCGCAATGGCAGGAGACTGTGCTCTCTTATCAGCAGACCGTTCAGAGCGCGCTCCACCAGGTTTCGAACGCGTTGATTGCCTATCAAAAAGATCAAGACTTCCGGGGACAGCAGGAACAGCTGACTCAGGCGGCAGAGCGTTCCGATCAGCTCTCGTTAGTGCTCTACCGTAATGGCGGCGCGAGCTATCTCCAGGTTCTAACAAGCGAAACGAACTATTTCGCGGCGGAATTGAACCTGGTCCAGGCCGAACTCGACGAACGGCTCGCACTCGTGCAGCTCTACGAGGCGCTCGGCGGGGGTTGGCAGCAGTAACGGAGGTGTCGCGGCGAGCCCGGCAAACTCAGAATACCCGCACCGTTCATTGTTCTTTTCTCCTGTTGCCAATCATGGGCTCGCAAATCGTGCGCACAGGACGAAGGGGGTTTGACGCAAAGTGGGGGACATTGGTTCGGAAAGTTCCAGACGGTCGGTCGATCCAACTATGAAGCGGCCGCGCTCAAAGTCAGGGCACCTGCTCACCGGGGAGGCGCGGCACTGGCAGCAGATCGAGGCTGGCAGACCCGTGACCATGAAAACCGCGCTCCGCATCTGCGATACTTTCCAAACTTCAATGGAACGCTTAGTTCGAGGGTTGGACAGGGGAATCTGCCGGAAGTGACTCCGTTAGTGGCCGGATCGCCTTCATGAAGCCGCTCGGTATTCTGGCGCTTGCCTCTCAGAAGGCCGCGGCAAATTTCTTCTATTCATGCCGCAAGGCGACCATGGGATCGACGCGCATGGCTCGGCGGGCGGGGATGTAGCAGGCTGCGCCCGAGACAATCGCGAGCAGTACGACGACAAT
>Ga0210401_10007903_pt1 | contig 10605 bp, 10 predicted proteins | sample IncBWH32MmetaG_FD_150866 | JGI IMG/M metagenome (GOLD analysis project Ga0210401, IMG submission 150866) | Forest soil microbial communities from Barre Woods Harvard Forest LTER site, Petersham, Massachusetts, United States - Inc-BW-H-32-M | ecosystem: Environmental > Terrestrial > Soil >... | reverse complement strand
ATGTCGCTCCGATTGGCGTAGCTAATTTTATTGGCCTCTCGAACGGCACCAAAGACTGGACGAGTCCGGTCACCCATCAAAAGAAACATGGCGTGCCACTGTACGATGGGACGATTTTCCATAGAGTCATCCCGAATTTTATGATTCAGGGCGGAGACCCGGCGGGCAATGGCACTGGCGACCCAGGTTATCAGTTCAAGAACGAGACTTCGCCCGACCTGAAGTTTGACCGTCCGGGGCGCATGGCCTACGCCAATTCCGGCCCGGACACCAATGGCTCGCAGTTCTTTATCACCGAAGTTCCCTACCCCAGCCTGAACGGCGGCTATACACTTTTCGGGCAATGCGACGATGCCAGCGTGACCCTGGTGAAAGAAATCGCCCGGATGGGGCGGGATTCCGACGACAAACCGTACCGGCCGGTGAAGATTGTTCACATCACGATTCAAAGCGCGAAGCCATCAAAGTAATTCACTGAAAGGAATTTCATGACACGTCAATCTGGCACTTATGCGACTTTTAATACTTCCGAGGGCACGATCGTTTGCCGCCTGTTCGAGAAGGAAGCTCCTAAGACGGTGGCGAACTTCGTCGAACTGGCCGAGGGCAAGCGGGAGTGGACACATCCCGTTAGCCGGAAGAAGAGCAATGACCGTTTGTATGACGGCACAATCTTTCACCGGATCATACCTGATTTCATGATTCAGGGCGGGGACCCGGCGGGTACTGGCATGGGTGGTCCGGGATATCAGTTTGAGGACGAGACCAAAGGGTCGCCGCACAAGTTCGACAAGCCGGGCAAACTGGCCATGGCCAACGCCGGTCCGAATACCAATGGCTCACAGTTCTTCATTACGTTAGCACCCACGACGTGGCTCACCGGCAAACACACGATTTTCGGCGAAGTGGTCGAGGGGCAAGATGTGGTGGAAAAGATCGTAGGCGCCCCGCGCGGCAGGAATGACAAGCCGGTGAAAGATGCGGTGCTGAAGTCGGTGGTGGTGGAGAGAGTGTAGGGAAGTAACTGCGCTACTTGGTAGTGGGATCGTCCGGTTTAGCCGTGGTGTTGGGCTGTTTGTCGGATGGAGTGCTCTTTGTCGTCGCTCGCGCGAGGGCATCTGCGACGCGGTTCATAGCCTTTGCAGCCTGGCGGTTCGCTTCGTTCTTGGCTTCGTCGGTTAGCTCGGAGCTTGGCAGTACTCCATCATTGCCGATTCGGACTCCCTGAGCGTGACGCGTATCAATATCGACCAGCGTTGGACCCAAAATCCCCCCCGTTTCAATCCGCACCAGGGAGTCGCTTGGGAGGGCCAGGTCGTAGGAAGCGGCAATCTCTATCATCACTTCGACAGGCCGCTCACCGAGTTCTGGACGAACACGGACACTCGTCACCGAGCCCAGTTCTACCCCGTCGACTCGGACCGGGGCTTTGGACTGCAGTCCGTCACCGCTCCGGAAGTAGGTGGTTAGGCTGATGCGGTGGGTCGCAGGCTTTCGCAACGGCAGCCAGAGGATAACCGCTGACACGACGACGATCAAAACCAGAGCCGGCTTCCGCATGGGTGCCTCGTCAGACGCACATATGGTACACCCAGAATACTGTGTACGCCATTCGCGGCTTGGCCTGGTGAGGAGTACCGGAAGAACACGAGTAGAAGGCATGCCCTTCCCGAAACCCAATCGAGGGTTTGGCACCGCTGATTAGTTCATGTTTGCGATTGATTGTCTACACACCGATCACTGCCACCAACTCCTTCACCGCCTCTGCGCTCTTGTTGAGTGCGGCCTGCTCGTCCGGGGTGAGTTTGATTTCGATGATCTTCTCGATCCCTTTCGACCCCAGCTTCACTGGCACGCCGACGTAGAGACCTTTGATCCCGTACTCACCCTCGAGATAGGCCGCACAGGGCAGGATTTTCTTTTTGTCTTTCAGAATCGCCTCGACCATCTCGGCGACGGCAGCCGACGGAGCGTAATAGGCGCTGCCGGTCTTGAGATATTTCACGATTTCGGCGCCGCCATCCCGCGTGCGCTGGACTAATCGATCAACTGTAGCTTTGTCCATCAATTCAGTGATGGGAATTCCGGCGACTGTCGAGTAGCGCGGCAGAGGGACCATCGTATCGCCGTGTCCGCCGAGAACGAAGGCAGTAACGTTTTCGACACTGACTTTCAGTTCCTCAGCAATGAAAGCGCGGAAGCGGGCGGAGTCAAGCACGCCGGCCATGCCGATCACGCGCTCGCGGGGAAGCCCCGCCATTTTGTATGCGGCCTGAGCCATGGCATCGAGCGGGTTAGAGACGATAATCAGGATGCAGTTGGGAGAATGTTGAATGACCCTGCTAACCACATCCTTCATGATTTTGTGGTTGGTATTGAGGAGATCGTCGCGGCTCATGCCGGGCTTGCGAGGGATGCCAGCGGTGATTACCACAATGTCAGAATTGGCCGTGTCGGCGTAATCGTTGGTGCCGAGGACATGGGAGTCGCGCTTCTCGATGGGCATGGCCTCGAGCAAGTCAAGGCCCTTGCCCTGCGGGACGCCCTCGACGATATCGATTAGAACTACATCGCCGAGTTCCTTGGAGGCGATCCAGTGAGCGGCGGTCGCGCCTACGTTGCCTGAGCCTACGATAGTGACTTTATTGCGCATGAATGGTCCTTTCCAATAAGAATAAACACTTAACCACAGAGGACACAGAGGAGCACAGGGGAGAACGTGCATCTAGACTCTGTGTTCCTCTTTGTCCTGTGTGGTTACGGTTCATCGCGCCGTGCTCAGCACGGCGGCATCCATGTTCTCGATAATGTGGCCGGCAAATTCGCTGGTACTGACTTTGGTTGCGCCGGTCATCAGCCGCTCGAAATCATAAGTGACTTTCTTTTGTTCGATGGTGCGTTCCATTCCCTGCTCGATCAGGTCGGCGGCTTCGTTCCAGCCCAGTAAGCGAAACATCATCACGCCCGAGAGGATCACCGATCCGGGGTTGATGACGTCTTTGTCCGCGTATTTGGGCGCGGTGCCGTGGGTGGCTTCGAAGATGGCGAAGCCGTCGCCGATGTTGGCGCCGGGAGCGATACCCAATCCGCCGACCTGGGCGGCACAGGCATCGGAGATATAGTCGCCGTTCAAGTTGGGGGTGGCCAGCACCGAGTATTCATCGGCCCGGGTCACGATCTGCTGAAACACGGAATCGGCAATGCGGTCGTTTATTTTTACTTTCTTTTTCCAGGCGCCCTTACCGTGGGTCGCATAGATCTCCGCAAGCACCTGGCGCACTTCCTGGTACACCGATTGGCGGAAGGCATCGGCGGCGAATTCTAATCCTGGTTCGACGAGACTGGCGTTATCTTCGACAGTCAGGTTGGGGTTCTTGTCTTTGTTGTCGAGAATCCAGCTTTCCCGCTCGGTGACGACGCTATCTCGAAATTCCTCAGTGGCCAGTTCGTATCCCCACTTACGAAATGCGCCCTCGGTGAACTTCTGGATGTTGCCCTTGTGCACCAGGGTGACGGTCTTGCGACCACTGTCGAGCGCGAACTGAATGGCCATGCGCACCAGTCGCTTGGTGCCGCTTACAGAAATGGGTTTGATACCGACCCCGGAGTCGAGGCGAACCTGCTTTTTGCTGCCTTTCAACATTTCCTTGTTAAGGAATTCGATCAGTCGGGCGCACTCCGGTGTTCCCTCTTCCCACTCGATGCCGGCGTAAACGTCTTCGGTGTTCTCGCGATAGATAACAATATCCATGCGCTCGGGATTTTTCACCGGCGACGGAGTGCCCTTGTAATACTTGACGGGGCGAACGCAGGCGTAGAGATCGAGAATCTGACGCAGCGCGACGTTCAGCGAGCGAATGCCACCACCGACTGGCGTAGTCAGTGGGCCCTTGATGGCGATGCGGAATTCTCGAATGGCGTTAACCGTGTCGTCGGGAAGCCAGTTCTTGAACTTGGAGTAGGCCTTTTCTCCGGCGAAGACTTCATACCAGGCCACGCGGCGCTTGCCGCTGTAGGCTTTCTGCACGGCGCTGTCAAACACCCGCACGGAGGCCTTCCAGATGTCGCGGCCGGTACCGTCACCTTCTATAAAAGGAATGATGGGATTGTCGGGAACCCTGTAGCTCCCGTTAGCGTAGCCGATGGTGGCGCCGTCGGCGGGCACAGCAAGACCGTTGTAAGACACTGCCATTCACTTCCTCCGCAATGCTTAAGGGAAAACAACAATTATAAGGGGTGAGCGGGAGACAGGGGAAACGGGAGAGACCTCTTTTCCCCGTCCTGACCCGACGGTCGCTAATACCTTCGGTAATTTCGAGATCGCCGCGTGCGCCGTTAGAATGCTGAGATGGTTCGGAGAACGGTTGGGGCATTGCTGCTTGTGGGAATCGTAGCGATTAGCGGTTCCCTGGTGGCGGCTCAGGGGCAATCTTCACAGGACGTAGTGGTTCCGAATGCACCTCAAGCAGCCGCGCCGCCAGTGCACCGTTTCTGGGACCGCACGAACATTCTCTTATTTTCCGGCATTGCGGTGGTAAGAGGAATGGATTATGCCTCGACGCGAAATTTCCAGGCGCGCGGCCGGCAGGAGATCCTGCTTCCCGACGCCGTGGTGAACAACTCCGCCGGATTTGCCGCGTTGGAAGCTGCCGGCACGATGACGTCGGTGGGGATCTCGTATATTCTTCACCGCACCGGGCACCACACGCTGGAGCGATGGATGTCGATCGGGCATATTGGGGTGACGGCATTCGGGGATGTGAGGAATTACTGCCTGGAAACGAGACACCCGGCGCCCGAATAGCTCTGCCGGCTTCGGGAAGCCCGGCCCGGCTCCTCCCGAAGGCAGGATTGTTCCGACCTGCGCTCACGCCTTTACTCCGAAAGCATTGAAAATCCATATATTTAAGATGGAACGTTAGAGGGCGATGCAGCGTACTATTAGGGAAGCACTATATGTGCCGGGGGAAATGTATGCCTCGAGTGAGCCGGTACGCGGTGATGTTTCTGGCTGCGGCGGTGGTATTGGTTGCAATTCCGCTGGTTGCCCAACAGTCCGCTCAGGTACACATCGCTAAGGATATCTACGTCCAACCGCAGGACAACGCGGGCGACTTGGTCTGCGTTGGCTGTTCAATTTATATCCGCGGGCAAGTCACGGGCGACGCAGTGGCGGTTGGCGGCAGCGTGGTGCTGGAACAAGGAGCGCAGCTCGCGGGAGGCGCAACCACCGTACTGGGTGATATACGGTTGCAGAGCGGAACCCAAATTGTCGGCGATGTGGCGGCGATTGCCGGCACGGTAAAGCGCGACCCGCAGTCCAAGATTTCGGGCGATGTTACCTCGCTGGGAGGGGCAGGGTGGCTGCTGCTGATCCTGGTTGCTCCACTGGCGCTGTGTGGAGGATTCATCGCATTGATCATCTGGTTGTTTCAGCGTAACCGCCGGCCCGTGGCAGCAGCGGCGTAGAAACACGCGGGGATCAGGGTTTACTGTATCGTTCGTAGAAGCTGCTGGAAAACAGTCCCTGCGGATCGTACGCCTTCTTTTTACTCACGAATTCGTCCAGCATAGGATACGCCAGCCTGATCTGTTCCCCAGTGGGGTACTGCTGATAGGGCAGGTAGTAGGTTCCATGGTTCTGCAACACCGCCTGCACCAGTTCGCGAGTCCATCCTTGTGCATCGCTCCTGCCCTGAGGCGTCAACGGTTGATTTATATAAAGGACGAAGGCGAATGAATCCTCACGCGCATAGGCCAGAAAACTCTCAGAATCTCTGGGGACATATCGAATTGTGAGGCTTAGAAGATCGACCTTCTTTGCAAGCAGCACACCGCGCAAGTCGTCCGTAAATCTAACCATATTCCGCAACGGGACAAAGTATTCCTGAAGAATGTCCGTATCGGCCGGGGAATTGTAGGCGAGGAACTTGATCGGTGGGCGCATCGCGTTGTTGCGCGAGACGATGTGGGTGGAAAACAAGTCTGCGATACTTTCCTGCATGAACCAACGGGCGTCCTTGCCGGTCTCCGAATGACGGGACAGGCCGAATGCCGCCCGGTTAAAGGCAACGTCCTGTTCCTCCTGCAATTTGAAGATGCCGGCTGGACGCTTTGTGGTTTTCAGAAACGTGTAGACGGCAAGATGGTGCAAGAAGTCTTTCTTTCGAATCGAGGGCCAGGCATATTCCAATCCGACGTCAGCGTTCCCCCGCACCCGCTTCGAAAAGTAGTCGGGGTATTCGGTGTAGGACATTTCCTGAAGGCGTTTCTCGTAGACATCGTCGTCAGTCAATTCCAGATCAACATCAAGAATTACGCCGAACAGCCCATACCCCCCGATCGCCAGCGGAAATAACTCTGCGTTCTCGTTTCGACTCACGTTAACGATTGCGCCGTCTGCCTTCATGAGCCGGAAACTTCGGACGGTTTGGATGATAGGGCCGTACTTTGGGTCACGGCCGTGGCAGTTCACGCTAAGCGAGCCACCAACCGTAAAAATGTTAGAGGCCTGTTGCACTTTGACCGCGAGACCGTGGGAATTGGCGTAGTTCTGGATCTGCTCCCATGTCACGCCGGCTTGCACTGTGATGACCTTCTTTTGTTCGTCCAGACCCAAAATCTTGTTAAAGCCCATCATGTCGAGCACAATGCCGTTGGGATAAGCGGTTTGTCCGCCCTGGCTGTGCCGCCTGCCGGCAATAGAGATTTTCAAATGATCTTTGGCCGCCTGGGCGAGAGCTGCGCGGATCTGCTCAGCGTCATGAATCTCATACACCTGCCGAACTTGAACGGGATTAAGCCGGCTGACATCGTTAACCGTGACCGAGCCGCCAACAGACTGGTTTTGAGCCAGCAGGTGAATGCTGACAGGAAGGCTCGCGGCCAGAATAAGACAACAACGCCAATGCCTGAGACTTGGTGTGATCACACGATCCCTCCGCTCACCATCTCCTCGTCCCAAAAGTCTTCCTTACTCCAATGGCGTTGTAGCGTCCCCAGGGGCCGTTGTTGCCCAGGTCGGCAGGGCCGAGGTTCTTATCGCGAGCGCCCAGGCGGTCGAACAGAAAGTGCTGGGTAAAGCGGAATTCGAATCCCTTGGCGATATATATCCCCACGCCCCAGGAGTGCTCGATGCCGATTGCATCTGGCGACCAGGTGTAAAGCGTCTGGGGGATGGTTTTGCCGAAGAGAAACGCCTGCTGCCCCCAGACCATGAACCGGCGCAACTGGCCTTTTCCGAACGGGCGCACCTCGAGCAGGCTGGAAAGCATGTAACGGGCGAACAGGCTACAGGGCGCATTGACGCCTCCATAACTGCCGGCATTGCCGGCGCACAAGTTGGGGTCGATCTCATTGTGGGGGGGAGCAAGATCGAACTGCGCGTACCCCCAGAGCGTGTCCTTAGGAAGAAAGAATTTGTCCGAATCTTGCATGACCGGGTCCTGGGGTTTGTCCTGGTCCTGTGCTCGCAGCGTTCCGATGAGCGCCGAGCCTACGATCAACAACAGCAGCAGCCGTTTCATTTTGCCTCCGGTTGTGTGATTGGAAAATTTGAGCGTTAAAGGGCGAGTCATTGTAACGCAGAGCACGGAGAAACCCGGTAAAGGAAACACGGGATTACTGAACACAGCGACCGGCTTTCAGATGGTGAGTGGCAACTGGATGACCGCTTCGCAACCTTTTTCTTTGTCGCGATTGCGCAGGGAAAGCGTGCCGCCGTGGGCTTCGGCGATCTGGCGGCTGAGGACGAGGCCGATACCCGAGCCTCCGGGCTTGGTGGTGAAGAAAGGCACAAAAAGGTTGCCGGGGTTGGCGATGCCGGGGCCTTCGTCGCGCACGGTGAGACTCACAAAATTCCCGTTCTTCGTCCAGCCGACCCGGACCTTGCCTCCGGCTTCGAGCGATGCGTCCACGGCATTGCGGATCAGATTGATAAGCATTTGCTGCAGTTGATCGGGATCGAGGTTCATGGTGATCGAAGGTCCGGGCTCGATTTCGACGGCGGTGCGGGTTTCCAAGCCGGCCGCCGTCTTGACCAGCGTCTGTAGATCGGTAGGGCGAAGTTCGGGCTTGGGCAGACGCGTGAGGCGGGAGTAGTCGCGCATGAAACGGCTGAGCGCGTCGGAGCGATCGGCAATCACGCGAAGCCCGCGGCGGAGATCATCCTGCCAATCGGCGGCTCGAATCTCGCGCTTCATAAGGTCTTCGAGGCTGCCGGCGATGGAACAGATGGGTGCAAGCGAGTTATTGAGTTCATGTCCGAGCACGCGCACCAGGCGCTGCCAGGCCTGGCGCTCTTCCTCGCGCAGGGCGCGACTCAAGTCGGCGAGAACCACCAGATAGTGCGGTTTGCCGCCCTGGCGGAACACGGATCTACGCACGCCCCAGCGGCCAGATTGTCCTGGAAAACTCTTTTCCAGAGTGCGAGCGGATTCTCCCTGTAAGCATTCGATCAGGCCCAGTTCTTCGGCGCTCTTGCCCAGCAGTCGTTCAGCGTTCTGGGCCATGAGACGCTCGCCGGCCCGGTTGACCAGGCGGATCCTCTGGTCGCCGTCAAAAGCAAAAACGGCAACATCGATTTCGGTCATCACGGTGGTGAGGAGAGCGCTGGCCTCCATCGCACCCAGACGTTGCTCACGGAGCAGCTCGGAGAGAGTATTCACTTCTAGCATGAGCTCGCCGAGGGCATCGCCCGACTTGGCGCCGCGCACGCGAAACGAAAAATCGCCCTCGCGGAGAGCGGATTGCATGTTGGAAAGAGTCTGCAAGGGCCGGATTACAGCCGCACGCAATCCGAACGCGAAACCCACCCACAAGAGAACGACGATGGTGGTCAGGCTCCAACGGGTATTGGGATCGTGCTCACCGGTCCAAAGCAGGACCAGGGTAAGCATGACGCCGGCGGCGCCGGATCCAAGCGCCAACAGCAGAATGCGGTTCTCATGACTCAGGTGACGTTTGGGCCTGAACCGCGGCCGGGTACGAGGCTGGGGCGAAGGTGTGTCTGCGGCCGCCGGACGGACCTCGTTAGCTGCTTCCGATTCCATATTTCTGCAGACGCCGATACAGCGCGCTACGGCTCAAGCCTAACGCTTCAGCCGCCTGGCTGATATTGCCACCATAACGGTCGACTGCTTTGCGAATCAAGAGGGACTCAACCTCTTCCAGGCTCAGTTCCTCCAGACGCTGCGTACTGGCCTGAGGGGCCTTCAGGCTGAGATCGCTGCTGCGTACGGCGTCCCCGCTCGAAAGCAGGACGGCACGCTCAACAGCGTGATCCAGTTCGCGAACGTTGCCGGGCCAGGGATATTCCAGCATCGCCTGCATCGCCGGTGGGTCGAAGGTCTTGACCGTCTTGCGGTAGCGCTCGGCGTAGCGGCTCAGGAAGTACGTGGCCAGGGGAGGAATGTCCTGACGGCGGTCGCGAAGCGCGGGAATCTGGATCTCGACCGTGTTCAGGCGAAAGAGAAGATCCTGCCGGAAGCGTCCGGCGGTGACTTCCTGATCGAGATCGGCATTGGTGGCGGAGATAATGCGGACATCCACCCGGCGGGTTTGTGAAGAGCCGACTCGCTCCATCTCGCCGCTTTCAAGCACGCGGAGCAGCTTGGCCTGCTGAGAAATCGGAATGTTGGCGATCTCGTCGAGAAAAAGCGTTCCACCATGGGCCAGTTCGAAGCGGCCGATGCGGTCGGTTTTCGCGTCGGTGAACGCGCCTTTCACGTGACCGAATAATTCGCTTTCGAAGATTCCCTCCGGCAAACCGCCGGTGTTGACGGCGACGAGAGGCCGTGAAGCGCGGTTGGAGAGCGCGTGCAACGTGCGGGCAACGACTTCCTTGCCGCTTCCATGCTCGCCAGTAACCAGGACGTTGGCGTCTGAGGGACCAATGCTGCTGATCAAGCGCAGCACAGGCTGCATGGATTCGGCATTTGCAATGAACTTGGGCAGCCCCTCAGCGCGCAGCAAACGGTTTTCGGCTTCGAGGCGCTGACTGCGACGTAGCGCGCCGCCCAGTTCCAGTTGCGTGCGAAGAACCGAGAGCAGGCGCGCATTCTCCCAGGGCTTTTGCACGAAGTCTCGAGCCCCGCGGCGCATGGCCTCGACCGCCAGGTCGACGCTCCCCCATGCGGTCATCACAATAACGGGCAGTGTGCTGTCCACTGATTGAATGCGCGACAGTAAATCCAGCCCTTCCTGCCCTGACGTGGTGTCGCGGGTGTAGTTAAGGTCAATCAGGACGGCATCGAATTCCCGAAGCCCAAGCGCATCCAGCACAGCGGCGGGGGAAGTCGCGGTCTCGATGACGAACCCCTCGGGCTTCAGGAGAAGCCGCAGAGCTTCGAGCACATCGCGCTGATCGTCGGCAATCAGGAGGCGCGAACCGGAATGGCTCCCTGGAGGCATAGCAGTTGAACGTGGGTGAATTCTATCCTTTTCCGCAGCCGGGCTTTGCACGAGGGTCAATTTTGCTCCGTTTTGGAATCTTGCCGCTGGGCGATGGTGCGCGGCGCCACGCCTGAGAAAGTTGGGGCTTGCTGCACCGTGCCATGTACCGCGTCTTCAATCTCAATGCCGGTATGGGCCAGAGTCAGGCCAGTG
>Ga0210401_10007901_pt1 | contig 10607 bp, 9 predicted proteins | sample IncBWH32MmetaG_FD_150866 | JGI IMG/M metagenome (GOLD analysis project Ga0210401, IMG submission 150866) | Forest soil microbial communities from Barre Woods Harvard Forest LTER site, Petersham, Massachusetts, United States - Inc-BW-H-32-M | ecosystem: Environmental > Terrestrial > Soil >... | reverse complement strand
CGTTGGCCTGCGGCCGATGGGCGAGCGATATCCATGTTGCCTTAGGGAATGGCACGCGCACAGCCACAATACCGGCTGTGTAAGTTGCGTGGCTCCATATGTTTACACCCAAACATCGCACTGTTCTGCCAACTTGTTCTGTTCATTCATGGGAACCAAGTGTCCGAATACGAACATGTACCCGGAGTTGGCCTCCGCCCAGTTGCGAATTTTAACTTCGCTCCGGTATGCTTGCGTCAATCTTGTCCAGCAACCATCAGCAGCGCCAAGGAGAAAAAATGACAGTTGTGCGCAAATATCTTTCGTTAGGAGTGATGATCCTCATGGCGACTTCAACCTTCGCAGCCTCGAACCTCTACAATTTCACTCTGCCGAACATCGACGGCAAACCCATGCCCCTGGCCGATTTCAAAGGAAAAGTAATCCTCATGGTCAACGTAGCCAGCCAATGCGGATACACAGTTCAATATTCCGCGCTCGAGGCTATTTACGAGAAATATAAGGGACAAGGCTTCGTCATTCTGGGTTTTCCGGCGAACAACTTTGGCCAGCAGGAGCCTGGAACCAACGAAGAGATCAAGACATTCTGCTCGAGGAAGTACAGCGTGAGTTTCCCTTTGTATTCCAAGATTTCCGTCAAGGGATCGGATCAGGCGCCGCTCTATCAGTACCTCACCAAGGACGCTGACCCCTCGCACACCGGAGACATCAAGTGGAATTTCACGAAGTTTCTGGTCGATCGCAACGGCAACGTAGTGCAGCGCTTCGAACCCGCAGTCACTCCGGATTCCGCAGAAGTGACTTCGGCGATTGAGAAGCTGCTGAAGCAATAATTGTCGCCGTAGAGACGTAGCTGGCCACGTCTCTACTTTACCTTCCTGAGTTCCTTTGTGAACCTTCGCGTCCTTTGTGGTTAAAGTCTTTGCCTTTGCCCGCGGACACTTCCTGCTACAATTCCCCCGCGCCCCGAGCGATCCCAAACTGCTCCTATGGACTTCGACCAGCTCGAAACTTTTCTCGAAGTGGCGCGGCTCAACTCCTTCTCCCGCGCCGCGGAGAGGCGATTCCGCACCCAGCCGGCGATCTCATCTCAGATTCGTTCGCTCGAAGAAGAAGTTGGCGCAAAGTTGCTGGACCGCTCTGGCGGCAAGGTCTCGGTCACCGCATCCGGCAAGCTCTTCCAGAAGTTCGCCGAACAGATGGTGGGATCCCGCAAGGCCCTGCTCACCGCCATCGCCGAAACCGAGCGCGTGCCTCGGGGCGAGATTGTAGTCGGCGCGAACGAAGGCACGTGTCTGCATATCCTGCCCGAAGTTTTCGCCGAGTTTAAAAAACAATATCCAAACGTGGGCGTCAACATCAAGCGCGCGGACTATGCCAAAATCCTCGAATCCGTAGTCGATAACTCCGTTGACTTCGGCGTCGTCTCCCTGCCCGTAACTGACACCCGGCTGACCGTCGTGCTCATTCATCGCGACGAACTTGTGATCATCGCTCCGCCGCAGCATCCCTTGGCCAAGATGAAATCAGCCACCATTGCCCAGGCCGCGAAGTTTCCGCTGGTCGTACCGAAAATCGGGCATACCCGCGACGCCCTGGAAAATCTTTTCTACGAGCGCAAGCTCAAGCCGCGCTTCACCATGGAACTCGATTCCAGCGAACTGCTCAAGCGCTTCGTAGCTGCGGACGCCGGTGTGGGCTTCATCGCCCGCTCCAATGTACTGGAGGATATGCGCGCCAACGCGCTCGTCGCCATTCCAATCTCCGACGCCACCATCCGCCGCGACCTCGCCCTGGTCTTCCGCAAAGACAAAGCCCTAAGCCGCGCCGCCCTGGCCTTCATCGACATCGCGGTAAGAATCAAAGGGATTGATGCGCTGGCTTCCGGAAAACACTAATCAGGAGCGAGTTTACGGGATGATTTCGAACGCGCTGCCCCCGCCATAGGTCGCGCCGCCGCCCGTGGTGCCGTACAAGTCCCCAGATGCATCGAAGATCACGTCGCCGTAAGGATAGGCGCTGTCGCTGCCGTTGAAGCGGTGCAGCACTCTCTCGGTCCACTCGCCCGCTCGGTCAGGTATCAACTCGAAGACAACCCCGCAGCCATTGGGGCAAGACGCGTCGCCACCGCCGCCGCCGGGGGTCGTGCCGTAGAGATTTCCGGCTGCATCGAAAATCACACCAGCGTCGGGATAGGCACCGTCGATTCCGTTGAAACTGTGTACCACCTTAACAGTCCATTTCGAGTACCCGTCGGGCACTAACTGGAAGACGTTGCCGCACCCGCCCGCGCAGCTGCGGTCGCCGCCAACATTGGCCGTGCCGTACAAGTTTCCAGCGGCGTCGAAGATCAATTCGGCGAAAGGGTAAGCACCGATATTTCCGTCAAAATCATAGAGCACGGTCTCAGTCCAGACGTCATTTGCATCCGGCGCCAGCCTGAATAGACTGCCCGAGCCCCAGGCGCCGCCTACATTGGTCGTTCCGTACAAATTTCCAGCCGCGTCGAAGATCAGCCCCGCGGCAGGGTTGGCGCCGTCCGTGCATCGAGAAGCGGAGCAGAAGTTATACAACACCTTTTCAGTCCAGGTGCCGTTCGTGCCCGGTTGCAGTCTGAAGACGGTGCCGAACGTAGAAGTTCCGCCTCCCCATGTGGTGCCGTACAAATGCCCAGCCGCGTCGAAGATCAGGTGGGAGAAGGGGAAGGCCCCGTCCGGTCCCTTGAAGGTATAGATAAGCCTCGTGCTCCACTTGCCCTCGGCTCCGGGCGTGAGCTGAAAGATGGTGCCGCAACCGGCCGAGCAGTCTCTGTAGTTGCCTCCTTCGGTCGCCGCGCCATACAAATTCCCGACCGAATCGAAGGTTAGCTTTGATTGAGGGAACACTCCGTCGGCGCAGGCAGACATCGAGCAGAGGTTGTACAACACCTTCTCGATCCACTTGCCGTTCGCGTCACGAATCAACTGGAAGACTGTGCCGTATCCCAAACCGCCGTACTGAGTCGTGCCATATAAGTTTCCGGTGGCATCGGCGACCAGCCCTGCCAACGGCTTTTGTCCGTCTTTGCAGCCTGACACGTGGCAGAAACGGTACAGCACTTGGTTCTTCGTGGCTGCAAAAACGGGAGTTGCCACGCTCAAAAATCCAAAGATCGCGGTGAAGGTTGCGACCAGAAAAATCAGAGGTCTCTTGCTGGACATAGTGCCTCTCACAATGAAGGAAATCCAGCGCCCAGCACCAAGTTTGGGGGGCGATTCTCCGTCCTTTGTGCTTTGGCAATATACCATACTCCGGGTGGTGCCAGTCGAGATTTGCGGTTCCTGGGTGCCGCTGGCTCTGTTCGCGTCAGTCAGGAAAGGGGCCGGGTGCCCCACTCTTTCCACGTCTCTGCGGAAGGGGGGAGCTTCACCTGAATGACGACTGAACCACCCCAGCAGCAGTGGTTGGCCCATCCGATCTACGCTAACTCCTTCAATGCCTCTCCAATGCGGCGCATGGATTGATCGCAATCCTTACAAAGAGTCTGAAAATGGTTCCTGTAGGTGCCGTATGTTTTGAGAGTCTCGAATTTGATCCTCAGGGCTTCACCTCCCGAAGAATGACCTTTCACTTTGGTGCGAAGATGGTGGGCGGTTTTCAGCGGAGTTACTGTCTTTTCGGCCTCATCTTGTGCGAACCCAAGGCCCAACAGGCATTCCTCGGTAACCTTAATCGAGGCAAACTTTGGGTCGAGGGTTCGGCCAAGTTCTAACGCTTTTTCTTTAAGCCATCCAACTTGAAGTCCCTCAACCACCAATTGATCGAGCAGGAGCAGGTCATTTGCCCATTCGTCGCCCGATGTCGTGGCTGGGTAATGCAACTGCGCGAGGAGTTTTTCGGACCGAAGCTCCCACCAGGGGACTTGCTGCTTGGAGAATTCCCGCAAGGCAGCCTTGAGACTATTCAGCGGATCATAGTCGGTATCCCAGCACCCCTCAAAATCAGTTTTAATTGAGCGTTTCGATATTGTTCCCTTCGGCGGTTCATTAAACGATTTCCAGTAGAGTTGTTCTTGATACGGCAGATTTTTCAGATAGACGAGGTAGGTGTGCACTTGACCTGCTTCGTTGATGTCGTAAGTTTGGAGATGCCACGTTCCCCGGCAGGAGATTGATCTGTCCGAAATGTGATATTTCTCAGAGTCCGCCTTGTATTTCAACAGGACTTCTGGCTTGAAAAACACTGGGCTTGTCTCAAAGGGCAAGTCTGACTCTACGAAGTAGTTTCCGAGGTGCTCTGGGTTACAGGAAGCCTCCTTCACGACACCATGTTTCCAGTCGTGCGCGATGAATGTTGTGTACTGACGCCCCTTCCTTGAGCCTGGCCCGAAGCGCTCAATGATTGATTCTTTCGTGGTCGATGGCCAGACAAGCTGACATCCCCGCCGGAACGCTGCGTGCCCTTTCTCAACATGGGCTCTATAGAAGAAGTCATTTTCAATCGTCTGTTCCACCTTACGGCTCTCCGCACAGCCGCCGAAACGTGACAATTCGCAGAACGTGAAGTCAAAGGTTCGGACGATCACGCAGTCGGTCAGTACCGCGTATTCATCAATCACGCTCCGCTTACACGTAATGGTAGTGCCGCCATATAATTCACCTGCCTTCTTGGGAAGCTCGATGATGCGGATCACTTCTTCGATGTCGCCTAGCTCGTCGAGCCGACAGTAGGCTTGTCTTTCGTACAGGAAGTGAATTGCGGAGACCTGGGCGAACTTTTGAAGGACTTCGTAATAATGCTTTTCACCTGTCCGCCCTTCAAAGCTACTAGCGAAGATCAGCTGTTCGGCTTTATCGAGAGTCTTGCTTCCGGTATGAGATAGAGGCGGAGTAACCGAAATTGACCTCGGGTTACCGAAGGAGATCTCTACGCCCCAGGACGAATATGGATCGCACTGCCAGTCTAATAAGTCCTCATAGTCCGGCGGATCGAGTGCCGTAGTTGGAGCGAGTAGGGCGTGAATAAATGTGTTCTGAAAGGTCGCGTACACAATGAACTCATCGTGGCTCACGTTGTCCTTGAGGAAGGCAATGATGTCCTTCATTTCAAGCCAACTGTCATAGGCGTCTCTGTCGGATGGAGCTGTCGATAGTCCCCTTAGGATGTTCGCAACGTCCGTCATATATCGGATTCTATTGCAAATTGCGTGGCTTCCGGGCGACCCACCCTCCCGGCGACGGCAAGCTGCCACACTCCCTGACCTGTTCGTTGCGCTCCGGGCGGCCTCGGGGTCCCTCGACTCCGCTCGGGATGACAAAGGGGGGGAGTTGGGGATGACAGGTCCAAGGGATGGGCTGACGATTACACAGTTCGGGGCGGGGGCTGGCCGGTCAAAACCGCAGAAAGTGCCTTTCCGCCGAAATCTTGTCAAGTCCCCCAAACCAGCAATTTCCTGCCAAGCTGCTGATTTGATTCGGAAAATAAATATCGAAATCATGTCATAGTTACCCCCTTCAATTTGCTATTCTAGAAATAGAGAGTAAATCTCGAAATAAACAGGCGCGACCGGAAATCCGGGTCGCGCCTTTTTTTATTGGAGTTCCAAATTGAAAAAGAAATCAGGCAATTTACGCACGCGGACACGGCAGACGGCACCCCTCGTCCGCGGACCGCTTAAGACCAAAGAGAAAGGCGAGTTGGCCGAGCTTGCGTTTCTGCACAAAGCGGCGAGCCTGGGTTTTGGCGTGGCCCGGCCCCACGGAGACAGCGAACGTTACGACTTCATCCTTGATTCGGGCGAGCGCTTCTTGCGGGTGCAGGTGAAATCGATTTTCGGCATGGTCGAGGGGATGTATCGGTTGCGGTGTACGCACGGCGATAAGATACCTTACACGTCAAAAGAAATTGATTTTCTGGTCGCCTATATTGCTGCGGAAGGGATTTGGTACGTTATCCCGGTCGATTGTGCGCCATCCTCATCCGTTCTGGCGTTCTATCCGTCTGGACGCGAGAGGGGAAGAGGCCGCTTCGAAGCGTTTCGTGAAGCTTGGCATCTGATGGCGCCGGGAGCCGACTTGCCCCAACAACTGACACTGCGCCAGGTTCACAGAACTGACCTCCATCGCAAGTGTTTCGTCGAGTAGATGGGCTGAGCGTTGATTCATGCGCCGGCTATCGGTGTTTCCGCAACCTGAGACGTAGCAAGCTAGTCTCTACGGGAAGTGCCGATTCCGGGGTACATTCACGCGACGGCGCGCACATGGTTTAGGTTAGAATCTTTTCGCGTGCGAATCCTCGGATTTCCGTTGGCCTTGCTGGTCCTGTGTCTCTCTTTATCCTCCGCGTTCGCCCAGACTCCGCGCAAGCAGTCGCCCAAAGAGCTGCCGCCGTCGGCGTTCAAACTTATTTCCGTTAAGACCACCGGGACGAGGCGCTACAAGTCCGAAGAAGTCATCGCCGCGAGCGGGTTGCAGATTGGGCAAACCGTCAGCGAGGACGATTTCAAAAAAGCGGCCCAGCACCTGGGCGACACGGGAGCGTTCGGCGATGTTCTTTACAGCTTTCAGTACTCCGCCGAGGGCACCAAGCTGGAGTTGCAGGTCCAGGACGCCGAACGGTTCGTTCCGGTTCGCTTCGATAATCTGGTCTGGTTTTCGGATCGTGATCTGCTCGACCAGCTTCATGCCCAGGTTCCGCTGTTTCAAGGGCAGTTGCCGATCGCAGGCGAACTCGCGGACGAGGTTTCCAACACCCTGCAAGGCTTGCTGATCGCGCGCAACGTGCAGGGCCGAGTCGACTATCTTCGAGCCGCGCCCGAAGATGGCCCGATTGAAGCATTCGTTTTCACGGTCACAGGACCGCAGATTCACATTCGCAACATCGTATTTGCAGGAGCCGTTGAGCCCGAACTGCCATTGCTCGAAGCTGCTGCCAAAAAGCTGCAGGGCGCTGATTTCTTGCGCTCGATCCTGCGCGCGCAAGAGGACAAGAACTTCCTCCCGATTTACCTTGAGCGCGGATATCTGAAAGCCGCGTTTGGCGACGCTCAGGCTGAGGTTGTCCAGGACAGCTCGAAGGAAACCATGGTGGACGTGACTTTCCCGGTCGATCCGGGACGCGAATACAAACTGACAGCGCTCGATTTATCGGGAAACAAAGCCTTCTCTAACGACGCTCTGCGCCCATCGATCCATGCCCAACTCGATCAGCCGGCAAATGCGGTTCAGCTCGATACCGACATCGAGGCCATGAAAAAACTCTACGGTACACGCGGATACATGGGAGTCGGTATCGGACTTGAGCCGGAAATGAACGACGCGAACTCCACCGTCCGGTACGTGCTGCACATTCAGGAGGGTGACGTCTACACCATGGGGGACGTGGAATTCCGGGGCCTCGATTCGCGCACTACCGCTCGCCTGCAGGACGAATGGAAGCTGCGCGGTGGCGATACTTATGATTCCACCTATGCTGGCCGATTCCTCGAGCAGGTAAACAAAGAAATCTCGTTGATGGGGGACTGGACTACGAGTATCCGCGAAGCGCTCAATCCTAAAGAGAAGACCGTGGACGTGACATTGCGGTTCAACCCCAAGGCACGATAGTCCGTTGAATGGAAAATGCTTGACGCGTTCTGCTATCGCCTTTCAAATGGGACCATCTAACTGGCAGCGGGAATATTTGACTTACCATATATCGCATATCAAGGAGAGAGGATTCGTGAGATTGACGCGAAAGTTCGCAGTTTCCCTGACCGGCGCTCTATTAGGCGCAGCTCTGATCCCGGCCGCGTTCGCAGGCAAGGCCGAAACCTTCACTGGCACGGTGAGCGACGCTATGTGCGGCGCAAAACACATGATGGAGGGCGACGCGGCCTGCCTCCGAGCCTGCGTTCAAAAGGGATCGAAGTACGCCCTCGTCGTCGGCGAAAAGGTATACACATTGGATACTAAGGACAAAGCTACGCTGGACAAGCTCGATAAATTGGCCGCTGGGAAGGCTACGGTCAAGGGCGAAGCCGAAGGCGACACGATTGAAGTCAGTTCGGTCGCGGCAGCCAAGTAGCTTTTTCTGGATTCCAACCGAGGCGGAAATCTGAATCCGGGTTTCCGCCAACTTTTTTGCGTTGCGAACCAATTTTCATATTCCCTTTACAATTCTCTATGTTAGATTTGACCCTCACCTAAACGCCGGAGGAACAACGAATTGGGAAAAGATATGGTCCCCAAGAAGATTTTCTTCACCAAGGGGGTCGGTAAACATCGCGAACGTCTTACTTCTTTTGAGCTGGCGCTGCGGGACGCCGGCATTGCCGCGCAGAATCTAGTTCGCGTGTCATCCATTTTTCCGCCACAATGCAAGCTGGTGCCGCGATCGCAGGGGCTGAAGTATTTGAGTCCTGGTGAGGTCGTCTTCGCTGTGGTCGCGGAGAACTCGACGCGTGAGCCACATCGTCTGCTTGCTGCCAGTATTGGTGTGGCCATCCCGGCCGATCGCAACACTTACGGCTACCTGAGCGAACACCATTCTTTTGGTGAGACCGACGACTCCGCGGGCGAATATGCCGAGGAACTCGCGGCTGAGATGCTGGCGACCACGCTCAACGTCGAATTCGATCCGGACCGGTCGTGGGATGAGAAGAAAGAAATTTACCGGATTTCGAATAAGATCGTGCGCACGGCCAACATTACCCAGTCCGCCGTCGGAGATAAGCGCGGCTTGTGGAGCACGGTGATTGCTTCGGCTGTTTTGATTTTTGATTAGTGAATCGTGTGGGGCCGGGTCTTCGACCCGGCCGAGCCTTACTTCCCTGCTCGCGCTTTCTTCTTCCCTGCTGGATTCTTCTTACCGAGGCGTTCCAGCACCGCTGCTACGACCAGCGGCAATCCGACGGTGGCGTCTAAGAACAGCTCGCCGAACCTTCCGCCTTCCGCCGGAGGCACGAACTTTCCCCACGAAATAGCTTCGCTGTACGGACTTCCCGAGAGACCGCCCCAGTACACCGGCTCGGGACAAATTCGGACGCCGTAGTGGTAGCGCTTCAACGGAACGTTTTCTCCCAGGCGCCGGTGCCGCAGCTCGCAGAAAGGCCCAAACTGCTGCGCCCAGTTGCGGGGAACGCCGCCGCCAATGGTAAAAATCCCGAGCCTCGTTTGGCGCAACAGCGTCGCCGCAAAATGCTCCAGATCCTCGAACGGATCGAAGCGCAGCTTGTGTCTTCCGGTCGACTCGCGCAAGCGGTTGTTCAGCGCCACGTCCAGGCCCAGCTCAGAATCTGTAAATGCCGGGACAAACACCGGCACGCCTTTTTCGTAGGCCGATTTCAGAATGCCTCGCTGGCCCTTGGCATGTTTGGCCAAATGCGCGCCGATGGCATGATTCAGCTTGTAGGAGCACAGCACCTCGCTGTGATCCCAAGCTTCCAATACGTGGGACATCACTTCTTCCACATCGTCCAGGTTCTGCTCGGGCTCGAGCGTGTCGTACACCCGGTTGTAGCCCTGTTCATAGAGCTCGGTATCAGAAACCTCTGGTTTGTAGCGGAAATGAGCGCGCCCCGTGGCCTCGACCAACCCGTGCGCCATCAGCGCGCCCGTGGAGACAATCGCGTTCACGATCCCCCGGTCGATCAGGTCAGCGATGATAAGGCTCTGCTTGGCGACGGTCATGGCTCCGGCCAGGGTCATCACCACGAAGCATTCTTCGTCGCGGGCCATGGCTTCGAGAACGTCTGCCGCTTCGCCTACCTGTCGACCCGTGAAGGCCGTTTTTCCCATCGCATGCACGAGGTCGTTAACCGACCGCACAGAACTCAGATCCAGCGATTCCAGCGGAATCAGCCGGTCTTCGATCGGATTATGCAGCTTGCGGTCAATTCCCACGCCGTCATGATTGCCATTCTTCAAATCCCACCCCCATTTATGTCGAAGCACTACTCTACTAGAACGCAGTAAGCTCGTGCTACCGCCGCTGGCTTCTCCTCAGCTTGCGGTGAAGCACAATCCTCAGGGGCTGAGGCCGAAGTTTACGTGGCTTACGCTGCTCGGCTGAAAAAGGCTGCGGAAACAGTTGTCGAGGACGAGAAAACTTGCCTCAGGCGCTAAAGCGCGGGAGCATTTTAAGAACTTAGCGGCCCGACTGAAGTCGGGCCCTTCCCAGGCATCGGGAGGGAGGCAAACCTCGTCGATCTTTTCGAATTGGATCATACGCTTTCAGCAGCCTGCTTAAGCCTTGCCTTTCCACGGCTCGATCAGTGCACCACAACCCGTCCGCCATAGAGTGGAAAACGGAGAACCGGGAACTGATATTCTATTCGTCCCGAAAGGAGTTTTCGCTTTGCCGCCTGAGAAATTCCGTGTTGGACTGGTGCAGATGTCGATGACGTCCGACCCTGAAAAGAATTTGCAGCACGCGATCGACCGGGTTGGCGAAGCCGCTGCCAAGGGCGCACAGATCGTCTGCCTGCCCGAGCTTTTTCAGACGCAGTATTTCTGCCAGCGCGAAGATGCGTCCCTGTTCGATCTTGCCGAACCGATCCCTGGACCGGCATCGGCAAAGTTGTCGGAGGTGGCCAAGCAACTGCGAATCGTCCTCATCGCGTCGCTGTTCGAAAAGCGCGCTGCGGGCGT
>Ga0210401_10007899_pt1 | contig 10608 bp, 10 predicted proteins | sample IncBWH32MmetaG_FD_150866 | JGI IMG/M metagenome (GOLD analysis project Ga0210401, IMG submission 150866) | Forest soil microbial communities from Barre Woods Harvard Forest LTER site, Petersham, Massachusetts, United States - Inc-BW-H-32-M | ecosystem: Environmental > Terrestrial > Soil >... | reverse complement strand
AGCTCCCCGGCGACCGGCCGGGCAGCCAGGAGACGCAAGCGCTCACGCAGTCATCGGCGAGCAATAGGTCGCGGGCATCGCCGAGCTGCACTGGCACGCCCGCGGCGGCCCGGCTCGCGGCTTCGACCGCTGCCGGATCCATGTCGCTGCCCTCCGCCGTCCAGCCGGCGGCCGCTGCCTCGGCCAGGATCGTGCCCGCACCGCAGCACGGGTCAAGCAGGATCCCGGTTGACGCCGGGTATGCCGCGGTGGGGTCGCCGGCTAGCTCCACCATCGCGGCAGCGACCGTCGCGGGCAGAGGACCTGACAGCTCAGCGGAGCGCCCCGACCGTTCCGTGGTCGCGCTAATCCGCAGCCCTGCGACGTACTGGCCGTCGTGCCACTCGCTCAGCTGGAAGTCCAGCTGCGCCGGATCGGCGAACTTCCAGCGAGATTTGTCCGCGCCGATCACTGCGGCCATCGCCCGCCGCAGATCCGGTCGCTGGAGGCGCGCATGCATGCGTGCTTGTGCGGTCACCCGGTAGGTCATCGAGCCCGACAGTTGCCGGACCTCGTCCGCCCATACCGAGAGCGCGCGCTCAACCGCGCGCGGCTGCCAGGCCGTGCTCGCCACCGAGCCAGCCCCGGCCGCCCGGTCCGGGCTCGCACGATCGCCCCGGCTCGCACGGCCGATCTCGGCGAAAACGTCCTCGGCAAGCCGGGATCGCAGCGCGTGCGCGCGGCCAGTCCGGTCGGTATCAAAGAACACGATGTCGCTGCGGCCGTCGAACCCGCTGCCGGTGACGTCGATGCCGTCGACTGCCGCAAGCTGACGTCGCAACAGTCGGCCGATCCCCGGTGCACAGGTGGCGAACATCGGGAGTTGCCTGGGGCGTGGCCGCGCGGGTCGATTCATCATGGCCTCACCGCCCGTCCGCAGCGCCGTACCGTGTTTGACCCGGGCGCCGACGATACCCTCCGGCACGGACTCACTGTCAGAGCACACCGCTTTAGAGGATGCGCGAGTGGCGCGTCATCTCGGCGTGGCGCGCCCGGACAGCCAGGGCCTGCAGAGACCGTGCCCGCGAAACGGTGCCGCAAAAGACAGCGCCCGCGAAACAACAGCCAGTCCGGACGTGCCACGTTCCTGCATAACTAGTTAGACGTTGCCGATGATCGGACCGACCGCCGCGCATGAGGGCTGGAAGTTCGGGCTGTCCGGCCCCAGGGCGTTGATCATGTCCTGCAGCGCGTTGGAATCGTACGGGATCGAGATGTGATCACTAGTGTCCTGCGGGCACTGCGCTTGCAGGGTGATGTCCTGCACGTTGGCCGCGACCGGGAGGAACGCGTTGGTGTACGGCGTCACGACGTCATCGTCGGCAGTCTCGATTACGACGTACTTCACGCCGACCGTTGTCGGCGTCTGGTTGAGGCTGTTGAGGAAGGAAGAACCCTGGAACTGCTCGACGCAGGCTTTGCACGTGACCGATAGCAATGTGGTGGTCACGCCCAGCGCGCCGATATCGGCGACCAGGTTGACGACACCGTCCAGGTTCGTGCCGTAATTCGACGGAGCGAACCCGACGAGCATATTGACTTTAGCCGCGCCGCCCAGGTCGTTGATGTAGTACCTCGGCATCATGCCGCCCTGGGACCACCCGACGATGTCGACCTTGGTTGCACCCGTTTCGCTGAGCACAGTGTTCACTTCGGTCGCCAGTCGGGCGGCAGACGTGGCGATGCCGCCCATGGCATAAAATCCGCTGAGCGGAATCGTCTGGCCGTAATTGAAGGCATAGACACAGTAGCCATTGTTAACCAGGTCCGGGGATATCGCGCCGAAGCTGTTATACATGCTGGCGAATGTGCCCTCGGTCAGGATGACCGGATACGGATGCGCGGCAGATGGCGTGCATGGGCGGTTGGCGCCAGCAGGGGCGGCGGTGTAATTCCAGACAAGTGTCGAGTTAAAGAATGCCTGCGCCTCGCCCTGCATCGGCAAGGACGAGGCCTGGGCGGGCATGCTGCCCGCGACAAGTGCTAACGCTGTGCCTGCGATGACTGTGGACAGGCCAACTAACCCGCCAGATCGCCGAAGCTTCATTTCCCTCTCACATTCGTGACTCGATAGGCCTGAGTCAGTACTTGACGCAGACCACGCAGGAATGGATCTGGCACCGCCTCGTTGCGGCAGCATGAAAAGCGCGTCACGGTCGTGCGCAGCAGTCCGCGCAACCGTTCTTCACCTCGAGGTTACTGACGAGTATGAACCGACCGCATTGGTCCGTCAATGCCCGAAATCGACGGTAGCTTCGCCGTTCGCGGCGACATAGGTCACAAGGTTAGGGAGGCCTTAGCAGACTCTGCGGGTGCCAGCGCAGCCAGGCGTCGGTGATCAACTCGGCAAGCTCGCCGACGTGCCGGCAGCGAATACCGGGCCGGCCAGCACCCGGTCGTGCAGAGCCAACGGCGATCGATGTCCGGGGGGCAAGCGCAGGTTTCGCGACCTCCGCTGCCAACGCGGGATAATGGTCGTATGGCCGATCTCTATCACGACAGGTGGATCACCTGCACCGGCGACGCCATCGTCATCAACTGGTACTACCTCTGGGGGCCCAAGCGGATTCCGTACGCGGCCATCCGCTCGGCCACGCGTGTCAATCTCGGCACGTTTCGTGGCAATCTCCGTATCTGGGGCACCGCCAACCCGCGCTACTGGGCCAGCCTTGATCCCAGTCGGCCCGGAAAATCAGCCGCCCTGATACTGGACCTCGGAACTGCGGTCCGGCCTTTCATCACCCCGGACGACGTAGAGGCAGTGGAGAGCATCCTGGTCGAGCACGCGCACCTGGCTAGCGTCCCGCACGCCGGCCAGGCCCCGTACCTTTGACCGCCAAGGCAGGACGGACCATGAATCGCGCGGTGCCACATCACGACCGTGATGCTGGCGGCCCCGCTGACATCCTGGCTGCGAAGGCGGGCCTCCGGCAGGAGGTGTGGAGTGCGATGCGCACGGCCAAAGTGGCCCGATTCCCGGGGGCTGAAGGCAGGATCCCGAACTTCGTCGGGGCCGAGGTTGCGGCCGGCCGCCTTCGCGATCTGCCCGCATGGCAGGCCGCCGGGGCGCTGAAAGCTAATCCGGATTCCGCCCAGCTGCCGGTGCGCCAGCGCGCGCTCGAGGACGGCAAGACCGTATACATGGCGGTTCCGCGGCTAGCGGGCCAGGAGCCGTTTTTCGCCCTGGATCCGGACCGCTTGTCTGACCTGCCCCGCAAGGCCGCTTCGATCAGCGGCGCGTCCAGGTCCGCGCGGCGCGTCAGGCTGACCGACCTCACGCCAGTTGATCTCGTCGTGATGGGCAGCGTGGCAGCCGGGGAGGACGGTGCCCGGCTGGGCAAGGGCGGCGGATTTGCTGATCTTGAATTCGCGCTTGCCACCGCAGCGGGCCTGATCGGCCCGCACACAGTGTGCGTGACGACCGTGCACGAGCTTCAGGTGCGTGCTGCTGGTGAGATCCCGCTGACGAGTCACGATGTGCCGGTGGACTTCATCGTCACGCCCGACCGCGTGATCGACTGCCGGAGCGGCCGCGAGCCGCGACCGGATGCCGGCATCTGCTGGGACGACCTGACCGACGAGAAGATCGCCGCGATACCGCTGCTAGCCGCGCAGCGAGATACCGCCGGCGGGCATCCGACTGATGTCTGACCGGGTTTTAGGATCAGGCAATGCGACGCGAGTCAGCCACGGTGGTCGGCCTGACCGGCGAGATATCGGGCAGCCTGCTAGGCGCCCTGGGCCGCTCCGGCAACGTCTCTATCGCGCGGCCGCCGGCGTCCCCGGACCAGCAGGAAGCAGGCGACGGCGCCCGGCCGCAGCGCGGCTGGGAGCCGGGAGCGCGGGCCATGCGGGAAGCGGCGCGGCGCCGGTCGATGTTCGTGATCGTGCCGGACGATCCGCTGGCCGGGATCGCAGCGGCCTGGAGCGCGATGTGGGAACCGACCGCAGGGCCGGCAGCGCCGGAAGCATTCGAAGCACACGCTGCCGAGGCGCTGGGCGCCTGGCGCGACAAACAGTTCGAGTTGCCCGACTATTACGTCGTAGCCGCGCCGGCGCAGCGTACCGCTGCCGGACCAGACTTCTATCTGGGCCCGGTGCACGCGGTACGCCCGCGCCGCGTCGCTGTCGCAGGCGTCACTAGCGCGGGCTCGGCCGCCCAGGCTGCCCTGCTGCTGGACACCCTGAGGGCCCTTGAGCACGGCCCGTGGTGGCCGCCTCTTGACGAACTGATCGATGCCGTCAGGCACTTCTACGCCGGCGCCCTGGCAGAAACGTCCGCTCCGGCGTAGCTCAGCCAGACGGCAGCGCGACGCCGGAACGCAGTGGTCGTATCCGGCGAGGAGGACAGATGGGGGCACGACAGGTGACGGACCGGCCGCCGCTGGCTGAGCAGCTTGATCTGCAGCCACATCCCGAAGGCGGATGGTTCCGCGAGACCTGGCGGTCATCGGCGTCATTCCAGCCGCCTGGCTACCCAGGGCAGCGCAGCGCGGGCACGGCCATCTACTTCGTGCTGCACCCCGGCGAGGAGTCGCGCTGGCACATCGTCCGCTCGGACGAACTGTGGCTCTGGCATAGCGGCGGTCCGCTCTTGCTGCGGCTCGGGGGGACCGGTGATGAGCCCGCTCCCGCGGACGAGATTGTGCTTGGCGGCGATGTCTCGTCGGGGGAGCAGCCTCAAGCGTGCGTTCCCGGCGGGACCTGGCAGCACGCGACCCCGGCCGGGGCGCATCCAGTGCTGGTCAGCTGCGTTGTGGTGCCCGGCTTTGACTTCGCTGACTTCCGCCTGGCTTAGCCAGGGCAGGCGCGCCTACTCCCGCCAGCAGCCGGCGATCTCGATCCGCTCGGCCCAGGCTCGCGCGCTTGCCCCGCCCGGCTCCCAGCTCTCGCACATCTGCCGCATCTCCGTGCACCTGCGCATGATCGCCTCATGCCGCCGCGGCCAGTCAGGCCGCTCGCCGTAGCTGGCGTAGAACGCCGCGAGCGACGCGACCTCGGCCGGATGGTGGAGCCTGATGATGAACTCACACCAGGCCAGATCCTCGACCGGATCACCAGCGTGCGCCCACTCCCAGTCCAGCACCGCGGTAACGCGCTGGGCATCCGCATCGAGCAGCACGTTGTTGGGGCCGAAGTCACCATGCACGAGGACTTCGCCCGGTTGGGCCTCGCTCAATGCCTCTGGCACAGCGAGCCGGCGTATCTGGCGCAGCACTCGACCGCACGCCGCAAGGACCGGCTCCGCTAGCCCGGCGTCGATAAGATCCTGACCATGCCTGCCCGGCGCGAGCGCAGTCCGCAGCGTCACCGGCCCTCGCGCGATAACCCTCGGTACCGGCAGGAGCCCGGCCAGTGCACTTAGCGCAGCGGCCTCTCGCGCGCAGCAAGCCTCCGCCGCAGGACTCCGGAAGGCCTTGGTGACGACATCCCCGCTCCTGGTCGTGCGGTGCGTGTACCCGTGCGGCATCAGCTCGGGGTCGGCTGCGGTCGTGCCGGTCATGCGATCGCGGGCGATGGCACCGCGCGCCGCGCGTCGAGGAGGCCTGGCTCGGTGGCCATGAATAGATCGAACTCATCGAAGCGCCAGCCAGCCGCCAGCAGTGCGCGGACCGCCGGATGCGGCGCGGGCAAGCAGACGTGCGCCATCTCGCTTTCCGGACCCTCCAGCTCGGCCAGCGTCAGGAGCACCGCAGCCGCGGCAGCGCCGTCATCGGCGGCCGGAGACACGACAAGGTGCACGATTCCGCGGTCCGGGCCGCTGTTGACGACCGTGCCGGCCGCAACAACCTCGGCATCACGGCTGACCAGTACCGATTCGCCGCCAGGCCGGGCGGCCCAGGCCTCGTGGTCGGCCAGCCGGTCGGCGCCAGTCCAGCTGAGCTCGTGCCTGGCAACTGCTCCCGCGGTGACGGGCTCAACAGTCCACTCGTTAATGACCGGCAGCCGGGCCGTGTCGCCATGCAGATACAGCAGCGGCCACCAGGCATCGAGGCCGAAGCTTGTGTAGAGCGGGATCGCGTTCGCGTGCAAGCTGCTGAAGGTCATCTTGCGCCGGGCCTGTGCCCACAGGTCCGTCAGCATTGCCCGGCCGCAGCCGAAGCCCTGCGCGGCTGGGTCGACGAACAGGTCGCACAGCATGCTGACGGCGTCGTCCCCGGTGCCGATCTGGCGGACCGCGCCGAACGCAACGACCTTCCCGGCCAGCTCAGCGACCACGACTCGGCCATGGCCGAGCAAATGCCGGAGATACGCAGGATTGCTGCCGCTCCACTCGTCATGCTGGCCGGTCGCGATGGCCACTGCGGCGATCGCGGCGAAGTCACTCTCGGTCGCTGGCCGTACCCGCGCGTCGCGCATCACAGGAATCCTCCCAGGGTCGGCGTCATGGTGGCCGGTCGGCGTGCGTTCCCGACCGCTGCTAGCCTGACCTGCGGCCGGTGCGTGGGTAGACCGGTGCGGGACAGAGGCGCGCGGGCAGGCAGGAGGCACGGAGTCAGGTGCTGTCGGACGGAACGGTGGAGTCTGCTGGCTCAGTACTACCGGTACGGACATTCGTCGCCCTTGGTGACAGCTTCACCGAGGGCGTCGGGGACCCCTACCCGGACGGTACCTTCCGGGGCTGGGCCGACCGGTTCGCCAAAGACCTCGCGGCTGCCTCGCCTGGGCTACGGTATGCGAATCTCGCGATCCGCGGCAAGGTGCTCAGGCAGGTGGTAGACGAACAGGTACCAGCTGCCATTGCCCTGGCGCCGGACCTGGTGAGCATCGCTGCAGGCGGCAACGACTTGCTCCGCCCGAAGGCCGATCCGGACGCGCTGGCAGCCACCTTTGAGCAAGCGATCGCAGCTCTCAGGCAGGCGGGCGGGCAGGTGATGCTGTTCACCGGGTTCGATCCGGGCGGCTTTCCGATGATCCGCCTGATACGCGGCAAGGCGGCGGCGTTCAACGCCCAGCTGCGCGAGATCGCAAGGAAGCACGGCTGCCTGCATGTCGACCTGTGGTCGATGCGAGTACTGGCCGACGGGCGGGAGTGGTGCGAGGACCGGCTGCACCTGGCACCAGACGGGCACCGCCGGGTCGCGCTGCGCGCTTGCGAGGTGGCAGGCATCCCGGTGGCGGCCGACTGGCGAGAGCCTCTGCCGCCAGATCCCGCTGGCCAGCCGCGCTGGTTCGCGGCGCGGCAGCAGGACATGTACTGGGCCCGGACGTACGCGGCGCCGTGGCTGCAGCGGAGGCTGCGCGGCGCCTCCAGCGGCGACGGGGTGCACCCGAAGCGCCCGGACCTCGCTCCGCTCTAGCAGCTCTGCCCTGGCGGCGCGGCCCCGGCAGGCCAAGGTCGTTGTCAGGGCGGGAGGCGGTTACCTGACGATCGGGTAAGCGGTCGGCTGGCGGCCGTCGACGTCGGTGAATCCGTACTCGCGGGCGAGATCGCCGACCGCAAGCGCCTGGCCGGAACGACGCATAACGCCAGGATCGGCAGCGAGCGCGGCGATAGCCCGGCCGATGTACTCGACGGACTCGGTCTGCGCGCGCTGGCTAGGAGTTAGGTCGGTCATCCGCTCGGCAAGCACCCAGCCCGGGGTCAGCGCCAGCACTGCGATCTCGTGGTCCTCAAGCTCGCCGGCCAGCACCTCGGCGGCCCGGCAGATCCCGTTCTTGGCTACGTCATAAAACACGTTGCCGAGGTATTTGCGGCCCATTGTGAACGTCGTGAAGATCACTAACCCGCGGCTAGCGGGCAGCATCAGCGGCACCCCGTACCGGGCTGTCATCAGGTGCGCGCGCAACCCGCCGGTGAACATACCGTCCCAGCGCTCCATCGACTGCTCCCAGAACGGCTGGCTGAACCAGTCGTTGTGCTCGGGATACGGCATGTAGCCGGCCCACGCGTTGCACACCAGCACATCGAGCCGGCCATGACCCGACCGGACGCGCTCGAAGAGCTCGATGACCGACTGCTCGTCAGTGTGATCACAGCGAACCGGGATCCCGCGCCCGCCCCTGGCACTTACCTGATCGGCTGCGTCCTCGATGCTGCCGGGATACTCCGGCACTGTCGGCGCACCCCTGACCGACCGGCCGGTGACGTACACGGTCGCTCCCTCTTCGCCGAGTACCCGCGCGATGCCCAGTCCAGCACCCCGAGTCGCACCGGTGACAACCGCGACCTGCCCGGTGAGTCGTTGCATGCCTCGCTCCTAGCGCACCGAGCCCATAGTGCCCACGGCCGGATTAGCTTCCGACGGCAAAGTCGGATTAAGGATACGCAGCCGAAGGCTTACTGGCGCGCGGCGACGGGTACCCGCGAAGGCATCAGGCCCGCCCGTGCGGGCCGCGATAACCAGTCAAGCCGCTGCGTCACCTGGTCACGGTAGGACGCCTGCCAGAAAGAGCCCGATTGGGTCGGAGGATAGCGTGCCGCAAGCCCACTACCGATCGCACCAAAGAATTCTCGTACTGTCCGCGATCGCCGGAGCCGTCGGCCTGCTCGCCACGGCCTGTCAGGGCTCCCAGCCCGCCCAGACCGTCGCCGTCCGGCTGGTTTTCACGCCGGCCTCAGGGAGCATGAGCGTCAACCCCGGCGGTCCCCTCACCGTGAAGGCAATCGGCGGCCACATAAGGACAGTCAGCGTGGCAGGGGCTGCAGTCACCGGTTCGCTGAACCGGAAACATACGATGTGGCAGAGCAACTCGACCCTGCCGCTGCCGCTTCACAAGACTTTCACGCTTACCGTCAAGGCCCAGAACACATCGGGGCAGATCGTCAAGCGGACGAGCACATTCCGTACTCTGAGCCCCAGGCGGACGTTCAATGCCAAGATCACCGAAGGGTACAAGCAGACCTACGGCGTAGGCATGCCCATCATCTTGACATTCAGCCAGCCGATTACGAACCGTGCGGCCGTTGAGCGCTCCCTTGAGATCACTACGTCCAAGCCGGTCACGGGCGCGTGGTACTGGGACACTAGCCAGTCGGTCTACTTCCGGCCCCGCGATTACTGGCCGGCCAACACCACGGTCAACTTCGTCGCGCATCTAGACGGCGTCGAGGGCGCGCCGGGTGTCTACGGTCATCACACGCTGACGCAGCAGTTCACGATCGGGCGGTCGCTGATCGTCGTTGCCAGCACAGTCACGCACCGGCTGAGGCTCTACCGCGACGGTGCGCTCATCCATAACTGGCCGATCAGCTCCGGGCGACCGGGCGACGACACGCCCAACGGGACGTACCTGACGATATTCAAGGGGAACCCGGTGCGGATGACCGGGCCCGGCTATTCACTTGAGGTTCCCTGGTCGGTCGACTTCACCGCGTCGGGCAGTTTCCTGCACGACGCATACTGGTCGGTTGGCGTGCAGGGCTTCGCCAACGTCAGCCATGGCTGCGTGAATATGGCCCCGGCGGATGCCGAGGAGTACTACAAGATGGAATATCCTGGCGATCCCGTGACGATCATCGGCAGTCCGCGGCCTGGTACCTGGGACAACGGGTGGACGCAATGGTTCTTGTCGTGGCCGCAACTCCTGCGAGGTAGCGCCTTGCACGAGGCGGTCATTGCCGGACCCGACGGGAGCAGGTTCGCTGACCCGGCCGCGGTGGCCGCGTCGACGGCGAGCGCGCCACTGCAGACGTCCAGACGGGGGAACGCCCACGCCAGCTAGGACGACGCGTCAACCGATGGTGAAGTCGCTGGTCCGGAACTCACGGGTGCGGCGGCGGAAGTCAAAGGTGAAGCCCGGCCAGAGCGTGAGGTTGCGGCCTTCGCTGTCCAGGTACCAGCTGGAGCAGCCAGAGCCCCAGACCGTCTTCGGCAGCTTGCGCTGGAGTTCGGCGTTATACCCGGCGGACACCTCCGGGCGCACCTCGAACGGCGTGTCGCCCGCCAGTGTCTTGGCGATGCCGTCAGCGATGAAGGTCAGCTGGCTCTCGATCATCAAGAGCATCGAGGAATGGCCGAGCCCGGTGTTCGCCCCGGTCAGCTGGAAGTAATTGGGGAACCCCGGCACGACGGTGCCGAGGTAGGTAGAGCCGAATGCCGACGCGAGGGTCTGACCGTTCGTACCAGTGATCCTGCCGAATGCCGGGTTGTCGGTGACGTGGAAGCCAGTTGCCAGGATCACCGTGTCCACTGGGTGCTCCGCGCCGTCAGCGGTGACGATCGCATCCGGGCGGAACTCGATGATCTTCTCGGTGACGAGACTGACGTTGTCCCTGGCGATGGCCGGGTAGTACTCGTTGGATGGCAGCACTCGTTTGCAGCCTAGGTCGTACGTCGGCGTCAGCTGCGCCCGCATTGCCGGATCGGCTATCGCGCTCTCCATATGCTTGCGCCAGGCAAGCTCAGCCCGCTTGAGGATCTTCGGGTTCTTGACAAAGCCAAAGGCGAGAAGCTCACGCATCCAGTAGATCGCGATCCTGGACGCCCGCTGGCTCGCGGGCAGCACCCGGTACAGGGCCTTGACCTGCGGCTTCACCGGGTGATTGGTATGCGGGACGACGAACGGGGCGGTGCGCTGGAATACCGTCAGGTGCTCGACGTCCGGTTGGATCGAGGGCACGATCTG
>Ga0210401_10007898_pt1 | contig 10608 bp, 10 predicted proteins | sample IncBWH32MmetaG_FD_150866 | JGI IMG/M metagenome (GOLD analysis project Ga0210401, IMG submission 150866) | Forest soil microbial communities from Barre Woods Harvard Forest LTER site, Petersham, Massachusetts, United States - Inc-BW-H-32-M | ecosystem: Environmental > Terrestrial > Soil >... | reverse complement strand
TGCCTGGATGCGCGAAACCCTCCCGACGGCCGAGCTCAAGAAGGTGTTTCGCGCCGACTAGGCCGCCGCACGATGCTGCAGCCCGGCCAGGGCCGGGATCGGCTCGGCGCCGATCTGGCGCAGGAGCGACGCGAGGTCGTAGTGGAAGCGCTCGCCCGGCATCAGGCCGTCCTTGAACGAGAGGACGACGACGACGGGCTGCACGATGGTGCGGCCGCTGGGTGCGATGCCGAGGAAGGGGCCGACATGCCTGCCCGTGCCAGGTCGCCTCGGTGATGTAGCCGTCGTCGTCGGTCCACGCCGACGACTGGCCCGGCCCGCGCTTCACCGTGACGTCGAAGGTGGTCCACCATTGCCCGTAATGCGCGGCTGCGCCGGCGTGGCCCCGCCAGGTCTGGCCGGTCGCCAGATCCTCGAAGCGGCAGTCGGGGTGCAGCGTTGGCGAGCGTGCCCGCCAGGTCCTGCGCGTTCTCGGCCGCCAGGTGGCGGCCGATCAGCGCGGCGAGAGTGGGATTCACGGCGGCTCTCCTGCTATGTTCGATCTCTGACAACATATAAGAAGGCTGATATGAGTCGCAAGCCGAAGGCCGCCGAGCCGGCTGCCGTGCCGCGTCCGGGCGAGGGCAAGCGCGGACCGGAGGGCCATCTCGGCTACCTGGTGCGCCAGGCCAACGTGGCGGTGCGCCAGGCCATGGAGAAGGTGCTGGCCGACCTCGCAGTGACGCCGCCGCAATTCGCGGTGCTGACCATGATCGCGTCCTATCCCGGCCTCTCCGGCGCCGACCTGGCGCGGCTCACCTTTCTCACGCCGCAGACCATCAACGTCATCGTCGGCAACCTCGCGAAGGCGGGCGCCATCGAAAAGTCGGCGCACGCCTCGCATGGCCGCATTCTCCAGCTCACCGCGACGGCCAGGGGCCAGGCGCTGCTCAAGCGTTGCCGCGCCCGGGTGACGGAGGTCGAGGACCGCCTCACCGGCCTCGCCGGCAAGGACGAGGAGCGGCTGGTGCGGCGCTGGCTGAGCGCCGTGGCGGAGAAACTGGCGGAGAACCGCTGACGTCGCTTGTCCGTCATATTCCTCGTGTTAAGGTTTTCGCACAACCACGGGGGGCAATATGACCATCAGCACAATGATCCGGCGCACCGCCTTGGCGGGCGCCGCGGCGTTCGCGGTAGCGTCGCTCGCCATGCCGGCCCTCGCCCAGAAGACCAAACTCACGGTCTACACGGCGCTGGAGAACGACCAGCTCGATCCCTTCAAGAAGGCTTTCGAGGCCGACAATCCCACCGTCGAGATCGCCTGGGTGCGCGACTCGACCGGCGTGGTGACGGCCAAGCTGATCGCCGAGAAGGACAATCCGCGCGCCGACATCATCTGGGGCCTCGCCGCCTCGAGCACGGCGCTGTTCGACACCATGGGCATGCTGGAGCCCTACACGCCGGCCGGCGCGGCGGCGCTCAAGCCCATGTTCAAGAGCGGCAAGAATCCCGAGACCTGGGTCGGCATGGACGCCTATCTCTCGCTGGTCTGTTTCAATACCGTCGAAGGCAAGAAGGCCAACAAGCCGGTGCCGGCGAGCTGGGCCGACCTCATCAAGCCCGACTACAAGGACTCCATCGTGATGCCCAACCCCGCCTCGTCGGGCACCGGCTACCTGACCGTCGCCGCCTGGCTGCAGATCATGGGCGAGGAGGCCGGCTGGAAGTACATGGATGCGCTGCACCAGAACATCGCGCAATACATCCACTCCGGCTCGGCGCCTTGCGTGCAGGCCGCCAAGGGAGAGCGCCTGATCGGCATCGGGCTCGACATGCGCGGCGCCTCGGAGAAGACCAAGGGCGCGCCGCTCGACCTGATCGTGCCCAAGGAGGGGCTGGGCTGGGAGCTCGAGGCCACCGCGATCGTCAAGGGCACCAAGAACCTCGAAGCGGCCAAGAAGCTCGCCGACTGGGCCGTCACCAAGAAGGCCAACGAGCTCTATGCGCAGTCCTACGCCGTCGTCGCCCTGCCGGGCGTCAAGGCGGCGCCGGTCAACTATCCGGTCAACGCCGAGCCGGCGATGATCAAGAACAACATGGAATGGATGGCCAAGAACCGCGAGCGCATCCTCGCCGAATGGACCAAGCGCTACGACGGCAAATCGGCGCCCAAGGCCAAGTGACGCAACTCGTCTCCTCCCCCGTCTTACGGGGAGGGTAGGGAGGGGGCGAGCCTCAGCGGTGATCTCCGAAGATTTAAGATCTGAACTTGTTGGACGCCCGTCCTGCGGCCTTCCCCCTCCGGCCCTTCGGGCCACCTCCCCCGTATGAACTGGGGAGGACAAAGAGGGGCGTGCGCTCTGCGATGACGAATAGCCACCTCGAAGTCCGAAACCTCTCCAAGCGCTTCGGCGACTTCATCGCCCTCGGCGACATCTCGCTCGATGTCGCCGAGGGCGAGTTCGTCTGCTTTCTCGGTCCCTCGGGCTGCGGCAAGACGACGTTGCTGCGCGCCATCGCCGGGCTCGAACCGCAGAGCTCGGGCACGATCCGCCAGAAGGGCCGCGACGTCTCGGCGCTGCCGCCCGCCAAGCGCGACTTCGGCATCGTCTTCCAGTCCTATGCGCTGTTTCCCAATCTCACCGTCACCGACAATGTCGGCTACGGTCTGGTCAGCCGCCGCCGCAAGCGGGCCGAGATCGTCCGCCGAGTCGACGAGCTTCTGGCCTTGGTCGGCCTGCCCGACTCGGGCCCGAAATATCCCGCGCAGCTGTCGGGCGGCCAGCAGCAGCGCGTGGCGCTGGCCCGCGCGCTGGCGACGTCGCCCGGCCTGCTGCTGCTCGACGAGCCCTTGTCGGCGCTCGACGCGCGGGTGCGCCTGCGCCTGCGCCACGAGATCAAGGCGCTGCAGCGCAGGCTGGGCGTCACCACCATCATGGTGACGCACGACCAGGAGGAGGCGCTCACCATGGCCGACCGCATCGTGGTGATGAATGCCGGCGCCATCGAACAGGTCGGCACGCCGCAGGAAATCTACCGCCGGCCGGCGACCGCCTTCGTCGCCGACTTCGTGGGCTCGATGAACTTCCTCTCCGGCAAGCTGGCCGCCGCCGACCGCGTCCGGGTGAACGGCCACGAATTCTCCTGTCCGCTGCAGGACGGGCTGGCGCCGGGCACGGCGGTGCGGCTCTGCATCCGGCCCGAGGATGTGCGGGTGCGCGACCTGCCGTCCGATGTCGTCAATCGCGTGACCGTGGAAGTGGCCGAGCTCGATTTCGTCGGCGCCTTCTGCCGTGCCACGCTCAGGATCGCCAACGCCGCCGACGTGGCCGTGACGGCCGACTTCTCATCCAACCTGATCCGCGACTTGGGCATCGAGCCCGGCCGGCAGCTCGACGTCGCGCTGCCGCCCGATCGGCTCAGGGTGTTCGCCGCGTGAGCATCGCCGCCGCCGTGCGCTTGCGCACCACGCGGCTCAGCCTGTCGGGCGACGAGCTTGCCATGCGCGCCGGCGTCGTCGTCCTCGCCCTCGTGCTGCTGGTGATCGTCGGCCTGCCGCTGTGGTCGTTGCTCGCCAAGGGCTTCGAGGACCGCGACGGCAGGTTCGTCGGCTTGGCCAATTACCTTGCCTATTTCTCGACCCCGGCCCTCTTCGACTCGGCGCTGAATTCCTTCCATGTCGCGGCGGCGACCACCCTGATCGTCGTGCCGCTCGCCTTTTTCTTCGCCTATGCGCTTACCCGCACCGTGCTGCCGGCGCGCTGGCTGTTCCAGGGCATCTCGCTGATCCCGATCTTCGCGCCCTCGCTGCTGCCTGGCCTGGCGCTGGTCTATCTGTTCGGCAACCAGGGCTTCTTCAAGGGTCTGCTGGGCGGGCCGATCTACGGCTTCGACGGCATCCTGATCGCCCAGGTCTTCTACTGCTTCCCGCACGCCACCCTGATCCTGGTGACCGCGCTGGCCACCGCCGACGCCAGGCTCTACGAGGCGGCCGACGCGCTGGGCGCCTCGAAGATCCGCGTCTTCTTCACCGTCACCCTGCCCGGCGCCAAGTACGGCCTGATCAGCGCGGCGCTGGTGGTATTCACCCTGGTGATCACCGATTTCGGCATCGCCAAGGTGATCGGCGGCAATTTCAACGTGCTGGCGACCGACGTCTACAAGCAGGTGATCGGCCAGCAGAACTTTTCGATGGGCGCCGTGGTCGGCATGGTGCTGTTGGCGCCCGCGGCGCTGGCCTTCGTCGTCGACCGCTTGGTCCAGCGCAAGCAGGTGGCGCTGCTCACCGCGCGCGCCGTGCCGCTGATCCCGCGGCCCAAGCTCGGCCGCGACGCCTTCTTCACCGCCTTCTGCACGCTGGTCTCGGTCGGCATCCTCGCCATCCTGGGCATGGCGGCCTGGGGCTCGCTGATCAAGTACTGGCCGTACAATCTCAGCCTCACGCTCGACAACTACGACTTCGCCAAGGTCGACGCCAACGGCTGGGACTCCTATTTCAATTCGCTCGAGATGGCGGCCGGCGCCGCGCTGTTCGGTACGGCGCTGATGTTCGTCGGCGCCTGGCTGAACGAGAAGACACGCGACTTCTTCCTGATGCGCGGCATCGTGCAGCTGCTGGCCTTCCTGCCCATGGCGGTGCCCGGCCTGGTGCTCGGGCTGGGCTACATCTTCTTCTTCAACGCGCCCGGCAACCCGCTCAACTTCCTCTACGCCACCATGGCCATCCTGGTGATCAACGCGGTGGCGCATTTCTACACGGTGGGGCATCTCACGGCGACGACGGCCCTCAAGCAGATCGACCCCGAGTTCGAATCGGTGTCGGCTTCGCTCAAGGTGCCGGTATGGCGCACCTTCGCGCGGGTCATCGTGCCGATCTGCCTGCCGGCAATCCTCGACATCGCCATCTACCTGTTCGTCAACGCCATGACGACCGTGTCGTCGGTGATCTTCCTCTACGCGCCCGACACCAAGCTCGCCTCGGTGGCTGCGCTCAACATCGAGGAGGCCGGGCAGACGGCCGCCGCCGCCGCGCTCTGCATCGTGATCGTCGTGACGTCGGCATCGGTCAAGGCGCTGCACGTCCTGTCTGATCGCTTCCTGCTGGGCCATCTGCAGGCCTGGCGGCGGCGGTGACGGCGTCAACCGGAAGTGGAAAGACTCGCCAAAATAGGATACAGTCACTATCTACACTCTACGGCCGGTCGGGGGAGGTGAGCCATGACAGTCACCCGCATGAACCTTTGGCGGCTCGGCAACGACTGGAACCCCACGATGTTGTGGTATGCGCGAGCGGTTCGCGATCTGCAGACGCGACCGATCACCGATGCCACGAGCTGGACCTACCTTGCCGCCATGCACGGCTTCGACCAGGAGCTTTGGCAGGGCTACGGATACATCGACGCGACGACGTCCCTGCCGCCCGCCGAGGCCACGCGGCGGGATTGGGACCAGTGCCAGCACCAGAGCGGCTATTTCCTGCCCTGGCATCGCGGCTATCTCGCCGCCTTCGAGGCGATCGTGCGGGCTTCCATCGTCAAGCAGGGCGGTCCCGCCACTTGGGCGCTGCCCTACTGGGACTATGACGAAGCCAGTAACCCCAATGCCCGCACCCTGCCGCTGGCGCTCACGGCGCCAAGCCTGCCCGACGGCACCGACAACCCGCTGGCGACGCCCTTCCGCTACGGCGACGCGGGCGACGGCACTGTCGATATCGATCCCAGCCAGATCCGCCTCGACGCGTTGACGGAAAAGGCCTTCCTTGGCTCCCGGTCGGGTGGCTCGCCCGGCTTCGGTGGCGTGCCGACAGGTTTCAGCCATTCCGGCGGCACCAACGGCATGCTCGAGAGCGAGCCGCACAACAACGTGCACGTCGAAGTCGGCGGTCAACAGGCGGCCCCGCCGCAGAATGTCGGCCTGATGTCGATGCCGGTGACGGCAGCCCTCGATCCCGTCTTCTGGCTGCACCATGCGAACATCGACCGGTTGTGGGAGGTCTGGCTGAAGCGCGATCCCCAGCATGCCAATCCAACCGATGCGGCGTGGCTGAACGGGCCCTCCGGGTCGGGCGCGCGCAAGTTCGTGATGCCGGACGTCGCCGGCAATCCGGTGTTCTACACGCCGCGTGACATGCTGAATACGCAGGCGCAAAATTTGAACTATGTCTATGAGGACACGTCCGACCCGCTGGGCGGTGCCCAGCCGCTCGCTCAGCGCGCGGTTACCCTTGGCCTCGCCGCCGCCCGGCTGCCGGCAGCGGTTGGCGGCGGCGTGACCCAGCACGCCGAGCTGGTGGGCGCCAACGACGCCACGGTGCAGCTTGGCGCGGCGCCGGTCGATACGCGCGTGCGACTCGACCGGCCGACCACGGCGCGGGTGATCCAGAGCCTGCGCTCGCTGGCGGCGCCGGGCGCCGCCGCGCGCGAGCCGGATCGCGTCTATCTCAACCTTGAGAACATCCGCAGCGAAAGCGGCAGCGGTTCGTATTCCGTTTATGTCGCCCTGCCCGAAGGCGCCAATCCGGCCGAGCATCCAGAAAATCTGGCGGGCACGCTGTCGCTGTTCGGCGTCAGGCGGGCGACCCTCGCCGACGGGCCGCAGGCCGGCAATGGCCTGACCACGGTGTTCGACATCACGAACATCGTCGACCGCCTGCACATGAGCCAGGCGCTGGATGTCGAGCATCTGCCGGTGCGCTTCGTGCCGGGCGCGAAGACCGGGCCGCAGCAAGGTGTCACCGTCGGACGGGTCAGCATCTATCGCCAGGCTCAGTAGCATGCCGACGGCCGTCGTCCTGGCGGTGATGCGCCAAGGCGCCGGCCTGCCGCTCCTGCTGGCCAGTCTCACCGGCTGGTTCATCCTGGCCGCCGTCGACCGGCGCTATCCCTTGACGGAACTCTGCGCGGCGTCGATCGGGCTCGCGCGACTCTGGTACCCGCCGATCGGCGGGGTAGGCCAGCCCGCCCTCGTCCTGCTGGTCGTGGCGTCGTTCGCCATGGCGCTGGCCATGATGGCGCCCTTGCTGACCGTGCAGATGACGCATCTATGGATCCGCAGCCTGGCGCGGCGGCGGCCGCGCGCCATCGTGCTGTTCTCGCTGGCCTATGCCGCGGTCTGGACGGCAGCCATGACCCTGCTCGCCGCCGCCTCGGCCGGGCTGGCGGTGCTCGGCATCGGCTGGGTCGCGTCCCTGGCCGTGGCGGCGCTCTGGCACGCGACGCCGGCCCGCCAAGCCAGCCTCAACCGCTGCCATCGCCTGCCCAGGCTCGGCGCCTTCGGCTGGTTGGCCGACCGCGATTGCCTGGCCTACGGCTTCACCTCCGGCCTGTGGTGCGTCGGCGCCTGCTGGGCGCTGATGCTCGTGCCGATGTTCGTCGCCAACGGTCACTTCCTGGCGATGCTGGCCGTCATGATTTTCCTTCTGGTCGAGCGGCAGATGCCCAGCCGTGCCGTGCGCTGGCGGATGCCGTTCGCTATATACTCGGCGTGACCTTGTTCATCCCGAGGACCGCCGATGAGCCAACTCCGCATTCCCGCCGTGTACATGCGCGGCGGCACCAGCAAGGGCGTCTTCTTTCTCGCCGAGGACCTGCCGTCTGACCCCGAGGCACGCGACCGCATCCTGATGCGCGTGATCGGCAGCCCCGATCGCTATGGCAAGCACACCGACGGCATGGGCGGCGCGACCTCGAGCACCAGCAAGGTCGTCATCCTGTCGAAATCCGCGCACCCGGATTGCGACGTCGACTACCTGTTCGGCCAGGTGGCGATCGATCAGCCGCTGGTCGACTGGTCGGGCAACTGCGGCAACCTCAGCGCTGCCGTCGGACCGTTCGCGATCAGCACGGGCCTGGTCACAGCGCCGCCGGACGGCACCGCCACGGTTCGCATCTGGCAGGCCAACATCAGGAAGAAGATCGTGAGCCACGTGCCGATGACCGGCGGCGAGGTGCAGGAGTTGGGCGACTTCCGGCTCGACGGCGTGGCCTTTCCGGCAGCCGAGGTCGAGCTCGAGTTCCTCGATCCCGCCGATGACGAGGGCGCGCAGGGCGCCGGCGGCGGCGCCACGTTTCCGACCGGCAATCATATCGACCTGCTCGACGTTCCCGGGGTCGGCAAGATCGAAGCCACCCTGATCAATGCCGGCAACCCGACGATCTTCGTCGATGCCGCCGGGCTCGGCCTCAAGGGCACCGAGCTGCAAGGCGACATCAACGGCGACAAGGCGCTGCTGGCCCGCGTCGAATCGGTGCGCGCGCTGGGGACGGTCGCGATGGGAGATGCGGCGACGCCCGCGGAGGCGACGGCCAGGCGGCCGCACACGCCCAAGCTCGCCTTCGTGGGCAAGCCGGCCGGCTACACCGCCTCCGACGGCCGCACCGTCGAGGCGGGCTCGATCGACCTTTTGGCGCGCATCTTTTCGATGGGCGTGCTCCACCACGCGATGACGGGCACCGGCGCGGTGGCGATCGCCGCCGCCGCCGCCATTCCGGGCACCGTCGTGCATCGCGTGGCGCCGGTCGGGGCCGACGGCCGCGTGCGCTTCGGCCATCCCTCCGGCACGCTGAAGGTGGGCGCCGAGGTGCAGAAGGACGGCAATCACTGGAAGGTCAGGAAAGTCCTGAAGAGCCGCTCGGCGCGCCGCCTGATGGAAGGCTGGGTCCGCGTCCCCGCCGCCTGACGAGTATGTGTCCAGGGAGAAGTCGGTGCTGAAGATTCTGGGTCGGGCGAACTCCTTCAACGTCCGGAAGGTGCTGTGGATTTGCGACGAGCTCGGCATCGCCTTCGAGCGCGAGGATTGGGGCCGCGGTTACATGCCGACGTCGACCGCGGAATTCCTGCGGATCAACCCGATCGGCCTCATCCCGGCCGTGATCGACGACGGCGTGGTGCTGCGCAATCCAATTCGATCGTTCGCTATCTGGCGACCCGGCACGGCCCGGACGCGATCTATCCCAAGGACCCGGTGCAGCGCGCCCATGTCGAGCAATGGATGGACTGGGCGAACTACGAGACCTCGATCTCGCTGCGCGGCGCTTTCCTCGGCGGCATGCTGCACGAGCCGCCGTGGAACAATCCGTGGTTCATCGAGCAGGGCCGCAATCAGATCACCAGGGAAGTGGGCCAGCTCGACGACCATCTCGACCGCGGCGGGCCTTACATGTGCGGCGAGACGTTCACCGTGGCCGACATTCCCGTCGGCCTCGTGGTCAATCGCTGGTTCAGCCTCGACTTCGAACGGCCCCACTACAGCGCCGTCGCCGCCTATTACGACAAGCTCGCCGAACGTCCGGCCTATCGGCGTCACGTACGCAACGGCCTGCCGTGATAACAATCAAGGGAAGGGGAGGCCTCATGAGTCGCGTCCACGTCGCTGTCGCGTTTGCCCTGGCGCTGATCGCCGCGCCGGCCGGGGCCGCCGACTATCCGGCGCCGAAACAGGGTGACTGGATCGCGCGCGACTTCAGATTCCACACCGGCGAGGTCATGCCGGAGCTGCGCCTTCACTACACGACGATCGGCGATCCGTCCGGCCAGCCGGTGCTGGTCCTGCACGGCACCACGGGCTCGGGCGCCAGCATGCTGACCCCAGCCTTCGCCGGCGAGCTCTTCGGATCCGGCCAGCCGCTCGATGCCGCCAGGTACTACATCATCCTGCCGGACGGCATCGGCCACGGAAAATCCTCGAAACCCTCCGACGGCCTGCGCACGAAGTTCCCGCGCTACGACTACGCCGACATGGTCGATGCGCAGTACCGGCTGCTCAAGGAAGGCCTCGGCGTCTCCCACCTGCGCCTGGTGATCGGCAATTCCATGGGCGGCATGCACACCTGGCTGTGGGGCGAGAAATATCCCGACTTCATGGACGCCCTCGCGCCGATGGCCGCCCAGCCGACGGCGATGTCGAGCCGCAACTGGATGATGCGGCGCCTGATCATCGACACGATCCGCAACGACCCGGACTGGAAGGACGGCAACTACACGACACCGCCGCGCGCGCTCAGGGCGGCCGCCGTGTTCTTCGGCGTCGCCACGTCAGGCGGCACGCTCGCCTACCAGAAGCTGGCGCCGACGCGGGAGGCGGCCGATAAGCTCCTGGACGAGCGGTTGGCCGCGCCTTTCACCGCCGACGCCAACGACACGCTTTACCAATGGGACTCGTCGGGCGACTACGACGCCTCACCCGGCCTTGCGCGCATCACCACGGCGCTGCTCGCCATCAATGCCGCCGACGACGAACGCAACCCGCCTGAGACCGGCCTGATGGACGGCGCGCTGAAGCAGGTCAGGAGCGGCCGCCTGTACCTGATCCCGGCCAGCGCGGAGACGCGCGGCCATGGTACGACCGGCATGGCCAAATTCTACAAGCAGTCCCTGCTCGAATTTCTGCAAAGCGCGCCCGCGGCGGTGAGGTAGGAAGGAACGGCATGTCGCGTTGGCGCGTTGGCGTAGACTCGGGCGGAACCTTCACCGACATCTGCCTGTTCGACGAGCAGGCGGGGCGGGTCGAGACCTGGAAGGTGCCCTCGACGCCGGACGATCCGTCGCGTGGCATTGCCCAGGGCGTCGAGGAGGGCATGCGCCGCGTCGTGCCCGAGGCCAAGGACCATCCGGCGGCATCGATCGTCTATT
>Ga0210401_10007895_pt1 | contig 10609 bp, 8 predicted proteins | sample IncBWH32MmetaG_FD_150866 | JGI IMG/M metagenome (GOLD analysis project Ga0210401, IMG submission 150866) | Forest soil microbial communities from Barre Woods Harvard Forest LTER site, Petersham, Massachusetts, United States - Inc-BW-H-32-M | ecosystem: Environmental > Terrestrial > Soil >... | reverse complement strand
AGACAAGCATGAGCAGCCCAAAGAACCAAAATAAGAAAGGAGACATCGGCTAGCGAAGTGATGGAGTAGTGGAGTGATGGAGTAATGAATTCGTGCCGCTAACCACAACTCCATTCCTCCAATACTCCAGCACTCCAGTTCTGCTCATTTCTTCTCATTCCATTTGAGAACCACCCCGTGCATCACGCCGCCGATCTCCAGTAGTTTATCTTTGTGATGCACCATCTCCTCGCGCGTGAATCCGGTGATGGCGTAATCTTTGCGGAGAAAAATCGCCTGTTCCGGGCAAACTTCCTCGCACATGCCGCAGAAAATGCAGCGAACCATGTCGATATCGAATTCCTCGGGATGTTTCTCGACCTTGGCGAAGCGGTCGGTTGATGGAATTTCCCCGGCAATGATTTTGATCGCACGGGGCGGGCAGATGAATTCGCAAAGTTGACAGGCGACGCAGCGCACACGACCGGCAGTGTCCCGCACGAGCGCGGGTGCCCCACGATAATGTTCGGGCAGATTGCTATCCCATTTTTCTTCCGGATACTGCATCGTCACTTTCGTCCGGCCGAAAATTGCGTTCTTGAGATGCTTGATCGTGATCATCATCCCGGCGGCGATGGCCGGCAGATAAAGCCGCTCGCGCCAATTCAGGTTTGGACGTGCAACTGTGATGGCCATTTTAAAAATGAAAATATGCCAGAATGCCTGCGACGATGAAGATGTTTACGAGGGCGATCTCAAAAAAGAAGAGCCAGCCGAGCCGCATGAGCTGGTCGTAACGAAAGCGCGGCAGGGTCCAGCGCACCCACATGAACATGAAAAGCAGCGCGGCGACCTTCGCGAAAAACGTCGCGATGTTAAACAAACCACCGGCCACACCTCGCCAACCCGGTGCTGTTCCATCGACAACTAGCCAGTGAAAGCCGCGGTGCCAGGAGGGCAGCGGAAGGTGCCAGCCACCGAGAAATAATGTAACGATGATGGCCGAGCCAGTGATCATGGCGGCGTACTCGCCAAGGAAGAAGAGCGCGAACTTCATCGAAGAGTATTCGGTGTGATAACCACCAGTCAGTTCCTGCTCCGCTTCGGGTAAATCAAACGGGAGTCGATTGGTCTCGGCGAAGACCGCGATGGTGAAAACAGAAAATGAAATGATCATTGGGATCGCAAGCAGCCATTTGCCGAGGTTTGCCCAGTCGCCGACGAATGGCGCGATCATCCACCCGTTTTCGATTTGATAGCGAACGACGTTCGTTAGGCGCAAATTTCCGACCAGCAGAAAAATCGGGATGACAGACAGACCAAGCGAAAGCTCATAGGAAATCATTTGTGAGCTCGAGCGCACACCGCCGAGGAAGGGATATTTCGAATTCGAGGCCCAACCAGCCAGCACGATGCCGTAAACGCCTAGCGAGGCGATAGCGAACACGTACAAGATACCGACGTTGATGTCCGCGATCACCATCGGCACCCCGAGTAGCACGCTTCCGAACGGCACCACCGCGATGGTGGTGATCGCGGGCACCATGGCCAGACCGGGCGCCAGCCAGTAATAGAATTTGTTCACGTGCGCCGGCGTGAAATCTTCCTTGAACAAAAATTTGGCGGCGTCGGCAATCGGTTGAAAGAGGCCCGCCGGCCCGACACGGTTTGGTCCGACTCGGTCTTGAATCAGCGCGCTGACGCGACGTTCCGCGTAAACGGCGTAGGAAACCATCGGCAAAATCACGACGAAGATCATCCCGATGATTTTCAGGAGCGACGTAGTGATGAAAACAAAATTCATGTCGATCTTGCAGCTCTAGTGTGTTGTAAGAGGCGCAGCTTTACAACGCCCGATCTTCTCCAGGATTTCAATGGGACAGTAAGCATTCAACGAACGGAACACGCTGTAGCGTCCGCTGTCCTCAGCGAATTTTGAGGACCGCGCATGCAGGAGCTTGTGAAAGAGCTAACGCCCTGGCGGCCGTTCCGATTCTGCTTTTTCGATGTTCTCCGCCGCGAAATCGACAGGTGGAGCAGGGGATTCGTTTGCTTGCATGATTTGCACGCCGAGGTCGCCGATTTTGCTCAAACTCAATCCTGCGAATTCCGGAACGGCGTCACTCATTTGCCGAAAAACATCTTCGATCGAATAAATCGCATTGCCGTCTCCAAGCGCCTGCAGCAGGTCACGCAGGATTTCCCAGTCATCTCGAGAGGTTCCGGGCGGGCGCACTGCGCGATTCAATCGCTGTAAGCGGCCTTTGCCATTGATCATGGAGCCGCGTTTTTCCGTGAAACCAGAAGAGGGAAGGAGGACGGTCGCGTATTCGGTGGCTGCGTTTGACAAAATATCCATCGCAATGAACGCGTGCAGATTCGAAAGCTGTTGGACCGAAATTCCGAATTTGGTCGGATTCTCGCCGAGCGAGATCAGCGCTTTTACTTCACCGGATTTCACCGCTTCGGTAATCGCGGACAGTTTTGCGCCCGGTTCTGAATCCAACTGGAGAATCAGTCGCGCGCCGTTTGTATTCGGATTGCGGTCCTCGCTGAGCAAAATGTCATCGCCAGCACCGCTGCGCGGCACGATATCGATGTAGCGAACGCCGAGAGATCTCGCAATTTGCCTGGTCAACCAAAGTTCTTCATTGGTCATGCGTCCGGACGCGACGATCGCGATTTCCCAACCGCTGAATTGTCTCAGTTGCAGCGCGGCCTGCGTAATCGCGGTCTTCCAATCAACCGCGGCCACTTTCTCTCCGGAACAAGCGCGCGGCTCCAGCAATCGGTTTTCCGATTCGAGATAGCCAAAATTGAGCCGGCCATAATCGCACATCCAGGAAGAGTTGACCCCATTATTCTCGCGCGGCGTCTGGCGGTAGATGATATCCTCGCGTGTACCGATGAGCGTGTTGCAACCAGTCGCGCAACTGGTGCAGATACTTTTCGTTTCCTTCAAAAACCAGACGCGCATTTTGAATCGGAAGTCTGATGAAGTGAGCGCGCCGACCGGACAAATGTCCACGGTGTTGAGGGAATAGTTATTTTCCAGCCGCTTGCCCGGATGCGCGGTGAGGACGGTGTGACTGCCACGATCGACAAAGCCAAGCACGTCATCCTTCGCGATCTCCTGACAGAAGCGGATGCAGCGCGAGCAAAGAATACAGCGCTCATCGTCGAGCGTGACGCGCGGCCCGAGCACAACGTTCTTCGGTTTCTTGACTTTATTTTCGAGGAAACGCGACTCAGCCGTCCCGTACTGAACGCTGAATTCTTGCAAGTGGCATTCGCCGGCTTGATCGCAAATCGGACAATCAAGCGGATGATTGATAAGGAGGAACTCCATCACGCCACGCTGGCATTCTTTCGCCAGCGGCGAATTTGTGCGCACGCCCATCCCATCGGCGATATCCTGCGCGCACGAAATTTGTGGGCGCGCCATCCAATTGATAACCGGTTTGCCGTCGGCGCCGAGCTCGGGTTTGCGATCGGGTCCGAGTTTCGGCATGCCCATCTCAATCAAACACATCCGACAATTGCCGGGCGAGCTGAGCTTGTTGTGATAACAATATCGCGGGATATAACTCCCAGCCTGTTCGCACGCCTCGATCACGCGCGTGCCTTTCGGGAACTGGCGCCACACGCCATCGATCTGGACATGGAACATGGGCGGTGCTGTCGATCCCTCGCTCATGACAATTTCGTAATCGTGCGCGCCTGCCGCGCTGAAGAACGGCGGAGACTGCTGCTCATGCTCATGCTCATGCTTGAGAAGGATCGATCACGAGTATGAGAACAAGCATGAGGTTTCATTTCTAAATCGTTCCTGCGGCGCCGGCTTTTTCCCAACCGGGATCGTGCGCGAGCGGACTGGTTGGAATTGTTTCGCGTTCGACTAATTCTTCCGGTGTGTATTCCGGTGGCAACGGCGGTGGGACTGGCTTCGTAGCGCGGGCGGTAAATTCATCCAGAAATTTCTCGACAAAACTTTGCGTAGGCCAGGCGCAGGCTTCGCCGAAAGCGCAGATGGTTCGGCCGGCAATGTTATCGCCAATTGTTTTCAACGTTCGCGGATCCTCAATCACACCGCCTCCGAGCAACATGCGATCGGTGATTTTTTTCATCCACAACGCGCCTTCGCGGCAAGGGGTGCACTGACCACACGATTCGTGCGCATAAAACTCGTTGATGTTGTTGAGCGTCCAGACCATGTCGCGGGAATCATCGAGCACGATCACACCGCCCGAGCCGGCCATCGAACCCGCCGCGGTGAGCGAATCGAAATCCATCGGGATTTCATCGATCGACATCTCACGTTCGATTGTCGAGCCATCGGGTTGCTTTTGCTTGAGTTTGAATCGTTCATCCGCGCGCAGAACTTTCGCGGAACTTCCGCCCGGGATAATCGCTTTTAGCGTTCGTCCGGATTTCAAACCGCCGGCCATGTCGTAAATCAGCTGCCCCATCGTCACGGCGCCGACTTCGATTTCAAAATAACCCGGCCGTTGCACGTCGCCGCTCACGCAGACGATACGGGTGCCGGTGTTGTTCGGCCGGCCCAACTGGGCATATTTCGCGCCGCCCATCGCGATGATGTGTTTCACATGACAAAGCGTCTCGACATTGTTTACAATCGTCGGGCACATATAGAGACCGAGCACGGCCGGAAAGTAGGGCGGCTTGATGCGCGGATAAGCGCGCTTGCCTTCAAGCGACTCGATCAGGCCGGTTTCTTCGCCGCATATGTAAGCACCGGCTCCGCGATGGATGTAAACATCGACATCGAACCCTGAGCTCAAAATGTTTTTCCCAAGAAAATTGTGCTGGCGCGCCTCTTCGATGGCGTGCTCGAGGATTTTTGCGCCCTCGGGAAATTCGCCCCTTATATATATGTACGCGATATGCGCATTGAGGGCGAAACAGGAGATCAGGATACCTTCGAGCAGCTGGTGTGGATCCTGGTGGATGATGTAGCGGTCCTTAAAGGTCCCGGGCTCGGATTCATCGGCATTGGCGATCAAGTAAACCGGCTTCTTCTCATCCGGCTTGATAAAGCTCCACTTCACACCGCAGGGAAACCCGGCGCCGCCACGGCCGCGCAGGCCCGAAGTCTTTACTTCGTTGACGATGTCGATCCGCGACATCGTCACGGCTTTCTTTAATTGCTCATAGCCGCCGTCGCCAACGTATGTGCCGATGTCGGTCTTCCAATCCGGGCGCCCAATGTTTTTAAAAACGAGCCGATGTTCGAGCGGGTGAGGCGATGGCGGATTGCGAATTGCGGATTGCGGATTGGAAAGAATGTTTGCCGCATCAGGCTGCACATTTTCATGTAGATCGTCGTCGATCATGCAAACCGGCGCGGTGCCGCAACTGGCCAGACATTCGACGAATTCGATGCTGTAATTTCCGTCTGCGCTGACAGAAATGGGGTTGTGCATTTCCTGCTTGTCGATCTTGCGGTCGATGCCGGTGACTTCGCAGAATTTTTCCATAAGCCGATAACCTCCCGCCATCGCGCAGCTCAACGTGCGGCACACGCGGATGTGTCTCTTGCCCGCGATCTGCTGCCGGAACATCGGGTAGAAGGTGACGAGCTCGAGGAGGTTGATCGGCTGCAAGTTGAGCTTGGCCGCCATCCAATTCACACCTTCATCGCTAATGAAGCCGAAATGTTCCTGCCATAAATGCAGCAGCGGCATGGCCGCGCTTCGTTTTCGATCTTGCGGATAACGCGCAATCGCCTCATCCATTTTCCGCTCCAGCTCGGCGGGAACGTGCGTGCTCGTCGAGTCCACGGAAGAGAAGACCTATTCGGACAATGTGCTGTCCTTCGCTTGCACCTTGTCGTCCTTAAAAACGATCGTCACGACATCTTTTCCCTGGCGATAAACGTAGGTCGTCTTCTTCATGATGAGGAAATCCTTGTTGTCGATGGACGTGGGCGGGCCCAGAATCGATTCCACCTGTTTTTTCGACATTCCCTCGGCAACTTCGTCCACGTTCGCTTTTGTGATCCGCTTACCAACGCACGAAATCCCGATTACGAGCATGAGCACGAGCACGAGAAGCGCTTTCATTCCGCTCCCCGCCATTGATTGCAACCTCGACATGTTCATCTGTCGCATTCGCCCATGACGAAGTCCAGACTCCCCAGCACGGCGACAATATCGCTGACCATGCAGCCGGGCAGAAGCTCCGGCAGGATGCTGAGATTAACAAATGAGGGTGCCCGAATTTTCAGCCGGTGCGGTACACCGCCGCCTTTGCTATTAATGTAAAAACCAAGCTCGCCCTTCGGGTTTTCTGCTGCGAAATAAACTTCGCCCGGCGGCGCGTCGAGTCCTTCTGTGACGACGATGAAATGATGGATCAGTTCTTCCATCTTAGTCATAACGCGCGATTTCGGGGGCGTCATGTTTTTCCAGTCCGCAACGTTGATCGGACCGCTCGGCAGCTTGTCCATCGCCTGCCGCAAAATGCGCACGCTTTGCCGCATCTCTTCGATGCGCACGAGGTAACGATCGTAACAATCTCCCGCGCTGCCGACCACGACTTCGAAATCGTAATTCTCGTAATCCAAATAAGGATGTTTACGCCGTAAATCATGTTCGATTCCGCAGCCGCGCAAATTTGGCCCGGACAATGAGTAGGCAATCGCGCGATCCTTTGAAATCACGCCAATATCCCTGGTCCGATCGACAAAAATGCGATTCCGCGTCAGCAATTTGTCGCATTCGTTCAGACCCGGAGGGAATTCATCGAGAAATTTCTTGAGGCGCGGGATAAAAGTTTCGGGAAGATCGCGAATTTGTCCGCCGACTCGCGTGTATGACGTGGTGAAACGTGCGCCGGTCAACAATTCAAAAAGATCGTAAAGTTTCTCGCGCTCAGTGAACGTGTAAAGAAACACGGTCATCGCTCCAAGATCGAGAGCCATCGCGCCGAGACCAAGCAGGTGCGACGAGATGCGTGAGGTTTCACAGCAAATCGTGCGAATCGCTTTTCCTCGCGGCGGAATCTCCCAGCCCATTAATTTCTCCACCGCCAGCGCGTACGCGACGTTGTTGGAAAGCGGCGCCAGATAATCGAGCCGGTCGGTATAGGGGACGAACTGATTGTATTGCATGTTCTCCGCGATTTTCTCGTCGCCGCGATGGAGAAAGCCAACATCCGGCATCGCTTTCGTGATGATCTCGCCATCGAGCTCGAGCACAAGCCGCAGCACGCCGTGCGTCGCTGGATGCGACGGTCCCATGTTCAACACCATCTTTTCCCCGATGTCGTCGGTGTGACGCAACTTCGCGTCCACCGCGATCATGCGCGTCACCGGATCAGGCGATTCAATCTCGCGCGTCGTGAAAGCCATAAGATCGACAACTGCATTTACGCTCGCGAGTCGACCGGAGCGCGCAAGCGCAAAAATGACTGGGCGGCGCACTGCCTGCCCGCCTATGCGCTACGAATCCACTCGCGGGGCGAAACCAAGCAAAGTAAGTAATTCGTGTATGACAAGAAAGATCGCGCTCTTGTTCGCCGGACAAGGAGCGCAAGTCGTCGGAATGGGGCGGGACCTGGCCGAACAATTCCCCGCCGCGGCCGACTTGTTTGGGCAGGCGGATGAGATCCTTGGTCGCAAGCTGAGTGAGGTTATGTGGAACGGCCCCATGGAAGAACTGACGAAGACGTCAAACTGTCAGCCCGCGCTTTATGTTCATGGGCTTGCTTCTCTCGCGGTCTTGCGTGAACTGGCCGGTGACTTTCCCATCGATGCCGCGGCGGGATTGTCGTTAGGCGAGATGACGGCGCACGCAGCTGCGGGAACATTCGATTTCGCAACGGGACTGAAACTTGTGCAGAAGCGCGGCGAACTGATGGATGAAGCTTGCGCAGCAACGGTCGGTGGAATGGCGGCGATGATCGGGGGATTGGAAAATGAGGTGCGCCAATTGGCTGCGGATGAAGATGTCGATGTTGCGAACATCAATGCTCCGGGGCAGATCGTGATTTCGGGCGAGCTTGCGAAAGTCGAAGCTGCGATTGGCGTGGCCAAGGAATACGGCATTCGGCGCGCGACGCTGCTCACCGTGGCGGGCGCTTATCATTCGCGTCTCATGGAAAGTGCCTACCTGAAGCTGGGAGAAGCACTTGCCGATATCCCGATGCAAACGCCGCATTTCGCGGTGATCAGCAATGTCACCGGTGAGGAAGTGAAAACTCCCGATGAAATTCGGCGCACCTTGCAAGATCAAGTAATAGCCACAGTCCGCTGGCTTGATTGCATGGAGCGGCTGCTTGAGCGCGGCTGCGATTTATTCATCGAGCTCGGCCCAGGCGGCGTGCTTGCAGGATTGCTCAAACGCATATGCAAAGATGCAGATGTTTTATCGGTGAGCGACGTCGAATCGGTGCGAAACTGTGTCAGGCACGTCGGATGATATATCGTCCGACAACAAATTAGGGTCGCTACGCTCGATAAACGTTCTTTCTTTGAACGTGCCGATCACGAATTCCTCGCGCAAATCGGTAACGCGCCGCGCCGCGGATTATTTCGGCATGTCTAACCCGGCGGAGTTCATTGCGGCCGCGGGTTTGTTCGCGCTCCTAAGCATTTTCAAAATCGTTTATATCCTTCACTATCGGTTCGATAACGACGAGCCGCAGCATTTGCACGTCATCTGGGCTTGGGCACATGGGCTCGTCCAATACCGCGATGTTTTTGATAATCACATGCCGCTCTTTCATCTCGTTTTCGCTCCTATTTTTCCTCTCGTGGACGAACGGGCAACCGCGCTCTTTTGGATGCGTCTCCTTCTATTGCCGATGTCTTTTGTTGCGGCGTGGTGCACATACCGAATCGGGACGGAACTTTTTTCCCGACGCGCGGGGATTTGGGCTGTGGTTCTGACCGGGTGCTACGCTTCGTATTATTTTGCTTCGCTGGAATTTCGCGCCGACAACCTGTGGGCGCCGTTTTGGCTGCTGAGCGTAACAGTACTTTTGCAAGGTCGATTCTCAGTAAACCGCGGTCTGGTCGCAGGTCTGCTCCTCGGGTTTTGTTTCGGTATCTCGATGAAGTCGGCGCTTTTACTGTTTTCACTTTTCCTCGGTGCTTGCATCGCGCTGCTTCTCGCTGGTCGGCCGAAGCTTGGGATTAGCTGGTGGGAAATCGCTCTGAGTACGGTCGCGTTCCTTGGCGCGATGTTGGCCATTCCAGCCGTGATCGCGGTTTTCTTCGCAGCCAATGGTGTTTGGCCGCAATTTCGCTATGGCGTTTTTGAGCATAACTTGTTCGCGCGGCTTGAACCCAAGCCTCATTCTGGGCTGTGGATCGCAATCTCTTTGATAGCGCTTCCACTCGTGATTTACGTTGCCCGCAAGATCGTTCGGGCATCGCGCAACCCGTTTATGGGATTTTCGCGCTCTCTGCTTCTACTCTTTTGTTCGATCTACTTCTTAGTTCTCAAAGGCTTCTGGCCTTTGATCACGCGGCAGGATTTTCTCCCGTATGACCCGCTCGCGTTTGTCTTTGGGAGCGCTGCGCTACTCGCAATTTCCAACTGGCTTATGAGCAGCAAAATATCCCTTGGTCGTTTTGTGCGATATGTTCCAGTGCCGGTGCTGGTAGCGGCTACCGAGCTGTTGCTCGCTTTTACCTTCCACCCGTTCTGGATCGACCGAGCAAAACTGCAGATCGATCTACTTCGTGCTGTTCTCGCGCTGACCGAACGGAGCGACTATGTTTTTGATTGCAAAGGTGAAACCGTTTTTCGGCAACGCTGTTTTCGTCCCATTCTTGAATCGATTACAAGGAAACGCATCCAGCGAGGAATGATGGTGGACGATGCGCCGCTGCGATGTGTCGAAACGCGGACGTGTGCAGCCGCGACACTATTGATCGAAAATCTCTCATCCACGACACGTCAATTCGTGGAGCACAATTATCTGCCCGTGACTGACAACTTGCGTGTAGCCGGCACGATCCTGGGACATTCGCTGCAAGATCCGCGTCGCTCTGATTTCGAGGTTGCAATTCCTGCCTCCTACAAAATCATTGCCCGCGATGGAAATGTCTCGGGCGCACTTGATGGGAGATCTTATGACGGCGCGCAATTTCTTGCCGCTGGTCATCACAGCTTTGAGTCAACAGCGACGTCTGCTGAGCTCGTTTTGTTATGGGCACAGGCCGTGGATCGACATTTCACGCCGTTCGCGCGTCATACTTCATCCGACAGGCAAATCAATTGCCGATTAGTTCCACTCCTGTTGTATTGATCATTGCGGTTCATGATCACTTCAACGCTCACTGCTGGATCCCGATTGATGTTGGTCGCGCCGCATCCGGACGATGAAGCGCTCGCTTGCAGCGTCACCTTGCAACGAGCGGTTCGCACGTGCGCAGCCATTCGGATTGTTTATGCCACCGACGGCGACGATAACCCCTGGCCGCAGCGCGTACTTGAACGCAAGTGGCGATTGAACGCGGCCGATCGCAAACGCTGGGGAAAACTGCGTCGCGCCGAAGCGTTGGCGGCTTTGCGTGTCCTTGGCGTGCGCGCATCGGATGTGCGTTTTCTCGCCTTACCCGACCAAGGCCTAACGAATCTGCTGACGCGAGATTGTCGGG
>Ga0210401_10007893_pt1 | contig 10609 bp, 9 predicted proteins | sample IncBWH32MmetaG_FD_150866 | JGI IMG/M metagenome (GOLD analysis project Ga0210401, IMG submission 150866) | Forest soil microbial communities from Barre Woods Harvard Forest LTER site, Petersham, Massachusetts, United States - Inc-BW-H-32-M | ecosystem: Environmental > Terrestrial > Soil >... | reverse complement strand
CCGGGGATTTGGGGAAACCATCAAACGAGTGCAGCGTACCCAAGCTACAATCGACTCGATCCGGCATCGCGATGCTGGGAGAAGTCGGCGTGAAGGTCCCCATAACGACACCAAATGCCACCGCGACCGCCACGGCTAAAGCGATCAGGATGACCAACACCGCCAGGATCGCCGCGGCAACGGTGAGGAAAGACTCCGGGTTGTCATGCTCGTTTGGGTATCTCGTGTGTGCCAGAAACAGGTGCGTGGACATGCGTACGCGTCCTCCTTCGGTAGCGTAGATTCGGACCTGTCCGGCGGGGCGCAAAACATCGGCTCAAGGCAGTTTGCGGTCATGTGAACCTTCGTCTATCGTCCCGTCAGGTAGCGAAGGAACAGGATTCCAAGAAGGACAACCACCGCCCACACGGAGTCACGCCAGTCTTGCTCGAACTGCGGATGTCGCCGATCAGGCATGGTCATGGAGTAGATCGGGTTGACCTTCGGTCGATTTAGCTTGGGGTTACTCGGGTCGAGCCGGAAAGAACGCGTCTGGGCACACGCAAGCGCGGCGGTAACACTACCGCCTCAGGAACCCCTTCGGCGATCCGCCGGGTAGCGAATCGGCGTCATAAGCGGTAGAGGTATCCTCATATGACCATCCGACATCAAACTTGGCTGGCGGATGCTTTCGGCGGGTCCGTCCTAAACGGAAAAAGTAGGCGCTTTTTGGGGTTAAAGACTGCCGGTTAGCTTCATGCCAAACCCCAATGCATTGTCGATCGGCCGGGGGCGACCTCATCCACCTACGGCAACCTCGCCTTGCTGAACTCCAGCAGGATGAGATACAGTGCGAACATTCACTACTTTTTCCGGCGCGAATCCTGTTCAGCGGAGGTATGCTATGCTCTCAAGAATATCGTTCGTCTGTGCGAGCGCAGTCGTAGCTACCGTGTTGTCGGTGCCGAGCTTCGCTCGGGGGCCAACACGGTGCACACAGCCACGGTGACCGGATGCTTGGCTCAAGGCGATGAGCCGACTGAGTACGCAATAAAAACCGAGAATGGCAAGATTTACGGACTGAGCAGTTCGACCGTCGATCTTGCAAAGCACATGAACCATAGGGTAACCGTGACCGGCGCAGCTACAGCCAACAACGAAAAGAACAGCACCACTTCGATTGGGCAACCGGAAGAAGACTGAACTCAGGGCTAGCTACGCTCGCGGGTTCCTGGCTCCAGTTCTGATGGACGATTCCATCCTGAACGAGATAGAACGCGCGCCTACCTGTGGCCTCCGAAAACCTTTGGATTCGCATTCACGCTATAGCCAACCGGAGTCAACGGTATCACAAACAGATAGCCATCCTTTTCTCCTGAGGCCAGACTAGCAGGAATTAAGTTTGCGGCCTGTGGTCCGGCTGCGGCGCCGGCTGGCGGTCCTAGCTCCGCGAGACTTGCGGCGAACTTCCCGAACTGCGATTGATACTGCGTTGAGCTTGCCCTAGTGTTTGAACTTCGCGCACAACCATTTTTTCCACGGCATTAAGACGCCCTCCTTAATTCTGGGCACTGCCACGGCAAGAATCACAAGGATAATCGCGGTTACCACTAGCAGTTCGATGAGAGCGAAGCCACCCGTCTGTAGCTTTCTTCGGCTTACCCAATTAGCCGCGGAAGCTCGATGCCTTGAGCGCAAATCCGTTCCGACCGGTACCGCGCTCGACCGGCCGTCTTGCTTGCGATTCGTTCGATGAGGCGAATGCCCTCTATCGGCGAAGGGGAATTGGCGGGTGCCTTTTTTAAATGGGGCGACAAAATCAGCCCCTATGCCCCACGCGGGTTGTGGTTAATAAATGCTCATTCGCGGGACAACAAAATAAGCGCGATTCTTTCGTGCTATTTTGAAGCTACCTGCGCCCGCCTCAGCGATTTGTTTTCCACTGAAAGCTGTTGCTGTAGATTTTTTGCGTTTAAAGGGGTCTTAGAGAGAAATGTCTTTTATGCGTCGATTGAACTCTTCTTGTCTGTTAGGAATCCTTTTCGCTGTGGGAGTCGCACCCGCCTCGACCCAGGTGATGGCGCACTATGTGGATATTGGCAGTCAGGGTAGGTCTGAGTTGCTCGCCGCCGACAGCGTGGGCAATCTGTTCGTCGTGAGCACCGTTACAGAGCCTTGGGGCACTCCGCAGATTCGGATTGTCAAAACGGACCCGCAAGGCAACTCGCTCGCAAGTTTTGATTTTGGAAGCACTTACGACTTTCCCGCTGACGCGCCGGCCGGCGCGGCAGTCGATCCACAAGGCAATCTCGTCATCGTTGGCACCACTCAGTCTTTTGATTTTCCTCTCGTTGCTCCACTGATTTCCTCCGCCCGTCTGCCAGCGGCTTTCATCACGAAGGTCGATTCCGACCTAACCCATATCCTTTTCTCCACGCTGCTGGGTGGCGTCACATCTCCGGGCGCTTCGGGAGACGCTCTGGCACTTGATAGCGCCGGCAACATCTATATCTCCGGGAGCACGGGATCTATCGATTTTCCCGTCACCCCCAACGCATTTCAAACTCAACCGCCAACCGGCCTGACCATACATCCTTCGTATTACGCCTTCGTTACCAAAATCTCGCCGAACGGCCGTCAGATTTTGTTTTCTTCATACTTTGGCGCTGATCAGACCATTTGCCTTCCTAAACAAAGCTGCTCAAGCGCAAGTGCCGTTACGGATGCGAGTGCCCTGAGTCTCGATCCAAGCGGAGCGGTCGTCATCGCCGGCAATACGACCGCAACCGCGTTGCCTGTCACGCCAGGCGCCTACGCGCAGCAGTGCGGTGCATGCCAGGCACGGAATCCAACCGGGTTCATCGCAAGGTTTAGCGCGGATGGTTCGAGGTTGTCGTGGTCGACCTATTTTCCCGCTCCCGTCCGTGCAACCGCTTTGACCCCAGACGGCAGTGTGGTTCTGGGCGGCGTCACTCCAGACGGCTTTCCGACCACTTCCGGCGTTGTCGAGCAAATCTATCCCAGTCCGCCCCAGGTCGCAGAGACATTTGAAGCTGGATATGTTGCGAAATTGGATGCCAACGGCGAGCGGCTTTTGTTTTCGACTTACCTGGGGGGCAATGTAACGTACTCCGAAGGCGCTACTTTTGCCCCCCCGGTCAATGGCGTATATTCGATCGCTCTCGATGCACAAGGAAATATTTGGAGTACAGGGGGCTCGATTGCTTCGAGTCTGCCGTTACCCGCCAGCACTCCTATCTTGGGCGACACGTACACCGTCGCCTTGTCTCCGGATGCTACAAGCTTGGTCAGTTCGCTAACAGCGCCGTTAGGAGCTGCTGGGCAAATGGTCGTAACAGAGCCGCAAGGGAGGGTGGTCAATTTGGGCTCGGCCGGATCTGTCCTGATCGGCATCACCCCGCCCGGCCCGCCACCCATGGGAACGACGAACGTCCTGCCGGATCAGTTGCCGGTTCAGGTCCCGTCGCTGGTCGGCGTTGTTAATTCAGCGGGCTTTGAGGTTTCCGGTACCATCGCACCCACCGAGTTGATCTCACTCTACGGCTCCGGTCTGGGTCCCGCGCCGCCCGTACCCGGACAGTTGGAGGGTCAGGTCTTTACAACTTCATTGGGTGGTGTTCAGGTGCTATTCGACGGCACTGCCGCGCCGCTGCTTTACGCGGGTCCAAATTTGATTAACGCAATCGTGCCGTCTGACGTGTACAGGCGGTCTACGACATCGCTTCAAATCGTTACACCCGCGGGACCAATCAATGGCCCTACTTTATTCGTTGTCCAGGCGGAGCCCGAAGTTTTCCGAAATTCCGTCGCTGATTCCAACCTTGTCTATGGAGCGATCGCCCTGAATCAGGACGGCACGGTGAATTCTGCAACTAACCCCGCGCCCCGTGGGTCCGTCGTTACTGTTTGGGCAACCGGTGCGCCGACTCTCGGGTACCCCGACGGAGGCATCGCCAACGGCGACCTCCATGCGCCAGTTCTTCCAGTTTCGGTCCTGACTAATCAATTGAATTCGTTCGTCGGCCTCGACTCACTCGAGGTGTTATACGCAGGCGATGCACCGCAGTTGGTGCAGGGCGTGATCCAGGTCAATTTCCGATTATTGCCAACAGGAGGTAATTGGTCGACCTACCAACTTCAAGTCGGGCCAGCGATCAGTGAACCGTTCGTCATTTACCAGGAGCCGTAAAGTTGAGTCTCAGATATACGAGCGCTTTATACAGTCTCTTCTTGAGTGGCCGGCTCCTTGCCGCATCATCGATCCAGCACAAGGATATGGAATTGCAAGATTTCACTTGCTTCCGGGCTCGATCTAGTTGATGGTGACGCAAATGGCCTTTGAATGAGGTGAGTCAAAAGATGCCGATAATGAAAATCACGAAGTTACTGGCGATAATTCTCGTCTCAGTCCTCTCGGCCGCTTATTCTGCGGACTTTACTACGTATATTGGCGGAGCGATCCCCAATACAAGTCAATCTGTTCTCGGTGGGCTGGCGGCAGACTCCCATGGCAACACATATGTGACGGGAAGCAATGCTTTCGTCACCAAGTTAGATCCCTCTGGAAATATCGTGTTCACCACCGCGTTCGGCCAAGGCGGAAGCTACAGCTATGGATATTCCATAGCCGTCGATTCGTCGGACAACATTTGGGTGGGAGGACAGACCGAGGCGCCGAATTTTCCGCTTATGAATGCGCTGCAATCCTCCGTGGTTTCGTCCGGAAGCGGATTTTTGGTGAAAATGGCGCCTGATGGAACGGTACTGTATGCCTCTTATTTCGGAGGCACCCTGGGGGCCAGCGCTGTAAGCGGCATCGCCACTGACCCCAGCGGCAACGTTTATGCGACTGGCTGGACCAATGCCACAGATTTCCCAACTACGCCCGGATTGCCCGCATCACCCGTGAGCGGCGGCGCGGCGCCTGTCTATGGCTTGTTTGCCGCTAAACTCAGCTCCAGCGGACAAAAAATTCTGTATTCCACCTTGATTGCGGGACCTACGGCTTGTGGCGTTTGCTTTCCAGTTGCCGAGACCTTGGGTGCCGGGATTGCGGTGGATGGATCCGGCAACGCCTTAGTGGCCGGCACTTCTAATACCGAATTGCCGTTTGTTACCAGTGATAGTTCCGGCCCTGGAGCCTTTGTCTTTAAAATCAACGCCGCCGGAACCGCAATCGTCTATTTTACGGGTCTCGGGGCGGAAGCGAACTCTGCAAATTCCGTACCGGTCTCTGTCACATTCGGCGCCAGGCCAATCGCCGCGGATGCTTCGGGTAACGCTTACCTCACAGGTTACTCGAACAGTCCCGATTTTCCGGCTACCCCTGGCGCATACCAGACCACATACGACGCCGGCAATAACCCTGAAGCATTCGCGATGAAGTTGAACCCGTCTGGCACAACGGTTTGGGCGACGCTTCTAGGTGGCTTCAGCAGCCCCAACGCTTTGGCTGCGGCCATCACGCTCGACAGCTCCGATAACATCTGGCTGACAGGCGCCAACGGAATTATGTCTTCGCAGAATCCGGGATTTGTGGCCGAGTTGAAAGCTGACGGTTCTGCTCTTCCCTACTTAGCGCAGTTTCCTTTTGGCGAGGTTGGTCAAGATATCGCTGTCGACCTAAACGGAGTCATCCATGTTGGTGGCCCGACAGGCCTGGTTTCGACCATCACGCCAATGCGGCCGATGGGCCCGCGCGTGCTTAGTCTTGTGAATGCTGGATCAGGTCAATTGTCAGGCACGATCGCTCCGGGTGAGATCATCTCGCTTTACGGAACGGGATTGGGGCCGGCGATTCCAGTTGCAGCTTCTCCCCAAAATGGCTTCTTCCCCACATCGCTCGGCGGCGTGCAGGTCTTAGTCGATGGCCAGCCGATCCCGTTACTTTACGTTTCGGGCTCGCAGATCAACGCTGAGATTCCCTCACCCCTTAACGGCCTGGAAAACGGGCTCGCCGATGTGCGGGTGATGTACAATTCCGCAGCACTGCCCGATCTACGAGTCTTGGCAACCACCGCAGTCCTGGGCGCGTTCCAAAGCAGCGGTGCATACCTTGCAGTGACGAATCAAGACGGCTCGGTCAACTCCCAACTTAATCCGGCTGCCGCCGGAAGTTACGTCAGTCTCTGGGCCACCGGCCTCAGCAGCCCTGGCGTGGTAATGGACGGCGCTATCGCCACTAGTCCGGACAACTATTGCAGTAGTTGCCATGTCACCTTCATTACGTATGGTTTCAACGTCACCGAAACCGTGCAGTACGCTGGAACTCCACCGGGCCTCATCGATGGGCTGATGCAAATCAACGTTATCATCCCGGCTCAGACGCAAGCTCAAAACCACACGCCGCAGCTACAGGTGCGGCTTCAGTCTGCCGGCACTTCGCAATTTCTCGGATTTTTGTGGGTGTCGCAATGAAACAAGCCGCACGCGATTTTACTCGTCGACTTTCAATGAAATTCCACCGGCCCCGAAAGTGCGACCGAGTTTCGGTGCGTACGCTCATGTTTTTCTTATTTCCGTCGATCCTCGCCGCACAGACTCTTCAATTCGGCGCGGCTTTTGGAGGATCTTGCATATCTCTCGAATGCGACATGTACCATGTCTGGTATCCCGACACCGTTAGCAGCATCGCGATCGACTCCACCGGCAACTCCTACGTCGCGGGAACCTCATTTGGCTTATTTCCATTGGTCAACGCGATCGAGCCTTCCCCATATCAACTCCTCATTGAAGGGACAGGAAACGGATCGACCCCGTTCGTGGCCAAGATCGATCCGACCGAAACCAAACTCCTGTACGCCACACCCATCGGCGAGCCGCAAGGTGGCAACCGGTTTCTACCCATCTCCGTCACCGTCGATGCCAGTGGGAACGCCTACGTCACGGGCGCGGCTCCATCGGGAGGATTTCCGACGCTTAATGGCACTACCCCTCCATCGGAATTTTCTAGCGAAGGCAGTAATCACGTTTTCTTCATCAAGCTTGATCCTAACGGCAAGCTGCTCTTGTCGACCCAATTCGGTGGCTCGTCAACCGACACGGGAAACTCCATCGCGCTTGATGCCTCGGGCGCAATCTGGATCACAGGTACGACTCAATCGAGCGATTTCCCGATCACTACCGGCCACTCGCTTTCAAGCTCTCAAGGAATCTTTCTCGCGAAGCTCGATCCAACCTCTGGCGATTTGACCTACGCAACGCTCCTCGGCCAAGGCGCGACCCCTAAGCTCGCGGTCGGGCCTTCCGACGATTTTCTGATCGCCGCATCGACCACCTCGTCGTCCTGGGTCACCACTCCCGGCGCCGTTCAATCTAGCTGCGCCGGATCCTCCTGCGCGGACGTGATCGTTCTTCGGTTCCGGCCCTCCACCTCGCAGATCGTTTACGCGACTTATTTGGGAGGCGCCGGCATCGACACACTCGGGGGAATCGCGGCCGATTCCACAGGCTCTCTTTATCTCACCGGAACCACCGCGTCCCTCGATTTCCCAACCACTCCAGGCGTATTCGCCACCGACTACGAGTGCAGCGTCGTCGGATCGACTACCTGCGGAACGAAGGCTTTCGCGGCGCACTTGAACCCAACTGGAACCGAGCTCAAATATTCGACCTACCTCGGGGGTTCGGCGACCGATGAAGGTCACGCGATCGCGATCGATCCCGCCGGCAATGCCTACATCGCCGGTCAAACCACATCGAGCGATTTTCCCATCCTCCACGCCATTCAAGCGACGATCATTCCGACAACGTGCCAGATCTTCTATGTCTGGCGCAACTATTGCGGAGGCGCGGGATTCCTCACGGTCTTGAACCCGCAAGCCAGCGCCCTTGTCTGGAGCACCTACCTCGGCGAGTACCCATCCGGCGTGCCCGTGGCTGGCGAAAATTTCAATGGCGCCGAGGCGGTCGCGGTCGACTCACATGGAAATGTCTACGCCGCGGGCGATGACCTGGCGCTCAATGCACCCAACCTGAACCCTCCATCGATCGTTACTCCGATGGGTGCCACCGTTGACGCCTCCGTGGTGAAAATCGCGCCAACCGGTCAGCCCTTGACGATTGCTGGGTTGACCAATGGAGCCTCATTTGCTCCAGGACTGCCTGCCGCCGGTGGCCTCGCATCGCTGTTTTTCTCTGGACTCACCGGCCCAACCTCGATCCTTACCGGGACCGGAAGCCCGCTCCCGACCACGCTTGGCGGCTTCACAGTAAGAATCAACGGCGTGCCCGCGCCACTACTCGTGGTCGCAACGTTCGACGGAGGAAGAGGCCAGATCAATTTTCAAGTTCCCTTCGAGCAGGGTCAGGCGAGCCCGAACAACGGTGTCCCCATGGCTCCCATCGTGGAGATCGATTTCAATGGAACAGCAACCTTCCTCGGAGCCACTGCGGTTGCACCCGGAATCTTTACGTTGGCCGACGGTTCGCCCGCCATCGAGCACGCGTCCGATTCCAGCGTGGTGAGTCAAATTAACCCCATTAAATTGGGCGAAATCATCATCATCTACCTGACCGGCCTCGGAATTTATACACCGGGCGCTCAGACCGGGGTCCCCGCAACCGGACCCGCGCAGATTGAATTCACGCCGACCGTCACCCTCGGAAGTTCCAATTGCACGGTGCTCTACGCGGGACCAACCCCCGGATTTGTCGGGTTGTATCAGATCAATTGCGGAGTCAGTTCTCAACCCGTCACGGGATCTATGCCGTTTGCACCGCTTCAAGTGATCGTACCGAACCAACAAATCGAGCCACCGGATCCGAATGTCAACAACAGCAACTCAGTACTGGTATGGATCAACCTCTGAGCCCGCTGTCTTGTGGATTCGACGGGCGCTGATCGCGCTCTGAGTTACTGACCATTGAAATGGCCACAGGTTCGGACCAAGCAATATCGACGAGACTCATAGCCGCGAATTCCACTATCGCAACGCGGCGATAGCGACGCAAAGGTTTTTTGATGCGCGCAGGGAGGGCGGCACTTTCTAGGAAAAGCGCACGAGGCCGGTGGGACAAAACCTGACCCACCTCTGACCCACCTCGTTTTGTCGGGTCCTATAAAAAAGGCAGCCACCCCGCCAATTGCCCTTAGCCCCCGTCCGTCATTCGTCTGATCGATCCAATCGCCGGCAGATTTGCCTTGATGTTTCTCCCAACCGGCCCGTTTTCGTTTTGTCGGGTCCTATAAACGACCCATCCCCGCCAATTGCCCTGAAGCCCATCCGGCATGTCGCCGAAGCACGACAATCACCGAAGGCCACGTTATTTCTGTATCCTGGTTCCCGGGTGCGTTTCACTAGGTCAGCAAAAGGGACAGGGAGGGCCAATGAAGCGACCAGCACTAACAGTGGGCTCCGATTTACAGATTTACTTCGATGAAAACGGTATGGCACAATATAACTGCTCTAGCAGCCGTTCAGTCAGAGGTAGCAAAGTCGCAAGAGTTTGTCGAGGAATGGCTCCAGGTCATTGAAGAACCGAAGCCAACTCCGCGGCTGGTGCCCGAGCAAAGACAACTTTCCAAGCAGTTGGAGAAGACAATAGGAGATTTCAGAGGGCTCGGGCTACCAAATGAAAGCATAAAGGCGGTTCTAAGAGAGCTGCTCCCGATTTGGGTCTGGGCCTTTAAAGACCTAACGCGAGAGCAGATGAAATACGTCGTCTCAGATGTGATCTCCAATCTTTAGGCCATCGGACCGCTAGCGGAGGATTTCCCGTTGCTGGGTGCCTGGCGGCACCTTCTTTACGGAACCATACGGCTCTCCTCCTCCGTTCCTCTTCACGGTATGCTATCACTGAATCTCATGGCATCGGAAGAAGAACTGAAAGCAGAAATCGCGCGGCTCCGTGCTGAGAACGAAGCGTTGCAAAAACCAGCACGTGGGCAGATGTCCCTGAAGGTGAGCGAGAAGGGTGCGCTTTCCGTATACGGGCTAGGGCGTTTTCCAGTCACACTCTATCGCGAGCAGTGGGAAAAGCTTTTAGGAATGGCCGATGAGATCCGCGCATTCATCCAGGAAAACGATCGGATGCTGAAGAAGAAAGAATAATGAGCTCCTGGCTGGCCAAGCTGATGATTTAGAAAAATCCACCTACTGAAGCGGCAATAGCCAATGAATGCGCGTAGTGCCTTCGCAAGCCCATGCTGCCGCAGCGCGGCGCACGATCTGCTCGGCTCGATTCCAGTCATCTTCGGTGGTCACGGTCCTGGCGCAACGAGAACAAAAACCACGCCAATTCAATCGCACTGTTCGGAAAACCGAACAAGGGCACGACATTTACCAGATTTTGTGCTTGAATGCATAGCTGGCTTTCGTTAAACTACTGTGAGTCAACCATTAGGTATCCAAATTTGTCCTCGTGAGATCCCATCTGGCTGCTCATATCTGTTCGACTGAAGTATGTTGTCCACGCGGGTGACAAAACGAAAGGTCCTCCGCCTGCCACTCTCCCGGCCGCTGACCTTTGGTTGTGCTGCGGCTGCGGAAATGGGAGCACATCGTCACGGATGCCTACTGGTCATCCGCAAAAGGGTTTGTGGCGCCACAGTGCGGGCATCGGTATAGACGGAAACCGCAAAAGTTCGAATGGACCAGAGCTTGGCTCA
>Ga0210401_10007887_pt1 | contig 10613 bp, 16 predicted proteins | sample IncBWH32MmetaG_FD_150866 | JGI IMG/M metagenome (GOLD analysis project Ga0210401, IMG submission 150866) | Forest soil microbial communities from Barre Woods Harvard Forest LTER site, Petersham, Massachusetts, United States - Inc-BW-H-32-M | ecosystem: Environmental > Terrestrial > Soil >... | reverse complement strand
GAACCAGATTTCGAGTTGGTGGCAGGAGCGGATGCGCTGCGCGGTGGATGAGCTGCCGTCCAGATGGGTGGAAGCGGCATTTTCGAAACTGAGCGGCTCCGGGCCGTGAGGGCGGCAAGGGCCGAGGATCATTTGGCTGCGGTTATCGAGTCCACGTGGATGGTTTTGGTCTTCGCGTCCAGCTCGCCTTTGACCGTCACTTTTTTCGCCGCGAACTTTTCCGGCGTCTTTTGGCCGCTCAGGGTATAAACGTTCTTGCCGTCATAAAGGACGTAGGTGGCGTCGTGCTCCCGGATGCAAGCGATGGCGCACTCGGCGTCGGTTGGGCCCATTTGCATCTTGGAATGGTCGGCTTTCAGGCACATGCTGTCGGTGATGGTGCCTGTGAAAGTCTGCTGGCGGGATGCTGCCGCCAGCGCCGCGATTGTGATAAGCATCCAGATCCAGGGCTTCATAACTACTCCTTTCAGGCTACAATAGCACTTCCGATAACACATAGCGTGTGGTATCACGCTTCTTTTCAGTTACTTCCGAAGGAGTTGTGTCGGCTGGCTCTGGGTCGGACAAAGCTTGTTCTCTCCTCGGCGCGGGTGGCATCCGCGCTGCGTCCCTACCTGCTTTCAGCGGTGGGCGCATGCGACATTCCTTTCTGTCGCTTCTTTCGGCTGTTCCTGATAATATACCGTTATCAGGCAGATTTCAATTAGGAGGCGATCGAGTGCCACCGATCGACGACGAGCTGCAGCAACTTTCTCTGTTTGACCTGGGGGTGGATATGGCTGCTTTACGTGTCCCGCGGGCCAAGCTGAGCGTGCAGGCTCGCGCCGCCAACACCCGCCGGGCGCTTGAGAGCGACTGGCGGCATTTTTCCAACTGGTGCGCCCGGGCCGGCAGGCGATCGCTGCCGGCCTCGGCCGAAACGGTGGAGCTTTACCTCACCGATCTGGGCAGCGAGCACAAGGTTTCGACCATGCAGCGGCGCGCATGGGCGATTTCGCAGCAGCACAAGGCTGCGGGCGTCGCGACACCGGTCGCTGCCGGCGCGCGCGAGGTGATCGCTGCCACGGCGCGATCGCGCGGCGTGCAGCGGACCGAGAAAGCGGCGCTGACTCCGGCCGACCTGCGCGAGATCGTCTCGCGCCTGGACGTGACCACGGCCAAGGGCGCCCGCGATCGAGCGATCCTCGTGCTGGGCTTCGCCACGGGGCTCAGACGGTCGGAACTCGCGGCGCTGCAGCTGGCCGATGTTGAGTTTGTTTCCAAGGGGCTGGTGGTCGCGTTGCGGCGCTCGAAGGTCGACCAGCGGGCCGACGGCCGGCAGATTGGCGTGTTCCGCGGCCTGCGGCCGGAAACATGCCCGGTGCGGGCTGTGCGGGCTTGGCTGCGCAAGCGCGGGAACCGCGCGGGGTCCCTGTTCGGGGTATCGGCGGAGACCATCAACGACGTCGTGCAGTCCGCGGTCGAGCTGATCGGTTTGGATCCTCGCGAGTACGGCGCCCACTCGTTGCGCGCCGGGATGATCACCACCGCGAACGCTCAGGGCGTGCCGGACACGGCCATCATGAAGCGTTCGGGCCACAAGAGCGTACAGACACTCTCGCGCTACGTGCGGCACAAGGATCTTTTCGCCTTCGATCCCTTGGCGCGGGCGCTGTGAGGTTATAGAGTAATGGCCGCCGAGAACGATGACCAGCTTCACGTGTGGTTGGCACAAAGCCAGAAAGTGCTTCCTGAGAAGTTTTGGAAAATCCTCGCCGACCCAGATGGTGTGGCTCAGTTTGTCGAGGGTCTCCCGCAGGAGTTTTCTCCTTCAGAGGTCGCTACTGACTCGCCGCAGCAGAAGGCCTGGGGATGGGTGGGTGCTTTTTATCGGGCTCAGCGCCGATTCCGCGAGGCGATCCCCATCTACGCAGCACTGTACGACCACATGCTCGCCGCTCAAGAACTGGAACGTCGCTGGTGTCACAAAGGGATGCCGCTCGTGTGGATCACCGACTGCTATCGGGAACTCGGTTATGCTCTGATTTCACTTCGGTATCTGATGCTGACTCTGGTGGAGGATGCGATCCGTGATGGCGGGTCCATCAAGCCGCAGACATCAGGAGCTCACTTCCGTGCCGTGGGAATAGCTGGCGTGTCACGTGCCGATGTGGATCGCTACGCGAGAGAGTTTCATGACCTGAGCAAGAGCTCAGGGAACAGTTTCTTCTATCCAGAGTGGGTGTTGCACAAAGTTGATCAGGATTGGGTAGTTCCGCCGCTCGCTCAGGAGGTGGGCACATTCCCCGCAAACCCTCGCTTTCTAAAACATCTGATGAAGGAGCTTGGCGATGGGTCTGGCAAATCGTTGGAATTTCTCGCGGGCTATCTGCTTTCGTGTATGCCCGGGTGTCGCACGATGAGCCGGAAGCGCAGCGGCACCCACGAGTACGACTTGGTGTGTTCAGTGGAGGGCTCCGAGCTCGACTTCCGCTCAGAGCTCGGCCGATACTTCGTCTGCGAGTGCAAGGACACTGCTGATCCCGAGGGAGTGCGGACGATGGCGATTCTGTGCCGTGTGCTGGACTCGGTTAAGTCGCGTTTCGGGATACTGTTCTCAACGAGCTCGATCAGCGGAGCGGGGAAAGGGAAAGACGCCGAGCTCGAACAGCTTAAGATCTTCCAGGACCGGGGGACCGTGATCGTCGTGGTCGACAAAGCGGACCTGGAGCAGCTCGCTGAGGGAGCGAACTTCGTGAGCCTGCTGCGGCGGAAGTATGAGAGGGTTCGGTTAAATCTGAGCGGTGCGTGAAGCCCATTGCCATCTCTGGGGTGTTTTCGTCACACTGGTAGGCGGCGGGACGCGCAGTAGGAGAGAGCCGCGGTAAAGCTTGGCGGCACTTCTTCTGTGGCACCTGCGAGCTCCCGCCGTTTCTCCTGTGCAGAGCTTAGGTGAGGACTTTGCAGGGCGCGCATCGATACCTTGCTCTGGGAGTCATCGCTGGTTGCGTGGCATTCTGCTTGCTGTTCGTCTGGCTGCGTAAGAGGCGCTCCCACACCATGAAAGGAAACTCGGCCATGAGTAAACGAATTTATAAATTCACCTCCGCTGAGCACACCATATCCAGCATGAAGAATAAGCGGCTCAAGGCGTCAACAATTTGCGATCTCAACGACCCGTTTGACCTTAACCCAGTCGACGTCACCGATCCGGCGATCAGAGCGGCCGTGGAGAAGTGCTTCGAACACTTCTGGAAGACGAGAGCCATCTTGTGCTTCAGCCGAAACTGGGACAATCTGCTGATGTGGAGTCATTACGGCAAGTCTCACGGAGGCGTCTGCCTTGGCTTCGACGTCGCCGAGAGCGAGCCGGGCGCTGACTACGACACCGATGTCCACTACCAGCCGAACGTCCTGCAAATCCGCTGCCCGGGAGACGTGAACCTTAACCTTGTGGAGCGCATGCTTCGCACCAAGCACGACAGCTGGAGCTATGAGCAAGAGGTGCGGATGTTCGTAGGCCTTAACGATCCTCCTGACGCGAACGGGCGCAACTGGATCGAGTTCGGTTCGCAGCTAGTGCTGAAGGAGGTCATCATCGGAGTGAACTGCCCTCCAGCTGCAAGCATGGAGGTGAAGGCGGCCGTCGAATCATATGGCGAGCCCGTGGAGCTCTGGTGGGCGGGGATGCGCCCAGATGCCTTCCTGCTGGTGAAACAAGACCATCCGCCTGATTGGCAGGCCACAGTCAAATGAGTGGGAAGAATTTCTCAGCTAGCGCTCCCGAGGGCACCGGCCCAGAAGAACAGGATGAGATTGCGGCGCGCGTTGTGGCGCACGAGCGAGCCGGAAAACGGCGAGAGCCGGCGGCCGCGGACGAGCCAGGCCTGACGCAGCGGTACGCCCGCCGCTGCGAGGGTGAAAAACCCGAAGGTGTCTACGCGCTTCATGCCCGTTTAGCGGCGAGCCGGGGAAGGCCACCTGCAGAGCGCGGGTCTCGCCCGCGCGGGCCTTGTGCCCTGCAGCCTGGCCGCGGCCGCCGATGGGCATGCACTGAAGCGCGGAGATCACCGCAGGGATTTTACTTCGCTGGCGGGCGCCGGCTGCACCAGGTCATGTGGGCCTCGTACATCCGGCCGCATTCGGGGCACGGCGCCGGCGGCGGCGTATTCGTGAGCGCAGCGTCAACGAGCTGCTTCGCCTCGCTGGGTTGCGCGGCGTAGCGGCCGGTCTTGGTGCGGTGCGGTTTCTCCCATGCTTTTCTCATACTTCAATTGTCGGGCCACCTTGCCGGCCGCAGGCCTCGCCGGCGATCGCGGCGCCCTGGCCGCGGCTGGCCAAGCAATTCCGGTGTGAGCTGCCTGCGGTTTTCGCGCGCGCGCGAATTCCGCGGCGGCATGCGGGTGCTCGCGTTCGCTGGCGCGTGCGCGTCGGCGCGCGTTGGCGATCGCAGCGCTTCAGCAACGCGGGCGCGTGATGCCGAGCGGTCGCGAGGCGTGCTACGCGGGCGCCACCGATTATGCGCCGGATTCATACTCGGACCTCGGCGATGGCCTATCCGATCTGCCTTTGGCCTATCCGAGAGAGTAGTCCCCAACCTTCTTGGGTGGTCGTCATGCAATGTTTCCGGGGTATCTGCACACTACCTGTTCATGCTCCTCGACAAGATCTCCTACAGATGCGCGGCATGCCACGTGACCGGAAACATCGTGTCCGTGTGGGTGAGCCTAACATACTTGTTTCTGGAGGCACGGTGCCCTCAGTGTGGTGAACATTCGGCTCGGAAGTTTGATCTGCTGGAGATTGATCGCTGGCTTCAGGACGGTGTCGAGTTTTAGCTGTGGCAAGGAAGTCTGGACTTGCCGGTTGAGAATCTTTACTCGGCGCTCCCACTACTCCCGACATGGAAACATTCGCCGTGCTATTTGTAGCGTCCGCGTTCTTCGGACTCCTGGCAGCGCTCCCTTTCGTGCGATTGCAGCAGCTCTTCAAGCGCTCACACCAGTCAACGCCGCCTGATGGCCACGAACGGGCCTCGATTCGTGAAGGTCAGTGGTATAGGAAAACTGACGGAGCCAAAATCTCAGCACAGAAAGCCCCTTTTTCTTGAGGACTTACACGTCGACCCTCTGCGAGGTATGTCTCCGACCGAATCGAGGAGCCCCGTCGGCGTTTTCTCCATCCATTCCCCTATTTCAAGCCGAAATAGGGGAATGGATGGCGAAGAAGCCTGTGGGGATTCAGCCGAACAATTCTCTGCGTGACCGGTGCTCCAGGTACTCAGAAAAGTCGCCGCGAAAATCATGAGATTTTCCTTTCGCCATTCCCACTTCTCGACCATGGAGTTACAGATCCTCGCCGCGATCGGCCTGCTGTTGGTTATCGTAGCTCCCGATCTCCGGAAGATTATGAGGCGCTTCAGGTGCGGTCAGCAATCGCTGGCCGAAAACCGCAAGGATCGCGCCGGGGGCCAGGAGTTCGGTTGGTACTGGAATAGCGATCCAGAAAAGAGGCCGCGAGTCCATCGTGGCGTAGCCGGCGCGGACGCGTAGCGCCACGGTCTGGCGATCGCGATTCAGCAAGACAGCCGCGTGATGCCGAGCGGTCGCGAGGCGTGAGGCGCGGGTGCCACCTATTTCTTCGGCGGCTTTTTCGGCGCGGGCGCGTCGTCGCGTCCGAGCAGATTTTTCGACGTCTCGTCCGATCTGGTGACTAGCGGCTTGTCCGCTGCCTTCTTCCTGGCCATTGCTTGGCGCTCCTTTCGGCGTGGCGGGCAGCCCCTTAGAGGAGACATGCGGGCCGCCCGCCGTCGTTTCCCACTCGACGCCTTAGCTTACCTCGCCTCCGAATTCCGCCACGCATTTATCCACGAATGGGCAGTGCTTCCGGCTGCACAGGTGCGAGGTGCGGCGTGGAAGATAGAGGCCGCTGGTCATGGCTTCCGCGATGAGTGGATAATCGCCCTGGCGGCCGCCGGCGAGCTTACCCTCGAGGAGTCGCGCGCCTTCATGGGTCTGCTCGAGCAACAGCGCAAGGCGATCGAGGCCGCGGATTTGTCGGTTAGGGTGGAAGCGTTGGAGGCTGAGCTCGAGCGTGAGCGTGGCCGGGACCGGGATAGGTGACACGTGAAACTTTTGCGGGTGGTGGACGAGCTGCAGCGGCTCCGCAAGGAGCGCGCGGATGCGAAGGCCGCGGAGAAATCGCGGATCGCGATCGTGTGGTCGCACTGCGAAAAGCGGCTGGATGATGTCGCGCTCCGCGAGGGCGAATTCCTGGCGCTGGATCTGACGCTCACGGATCTGGTGGGCGACATGGAGACCTGGCGGACGGTGGAGCGCGTGACGCGCGATCCGGATGACTACGGCCGCGTGTTCGATGCGCGCGGGCTGCTGGCTGGGAAGGTCGCCTCGATAAAAAATGGTCTGGTCACGCTCGAGCTGTCGGCGGCGGCGCGCGCCGAGCAGCGCGGAGCGCTGGAGCACGAGCGATCGCAGGAAGCGCAGAAGTAGCCGGCGAATTTCAGCCGGCCCGCATGGCCTTCAGTGGCTCGGCCGTGCGGGGCCGCTTCGTGACGGCGCCGGCCGGCGAGGCGGCGGGATCTTGGATCCCCACGGCTGCCCATACGTCGCGCGATCGGTCGCACTGCGCAGCCATCCACTTCTCGATGGAGCGGAGCTCCGCATCGCCGAACAGATCGGCGAGCGTGGCGCCGGTTGCGCGGGTGAGAGCTTCGGCGAGCTCGGGCCGCATGCTGCGCCGTCCTGCCAGGACGTTTGAGAGGTGCGCTTCCGTGTACCCGGTGCGCGCCGCGATTTCAGTGAGCGTGACATCCCTACGCTTCACAATCGCCCGGACGTGGGCACGGATGCGCGGCGCCAGCTCCGCGTGTTGGAGCTGCACTGACTCCAGGGTCTCACAGGATGTTGATCAGTAGCGCGGGCGGATACTGCACTTCGATGGCGACCAGGTCGGGTGTGTTCTGGATGTGCTGACTTACGATCTTCACGCCGCGCGGCGTGGCGTAGATCGCGGCCAGGACCTCGCCGGCGTCGGTGCACAGCTCGACTATTTTTTCCATCTTGAGGCCGTGGTCGGATAGGCGGAGTTTCATCGGTGGCCGCCGTTGCTCGAGGCTGACTGCGCCAGTGGCGCTGGCGTGGCGCGGTTGGCGCTGTCGCCCTGCAGCGCGTCGATGTCGGCGCGTCGGATCTTCCAGGTTCGTCCGTCGCGGAGCGCCGGCAGCCGGCCGCTTTTTATGAGCGCCGTCACGAGGCGCGTGGACAGTCCGGAATACTCGGCTGCGGCGTCGACGTCGAGCCACTGGGGCGGCGCTGGCGCGCTGGCGCTGTCAGGCGCCGGCAGCAAAGCGCGGGGAAGCTGCTGCAGGACGGCCGCGAGCAAGGGAGCGAGCGCGGCGAAGGCGGGGAATTGCTGCGGCGGCGCCTGTGGCGCGCTTGGCGCTGCCGCCGATTCCGCGGCCGTTGGTGAAGGCACGAGGAACGCTTCCCTGGTCGTCAGTCGCTCGATGTCGCTGCGCTTGTAGATCGGCTCGGGTGTGCGGCCTGGGCGCGGCCTGGTGGTCTTCTCCACCTTGCCGGCGGTGACCATCCGGTCGAGCGATCGCTCCGAGACTGCGAGCGCGCGCAGCGCTTCGCTTTTGGTGAGCCAGGCGCCGGCGGCGCCGTTGGCGGAATTCTGTTTCGTCATGCTCTCCTCGGTGTGGGTTGAATGCCCTTCCATCCGTAGTCGTCGCGCGGGTTCCAGATCGCTTTCCTCGAGAGCGGCGCGTTGGCGCTGTCGAGCGTGGCCACGTGCGCGGCGCATTGCCGCGAGATTTCCTGCAGGCGCCAGGAATGGAGCGGGATTCCGCGGAAGTCGGGCGGCACGTCGGCCAGCTTCACGGTGCGGCTGAAGAGTGCCGGCGTCATGGCGTTGTCTTCCGGCGCTGTCGATGGCGGCCGGCGCGGATCGTAGCCTTCAGGGCGCGTAGTTTCTTGCGGTGTGCCAGGTCTACTGCGGTGTTGATGGTGTGCACGGCGATCGCGTGCAGGTCGCCGGCGTCGCACTCGAGGCCCTCGGGATCTTCGAACTCGAGCTTGATGCTGAGCGAGGCCAGGCGCGCTGGCTTCGGCAAAATAATCTCGCAGGCCTCGGCGATGGTCCTATCGTTGTACATCACTCGGGTCCTGGCCGATCTGGCAGGTCGGCGGCTGGAATGATCTTGTATCGCGCGCACCACCGCAGGAACGACGGCGCTGTGATGGTGACGCGCGGGCGGTCGTGGATAAAGGCGAGCGCGGCGGGGAGCGGGATGCCGCGCGCCTCGGCTGCCGCTGCGAGCTCGAGTGCGAGCTCGATGGCTTGGTCTCGGTCTTCAGGCCGTTCTTCCGCGATCGCCGCTGCGATCGATTCGGCGGTCGTCATCAAGGCTGGCCTCCGATTGCGAAGGCTTGCGCTGGATAGTACCGTTTGGCCTCATGGCCCATGCTCTGATCGAAGCGTCGACTTCTGCAAGTAGCAACGGGTTGCAGTGATCGTGCGGCCTGAATCCGTGCTTTGCTTCTGGCCAGATGAGCTTGCCGACTGGCGTTACTTCGCCGGGCTTTACTCTGGTCCAGGTATCCACACCTCCGCCGCGGCGTGGAAGGAGTAGGTAGCCGCGGAGCTCGAAGGGAGTACGCTTCTTCACGCGCATCAGGAGGCCGCCGAACGCCGGATCGGCGCTTGGCTTGAGCTGGACGATGTCGATTTCGTCCGATTCCTGGCCGTGCAGTTGGAGTTCCTGCTCGATGAGGAGCAGGTCGTGCCGCAACGCGAGCAGATGCGCGCGCAGCGCTTCTTTCTGGGGCACTCGGGAATGATCGGCCGTTGTGCTTCATTTCTTTCGACCGAACCGACGTCCGTATCCCGGCATTTGAGGGGATTGCTGTAGTGCTTGATCGACAAGCGAGGTGGCGAATTCCTGACCCTCGGTCGTGGAGTTTTGTGGCGCGCCGGCCGTGGTCGCGCCGCGCTTCAGCAGCTTGAATTTCTGCCGCACTTCCTTCGTGACCTCGGCCTTGATTTTGTAGATCCGGTTGAGTGCGACGGTGATGTACCAGCCGTCGGTCTCGCCTGGGTCGATGCGTTCCTGGATGAGTTCCCAGAGCAAGAGCTGCAGGACGTGCCACGGAGCGATGGCGAGGAACTGGGCGGTGATTGTGTCGTCGGGAGCATGCGGGTTCCGTTCGCGGCCTAGGAGGCAGCGGTGTTTGTGCATGAGGGCCTTGGCTTGCTCGAGCTGGCCGGCGTCGAAGTCTTTAGGCTTGGACCTGAACACTCGATCGAGCAGCTTTTCAACATCGGAATCGTAATCGATTTCGACGCGCGCGCGCGAGGGATCCGGAACTCCTTCGTTTTCTGTCGTGGGTGGCTCCGCGAAAGAGCCACCTGGTGGCATTCCAAAAGAGCCACTCTGGCTCTCGAAAAGATCCGGGGTGGCACTGCTGGAGAGCCTCCTCGTTTGTGGGGGTGGCTCTCCAAAAGAGCCACCCATTTTCACGGTCGCGAGATAGTTGAGCTGGTGGCTGCTGGCCTTCGTGGCGGTGCCTTGCCGCGTGGTGATGATGCCTCGATGAGCGAGCGAATCGAGGGCGCGCTGCAGTGCGGGACGGGCGAGTTTTGTTAGCTTTGCGAGTTCGCGCGAGCTGATGCGGATCGTATGGTTGGGGTTGTCAGGCGTGGCCTGGGCGATCGCGGTCAGCTGTAGGAGGATGCGGAGTTCGGCTTCTTTGAGGGTTGGGGCGAGGTCGGTGAGGTGCTGCAGGGCAGTCTGCGCAACTTCCGATAACACATATTATGTCAACTTCGACGCACAGACCTGCGTCCGAATCTTATTTTGATCTGAGCCGATGTCCGCTGCGAAAGAAGAAGCCGCAGCAACTGTCTCCACCCGCCGGCCGTCACATCAGGCATCTCCAGCGGTCCTCCATGAGTAGGTATTCTACTCTCAGCGACGGTCACGTTGCCGCCCTGGATGAGAATGTCTACTTCAACTCGACTAGCGAAGGTACGCTTGGAGTTCCACCTGGAGTCCAGTGGCCGCCGCCAAGACCAAAACGGCACTCCGTTCGGGCGCCGACGGAAGTCTTTATCTGGTCGGTTTGCACGACGGTATGGGTAAACTCCAGTCCTCCGTCGGGTAATTGGATGCAATTAGTGATTAATGGAAACGGTTTCAAGACCAATGCAGGCCTTTGTTCCGTCCAGACCTCGTGGGTCAGTGGGCCTCGGAATAATCGGCTTACCGAAACCTAATTCGTATTTGCGCAGATCGCATACGCGATCACGGCCCATTGATCCCCCGCGGTGTGGTCGACGGCGGATGCCAGCCATTATTGCCGCCGGTCGGCTCTCTCTCCGTGAGAATCCCGTTCGGATCGGCTGGAAAGCTATTGCCTGTTGAGAGCCGGCGACCGCCACTTCGCTGAGAACCTGTTTTCCGGCAGGACAACAGGCGCCTCAGGGGATCTGGAAATCCACGTGACGCTCACGATTGAGCTGCTGGCTATAGGGGATGTCGACACTCGAAATCGGAGCTTGCATCTCCCGGCCCTCGCGCGTGATCCAGTGGAACTGGTCGCCATCGACCTTGT